>Ga0302167_10000064_pt1 | contig 63551 bp, 53 predicted proteins | sample I_Fen_N1_1_FD_193496 | JGI IMG/M metagenome (GOLD analysis project Ga0302167, IMG submission 193496) | Peat permafrost microbial communities from Stordalen Mire near Abisko, Sweden - I_Fen_N1_1 | ecosystem: Environmental > Terrestrial > Soil > Wetlands > Permafrost | place: Sweden: Abisko... | reverse complement strand
CGGCACCAAAGGTGCCGCCGAAACATAATAAAAATGTTAATATGATGTTATAAAATTACGGTCTGTATAGAGTGCGCAGGTGCAGATAACTTGGCCGACATTCCTTCGATCCAAAGATTGGTATCGATATCGTTGTCAGAATCATTCATGATAACGGTAACTAGCTGTCCATTTTCATTCATGAAAGTTGTTGAGGCTAAAGCAGCTCTGTTGGATGAACTTCCGATTCTTTGTGCATTTGGCTTAATGAATTTCGAAACGTGACCAACATAATAGTATTCATATGTATAATGAACTTCTCCTGTTTTTGTATCCGCGATGATTGGGGCAAAACAGAAATTTCCAACATGGTTTGGCCCTCCGGTTTCATCTAAAAGAACGTTCCAGTCTGTCCATAAGGCAGTTCCTTTGTTGAAATCGTTGATCATATTTTTTCCGTACAATTCGCCTAAACTTACGTCATAGATTTTAGACATGTCAAATTGCTCTTTGCATCCTTCCGTAAAAGCCAGAAATTTATCCGGAAAAGCTCTTTGAGTTTCAATTAAATTATCAAAAAGCTGCGTTTTATTATTCCATGTTTCGTACCAGTGGTAGCCGATTCCTGATGCATATTTTGACGTTTCAGGATCGCTTAAAGTGGTGGTTGCTCTTTGGTAGATCAAGTCTCTGTTGTGATCCCAAATCATTACCTTTTTATCTTTAAATCCATTTTTCCAAAGGGTTGGACCTAAATTATTTTTTAGGAACTCCCCTTCTTCTTCAGCAGTGTAAATACAAGATTCCCAGCTTTGTGTTGCCATCGGTTCGTTTTGAACGGTCAATCCCCAAACATTAATTCCTCTTTTTTCGTATTCTTTAATGAATTTCACATAATAATCTGCCCAGGTTTGATAGAAACTATTTTCCAGTCGACCTCCTTTCAACATACTTTTGTTAGATTTCATCCAAGCTGGTGGACTCCAAGGAGAAAAATAGAAAGTAAAATCTTTTCCAATTGCCTTTTGAGCTTCTTTAATTAATGGAATTTTATACTTTTCATCATGCGCAACGTTGAATGATTTTAGAGAATTATCATTCTCAGTCACATAAGTATAAGAATCGCTTGAGAAGTCACACGAGTTCATATTGGTACGAACAACCGTGTAACCCAACCCATTTTTTCCATAATAAGCCTCAAGAATTTCTTTCTGCTTATTTTTTGGAAGTTTATAAAAAGTTTCGGCCGATGCATCGGTAATAGCACCTCCGATTCCTATTAATTTTTGATATTTAAAATCAGGATCTACAAAAACACAGGCATCTGTTTCTTTTGGCTGATCCATCTTTTCGAATTTCACCGTTCCTTTATCAACCATCTTTTCGTTGGTTTTAGAATTGGTAAAAATTACTTTTGCTGTTTTTCCTGCATTTTTTTTCCAGTAATTCTGAGCATTTGCATTAAAAAAAGCTCCCACTACAAAACAACTTACTACTAATTTCTTCATAATTTCTTTCTATTTTATGGAGAGAAAATCACTCTCGCTTCATTATTTATTTTGATAAACCCTTACATAATCGATGTAATATTTCTGAGGAAAAATAGAATCATCAATTCCTTCTTTTCCGCCCCAAAATCCACCGACTGCAAGATTTAAAATGATATAATATGGCTGATCAAAAGGCCAGGCTTCATAGGTTTTTTCTTTATTTTTATAGGTGAAAAACTTTTGATCATCAATATAAACATCAATTTTTTCAGGCGTCCAATCTGCTTTATAGACATGAAATTTTTCGCTTGCATCTTTCACGATCAACGTATCGGTTTTCTGTGTTCCGATAATATGATTGTACTTTTTCGTATGAACCGACGCATGAATATATCCTTGATTAAAACCAACATGTTCCATAATATCAAGCTCACCATCATCCGGCCATTCTTTCATATTTTCGCTCATCATCCAGATGGCAGGCCACGTTCCGCGACCTTTTGGAAGCTTTGCCCGAACTTCAACTGTTCCATATTGAAAGGAAAATTTCCCTTTCGTTAAAAGTTTTACCGAAGTATATTTGTTCTTTTCCCAATTTTCTTTTTTGGCTTCAATAATTAAATTTCCGTTTTCAACTCTTGCATTTTCTAAACGGTTTTTGGTATAAAATTGAGCTTCATTATTTCCATAACCGTCGCCACCGACTTCATAATTCCATTTTGTAGAATCTGGTAATCCTTTTCCATTAAATTCATCATTCCAGATTAATTTTCTGTTGGAATCTGGCTTGTTTGAAGCACAATTTGAAACACAGAAAGCTAAAGCTCCTCCGACTAAAACTGTGATGATATGTTGGAATTTTATGTTCAAAATTTTATTTAAATTAATTTATTTTCAAAGTTTGTCATTCTGACGAAGGAAGAATCTCTATTATAATTGAATAGATTCCACTCTCCACTTCGTTCCGCTCTGAATGACAAACTGGGATTTATTTTCAAAGTTTGTCATGCTAAAATCATTTAGATTCTTTCAAGAATGACAAAAATTACGCTTACCTAAAAACTCACGTCTTTTACTACCAAAAGCGGGTTTCATCCCGCTCTCAGTTTTTGTAAACTAATATTTATTTTGACCAATTGATCCTTTTTGTCTGAACATCTTTAGAGTTAGTTCCCACCATAATATCGAATTCTCCGGCTTCCCAATCGTAATTTAACTCATCATCATAAAACTTTAAGTTTTCCGGAGTCAGCGTAAAGTTTACCGTTTTACTTTCTCCTTTTTTGATGAACACTTTTTGGAAGTTTTTCAATTCTTTCACTGGTCTTACCACTTTTCCGAATAAATCTCTGATGTATAACTGCACCACTTCCTCTCCGTCATAATTTCCGGTGTTGGAAACATTTACACTAATATTTAAAGTCTGATTTCCTTTAAGGTTTGTTGAACTTAAATTCATATCAGAATATTTAAAATTTGTATAACTTAAACCATAACCAAATGGAAATTTAGGATCATTATCCAAATCTATGTAAGCCGAAACGTAATTTCTATCTGTATCATTTTTAGCAGGTCTTCCTGTGTTGTAATGATTGTAGTAAACCGGGATTTGTCCTTCTGTTTTTGGGAATGTCATTGGTAATTTCCCGCCAGGATTTACGGTTCCGAAAAGTACGTCTGCGATAGAATTTCCCGCTTCGGTTCCTAACCACCAAGTGTAAACAATCGTCGGAATATTGTCTGCTGCCCAATCAAAAACCAAAGGTCTTCCCGCATTGATCATTAAAACGATCGGTTTTCCTGTTTTTGCAATTTCTTTCAATAAATCTTCCTGAACTCCTGTAAAATGTAGGTTACTTCTACTTTTTGCTTCACCACTCATTGCTGAACCTTCGCCTAAAGTCATGATCACAACATCTGCTTTTTTTGCCGTTTCCACCGCTTCAGCAAACATCGATTTATCCTTATCATCAACGTTGGCACCTTTTGCGTATAATAACGTTGAGTTTTTATCTAATTGATTTTTAATTCCGTCAAACTGAGTGATGATTCTTTGATTATCATCTTTAAAAGCAATCGACCAAAAACCGTGATTTGCAGTTGTTTCTTTTCCAAAAGGACCAATCAATGCAATCGTTTTCGTAGTTTTTGAAAGCGGAAGAATATTCTTCTCATTCTTTAATAAAACAATACTTTTTGAACCAAACTCTCTTCCGAATTTTCTGTTTTCCTGATTGTTTAACTGCTCTTTCTGTCTTTTTTCATTGCTGAATCTGTAAGGATCATCGAATAATCCCATCTCGAATTTTTTAACTAAAATTCTTCTTGCTGCATCATCAATCAACTTTGGATCAACCTTACCTTCCTGAACCAATTTTGGAAGTTCAGCCATGTAAGCACGGCTTTCCATATCCATATCACTTCCGGCAATGATTGCTTTTTCTGCAGCTTCTTTATTGTCTTTTGCATACCCGTGAGGAACCATTTCGCCGATACTTCCCCAGTCTGAAACCACAAAACCTTGATAATTCCATTTTCCTTTTAACAGATCTCTTAAAATATATTTGTTTGCTGTTGCCGGAATTCCGTTGATATCATTAAAAGAATTCATAAACGTGGCAACTCCCGCTTCTGCGGCTGCTTTGAAAGGTGGAAGATAAGTTTCGTTTAATTGTCTCAAACTCATGTCAACAGAGTTGTAATCTCTTCCGCCAACTGCTGCTCCATACGCTGCGAAATGCTTTGCACAAGCCATGATCGCATCAATATTTCCCAGACCTTTTCCCTGAAAACCTTTGATTCTAGCTAAACCGATTTGAGTTCCCAGATAAGTATCTTCTCCTGAACCTTCCATTACTCTACCCCATCTAGGATCTCTGGCAACATCGACCATTGGCGCAAACGTCCAGTGAATTCCGTAAGCTGAAGCTTCTGTTGCAGCAATTCTTTCAGATTTTTCAATTAAATTTAAATCCCAACTCGCAGCTTGACCTAAATTCACAGGAAAAGTTGTTCTGTATCCGTGAATTACATCCTGACCAAACAACAAAGGAATTTTTAACCTTGATTTTAAAGCTAATTCCTGAAATTTTCTGGTTTCCTCTGCTCCTGCTACATTCAGCATTGAGCCTACTTTACCTTTTTTTATTTCATCTAAAACACTGGCAGAATTGGAGTTTTGAGGGCCTGTTGCATACTCGAAACCGCTGTACTGAACTAACTGACCTACTTTTTCCTCTAAGGTCATTTTAGATAAGATCTCCGAAACTCTTTGATCTATAGATTTCTGTGCAGAAGCACCAACTCCGAGTGCTACGAATAGTAATAAAAGGCATTTCTTCTTCATGTTGTTCTTTTTTTTAAAAAACGTATGTCGCAACCGAATTTCCCGAAAGATTGACTGTTGCCGTTTTTCCGTTATATTTTATATTAAATGTTTCTTCATTTTTTGCTCCGTTTTGCACAACCAAAATTCTCTTTCCTGCAGGCGTAATAAAAGCCGCAGTAGAAAGATTGTCGGTTTGAGTAGAAGCTATTCTTCTTGAATCAGCAGGAATAAATTTTGAGGCATGAGCAATGATATAATACGCAACGTTTCTCGTGAAATTTTCACTGTCTGAAACCGTAATTGCTCCTTTACATTCTGTACAACCTCCCTCTGTGTGAGGTTTGTATTGAGGATCATTGGCTAAATTCCATTCCAGAGCGATTTTGCTCCAGTTTCTCATAGAACCGATGACCACGTTTTTGGTATGCCAATTTAAATCTTCATTAAAAGTTCCCTTCGCGCCTGTCCATTGCTCGGTAAAATACAAATTTTTATTCGGAAAAGCAGCATGAACAGTACCTAAAGCTGAAATTTCGCCTTCATATAAATGAAAAGCAGAACCATCAATATATTGGGAAGCTTCAGAATCACCTAGAATATTGGTGACGTATTCGGGTTTGTTGCAATTGTGATCGTAAACCACAATTTTAGTTTTAATAGTATTGGATTTAAAAATTGGACCTAAACTTTTCTTGATGAAATCTTTTTGCTGATCTGATGGCATATACAAGCTCGGATTATTTCCGGGATGTAAAGGTTCGTTTTGAGGAGTTATTGCATCAATCGTAATTCCTTCTTTCTGCATTCCCTGAATGTATTTCACGAAATATTTTGCATAAACATCGTAAAATTCAGGTTTTAAGCTTCCTCCTTTTGATTTTCCATTATCTTTCATCCAAACCGGAGCCGACCAAGGTGCAGCAATGATCTTGATTTTTGGATTGATCGTTAAAATTTCTTTTAACATCGCAATCAAATCTTTATCTCTCGCCAAACTGAATTTTGAAAGAGAAGGATCTGTTTGACCTTCCGGTAAATCATCATAGGAAAAAACTTCGCTGTCCAAATCGGATGCACCAATGCTTAATCTTAAATAACTTATGGAAATTGAATTTTTATCATTCCCGAAAAGTTCATTCAGTAAAGCTTTTCTTTTGGATGGTGAAAGTCGGTTAATTACTTCAACACTTCCACCCGTTAATGTATATCCGAAACCGTCAACATATTGAAACTTTTGAGAATCATCAATTTCAATATTTTGAATGTTGTTGGATGTTTTTACAAAAACTAAAGGTAGCTGTTGTTCTAATTTTACGCTTTCATCACCTTTTGTAAGCCAATTCTGAATTTGATCTTTCGTACTTACAGTTGATTTACATGATGTTAAAGGCAAAAGTACCACACCGCCAATTAGCAGTGTAGTACTTTTTAAAAAGAAACTATATAAATTGTGAAACTTCATATTTTAATAGCCAGGGTTTTGCGTTAAAGCTGTATTTACTAATTCATTAAAAGGAATTGGTAGTATTTCATTTTTACCTGCAACAAAGCCTCTTGAACCCAATTTAGCCGGAGCATCACCCCATCTTACTAAATCGAACCATCTGTGGCCTTCACCCGCTAATTCTCTTCTTCTTTCATCCTTAATCGCCTGCATAGAAACCGTAACCGGCGCCAAACCTACTCGTGCTCTTACGGCATCTAATAAAGCCTGAGCTCTTGCTCCTGAACCTCCTAATGCTTCGGCTTCCATTAAATAAGTATCTGCAAGTCTAATGGCAATATAGTTTTGACGGAAGTTAAGTTCTGTATTTCCCGGCTGAGTAGACTCATCAGCTTTTCTTGGTAAATATTTATTTAAGAAATATCCTGTATCTCTAAAACCTGGAGAATAAGTAATTTTATTTTGTTGTTTTAAGCTTTTAGCATTAAAAATTGTTGCATTGAGACGAGGATCACCTTGCATAAAGTTAAATAAATCATCTGTAATAGGATTAAAGCCCCACCCAGAATGAATACTTGGTGCATCATTATTCGGAATATTTGTATTAACTCCATAAGAAATAATTCCTACCATCTGATTTACTGCATTACCTTCATCTTTACCAGAGCCCCAATTAGCCCAAACTCCATTTCCGGTATTGGTATGCATTGCTTCCAAGATGGATTCTGTAGTAAATTTATTATCTATAACCCAAAGGCTAGAAAAATTGGGTACAAGCTTGTATCCATATTGACTTGTTCCTCCAGGTGTACCATTTACCTGCTGAAATTCGGATGCAGCTAGTGTATATTTTTTATCATACAGATAAATTTTACCCAAGATTGCTCTCGCTGAACCTTGTGTAATTCTGCCAATTTCGTTTAGATTATTTGATGGAATAGTCATTGGCAGATCTCCAAGTGCTGAAACAATATCATTTTCGATCTGTGTATAAACTTTTGCAGGATCTTCTTGAGGAATATTATAATAATCATCTGTTACCAGAACAGGCTTTAATATTAAAGGAATATTTTTAAACATTCTCAATAATTCAAAATAATATAATGATCTTAAAACTTTTGCTTCTGCAATAAACCTTCTTCTCGTTTGGTCATTCATATTGGCATTTGGAATTCTATCCAATAAAAGATTTGCTTTTGCAATTCCCTGATAATAATCTTTCCAATAGCTGGCAGGCATAATCACAGGATTAAGTGTGTAATTTGAAAATCCCTGAATACCTGCTCCGTCTGAAGAATTTCCTCCTCCGGAATAGAAATCATCAGAAGCGCCATTAAAGAATGTTACCATATTTTCAAATCCGCCCGAATATTTTCTCATCATATCGTACGATGAAACAAGTCCTGCGAAACACTGCTCTTCATTTTTAAAGTAATTATTTGAATCGAAGGTTCCTGTATTTTTAACATCTTCCAGATTACCATCACTACAAGAAACAGCTCCAAAGCTAATTCCTGCAAGCATTAAAACGGAAATACTTTTATATATAAAACTTTTATTTTTCATTTTTCTTTTAATTAAAATTGAACATTAGCTCCAAAAAGGAAAGTCCTAGCCTGTGGATAAAAAGCTCTGTCTATACCGAAGGTATCTGCACCTGCGATTTCAGGATCATAACCTGTATATTTTGTGAAGGTTACTAAGTTTTCTCCTGTTACATAAAATCTTATTTTAGAAGCTCCGATAGTTTTTGCTACATCTTTAGAAAGTGTGTATCCTAACTGAACTAATTTTATACGCAAATAATCTCCGTTTTGAAGATAATAATCAGACATTGCTGTATAGTTTTGGTTAGGATCATCTTTAGTTAATCTTGCTACCGTATTAGAAGTTCCTTCTCCTGTCCATCTATCTAAAATTGATGTCTGATAATTTGATTCTGGTATATCAAGCCTTCTCAAACCTTGGAAGATTTTATTTCCGGCTTGCCCTTGCGCAAATACCATTAAATCAAAGTTCTTGTAATTCATATTTAGAGTAAAGCCAAATGTATATTTTGGTACAGAATTACCCAAGTTAACATAGTCATTGATATCAACTTTACCATCTCCGTTAGCATCCAGTCTTTTAAAATCTCCAGGTTTTGCATTTGCTTGAAGCAAACCTCCATTTGAATTTCTGTAAGCATCAATTTCTGCCTGATTTTGGAAAACTCCAATATTTTTGTATCCATAAAAAGAACCGTAAGATTCACCAACTTGTAATCTAGATACATTCCCCAATGTTTGGAAACCCGCGAATGGAACATATTCTCTATTTCCTTCCAATCTTAAAATTTCATTTTTTAAATAGGCAAAATTACCATTTGCAGAAATACCAAAATCTCCCCAATTTTTTTTATAGCCTAAAGTTACCTCAATCCCATCGTTATTCATATCTCCAATATTTCTATATGGATTTTGACTTAAACCTAAGTAACCAGGAAGCTCAACTCTTCTCAAAATATCAGTACTCTTTTTTCTGTAAAGATCGACGCTTAAATCAAAATTTCTTAAAATTTTAAGATCCGCTGCAATGTTGAATTGTGATGTTCTCTCCCATTTCAGATCAGGATTTTCTAATGTACTTGGTGCATATCCTACACGAATGATATTATCTCCGAAAGCATAGTTACTACCCGGTACAAGGAAGTTTGCAAATGCAAATTCGTCAATTGCATCGTTCCCTAAAACTCCATATCCACCTCTTAACTTAAAGCTGGTAACTACATTGTTTTCTGGCCAGAAACTTTCGTTGGAAATATTCCACCCCAAAGACATTGCCGGAAAATTCCCCCAGTGATTATTACTTCCAAATCTTGATGATCCATCTCTACGGATTGTACCTGTAAATAGATATCTGTTATTATAATCGTAAACTACTCTTGCAAAATAAGAAGCTTTATGCGTTTGCTTCCCATCCCAAGCATTAGAAGTTTTGTTACCCTCTCCAACATCAAAATTAAACGAAGCTTCTTGCCAATCGTTCGTTGGAAGATTCTTGTATGTCGCATTCTGCCCATAACTGATGTTATATTCATAATAACCTTGGCCTAATAAAACGCTTAAATTATGTTCTCCAAATTTATTTTGATAGGTAAGAGTATTTTCCGTATTCCATTCAAATTTTCTTTGAACTTCTCTGAATAAATTATTAAATAGATTGTTATTGGCTGTACTCAGGAACGCTGATGGAGTAAAGGCCTGATTTCCCCAATAAGACAGTTTTCCATTTGCTGTTGATTTAAAATTAACGTGTTTATTTATTTTCACATCACCGAAAACGTTGGCAACAATATCATCAGACCATCTATATCTTCCTCTTTGAGTCTCTTGGAAAGCTAAAGGGTTAGACATTTCTTTGCTTACATATGGTGAAATACCATAAGGATTTCCATTTGAATCTCTTACAATATTTGGATTATTAGTATAAACTGGCTGACTAAGATCTGTAGCTATAACTGGCGTTGTTGGATCAAGATTAATAGCAGAACTTAAAGGCCCTCCAAATTCATTATTATCACTAATCCCTTGTGCTGTTACATGTGTATAAGCAAAAGTCTGTCCTATGGTTAGAAAATCAAAAACTTTATGAGTTGAATTAAATCTTGCATTAATTCTCTTATAATTCGAAATATCTCTTAATACAATACCTTCCTGATCGTAATATCCGAATGAAGTAAAGAAGGTAGATTTATCATTTCCTCCGCTAATACTGAATTCATGAGATTGACGTTGTGCAGTGTTGAAAATCTGTTTTTGCCAATCTGTACCAATTCCCAATGAGTTTGGATTAGCAAACATGGGAGGATTAGGAGGATTGAGATTGTTATACATATTGTCATTGGCAATCACTTCATTCATAATATTGCCATACTGTGTGGCATTCAGTAAGTCCAGCTTTTTCGCGGCACTTCCCACTCCAAAGAAACCATTATAAGAAAGATTCATTCTTCCTTTTGCTCCTTTTTTTGTCGTGATCAAAACAACCCCTTTTGCAGCTGAAACACCGTAAATAGCAGCAGAAGCACCATCTTTCAGAATTTCCATTCCTTCAATATCAGACTGGCTAAGCCACCCGATGTTATCAACTACAATTCCGTCAACTACCCAAAGCGGATCATTACTTCCCGCACCAAAACTAGTTATACCACGTACTCTTACAGTTGGTGTAGCTCCCGGCTGTCCAGAATTTGAAACTACGGAAACTCCCGCAGCCCTACCCTGAAGTACTTGTTCCGGTCTTCCTGCAGCAGGAGAATTTTCAATATCCGAAGCTTTAATACTTGATATTGCTCCCGTCACATTACTCTTCTTCTGAGTACCGTAACCGATCATTACCACTTCCTCGATTTTTTGCTCTTTAGGAATGGTGTCATTCGTTTTGTTTTGGGCACTGAAATTTGCAGTAAAATAAAGCACTGCAACCATTCCCAAACTTCTTGATATTCTTACATTCATATACAGTTAGTTTTTTAATTCTCAAATTGAGACAATAAAAATATATTTTTTTTTAAATAATTAACATTATATTAATAAATATTTTAATTTTCCTTTTATTTTTGGGGGTTTAAAGCCCTATATTTGATGCCATAATTCATAAAATATCATAAAAAGTTAATAAAATAAATCCCCAAAATGAATACCAAGCTTCCTAATATTTCACTTCCATTAAAACTTACATTTCTAATTTTCTCTATGGTTTTGAACTGCATGGGCATTGTAATTCTTCAACTTTCGGAGGCAAACATCACCTATGAAAAGCTGGGTTTTCTGGAGTCTTTTAAAGATCTTCCGATAGCGTTTATTTCTCTTTTCGCTGTTAATTTTATCAGCAAAATCGGAACTAAAAAATCATTGATTCTAGCATTAACAATTGTTGGTATTTGTTCTACAATTTTGCCTTTTGTGGAAGTTTTTTGGTTTTATAAACTTTGGTTTGCTATCATTGGGACTTGTTTTGCGATCGGAAAAATTTGTGTTTTTGGAATTATCAGAAATAATGTTTCAGACGAAAAATCTTTAGCCAAAACAATGAATAATGTTGAAGCCTCTTTTATGATCGGGATTTTTGTTGTGAATACAGGTTTTGGTTGGTTGATTTCCAGTCAGTTTTCTGAATATTGGAAATTTGGGTTTTTATCAATTTCAGTTCTTTCAATGATAACTATATTTTTATTTTCAAAAATAAAAATTGCAGAACCTGTACAATCTGATAATCAAGGTATTATTTCGGAATTATCAAAATTAATCAATCCATTAATTGTCATGTTTTTAGGGGTAATATTTTGTATTGTTTTTATTGAGCAAAGTTTTAATTCCTGGCTACCCTCTTTTTATAAAAATCATTTGAAGGTCAATTCTTTTTTTGCTTTACAGGCATCTTCTTTTCTAGCTCTTTTTTCTTATGTAGGCAGAACAATTACAGCAAATATTATCCAAAGATTCTCATTATCAAAATATTATGTTTTATGTTTATCACTAATTATTCTAGTCTTAATTATTATTGTAGGACTGCAATATTTTCATTCCGATAATTCTATCGCGCTTTTATTTTTATTTCCTGTGATTGGTCTTTTCCTGTCGCCGCTTTATCCTGTTATTAATTCTAAAATGATCGCTCAGATCGATAAAGAACAGGCTAATCTATTCACTTCGCTTATTGTGATATTTTCATCATTGGGAAGTTCTGTGAGCTCAATTATCATGTCTTTACTATTTGGAAAACAAATGTTAAATTTCTATCCTTTATACATTTTACTCGCTGTAACTGTGCTTTTTACGATAAGTTTAATTTATTTTAGGGTTGCTGATAAAAAGATATAGAAAATAATTTTATTTTTACTGTCATGGAAATCAGGGATACAAAAAATAAAGAAACTTTACGGGAACTTATTGATACAAAAGACTTTGTAGCGCATGTGTCCGTGGATTGTACCATATTTGGTTTTCACAATAATATTCTAAAAGTGCTTCTTTTGAAGTATCACGACCTAGATTTGTGGTCTCTTCCGGGTGGATTTGTTTTTAATGACGAAGATCTTCGTGAAGCGGCAGCCCGTGTTTTATACGAAAGAACACATCTTAAAGATTTATTTTTAAAACAATTTCATACTTTTGGGAGAATTGACCGTACAGAGAATAATGTACATCAAATCTTGCTTAATAATAAAGGAATTGAAGTTCCAAAAGATCACTGGATTTTCCAACGATTTATCACAGTGGGTTATTGCAGTTTGATCGATTTTTCTATTGCGAATACCTTTCCTGACGCTTTTAATGAAACGTGTGAATGGTTCGAGGTCAACAAGTTACCAAAAATGGCTTTCGATCATGACAGAGTTATAGAAACTGGTTTGGAATATTTAAGAATGAATATCAATACCGAAGTAGCTGCAAGTAATCTTCTTCCCGAGAAATTTACAATGAAAGATCTTCAATCTTTGTATGAAACCATTTTGGGTGAGACATTCAGGAGAAATAATTTTCAGCGAAAAATTTTAAGTTTAAATATTCTTGAAAGATTAGAGAAGCTTTATGACGGTTCTGCCAACAAGGCTCCTTACTTGTACAAATTCAAAGAAAGAATTTATAATCCTACTAATCAGTACCCTATCTCCAATGATGAGGACGAAAAATTGTAATATTCGGGTTCAGAAAATTATTAAATAAATCTGAGAATTTCATTAAAAACTACATTCAAAAAAAATTTCTCAGGAATAGCGAAAAGTCTTATTTTTAGAAAAATTAAATTACATGTCATATTATCCTCTTACAAGCATTCCCGACTATTACGGAATTGATGCTTTACTTACCGAAGAACATAAACTAATTCGTCAATCAATAAGAGACTGGGTTGAAAGTTTTGTAATGCCACAGATCGATAAGGCTGCACAAGATCATACAGACATCCCGGGTTTGATGAGAGAATTGGGGAAAATTGGAGCTTTAGGCCCATATATTCCGGTTGAGTATGGCGGTTCTGGCTTAGATCAGATCTCTTACGGTCTTATCATGCAGGAATTGGAAAGAGGAGATTCTGCGGTTCGTTCTGCGGCGTCTGTACAGAGTTCTTTGGTAATGTTTCCTATTAATGAATTCGGTTCTGAGGAACAGAAAAGAAAATATTTACCAAAATTAGCTTCAGGTGAAATGATCGGTTCTTTTGGATTAACGGAGCCTAATCATGGTTCAGATCCGGGATCTATGGAAACTTATTTTAAAGATATGGGAGATCATTATCTTTTAAATGGTGCTAAAATGTGGATCACAAATTCTCCATTATGCGACATCGCTGTTATTTGGGCTAAAAATGAAGAAGGAAAAGTTCAGGGATTGATCGTTGAAAGAGGAATGGAAGGTTTCACAACTCCTGAAACACACAATAAATGGAGCCTAAGAGCTTCAAAAACAGGAGAATTGGTATTTAATGATGTAAAAGTTCCGAAAGAAAATCTACTTCCGGGAGTTACCGGATTAAAAGGACCTTTATCTTGTTTAAATTCAGCAAGATATGGTATTTCTTGGGGTGTAATTGGTGCTGCAATTGATTGTTATTGTACTGCAGTTCAATATTCTAAAGAAAGAAAACAGTTCGGTAAGCCAATTGGATCTTATCAGCTACAACAGAAAAAATTAGCAGAATTTTTAACTGAAATCACTAAGGCTCAATTGCTTTGTCTACAGTTAGGAAATCTTAAAAACGATCATAAAGCAAGTCCGGCTCAGATCTCAATGGCAAAAAGAAATAACGTGAAAATGGCTATTGATATTGCAAGAGAATCTCGTCAAATCCTTGGTGGAATGGGCATCATGGGTGAGTTCCCAATGATGAGACACGCTGCCAATCTAGAGTCCGTAATTACTTATGAAGGAACTCACGATGTTCATTTGTTAATTACAGGAATGGATATTACAGGTATCAACGCTTTCTAGAAATTAAAAAAATAGATAAATAAGAGTCTGGTCGATCGATCAGGCTCTTTTATTTTGGACATAATTCATAGAACTTGTATTCAATGAATAATTATTGATTATACAACATACCGTTTGTTTTATTAAAAAAAATTAATTTAACACGAACTAAAAATATGAATTATGAAAAAATTAAGTCTTTTATTTTTTTGGGGCTATCGGCTCCATTTTACTTTTCACAACAGGCAGGTGATGTTGTCAACTTTGAACAAAAGCTGGATTTAACGCCACAAGGAGCAGTCAATTTCATTGCAAACAGTTTTGGGGAAGAAAGCACGCCTGATTTTGTTTCTTATCTTAATGGTTTTAATGTAGGTTTAAAAGCTTACAAAATAACCTATTACACTAAAAATGAAAACAATACACTCGTAAAAGCTACGGGACTTGTAATGTACCCTAATGTTAATTATAAACTTTCCACGGTAGTTTCTGAACACGGCACAACAGATACAAGAGACAATGTACCTTCTAATTTAAGAGGTACATTGTATGGTGGTTTTGTAGTTGAGCTTTCTTACGCTCTCAACGGATATATTGTTATGGCTCCTGATTACGTAGGGATGGGTAGCGGTGACGGTGTTCATCCATACGTCCACTATCCTACCGAAGCTTCTGCTACGATTGATTTTGTAACGGCCGCCAACAAAGTTTTAACACAATTAAATATAAAACGTTACAACGAATATTTCTTAACCGGCTATTCTCAAGGCGCTCACGCGGCTATGTCAACTCTAAAAAAATTAAATATTTCAAACCCAACCAACCTGAATTTCAAGTACGCTTACATGGGCGACGGACCTTATGATTTTTCTGGAGTTACTCTTCAAAAAGGAGTTATAGAAAAAGAAATTTATCCATTTACTGCATTTTTGGCGAACGTTGTAAACACTTGTAATAATACAGGTTATAAAACATATACCAATAATATTTCAGAGGTTATTTCACAGGAATACCTTCAAAAATATAATGAAAATGTTATTCAGGAACATGGCGGACTTCTTTGGGGACCATTCATTTGGAGAAAATTATTCACTCAAAACTTCATAAACGATGTCACCAATAACAACAATAATAAACTACGACAATGTCTTAGAGTAAGTGATGTTTACGATTGGTATAACAAAACGCCCATGACTTTGGGACATTCTACGGTAGATCTTGCCATTCATCCTGAAAATACTTCCAAAACTATCGATGTGCAGAGAGGTTACTATCCGTGGTGGGATTTGAATAAATATAAATTAGAACCTTTCTATTGGGGGCCTTTAGGTCATGCAGGCGGAATTCTACCTTTTGTTTTGGCTTCAAATGCAAAGTTTAATACATTAAGAAGTGGCGGACTTTTCAATGAGTGGGCACTTTTAACCTCAAAAAATACTGATAATCAGCCAAAAGCAAGTTCATTACTTTCTTCTCAAATAAAACCAGATTTACAAGGTATGCAATTGGTTGAAGTTACAGATTTCAACAAAGAAAGATCTGAACGTAAAGCAATGGCTAATAACAATCTAAGCACCTTAAAAGATGGAGTTTATTTATTAAAAGTATCTGAAAATAACGAAAATAAATTAATCCCTTATATTAAGAATACACCAACGGAAGTTCCTGAAAATGAGATCGTAAAATCAAATAACAATAATATTTTAAGTTTAAAAATTAATCCGGAAGAATTATCGGTCGTTAATATTTTTGATGAGAATAAAAATTTAGTGAAAACAATATCTCAGGAACAATATCTTAAAGATGGTGGAATTAATTTAAATGATATTAATAATCAGAACTATACTTTTGAAATTGTAACTCAATTTTATAATCTTCAATTCAAAAAGCAAGTTGGAGATGTAACATTAACTGACAGTCCGGAAATCTTTACAAAAAATCGTCAAATTATTGTTAAAGCTAAAAATGATTTGAAAAACATCAGTATTTACAATATTTCGGGAGCTTTAATTTTAAACCAGGAAATCAATCAGTCACAATTTGAATCAAGAAGCTTGGAATCAGGAATTTATGTAGTACAAATCACTCAAAACAATGGAAAAATAACTAATAAAAAAGTAAAACTTTAGCATTTAACATTCTCAATAACAGATTTTTATAATTAAATGAATGCACTTCAGAAATGGAGTGCATTTTTATTTAATACGATTTAATATCTTCAATAAAGGTAAGATTTGGATCTAAAATTTCCAGAATTAAACTTCTAATAGACTTCATTGCATCATCTATATTCCCTTTTTCGAATTGTAAAGAAACAACGCCCTTTCTCGCTTCAGCAAAGCTCCAGATTCCGGTTTCTATTGGCAATCCCCAAAACTCCGGAAGATTCTGTACCACATACTGATAGATACACAGCTGTAAAGCCTGTTTTCTGTCACTATTAAGGAAATATTCATCAACATTATTTTCATCGATTTTTACCGTAAGGTTTTTAATTTTCGCTGTTTTATAGTCAATGATTCTTAATGTTCCGTTTAGACGATCTATTCTATCAATAAATCCAAAGAAAGAAATTCGGTCTTTATTATTTTCATCTAAATAAAAATCTACATTTTCAAACCTTTTTTCGATGTCAAGAATTTCTAATTTATTTCCGCTTTTTACTAATTCAAGATCTACATTCAAGACACTTTCAATAACCTTTTTAGCGATTGCTTTGTGGATGAAATTCATTCCCTTTTCGTAAAACTCTGGTTGATGTTTAAGCTTTTCAATGGCGACATCAATATACTTATCAACTGCTTTAATTGATTCTTTTAAATCATTTTCTTTTAAGACTTTACCCTTTAACACTTCATAAACTTCTTGAAGTGAATAGTGAACTAAATTTCCGTAATTTTTCACGGATAATTCTTCCTCAATTTCATCAGTTTCTGAGGTCTTTAAAATCTTCGAAAGATAAAAATCAATCGGATTATAAAGGTAGCTTGTAAGATGTGACGCAGATACTTTTTCTTTCCATTTTTCAAGGCGCTCCAAGACAATTTCTGTCTTTGGAATTTCGATAGGCTGAGTGGTAATTGGCTCGGAAGAATTCTCAATAATTAGGTGTTCAATATGATGAGAACTTTCCATTTCAATTTGAGTGATAAATCTACTTTTTTCACCTGTATTTACGCCCGAACTTAATGCATTAAATAACAAATGGACATTCTTAGAATCCTGTATCAATCGGTAAAAGTGGTAGGCATAAATGCTGTCATTTTCAAGGAAAGTATGAAGATCAAAAAATCGTCTGATATCAAAAGGAATGTACGTATTCTGAGAGTTACCCAAGGGTAATTTCCCTTCGTTCACAGAAAGCATAATCACGTTTTCGAAATTTAAGAGACGGGTTTCCAAAAGTCCCATAATTTGTAATCCACGCAAAGGTTCACCTTGAAAATCAATACTTTCTGTGTTCACATGTTGATTGATCAAGATTTCCAACGTTTCCATCTTAATTTGAAAATCATATGGAGCAACCTGATTTTTTATAATCCTAAATGCATTTTCAAAATGAGAAACGTTTTCATACTGAATATCATCTATTTCCAGCCATTTGATCTGCTTGCAAAATTCGATCAACATATCAAGATAGACATTCGTAGAACCGGCTTTTTGAAGTAAATTAAAATAAGATAGTTCGCTTAAAAGCTCATTCAACAGCTTTTTTGAAATATAAACGATGTTTCTCTCCTCTATTTTAGATTTAAATTGAATGATAATCTGCTCATCTTCAACAGATTTAGGAAGCTCTTCAAGGATAGGAAAAATATCTCGGTAATAATAAGAAGATTTATTCTTTTCCAATTGTTTCTGCAAGTAAAACAGTTGCTTTATGGCATTAGAAAACGATAAATTCTTCAAAGGAAAACCCATGGTAATATTCAGGTTTTCAACGGCGTACATTACATCTAAACTTGCAGGAAGCAAGTTTTCATCTAACAGAACAACCGCTGTATTTGAAAAGGTTTTATTTTCAATTTCTTTAAAAATTTCAGGAAGAATTTTTGTTTGGGTAACATTTCCTGAAACTTCGTAAACTTTTATATTTTTTGGCTGGTTAAAATCATCTTCGATCCATTGAAAAGCCCTACTGTCATTGAATTCTTTCCATGTTTTGTGGTTTCTCAAAAACTTTCCGGCTTCCTGTTTTTCATCATCAAAATAATAATGATCAGCTTGGAAAAAACATTGCGCTTTATCCCATTGCAAAAGACTTCTTACCAATTTTTCTTCAACCGGAGTAAAGGCATTAAATCCACAAAAAACGAATTTATTAGGTGTATTTTTAGCAAAATCAATGATCTTAGATTTAGCGGTTTCGTGAATCATTCCTGATGTTGCCCAGTTTTTTTCCTGTAGTTTTTGTTTTAAAACAGGAAGAAAAACATTCATGTTTCGCCAAAAATTAAGGAATTTTTTTCTTGGAACATCATCATCTTCTCCGAGATCCTGAGCCCATTCTTTAATCCTTTCTTCATCAAACATGTATTGTAAAACTGCCTGATCACTTTCAGAAAACTTTAAAATATCATCCCAATCCTTCAATAACGTCGGAAACCATTTTAAGAAATCTGCAAAATCATCGTTTGGAATAAGATTAAGACTTTTATAAACATCAAATGCAAAAAGCCAGACAGAAATTCCTTGAATGGGCTGTTTGTCGGCAATTTGATCTATTAATTCTTCAATTGTAAAAAAATTGGGAAGAAATCCTGAGTAATTATTTTCCTCTAAAATCTGTCGGATAAAAACGATCGGACGCTTCCCTGGCAGAACAATGTTAAACGCAGAAAGGTCTGTATTTTGAGCTAATAATTCGTTGATTATTTTATTGAGGAATTTCAAGAGGCTTTATAACTTTTTAAATTTTCTAATTCTTCAGAGATTTTTTGGTCGTATTCAGTTTGTTTAGCTTCATCCATCCCATGTTTTGTATCTTTGTCATACAAAACCTGAAAATTTCTGTAATCATTTAAAAGCCTGTTGTAGACAGCTTGAAAATTTTTATTAAAATCACCTGAAGTCTTTATTTTTTCCTGAACTTCCTTTCGAAGCTTTCTGGCAAATACTTCTGCAATGTCGAAATGTTTTTGCTCATGTCCTAAAACATAATCATTGATCTTTTTGACATCTTTCCATGATTTATCTTCGTTAAAAATCGTTTCGATCTTAATTTTTACAGGAGATTTTGGATTTGAGGATTTTACGACAGAATATACCCAACCGCAGTTTGTATAGGCTACAACGTTGGTTCCGCGTTGGTTATTTATATTACTTTTAAAATTGCTCCAATTCAGTTTTAATCCTTCCTGCCAAACTATTTTTTGAGCAAATAAGATATTGGTTATCAATAAACAAACTAAAAGAATCCATTTCATTATTTATTCTACTACAATTGTTTTGGTGATCCAGTTGCTGCCACCATTCCAGAATTTAAAAGTATAGGTTCCAATCTGTTGCGGACTAAAATTAATTTGGCTTGCACCAACATGATTTCCCTGCACACATGGCCCGTTGCTGATATATTTGTAAGCTGTAATTGTTCTTGTTAAATTGCTGTTGTGAATATAATCATACCCATAAAACCCTTCACACTGAGATGAATAGGTTGAATACGTTTTAATACTTTGCACAGTGAAAACATCCATCGTATCATTAAGAACCTTCACACTATCGATTTTTATCTTATCGACTGATTCGATGGTTTGATAATCGTCATCATCATTACACGAAGTAAAAAATAACCCTAAAACTATTGCCGAAAACCCAATATTTAAAAGTTTTTTCATAACATTTTACAATTTTTGATTATTATTAAATAAACAGCAAAAATTATTCCCTAATTATAATAAATTAAGAATTAAAATTACCTTTTGATACATAAACTACTCTTTTAGTATCAAAAAATTCTTCATCAAAATAGTTTTTAAGGTTGGAGATCTCACATCTAAGTCCGGCAAGCTCTTCTGCAAGGTCGCCTCCTTTTAAATATAAGATTCCATTGTGTTTTGCGTTGAATTGTTCTTTTTCAAATTTGCCTTTCAACCATCTCAAAAATTCCGGCATTTGAGTAACCGCTCGGCTTACTACAAAATGGAATTTTTCTTTTACTTTTTCCGCTCTTCCGTGAATTGCGATTACGTTTTTCAACCCAACTCCTTCTGCAACAGCATTTACTACACTTATTTTCTTTCCGATAGAATCAACTAAAGTAAATTGTACTTCAGGAAACATAATCGCTAAAGGAATCCCGGGAAAACCACCGCCCGTTCCAATGTCTAAAACTTTGGTTCCGGGAGCAAATTCCATCACTTTTACGATTCCTAAAGAATGTAAAATGTGCTTTTCATATAGAGATTCCATATCTTTTCTGGAAATTACGTTGATTTTTTCGTTCCATTCATTGTAAAGTGCTTCCAATTTTGTGAACTGTTCAATCTGAATTTCTGTAAGATCCGGGAAATATTTTAATAGTAACGATATAGACATGTGAATTATTATATTGCAAAAATATGTTTTATTTCACTTTTATTCAAATTAAATGAATTTTGATCCACCCAAAATCATTTCGCAATGCTCGGAATAACAGGTAAACTCAAATTTCCCGATTGATTAACAGCCTGTACCGCAAAAATATAATTATCCTTAGAAAGCGGAATTTTAATAGATAGTTCAGTCGTAAATATCTTTTTCTGCCAAATCGGACTATCTGTTTCTCTCACCAAAACATAATATCCCGCCACAGCTCCGAATTTCGATTTTTCCCAATGTAAAACGGTAGAATTAGTAAGTTCTTTCACTTCAATTTCCACACGCTCGGGTTTCGAAGTTGATTTGGCGAGATTGGCAAGTGCAGCAATATTTACGGCAACATTTTTCTTGAGATAATTGTAATCTATAAACTCAGGAAGATCTCCATATTTGACATTTTTTTCTGTTCTTACATCCTGATGCTGATGGTCATAATTTTCATAATATTCGGTAAGTCTCACTGAGGGAAATCCATAATTAACAAAGCTGGAGTGATCTCCGCCACGCAGAAATCTATCGTTCCTGTATATTAATTTTACCTCAATTTTATCTACATATTTTTCTGCAATTTCTTTTATGTAACGAGCCAATTGTCTGGAATCTCCATCATTTTCCAATCCGATATTTCTTATGCTCATTGCTTTTTTATCTAAATCCATGTAAGGGATCCCTTCACTGAAAACTCTGAGAACGTGATCATTTATTTCACCAGTTTCTCCGGCTTTATTGTTTCCAATCATGTCATTATTTAAAACTGCTTCTATCTGCATTTTTTCGTTCTTGGCTTTTTCTGCCAATAATTTAGAACCTAACAGCGACTGTTCCTCACCGGAAAATGTAACAAAAATTACAGATGCAGGAAATGAAGATTTACTTAAAATTCTTGCGGCTTCTATAACTGCGCTTACTCCACTGCCATCATCGTTTGCACCGGGAGCGAAAGAAGTTCTGTCCATTATATTGCTGACACGGGAATCCAAATGTGCGGAAATAAGGAAAATTCTTTTATCATTTGGATCGGTTCCTTTTAGATAAGCAATGGGATTTCCTAAGTTGGTTACCTGGTCTACTCTCTTTCCATCCGGCTGAATGTCTTGCTGCTGCATGTAAACCTCCATTCTTCCATTGGAGTTTTCCGAATAATCTTTAAATTTTTTCAGCACCCAATTTCTTGCGGCTCCTATTCCTTTACTTTTATCATCAGTTGAGCTTAAAGTGTGTCTGGTATGAAAACCAACCAGCGTATTGATGTATGATTTTAAAGAATCAGAATTTACTTCAGAAACATATTTTTTCACTTCATTATCTTTTGGAGGAACCTGTGAATAAATAATAAAAGGTGCAAATAATAAAAAAAGAGAATATTTCATAACAAATGTGATTTACGAGAGTAATGTAAATATAAGAAATCTATAGTTTGAGTTACCATTTTTTTCAGCCAGACATTATTCACGTTAAGTTTTTATTATATATTTGTTACAATACAAAAATACTACATGAGCAAACTTTCAGATAGAGTAACAAGACTAGGCTTTTCTCAAACTTTTGTAATGTCTAACAAGGCAAGAGAAATGAAAGCTAACGGAATAGATGTCATCAGTTTAACATTGGGAGAACCCGATTTCGACGTTCCGGACAATATAAAACAAGCCGCTTTTGATGCAATTAATCAAAACTACAGTCACTACTCTCCCGTTCCGGGATTTTTAGAACTTCGTGAAGCAATTTCTAATAAATTAAAAAGAGATAATAATTTAGACTATAAACCAACACAAATCTGTGTTTCCAATGGTGCTAAACAAGCTATTATTAATGTTTTAGCAGCAATCATTAATGATGGTGATGAAGTTTTACTTCCCGCTCCTTATTGGGTAAGTTATGATGAAATGGTAAAAATGATGGGCGGAAACTCTGTCATGATCACCACTTCGTATGTAAATGATTTTAAAATCACTGCAGAACAATTAGAAGAAGCAATTACAGAGAAAACTAAGGCTGTTTTATTCAGTTCTCCGTGTAATCCATCAGGTGGATATTACACGTATGACGAGTTGAAATCTTTAGCTAAAGTTATTGCTAAATATCCTCAAATCACGGTAATTTCTGACGAGATCTACGAATATATCAATTACGAGACAAAAACGACTTCAATCGCTCAGTTTCCTGAAGTGTATGAGCAAACTGCCGTAATCAATGGTATGTCTAAAGCTTTTGCAATGACAGGCTGGAGAATCGGTTATTCCGCATGTCCGGAATGGCTAGCAAAAGCATGTGAAAAAATTCAGGGACAAATGACAAGCGGCGCGAATACAGTTGCTCAGAGAGCTTCAATTGTTGCTTTACAAACCAATCCTTCTGAATACAAATACATGATCAATGCTTTTAAAATAAGAAGAGACCTTGTGTTTGATCTAATGAAAGAAATTCCAGGTTTTAAAGTTCTTTTACCTAAAGCTGCATTTTATTTCTTCCCGGATATTTCTCATTACATCGGTAAAACTTTAGATGGAACTGAAATTAAAGATGCTGATGATTTCGCTATGTTTATTTTAGAAAAAGCTCATGTTGGATGTGTTGGCGGAGTTTCATTCGGAAGCCCTGAATGTATACGATTTTCGTATGCAGCTTCGGAAGATGATTTAAGAGAAGCGATGAGAAGAATTAAAGAATTATTAAGCAAATTCAATTAATTAAATCAGATAAAAAACATAACCAACAATAGAAGAATGAATTTTTTCAAAAAAATCACCATTGCCACAAGTATTGCTGCGGCAAGTTTCACAGGATACGCTTTTGGGCAGGATTTCCAGTGGAAAGAAGCTAAATCTAACGGTTATTCTTACAAATATGTAACGAATGATCCTACTTCGGCGAGATATTATACACTTAAAAATGGTCTAACGGTCATTTTAAGTCCTACAAATAAAGATCCGAGAATCCAGACTTATATTGCTACAAAAGCAGGAAGCAAAACAGATCCCGCAGATCATACAGGTCTTGCACATTATCTGGAACACATGCTTTTTAAAGGAACAGATAAATTCGGTTCAAAAGACTGGGCAAAAGAAAAACCTCTTTTAGACAAGATTGATGCGCTTTATGAAAAGTATAATCAGACTAAAGACGAAGCCAAAAGAAAGGAAATCTATAAAGAAATCGATAAAACTTCTGGAGAAGCTGCAAAATTTGCCATTGCCAACGAGTATGACAAATTAATGGCAGACATGGGAGCAGATGGAACCAACGCTTTCACTTCTTTTGAGCAAACTGTTTATACAGAAGATATTCCTTCCAATGTTGTAGATAAATTTTTAACGGTTCAGGCTGAAAGATTCAGACAACCTGTTTTGAGACTTTTCCATACTGAATTGGAGGCTGTTTACGAAGAAAAAAACAGATCTCTTGATGATGACGGTGACAAAGTTTACGATAAAATGTTTGAAAGTCTTTTCCCAAACAACAATTACGGAAAACAGACAACAATTGGAACAATTGAGCATTTGAAAAACCCTTCTCTTACAGCAATTAGAGAATATTTCAACAATTATTATGTTCCTAATAATATGGGAATTATTATGTCGGGAGATTTTAATCCTGATGAAGTAATCGCAAAAATCGATAAGGCTTTTTCTTATATGAAATCTAAGCCAATCCCAACTTACAATATCGGTCAGGAAAAAGCAATTACCGCTCCGATCACAAAAGAAGTTTTAGGTCCAAATCCTGAAAGTTTGATGATGGGATTCAGATTTCCGGGTGCCACAACGAAAGATGCGAGACTATTAACTCTTGTTGGAAACATGCTTACCAACGGACAGGCAGGATTGATCGATCTTGATCTTGTTAAAAAGCAAAAATTATTGGGAGCTTATGCTTTTCCGTATGTTTTAAAAGATTATTCTGTTCTTCTATTACAAGGAAAACCTACTGAGGGACAGTCTTTGGATGAAGTTAAAAACTTATTGCTTCAGGAAATCGATAAATTAAGAAAAGGTGAGTTTTCGGATGATCTTATCCAATCTATCGTAAATAATGAGAAGAAAAGCATCATTCAGAAAGATGAAAAATATTCTTCAAGAGCTGGTATTTTGATGGATGAATTTACGTCTGATATTGACCACAAAACTTCTCTTGAATATGTAGAAGAGATTTCAAAGCTTACCAAGAAAGATATTATGGATTTCGCTTCAAAATATCTTCAGGCAAACAATTATGTTGCTGTTTATAAAAGAAAAGGTGAAGATAAAAGTATTGTAAAAGTTGACAAACCTACTATTACTCCGATTTCTGTAAACAGAGAAGATCAGTCAGAATTCCTGAAAAAAGTTGAGGAAATGCCGGAAAATGCAATTGCTCCGGTTTGGCTGAATTTTGATAAAGACATCACTAAAAACAAGCTTGGAAATGTAGATGTACTTTCTGTAAAAAATACGGATAATGCGCTTTTCAGATTGTATTATCATTTCGATTCCGGAAAATGGAATAACAAGATTCTTCCTTTGGCAGCGGAATATTTACAGTATTTAGGTACAAAAGATAAATCTTCCGAAACGATAAGTAAAGAGTTTTACAAATTAGCTTCAAGCTTTAATGTAAGTGCAGGAAACGAAGAAACTTATGTTTCTTTAGAAGGTTTAAATGAAAACTTCGATAAAACAATCGCTTTATTTGAAGATTTAATTAAAAATTCTCAGGCAGATCAAAAAGCTTTAGATGCATATAAAATAAGACTGAAAAAATCAAGAGACAATGCAAAACAGAACAAATCTACCATTATGGCAGGTTTGAGAAGTTACGCACAGTATGGAGCTCAGAATCCTTTCAATAATGTTTTAAGCGATGCTGAATTAGATGCTTTAAAAGCAGAAGATTTAATTAATGTTCTTCATGACTTATTCAATTTCAAGCATAGAGTATTGTATTACGGGCCGAAAGCAGGGAATGAAGTTGTTACCTCTTTAACGCCGGTTCACAAGCTTCCTGCTACATTGAAAGAATTGCCGAAGTCTAAGACTTTCACACAGGTTCCAACAGATAAAAACAAAGTTCTATTTGCTCATTACGATATGGTTCAGGCTGAAATCTTCTGGGTGAGAAATTCTGATCAGTACAATGCTTCTATTACGCCGACTGTAAGTTTATTCAACAACTATTTTGGAGGCGGAATGGGTTCTATTGTTTTCCAGACGATTAGAGAATCTAAAGCGTTAGCATATTCTACCTATTCTTATTTCTCACTTCCGAGCAAAAAAGAAGATAAGGATATCGTTATGGCTTATGTAGGAACGCAGGCAGACAAGTTCAATGATTCTACTCTAGCGATGAATGAACTTCTGACAACACTTCCAAAATCTGATCAATTATTCGAAACAGCGAAAAATGGATTGAAAAAATCTATTGCTTCCGAAAGAATAACTCAGGACGGAATTATCTTCTCTTATTTAAGATCCCAAAAGCTTGGAAATAACTTTGATATGAGAAAGAATGTCTACGATCAGGCTCCAAAATTAGCTTTCACAGACATCAACAGCTTCCACGATAAGGAAATGAAAGGCAAGAACTTCACTTACTGTTTAGTCGCATCGCAAGACAAAGTAAATGAGGCCGATATGAAGAAATTAGGTGAAGTAAAAAAACTTAATTTAAACGAAATATTCGGTTACTAAAATAAATGAAAAAGCTCTGGAAACAGGGCTTTTTTCTTTGTACTACATCAAAAACGATTATAGATTTTATTTATCGAAATCAACTTGTTCGATAGATGAAATACTCTTATCTTTGCCACAGAAAATTTAATTATAAAAACGAGAAAATTATGTCTTTAGTAGGAAAAAAATTCCCGAATGTAGCAATTGATGCAATGTCTGAAATGGGTGATGATCTTAGAATCAACATCTTTGAAGAAACAACTAAAAACCAACAGAAAGTAATTTTGTTCTGGTATCCAAAAGATTTCACTTTCGTATGTCCAACTGAGCTTCACGCTTTTCAAGAGGCTTTAGGTGAATTCGAAAAAAGAAACACTAAAGTAATTGGTGCTTCTTGCGACACAAACGAAGTACACTTTGCTTGGTTGAACGTTTCAAAAGATAACGGAGGTATTGAAGGGGTAACTTACCCACTTTTAGCTGATACTCACAGACAATTGGCAAACATGCTGGGAATTGTAGATCAGGATTTCGAATATAACGATGAGGGAGAAGAAGTTTTCACAGGTTCTAACGTAACTTACAGAGCAACTTACCTAATCGACGAAACTGGAAAAGTATTCCACGAGTCTGTAAACGATATGCCTTTAGGAAGAAACGTAAAAGAATATTTAAGATTGATCGATGCTTACACGCACGTTCAGAAGCACGGTGAAGTTTGTCCTGCAAACTGGGAAGAAGGAAAAGATGCAATGAAAGCTGACAGAAATTCAACTGCTGAATATTTAGCTAAGAATTAATTTAATGTGTTAATATGGCAATGAGATAGTTTGCTGATGATTCTTAGGAGCATTTTCAAATTATCTCATTCCTTTTTTAATTAAATCATTAATCAACAAATCAATTATGTACACAGAATTAACCGAAGATACGTTACAAAACATCGTAACAGACAATGAAAAAGTAGTTGTTCAATACGGAGCAACATGGTGTGGAAACTGCAGAATTATGAAGCCGAAATTCAAGAAATTAGCTTCTGAAAATGACAGCATCCCCTTTCTTTATGTAGATGCAGAAAAATTACCGGAAAGCAGAAAATTAGCTAAAGTTGACAATTTACCTACTTTCGCGATCTTCAAAAACGGTGAATTGGTAAATCAGGTTCAATCTAATCAGGCTGAAAGTTTAATTAACCTTTTTAATGAATTAGCATAATGAAGTTACCCGTAATAAGACAATTTTACCAAAATCAAACTCCTGAAAATCTTGAAAAAACACTAGAAGTTTTAGAAAGCTTCAGCGAATTCAGAGGAACAAGTGAAGAAGACTTAAACGTTGCAGGTGAGCTAATTACAAACATCTGTGGAGCATTGGAAGTTCACGCGAACGTACAAAACGGAATGAGTGAAAAAGATGCTTTAAATTCTTTTGCTCAAAAGGTTTTAGGATCGATTGATAAATAATTTTTAAACACATGTTTCACTAATAATTTTCACAAATGAGCACTAATAATTTGTGTTTTTTGTGATATTAGTGTTTAAACCACCAAAAATAAAATCCCGATGAAAAGACATCAGGATTTTTTGGGTTTATAGAATTTCTTTACTTTATATTAGCTTCTTCTGCTCATCAAAATGCTCAAGATATACCAGAACAACAACATAATAGAAGCAAAAAGCTGTAACGAAGCTCCTACATACTGATTAGTTGCATAAGAATCCTTAAGCTTACTTGTTTGATATAAAATTGTTGCAGAAGCTAAGATTACCATTCCTACAGAGAACCAAAGTCCAAGATTGAAACCGAAAATCATTCCACCAACAATCAATCCAAGTGAAATAAATCCACCGATAACGATAATATTTCTTAAAAAAGAAAAATCTCTTTTAGAAGTAAAAGCTACCGCTGAAATTCCTGCAAACATAGCAACCGTTAATGTCGCTGCTTGGAAAATCACCTGCGCTCCGGAATACACCATCGCAATGTAAATTAAGGGTAAGAAAATAACCGCTTCAAGCAAAATATAAAATCCAAGTCCCATATATTGCGTTGATTTACTTTGTGAAAGTGACCATTTTGCAGCCAAAACTGAAGCTAACCAAAACACACCGATAATCAATAGCCAAGCGAATCTTTGCGCGAACATTGCAACGATCAATTGCTCAGGAACTACTTTTAATAAAACAGTTTCAACTCCGATAAATCCAAGGATCGCTAGAGCAACATGCAAATACGTTTTCTTGTAAAAACTGGCCTTTTCTACGTCTGTAGAATTCGCCACTAAAACATCTGTCATCATAGTTTATATTTTTTATTTAAATATAATTAAAAATAAATTTATTTTTTGAATGGTTTAACCCCAAGAATCTTACCATTATTTTCAAAAACTGCTGTAATTACCTCCTTTGGATCAGCAGACTTATCATCAGCGTATTTATATTGGATCATCGGATAACTATTACCGTCTATTAAAGGTTTATAGCCTGTTTTGATGATCGTAAACTTTTTATTGGTATTGATATCTGCCGACAGTTTTGTAAACACTTTATCGGTAACTACTTGCTTTGCCTTGTCGGAAAGTAAAGCTTCCATTCCTTTTCTGTCAGATGATTTTAAGGCAGTGATAAATTGCAGAAATTTCCCGTTGTATAGATCAATCTGTTTTTTATTCAGATCTAAAGGAGTTTCTGTCTTTCTATTGTTTTCTACCTTTAAATCAACAACTTCCTGCGAAAAGAAAAGCTGTACAGATAAGATTGAAAGTATTAAAAATATTTTTTTCATTTTAGTAATTTCGGATATAAATTTGCAATTGAAGATACGGAAAATTAAATTAATTCTAAAAATTTCATCGTATCCACATTATCCGCATAAGTATCCAAACCCGGATTTTGCGCTTGTCCAAAATATACAGAATCCAGACCAAATTCTTCTTTAGCAACAATACATTGAATATTTTCTTCATTTTCAGCAATAAAGCTTTTAACTTCATCCAAAGAAGAATATCTGCTGAAATTAATTACAGAAAGCGGACTGAATAGTTTATCATCTTCTTTCATCATCACAAAATTATTATCCCAGAATTTATCCAGATTTAAAAGATAAACTGCTCTGTTGTATTCATAATTATTCGCATATTTATTATGATTGATAATATCCTGATAACCTACAAAACTTTCAAATAATCTGTCAATTACAAAATCCTCCGGAATTAAAATTCTTGTTACATTTCTGCAACCTAACCCAAAATATTGGAAAATATCATTCGCTAAAAGTTTTAATTCTTCAACAGTTTCGTCACCTTTTAAAATAGCAACTGAAGTTCTGTTTTTACGGATAATATTCAGATGATTTTTAAAATAGTATTCTAAATATCTTGCCGTATTGTTGCTTCCTGTTGCAATCACTGCGTCATAACTTTCCAACCTTTCAACGAATTCATATTCAACATTATCGCTAGAAAACTCTTTCCATTTTTTTAATAAAAACGGAACCATATATCTGTCTTTTGAAGATAATTTGATCACCGGAATATGATTGCTCAACACCACAGAAATCACATCATGCAATCCAACCAAAGGAATATTTCCGGCAAGGATCAATCCTACTCTTTTTGTAATTTTGGAGATAGAATATTGCTTAATCCAATCCTTAATATTTTCTTCCGTCAGCAGATCCGACCATTGTTTTAAAGCAAATTTCTGATTATCAATGGTAAACCACGGATTTTCCATTTCAGACTTTCTTAACAATAATTCAAAATCAGAATCATTCTCGTTATATTCAGCAATATCTTTTGCTAAAAACTCTCTTATATAATCACTTAGGTTAATAAGTCCTAAAACTTGATTTTCGATATTCATAATTACTGTAAAATTGGGGAATATTTTGTAATTTTGTGCAAATTTAAAAAAAATTAGCGATGGCTATTAAAATAACTGATGAATGCATTAATTGCGGTGCCTGCGAACCAGAGTGTCCCAACAATGCAATATATGAAGGAGCAGTAGACTGGAAAGCTTCCGAGGGTACTGAGCTTAAAGGTACTGTCACATTGCCATCAGGACTTACAGTGGATGCAGATGCACCGCAAGAGCCTGTAAATGATGATGTTTATTTTATTGTAACAGATAAGTGTACAGAATGCAAGGGATTCCATGAAGAACCACAGTGTGCAGCGGTTTGCCCGGTAGATTGCTGTGTTCCTGATGAAGATCATGTAGAATCTGAAGAAGCATTGCTTAACAAGAAAGCATTTTTACACGGTGAATAAAAAACGCCGTCTCAGCCAGTATGAGACGGTTTTTTTAACCAAATATTTCAAAAGATCTAAGTAAAATATTAAAAATGAAACGGTAAGCCCGAAAAGTTCTTACCAAAACCAAAAAAATAAAAATATGAGCAAAAAGCACAACTTCAGCGCAGGACCATGTATTTTACCACAAGAGGTATTCGACAAATCGGCAGAAGCGATTTTAGATTTTAACGGTATTGGTCTTTCTCTTCTTGAGATCTCTCACAGAAGCAAAGATTTCGTTGCAGTAATGGACGAGGCGCGTGCGATTGTAAAAAGATTAATGAACCTTGGGGATGATTATGAAGTTTTATATTTAGGAGGCGGTGCTAGTCTGCAGTTTGCGATGGTTCCTTACAACTTACTAAAAGTTGGTGGAAAAGCGGCTTATTTAGATACGGGAACTTGGGCTGCAGGAGCAATCAAGGAAGCAAAAAAATTAGGTGATGTGGATGTTGTAGGTTCTTCAAAAGAAGAAAACTATTCTTTCATTCCTAAAGATTATACGATAGGTTCAGAGTGCGATTATTTCCATTGTACTTCAAACAATACAATTTACGGAACTCAAATGAAGTCTTTCCCTGAAGTTGATACTTTGATGGTTTGTGACATGAGTTCTGATATTTTCTCTAGACAATTGGATTTCTCTAAATTCGATCTAATCTATGCAGGAGCTCAGAAAAATATGGGACCTGCAGGAGTTACTTTAATTGTAATTAAAAAAGAGATCCTTGGAAAAACAGGAAGAGAAAATATGTTGTCAATTTTAGATTATTCTCAGCATATTTCAAAAGAATCAATGTACAATACTCCACCTGTTTTCCCTGTGTATGCATCTTTATTGACCTTGCAATACTTAGAAAAAAACGGAGGAATTGCTGCTGCTGAAGCAAGAAATGAAGCAAAAGCAAAACTTTTATATGATGAAATTGATAGTAATCCGTTATTTGAGACGTTTTGTGTAAAAGAAGACCGTTCTTTGATGAATGTTTCGTTCAAATTGATCAATGACAGCAAAAAAGAAGAATTTGACGCTGCCTGGAAAGCTGCAGGAATCAGCGGATTGAATGGTCACAGAAGTTTAGGTGGTTACAGAGCTAGTTTGTACAATGCTTTACCTATTGAAAGCGTGCAAGTTTTAGTAGATGTAATGAAATCTATAAAATAACTATATTAGGCGACTGAAAAAATTGAAAAATTAAGACATTTCAGAAAAATATAAAACCATGAAAGTTTTAGCTAACGACGGAATTTCCGAAGCAGGACGAAAAGCATTGCAAGATGCAGGAATCGAAGTACTTGATAACCGAGTTGCTCAGGATCACGTGATTAATTTCATTAATGAAAACAACGTGGACGTCCTTTTGGTAAGAAGTGCAACGAAAGTAAGACAAGATATTATTGATGCCTGCCCGACCCTAAAAATTATAGGAAGAGGCGGAATTGGTATGGATAATATTGATGTTGATTATGCTAAAATGAAAGGCTTAAAAGTGATCAATACTCCAAATGCATCCTCAAAATCGGTTGCTGAATTGGTTTTTGGACATTTCTTTGCTCTGGCAAGATTCCTTCACGAATCAAACAGACTGATGCCTTTGGAAGGTGAAACGCATTTTAATGCGATGAAAAAATCTTTCAGCAACGCTTATGAACTTTCAGGTAAAACTTTAGGTGTTATAGGTTTTGGAGGTATAGGTCAGGAAGTTGTGAAGATGGGGATTGCTTTAGGAATGAAAATTAAAGTCTTAACAAGAAAGCCTAAAACGAAGGTTCTTACGTTAGACTTTTTCGATGGACAGACTATAAATTTTGAAATCACTTCAACTAACGATTCAGATGAATTCCTTAAAGACATTGATTTCATTAGCATTAACACTCCAAAAACAAACGAATATATCATAGATACCGCTCAATTTGAAAAAATGAAAGACGGTGTTTATATTGTCAACACTGCAAGAGGCGGCGTTATTAATGAAGTTACTTTAATTGATTTTATTGAGTCAGGAAAAGTGGCCGGAGCAGCTTTAGACGTTTTTGAAAACGAACCTACTCCGGAGCTTCCATTATTAATGAATCCTGCATTATCACTTTCTCCACATGTAGGTGGAAATACGGTTGATGCTCAGGAAAAAATCGGATTAGAACTTGCAGAACAAATTATTAAGCTACAAAAAGAAACTATACTATAAAATATGCCTATTTTTAAACCTTTTCGCGGAATAAGACCTCACAAAGACTTTGAGAGTACTTTCCCTACGCATCCTCTTGATAATTTTACTCAGGAAGAGATTGCGGAGAAAGCTCAAGTTGAAAATACTTACATCAATATGATTAAGCCATATGTTGTAAGTAAATCCAAAGATATTGACCGAAATTTAAGGAAGATCCGTTCTACTTTTGAAGAATTAGTAGAAGAGAAAAAACTCGTCCAAGACAGTTCGGCGTATTATCTTTATGAGCAGATCTATCCGAGTAAACAGATTTTCAGAGGCTTGCTGGGTTTAGCAAGTATCGAAGATTTCTGGAGCGGAAAGATCAAAAGGCACGAAAGTACCATTCCTCAGAAAAAGGAAAAACTGGCGCATTATCTTGAAAAAGTAAATTTGCAGGCAGAACCTGTGTTGTTGACCTACCCTTCCAATTCAAAGATTGAATTATTGATGAATCATGAGGAGAAAAATGTTCCTATCTTCAATCATGTTGATACAAAAGGGATTAGACATAAAATCTGGAGAATTGATAACCGATTGAAATTACAACAGTTCAAGGAAGTTATTGATCAGATTGATGCATTTTATATTGCGGACGGACACCACAGAATCGGTTCTACAGCATTGAATGCAAAATATCATAAAGACAAAAACAAAAGACACAACGGTACTGAGGCTTATAACTTTGTGTATAGTTTTATAGTTTCCAACCAGTCTATTAAAATTCATGATTATAATAGAATTGTAACTGATCTAAATAATTTAGAAACTGCGGATTTTTTAAAGCAATTAGAAAAATATTTTCTGATTCACGAGAAAGAAGGTACGGCATATTATCCTTCTCAAAAATTCCACATTTCTATGTATTTGGATGGTAAATTCTACTCTCTTCACGTAAAGCACGAACTTCGTTCTCAGGAGATGTCTCTAGATAATTTGGATCACCATCTTATTGATAAATACATATTTAAGGATATTTTAAAAATTGACGATCCAGACAGTTCAGATAAAATTTCTTATGTAAAAGGAACTTCTAATCTTGAAGGAATTAATCTTTTAAAAGAAAAAATAGACAGCGGAGAAGGAAGAGTCGGATTCGGAATTTTTCCGGTGAGTTTTAATGATATGATCAAAATTTCTGATCTGAAATTAAGTATGCCTCCAAAATGCACATTCATTGAGCCTAAATTGGTTACAGCCTTGCTAATGTACGACATGAAACAATAAAATATTCTTATTTTTTTCCTACTTTTATGCACGGAAAAGAATAAGGTAAATAAAAAATGAAAAAAATATTCATTATCATACTTCCACTCTTTTTGAGTGGATTTTTATTTTCTCAGAAAAAACCTCAAAAAAAGCCGGTAAAAAAAGGAATCGTCACCAAGATGAACTATCATGATGAGTTTAAAAAGATCTCAGACGAAATCATGACCAACGGTACTGCCTACGAAAACCTTGGAGAATTAACCAAAGGCGTTGGATCTCGTTTCAGTGCAACTCCTGGCTATATGAAAGCTGTAGAATGGGCTGAAAAGAAGTTTAAAGACGCTGGTGTCGAAATGATCTGGAGACAGGAAGTAAAAGTTCCTGTTTGGATACGCGGAAAGGAATCTTTACAAATTAAAGCCAACAATGGAGATTGGAAAAATATTAAAATGCTCTCTTTCGGAAATTCTGAAGGAACAGGTGGAAAAGATCTTACAGCTGAAATTGTTTTAATTAATACCACTTCTGAACTTAATGCTTTATCTGTAGGACAGTTAAAAGACAAAATAGTTTTCGTTAATCTTCCGATGGATCCGAAAATCATTAATACAAGTGATTCTTATTTAATTACAGCAAAATCGAAATTAATATCTGCTTCCGTCATTGCAAAAACAGGAGCGAAAGCTTTAATTATAAGATCATTAACAACGGCAACAGACGATACACCGCATGCAAAAATGGTTTATTATGAACCGGAGGACAAAGTGAAAATTCCCGCATTATCAATCGGAGTAAGATCCGCAGATGAGCTGGAAAAATTATTAAAAAAACAGAAAGTTACCGCCAAACTGAACATGTCTGCCGAATCAAAAGGCGATACAACCAATCCAAATATTATTGCTGAAATTCAAGGTAAAAAAGATTCTAAAGTGATTGTATTGGGAGCTCAGTTAGACTCTTGGGATTTCGCGGAAGGCGCTCATGATGACGGTACAGGAGTCGTTCAGTGCATTGAAGTGTTGAGAACTTTAAAAGCGCTTGGCATCGAAAATAATCATACCATCAGAGTCGTTTTGTACGCGAATAGTGAAAATGGCGGACAAGGTCGCGACATGTATGCAGCGTACGTTAAAAAGAGAGACGAGAAGCATATTTTCGCTTTAGGAACAGATGCCGGAGGTTATTCTCCGAGAGGTTTTTCATTAGATATGTCTCCTCAGAGAAGAAGGTTGATATTTGACTGGAAAAGCTATTTCCTTCCGTACGGCATTTATGATTTTGATCAAACCGATGCCATTCAGGATATTTCTCCGTTAAAAAAACTGGATATTCCTCTAGCAGAAATGGTTGTGGACACTCAAAGATATTTCGATTATCATCACTCGGTTGAAGATACTTATGATAAAGTGAGCAAAAGAGAACTTCTTTTGGGCGCAGTGGCTATGACGCAAATGATTTTTATGATCGATAAAAATTGGTAAAATGAAAAAACTATTAGGAACATCATTATTAGTTCTAAGCTTGACGGTTTTTGGTCAGGTTAAAGAAGATTCAATACAATTCAGTAAAATTTCAACAGAGATTTTAAATAACGGAAAAGGTTACACAGAATTAAAAGATTTAACTAAAAATATTGGTCACCGTTTAAGCGGTTCCGAAGCTTACGAAAAGTCTGTAAAATGGGCTGAACAGAAACTTAAAGATGCCGGAGCTGATAAAGTCTGGCTTCAGGAAGTAATGATTCCGGTTTGGGAAAGAGGAAAAGAATCTTTACAAATCAAAACCTCCAGCGGATCATGGAAAGGCTTAAAAATGCTTTCTTTAGGAAATTCTGAAGGTACAGGCGGAAAAGATATTTCGGGAGAAATTATCATGGTTAAATCGATGGAAGAATATGAAAAACTTCCTGCCGAAAAAGTAAAAGATAAAATAATTTTCTTTAATTATCCTTTCAGTCAGTCTTTTGTTGAGACTTTCAGAGGATATGGTGATGCTGCAAAATATAGAACAACAGCCGCCTCTTTAACGGCTAAAAAAGGGGGAAAATTCGCGATTATCCGTTCGCTTTCTTCTGCTTTTGATGATGTTCCTCACACGGGAGCAATGCGTTACGAGGATAAAGTAAATAAAATTCCGGCGGTTGCTATTGGAAATACAACGGCAGATGAATTAGAAGCATTATTAAAATCTCAAAAGATCACTGCAAAACTCAATTCTAATTGCGGGATGAAAGGTGAGAAGCTCTCCCACTCTGTTATTGGTGAGATCACAGGGAAAAAAGATAAAAATGTAATTGTTATTGGCGGACATTTAGATTCTTGGGACGTTGGCGAAGGCGCACATGACGACGGTTCCGGAATTGTACAAAGTATTGAGGTTTTAAGAACATTCAAAAAGCTTGGAATTAAAAATAATCATACGATACGAGTTGTTTGTTTTGCCAACGAAGAAAACGGCGTAAAAGGCGGAATTCAGTACGGAAAAACAGCAAAAGAAAACAATGAAAAACATCTTTTTGCATTAGAATCTGATGCCGGAGGTTTTACTCCAAGAGGAATCGCCCTTGAGATGGATAATACCAAAAGAAACCAGATCAAAGGCTGGTCAAGTTTATTCTTCCCTTATGGAGTCTATAATTTTGAAGGGAAATATTCAGGAACAGATATCTATCCGCTTCATGATATGGGAGTTCCGACGGCGGAGCTGGTTCCCGATTCTCAAAGGTATTTTGATATTCATCACACCGAAGAAGATACTTTCGAAAAGGTCAATCGCAGAGAGTTACTTTTAGGAGCCGTCGCCATGACACAGATTATTTATATGATTGATAAGAACTGGTAAAATATAGGAAAACCGCTGATTGGATCAGCGGTTTTTGTTTTTTGAAGAATAAATGAATTTTCTATTCTTAATATTAAATTTTCACTTTTTCACCTCTAAAAGGTTATAAACAAAGCAGTTTGGCATAAAAATCGCTATTTAAAAATATTAAGACACAATTTTACACATGATGAAAACATTATCCCGGATGGATCTTCAACGATTCCATTATGCCAAATTCAGGCAGTTTACGATCCTCTACAACGGAAGAACACATTTATCAAAAACAGTTCTCCCCAAAAGAGATTGCAACAAAACAGAAACACAACTTTAAAATTTATTAATGATGAAAGATTTATTTGAAATGATATTCAGAACACGGGAAGATTCCACAAAAGTACAGGTTTTAAGCATTTTCTTATTGATTGGCTTCGGCCTTTTTTGCCTGTTCATTTTTACGGCAAAAATCCATTTAAACAGCTTACTGGTATATGTAACTGCTTTTCTTGCTTACGTAGGTTTTTCCCTACTATTTATAAGCTCTCTGCTGAGAAATATGAAAAGAAAATAGACAGAAATAAACAATAATTTCTTCCAAACATAAAAAAACCGTCCTCTTAAAAAAGGACGGTTTTTATTTTTATTATTATTCGTTATTGTATTGTAAATTTCCCTGAAATAGTTTGAGTAGCACTTTTAGCATTATAAAAGTAAACTCCGCTTCTTAAACCGGAAGTAGAAACTGAAATTTTTCCGCCTCTTCCATTTTGAGATCTTACAGTTAATCCTTCTACGTTTACTACTTTCAATTCAAAATTATCTTCAGGAAGATTGATGTAAAGCGTTTCTCCCTGTTTTACAGGATTTGGATATACCGTTGATAATTGATCATTTTCAGATAAAATACTGTTCGTTGATTTCATTGAATTAGCTGAAACCATTTCCAAAATCCATTGATGGTTCACTCCTGCCGTTCCGTTGATATCCTGATCCCAAATATTGATATTTGTACCCGCGGTTTGTGAATTGGCAGGATTATCCATTGCCTTCATATTTGACAATGCCGTTCCAATAACAATTGTATTTGAGGTATAAGGTTTCAATACCCATTGTTGATTGTTCCCTCCATGTTTAGGATATTGAACCAAATTTGTCCCATTTGTAATATTAGAAGCCGGAACATCAATTGCCAAGCCCGATGCACGGTTCAGAATGATATAATTATTTCCAGTTTTTTCTAATTTCCATTGTTGAGCAAGATTGCTGTTCAAGGGTTGCTGAACCATTTTTGCGTTGGCAGCCGTGCTGTAATTGGCCGGAGTAATATATTGTCCGCTTCCTACACATTTAATTCTATAAAAAGCATTAGGATCAACCGCTACAGGCTGTACAATACTATTGATTGTTAAAGAATTATATCCAAAATTAGAAGTTTGCTTAAAAATATCCTCCAATACCACGCTCACATAATATTTTCCAGCCTGAGAATTAGCAGGAAGCGGCACTGAAACACTCCTCTGATCCGGACGAATTCCTGTAACAACAGCAACCGGAGTATAACCATTTCCCCAACTTGCTTCCGTGTACAAAGATACTTTGTAAGAAAGTTGCGGACTTGTTGTCTCCGAACTTGCCCAAGTTACATTCATAGAATTGCTTCCCGTATTGTAAGAAGGTGTTACGGTTGTCACAGTAATTGGCAAAGCTGTACTTGGTTTTACACCATCCTGAGTGATCGAATTAAAAGTGACAGAGCTTCCCGCCGGAGCAGGAGTTGTTCCGCAAGACGTTACTTTGATGGCTGTGTTATTAAATGCTGTTTCTGCACCCCAAGAACCTGTTCCTGCCGATGCAGTATATCTTGCAGGTTTCGACCAATTTCCTTGCGCATTCATACTCCAGAAGTTTCTGAAATATCCGCAACGGGTAGCTTTACTTGCCACCACATTCCAATTTTCTACAAAACCACCGAGCTTTGTCCCTGTAAATTTAGCGTCATTTTCGGGAGTAACGATTGTTACATAATGCTTCCATTTTTGTGTTCCGTAGTTGTACATGAAGAATCCGATTCTGGTTTTTCCGTCACCGATCGACCATCTTCTGACAACTGTTGCGTACCAGGTTCCCGGAGTCCACGGCATTGGATTATCGGTGTGAAGACCAGTCCCCTCACCTCCAAAACCATCAACATAGGTATTCGGAGCAACATATTCTGTTGTACATTGCGGAACATTAGAATCCTGAAGATCCCACATCGAGAAAATATTATTATAAATTTCGTTGGGTTTGTACTGAATTCCGGCATATCCTCCTCTCGGGCCTAAAGAAAAATTAAGAGTGGAATAATAGGTATTTACTTTTTTACAGGTGTTATCTGCCATCGCTTCCGAATACCAAAGTTCTCCGGAATTTGCCATATCAAAACCCTCAAGGTAAGGTCCCCAACTCGGACATGTAGCGGTTTGGGCGTTGAATGTTTGTGGAAAAACTGCAAGAAACAGCAGTAAAAATAAGGTTTTAAATTTAATTTTCATTGTGTAATAGTTTTGTGATTAATGCACAATGAAATTAAGAATATTTTAAATTACTTTATGTTAATTGATTGGATATTTTTGAAGCTAAAAATAGAATAATGTAAAAATATTTTTTCAGAAAATCGAAATGAAGAGGTTTTTCATTATTATAAAGATCCTTCGACTTCGCTCAGGATGACATCTCTAATACTATCTGTTTAATTATACAGAATAACTTGCCATTGTGTCATCCTGAGCGAAGTCGAAGGATCTCTAAAATATTATTTCAAATACTCATTTTTATCAAGTTTAAAATCAAGGATCTTTCCGTCTCTTTTCACTTTGACTTCGATGGTTTTATAATCCTTTTCCACTCTATTGATCATATAGTTACAGGCAGAATCTTTATTTAAATGATCGAGATCAATGGTATTGATACTCAAAATAGAATCACCGATTTGGACAGGCGAGCCACTATCTTTAAATACAAATACAACGACAGGTTTTGCATCTATAAAACGATATCCGAAACCGAAAGATTCCAGTTTTGGAGGATTGTTTTTGATGCGTTTCATGTAGATCTTGTTGTTTTTCCAATCCATGATGAAAATAAAGTCTTTGAAGAATTCATTCCCGATCAGGCTTGTACTTCCGGTCATGACCAATTCATTCTGGAAAGTTTGGTTTCCCAGCGTCATTTCCTCCGTTCTGAAAATATATCCCGGAACCGGTTTCCCTGCTCCAAAAGCTCCGACGGAATTCGTTCCATACGTTTCAACCGCTTGCTTTACATTTTTTGAATTATAATTGCTGTCTGAGATCTTCAATCTTCCTGTAAATCCTGTATCGAAAGTCAGTTCAATTTTTTTATCTAAAATTTTCGCCAGAACGGTTGGAGTTTTCTGCGTCTTCGCATCAAATGGAATGACCGTTTCATAGTCTTTCAGATCAAAATTTGCCAGATCTTTTGTCGTTTCAATCGAACTTTCTGAATAATTGATTTTCCAAAACAGTTTTGCCATTTGGTTTGCTCCCAAAATTCCATCAATTTTGAAACAGCCCAATTCTGAACCATTTAAGTCCATAACAACAACTCCGATGTTTTTGAAAATAACATTGTCAACCGTCATTTCCGGTAACTGAGTGAAGATCTGTTCCTGCTTATTTTTCTGTGAATCTTTTACTTTGCTTGAGTGCTTTTTTTCAAGATTCAGTTCGCTGTAGATGGCGTTGGAAATTACAGTCGGCGCCCCGGAATCAAACAGAAAATTGTATATTTTCCCATTAATATTGACCTTTACAAAAGGTAGATCGCTTGTATACGTTAGATTGATCTTCTCAACTGGATTTTTTAATTGCACTTCTCCATCTTCGAAGAATCTTTTGCCTTGTGCGGAAATGAGGATTGTGAAGAATATGAAAAATAGTTGAGGGATCTTTTGCATTGAAGATATTTTGGGCTAAAGTAGGGAAATTTTATGGTTTGGATGGAAATGAAAAACCGTTCTTATAAGAACGGTTCATTCAAATTTTAATAAAAAAATTACTTCTTTATAAACGAAGTTGTAAAACGTTCTATATCCTTTTTAGAATGGAATTCAATTATATATTTACCTATAGACAGGCTATTTATATTAATTTCATTATTGATTAGGTCACCTGATTTTATCATTCTTCCTGACAAATCATAAATGCTATATCTTTCAAATTTAATTTCGCTTTTTATATGAATTAAGTCAGTAGCAGGATTAGGATATATTTTTATTATATTTTCTTTTCTTGTTTCTTGTGTTCCTAATTGAGCTACCGAACTGATATTATACAAAATATCAAGCCCTCTATTATAATTGGCTATGATAATATCTTTTTTTCCATCATTATTAATATCCCCTATTGCTACTCCATCTTCATTATAACTTGATGCGTATGGCAATAAAAACATTTGATAGGAGTTGTAATTTCCAGAATTATTTTGTGAATAAACACTTACATTTTGCCATCCTCGATGAACAGTAATTATTTCATTTTTACCATCATTATTTAAGTCAGCCACTTTAATCGGTCCTGGTAAATCATAAGCTTGTATTTCGCCATTATCTGAATAGAGATTATTATTAATAACTTGTTGAAGAATTCTAATTTTGGAGGTAGAGTTAGGTCCTCTACTCAAAACAACATCTTTTTTACCATCATTATTGACATCACCAATACTCATTCCATCAAACCATTGTCCTGTGTCAAAAACAATAGGAGCATTATTCATTCCATTATCTGTATTTAAATAAGTATATAACTTATAAAAGGCAGGAGCATTTAATACTAAATCATTTTTACCATCATTATTCATATCACCAATTTCCATTATAGACATTGCTACAGATTGATTAAATAAAAAAGGTTTAGTAATTATACTTTGTTGAAAATTTCCAGCTGTATTTTGATACAATAATAAAATTGATTGATATGTACAAACTACAATATCATTAATACCATCATTATTCATATCTCCTATTCTTACCCTTTCTAACCTAGAAGATACAGGAGTTGATACAAGAGGATCTAATGTATGATTTGAATTCTGATAAAAAATTCCATATTTTGAAAATGAAACAGGAGACTGCAAACCAATAAGAATATCATTAAGACCATCCTGATTAAGATCTCCAATATCAATTGATATAATTTCTTTGTGAGTAACATTATCGGCATATGAATATCTAATAGGATCATCTAGTGTTCCATTATGATTTTGAAGATATACTAATATAGAATAATTGTTAGGATGTTGACCATAAGTCGTAAGTCCTAACACAACATCATTAAGCCCATCATTATTTACATCTCCTATTTTAACAACTTCTGGCCAAGACTCTGTCCATTTATTAACGAAAGGCTGAAAGTTGATCTGAGAAAAAAAATTGTTAAATACCAATAAAAAAATTATTAAAAAGTAATTTTTATTCATAATATGTAAGTTTTATATTTATTTTTTTATCTGTATAAGGAATATTTATCAACATTATTAAAATAATTTTAAATAACTAACAATAAGCAACTCAAACTATGTTATAGCAAACAATATTATCAATTAAGTCCTTATAATTAGTGAAAAAAGCCACCCTTTCGGACGGCTTTCAATATCATAAAGATTCAATTACTGAACTTTCACAAGCTCAACATCGAAAACTAACCATGCGTTTGGCGGGATCACTCCTCCTGCACCTCTTTCTCCGTAACCCAATGCTGGTGGGATCAATAAAGTAGCAGTTTCACCTTCTTTTAATAATAGGATACCTTCGTCCCATCCTTTGATCACTCTACCCATTCCGATAGGAATTTCGATAGGCTCGTTTCTTTTGAATGAAGAATCGAACTCAGTTCCATCTACCAATTTCCCTGCGTAGTGTACAGAAATATTGTCACCTGCTTTTGGAGCTTTTCCGGTAGTTGTTTTTGTGATCTTGTAGTATAATCCTGATTCAGTTTTTTGCATTCCTGCCTGTAAATTCTCAACCATTTTCAACTGATTCGCTTTGAATTCCTCTTCTTTTTTCTTTCTGTCAGCTTCTTCTTTTGCGATAAAAGCTTTGTTATTTTCAGCGATCTTAGCTTTTCCTTCTGTGAAAGTTTTTGCTGCATCGTAGTTTTTATACTCATCTCCTTTGCTGAAAATAGATACTTTTTCAAGTACAATATCAGTTTTAGGCTTATCCTGAGCACCTTTGTCTACATTAGCGATAGCATCAATAACATCATTACCTTTTACTACTGCTCCGAAGATTGTATGCTTTCCGTCTAACCAAGGTGTAGCTACTTCAGTGATGAAAAACTGAGAACCGTTTGTGTTTGATCCAGAGTTCGCCATTGATAAAATACCTTTTCCTGTGTGGTGAAGATCATTTTTTTCATCTTCGAATTTATATCCAGGATCTCCCATTCCTGTTCCTTTAGGATCTCCCCCTTGGATCATGAAATCTTTGATTACTCTGTGAAAGATCGTTCCATCATAGAAAGGAACTCCTTTAGCCTTAGCTTTGTTATCAATTTTACCTTCTGCAAGACCAACAAAGTTAGCCACAGTTACAGGCGATTTTTTGTCTTCAAACTTTACAATAAGGTTACCTTTAGTTGTTTGAAGATTAGCATAAAGTCCGTCTTTAAGCCCTTCGTAAGTTTCTTTGTCTACGTTCATTTTTTTATAAATTGGTGTACAACTCATCAGCGAAACACTAGCCGCTGCCAGAATTATATTCTTGTTAAACAATTTCATTATAATGCTTTTAATTTTATGATTAATGGGATATCATTATCTATTTTTTTCTCGTCTCCATAGGTTCCATATGCCAATGCAGACGGCACCAAAAGCGTAACTTCTTCCCCATCATGTATAAAACGCAGTGCATTTTCTACAGCTTTTAATTCATCAAAGTGTCCGAATTTGGCATCTCTTCTTGCTACGGGTTCGTCATAAATCTTTGTATCATCAAAATCATACAGATCATAAGAGTAAGAAATAAGGGAATTATCCTCTCTTCTTTCTCTCTGATCAAAACCTTCGGCGGTTACCCAATAATTAAGCTGTGTGGGATAGAATTTTACAGACTGCATCCCAATCCATTGCTGGATTTGGTTTCTTTCTATTGAATTCAGGTTTTTCATTCTGTCTTTAGAGACATCAAGATCTTTTTTACTCAAAACCCCGCCCACGGGAGGATGAACCTGTGTATTTCTGTTACAGCTCAGTAAGCCTAATATCGATATGAAGAGAATTTTTTTCATAAACTTTTGCGAAAATACGCATTTCACAGGATATAAAAAACAAAAAAAGCCAAGAATCTCTTGGCTTTTATATAATTTTTCTGTGTTGAATTAAACTGTTTCAAGAACATTTTTCTCAACCACTACTCTCCATCCGAAAGTATCTTCTGCAACGTTAGTCTGAATATTAACTAAATCATTTTTAAGTGTAGCCGCAAAACTTTCATCATCAGAAAGTACAGGTAACTGTAATTTATCACCATTGTATCCTAAAGCTTGGAAAACCGTAGTTACAACCGCAGTTCCAACGCCCCAAACTTCTTTCAATGTTCCGTTCTTCTGAGCTTCTACAACAGCTTTTACAGGAATTGGTTCAACCTTTACTTCAATTCCTCTTCTCTTAGCTAACTGAATAAAACTGTCTCTTGTAACACCATCTAAAATTTTCTCAGAAGTTGGAGGAGTATAAATTGTATCGTTAATTCTAACGAAAACATTCATTGTTCCACTTTCCTCGAAATATTCGTGTGTAGCATCATCAGTCCAGATAATCTGCTCATATCCTTCATCCATTGCCAATTGAGTCGGGTAAAAAGATGCTGCATAGTTTCCTGCTGCTTTAGCAGAACCTACACCACCGCTTGCCGCTCTTGAATAATGGTCTGAAATTTTAACAGAAACCGGCTCTGTATAATAGCTCTTTGCAGGTGTTGCAACGATAGCGAACATATATTTATTAGAAACTCTAGCTTTCAATGCTTCTTCTGTAGCGAAGATCAATGGTCTGATATACAGTGACATTCCCTCTCCAGAAGGAATCCAGCCTCTGTCTAAATCTACCAATGCCTTTAAACCATCTAGAAACATTTCTTCCGTAACTTCCGGCATTGCAAGACGCGTAGCCGACTTGTTGATACGCTCAAAATTCTTTTCAGGCCTGAAAAGGAAAACCTGCCCGTCTTTGTCTTTATAGGCTTTCATACCCTCAAAACAAGCCTGTCCGTAGTTTACCCCCATCATCGCTGGTGTAAACATTAAAGGACCATAAGGAACTAATTTTACATCCCCCCATTTTCCGTCCTCATACTCACATATTATCATATGATCTATAAAAGTATTTCCGAAAGAAAAATTGTTTGGGTCGAATGTAGAAATTCTGGAGTTTTCAGTTTTTTGAATTATCATTTCTAAAATTTTTTATGATGTTCTACAAATTTAACATAATTTTCTAAATATAAAAATTTTACATTAAATTTGACAAAAAAAGCTTGAAACGAGAAATTAAGACCACAAATGACGGTAGTAAAACTTTGTTTATCAATGATTTAAATGAAAACTACCACTCACACCACGGAGCACTGCAGGAAGCAGAACACGTGTTTATTAAAAATGGATTAAATCTAATAAATGATTACGAAATTAATATTTTAGAACTCGGTTTTGGAACAGGTTTGAATGTTTTGGTTACAATTAATGAATATTTAAAAACTGACAAAAATCATATCATCAACTATTTTACCCTTGAAAAGTATCCCATAAATGAATCAGAAATTGAAGATTTGGCCTACTTTGAACATTTTGATAACCCAGAATTCAAAGAAATTTATCAAAAAATTCATCAAGCAGAATGGGGGAAATCGGTTGAAATTATTAATGGATTTAATTTAAAAAAGATACAATGTGACTTCTTTAACCTGAAAGACATAGAGTTACCTAAAATCAACCTTGTTTATTTTGACTGTTTTGGCGCAAGAGTTCAGCCTGATCTTTGGGAAAAGCCATTATTTGAATTAGTTTCGGATAAAATGAGTGTTAACGGCTTATTAACAACCTACTCTTCTAAAGGAAGCGTAAGAAGGATTCTTCAGGAGCTTAATTTTAAAGTTGAGAAGAAACAAGGTCCACCGGGAAAAAGAGAGATGATTAACGCGGTGAAGTTATAGGTTGGGAGTTTGAAGCCAGAAGATGGAAGTTTGCAGACCTATTAAATATATAGTAGTAAACTTCCGGCATCCATCTTCCAACTTCCAGCAAAAATTCCTAAATTAGCTATACAAATTATTATATATGATAGATAAGATCAACGTCAGAGTTTATGCCTGTGCTGTAAAAGACAAAAAAGTTCTGACACTATTTGAGGAATATGCAGGAGAACCTTTAATGAAATTTCCGGGAGGCGGTTTAGAATACGGAGAAGGACTTATTGAATGTTTACACCGCGAGTTTGATGAGGAGCTTAATGTAAAAATAGAGATTGTGGAACATTTCTACACACAGGAAAATTTTCTGGTTTCGCGTTTCAGAGAAAACGAACAACTTCTTACCATATATTATATAGTAAATATTACCAACGAAGAGGATTTCATCATCCTTGATCCTTGTATTGAAAAAACAGAATGGATTTCTATCGACAGACCGGATAATCCGTTTCCTTTGCCTGTAGATAAAGTAGTATTCGATAAATTAAAAGAAAAATACCTGTAAAATTTACAGGTATTTTTTATTGTTATATTGCTTTGTTATTTCGGGGATTTAAAAGTATTTGCTCCAGGATAAGGCTGCAGATAACCGGAATTCCAATTGGATTGCAGTAGAGACTCTAAAAATTCATCTGTTCTGTTTTTACGTGGATTGTATTGGTCTTTAAGATCGATATCTGCCATTTTACCTTTTACATTCCACCAAAATGCGCTCCATCCGCCTCTTAATTCTTTAATAATTTCAAATACATTTTTGCCGGTAGCTCTGTTCATCAATTTTGCAAAAACCTGACCTTCTGTTGTGGTAAGATCTCTCAATTGCTTCTCATATTGATCAGCCAGCATATTCTGTCTGTCCTTTACATATTTTCTTTTTGCCTTACTATCCAGATCTGTCATTTCCTTCTGAATATCTCTGTATTGCTGAAGAGCGGTTGTAAATAAAGGATAAACTCTGTATAATTTTTTATTTAGAAAATAATAATAATTTTTATCTAATTGATTGTTAAATTTCGGTTTATTCACTAATACCAATTCATCCATTGCTACCACGGTTTCTCCATTGATCTCGTAGATTCTGGCTTTTTGGCTTTCGTCATAGTAATATTTATTGCCAAATTCATCCACTTTTAATAACTCTTGTGGGTACTGGCTTAAAGGCTTCGCAATCACGGAATCCCTTTGTCCGAAAACAAAGACCCCAAAAAAGAAAAGAAAAAGATAAACAATCTTAGTAAAATTCATTATTTTTACACGTATTAGAACAAAAATTAAACGCAAAAATCATTCCTTTTTATGAAATTTGAGAAGAAATCTTTGAAATTTTTAGAAAAATACTTAAATACTTCATCGCCAACCGGATACGAACATAAGGGACAAGAAGTCTGGATGGACTATATTCGACCTTATGTTGACAAAATCGAAGTAGATCATTACGGAACTTGCTATGGGATAATCAATCCCGATGCACCATTTAAAGTAGTAATTGAAGCACACGCCGATGAGATCTCATGGTACGTAAATTACATTACAGATGAAGGATTAATCTATGTAATCCGAAACGGAGGCTCAGATCAGACCATTGCACCATCAAAAGTCGTTCATATTCACGGAGAAAACGGAATTGTAAAAGGAGTTTTCGGATGGCCGGCAATTCATACAAGAACCAATCAAAATGAACCTGTTCCAAAGATCGAAAATATTTTTATCGACTGTGGAGCAACAACCAAAAAAGAGGTTGAAGAAATGGGAATTTACGTTGGCTGTATGATCACTTACCCAGACGAATTCTTCGAAATGAATGACCGTTATTTCGTTTGCAGAGCTTTAGACAACAGAATCGGTGGTTTTATGATCGCGGAAGTTGCAAGACTTTTAAAAGAAAACAAAAAAACGATTCCATTTGGGTTATATATCACTAATTCTGTTCAGGAAGAAGTTGGATTGTATGGAGCTGATATGATTGCAGATACCATCAAACCTAATATCGCTATCGTTACGGATGTTACTCACGACACTACCACTCCAATGATCGAAAAGAAAAAAGAAGGCGACCAAAAATGTGGTGACGGGCCCGTAGTTTTCTTTGCTCCAAGCGTACATCACGTGATCAGAGAATTGATTATTGATACTGCAAAAACGAAGAAAATTCCTTTCCAGAGAGCAGCAGCAAGCAGAGCTACCGGTACTGATACTGATGCATTTGCACACTCCAACGGCGGAGTTCCGAGTGCATTAATTTCGTTACCTTTGCGTTACATGCACACAACCGTGGAAATGGTTTCTAAAGAAGACGTAGGAAATGTAATTAAACTGATCTACGAAACACTTCTAAAGATAACACCGGAAATGAAGTTGAAGTATCATTAATATTAAGAAGTTAGATATTAGAAACTAGAAGTTAGTCTCAAAAATTAACACCCTGCTCTCTAATATCTAATTTCTAACCTTTAATATCTAAGTAAAAGTAAAAATGAAAACGAAGCTTATTGCTCCTTCCCTTTTATCCGCAGACTTTGGGAATCTGCAAAGAGACATTGAAATGTTAAACAATTCTCAGGCCGACTGGTTGCATATTGATGTAATGGACGGAAGGTTTGTACCTAACATTTCATTCGGTTTTCCTGTGATGAAAACTGTTCAGCAACATGCCAAGAAATTTGTAGATGTACATTTGATGATCTTAGAACCTGAAAAGTATGTTGAAGAATTCATCAATCACGGTGCTGATCTTATTTCTGTTCATTATGAAGCTTGTACGCATCTTCACAGAACGATTCATCATATTCAGAGTTTGGGAGCGAAAGCTGGGGTTGTTTTAAACCCATCTACTCCGGTTTTAATGTTGGAAGATATTATCGCTGATGTAGATCTTGTTTTATTAATGAGTGTAAATCCCGGATTTGGTGGACAAAAATTCATTGAAAACACTTACAAGAAAATTGCTGAAACGAAAGACTTAATCTTAAGCAATAACTCAACTGCTCTTATTCAAATTGACGGAGGAGTAAATCTGGACAACGCTTCAAAACTTTTCGAAGCCGGAGCAGATGTCTTAGTTGCAGGAAATGCAGTTTTCTCATCAGAAAACCCTGAAAGAACTATCGAGCTTTTAAAAATTTAATTATTTTAGCTTTTAAATAAAGAAAAAGGCAGCTTGTGGGCTGCCTTTCTTACTCTGTAATCTGAGCTTATGATGGTTATTAGTTTTCGTTTTTTAAAGCTTAGTGTTTAAACTTCCTGTTGTAATTCTGATGTAAAGATCTATATTAATTTCATTAAAAACATCCGTAAAAACACTGAATTTTCGTTAAGTATTTATACTTAATAGAGATTTTAACGAAAGAAAAACTCTTATTCAACTTTATTCCAGACACAGGCACAAACGACTAAAAGTATGCTGATTACAGAAAAAACAGTTCTTACATTGTTTAAAAGGTTCCATCTGTTTTCAAAATTATCCCGCATTTGCTTAATTGCTTCTTTTGTAGAATTTACAATATCAAACTTGTCTAATTGATCATTAAGCGGAACATTTCCAACTATTGTCACTCCGAATACTCCGATCAAATAAGCCAATGTAGCCAAAAGAAGCAAAATAAAAACAGGACTTTGTGCTCGATATAAAAAGGTAGAAATCGGAAGTAAAATTGCAGTTCCCATAAAACTTATAAAAAATACAGGATTCAGAATCTCACGATTGATCGACTGCATTGCTTTTAAATATTCTGTGTCTGATAATTTCCCCAATCCCAATACGACAAAACAGGAATAAGCATAGAAAAGTCCGGCTATCAAAGCTGTGAGGACAGCTGTGACAATTAAAAGTATCGTTGTCATTTTCATATATTTAATTTGATGATTTAGTTTTTTGCTGAAACATAAAAATAATACATTAAAAACAATTTTAAGTTTAATAATTTTTAATATTTAATTACAGATTCACAATACTTTCTTATTTTGCACAATTAATCAGTGATTATAAAGAAATTTTTATCAACTTTCCTTATTTTAGTCCGCAAAACAGGGAAAGATGAAAAGTAAAATTACCGGAACATTTTTATTGGGATTAATTTTATCAACCGGCACTCTTAATGCTCAAGATAAAACAGCCGATAACAAAAAAATGGAATGGTTTCAAGATGCCAAACTGGGAATTTTTATCCATTGGGGAATTTATTCAGTTGATGGAATTTCAGAATCATGGTCTTTTTTCAATAATTACATTAATCATGAAAATTATATGAAACAGCTCGACGGATTTTCTGCTTCACAATACAAACCTGATGAATGGGTGAAATTAATTAAAGATTCCGGAGCAAAATATGCTGTCATCACCACAAAACACCACGACGGAGTTTCTCTTTGGGATTCTAAAGCTGAAAAAGCAACCACAATTCCTAAAAACTCTTTGGCTAAAAAAGATGTTTTAGCACCTTTTGTTTCCGAGCTTAAAAAGTCAGGTCTAAAAACAGGTCTCTACTACTCTCTTCCCGACTGGAGCCATCCTTATTACGACAATAATACAAGAACAAAAAAGCGATATAACATTAAAAATGATCCCAAACGCTGGGCAAATTTTGTCAATTATTATCAAAGTCAACTGAATGATCTTTCCAGTCAATTTAAGCCAGATTTATTGTGGTTTGATGGTGATTGGGAGCATTCATCGGAAGAATGGCAGGCTCCGAAAACATTAGAAAATTTAAGAAAATACAATCCGAATATTATCATTAATTCAAGGTTAAACACACACGGAGATTACGAAACACCTGAACAGGGAATTCCTGTTATTAATCCTCAAAGTGATTATTGGGAATTGTGCTACACGATGAATGATGCGTGGGGTTATCAGCCTTTTGACAAGAATTATAAAACACCAAATATGATTGTAAGAACATTGGCAGACGTGATCAGTATGGGCGGAAATTTATTGCTTGATATTGGCCCAAAAGCTGACGGAACAATCCCGAGTGAACAAGTTGAAATTTTGAAAAATTTGGCAAGATGGACTTCAAAATACCCAAATGCCATCTACGGAACCAGACACGGAATTCCGTTCGAAAATTACAAGGGAAAATCTGCCATGTCAAAAGACGGAAAAAAATTGTTCCTTTATCTGGAAGAAGCGAAAGATTTCACAAAGGTTTACGGATTATTATCAACGCCAACATCCGCGAAAGTTGTTGGAACGAATCAAAAAATCAATTTTACAAAAGAAGCTAATCAAACAATAACATTGGATCTTTCGAATGTACAGTTTGACCAAGATGTTACGGTTGTAGAACTTGATTTTCCGGAAATTTTAATTCAAAAAGATATTAAAAAAGATAATCCTTCCATTACTCAAATTTTAGAAACTAAAAATACTAAATTGGCTGCGTATCAAATTGCAGAACAGCTTCATGAGGGAAATAATATTTTTAATAAATCAGGATTAACAGGTGATGGACTTGATATGAAGTTACCAAAATCATCAAAAACAAATACAGAAACCGTAAATTGGATCAGTAAAAATGCCGAAGTTTTATTTGAAACTGAAAAAGGTCTGCCAAACGGACATTATTCAGGTAACAGTGTTCTTTCGAAAGACAAGCAGACAGTTTATCTTTTTGTTGAAGGAACTCCAACCGGACCAATTGCTTTAAAAGGGATAAAAAATGGTATTGTAAGAATCAGGATTGTTAGTGATGGCTCTTTGGTTAATCATAGATCTTACAACAAATTATATTGGAGTGACAAACCAGGAATCATTTATATTGACATTCCAAAAGAAAGACTTGACAAAAATATGACAGTAATTGCCGTTTTACTGGACAAACCGATCGAATTATACCGAGAAAAAGTAGGTGCTGTTGAAAACAATCTATAAAATCTGCCAAAATATGACAGTATGGCGTAAAAAAACAAAAATCCAGAAATTTTTTCTGGATTTTTTATTTTAGATAAGAAAATTCTTAATTAGAAAATCTCTCTTCCAGAAAAATGGAATTGAGCTTCGATAAGAGCATTCTCGTTAGAATCTGAACCGTGAACAGCATTCTCTCCGATGCTTCTTGCAAACATCTTTCTGATCGTACCTTCCGCAGCTTCAGCCGGGTTTGTAGCTCCGATCAAAGTTCTGAAATCTTCAACAGCGTTATCTTTTTCAAGAACAGCAGCAACGATTGGCCCAGAACTCATGAAATCTACCAATTCTCCGTAGAAAGGTCTTTCAGCGTGAACTTCGTAGAATTTTTTTGCATCAGCAACAGTAAGTTGAGTTAATTTCAAAGCTTTGATTTTAAAACCACCTTCTGCAATTTTACCTAATATAGCACCGATATGTCCGTCTGCAACAGCATCAGGCTTAATCATAGTGAATGTAATGTTAGACATAAATGTATATTTTTTTAATGCCGCGAAATTACGAAAAATATTTTTGATTTTAATTTTAATTTTTTTTTAACATAAAAATAACTTTTATTAAGAAATGGTGAACAAAAGTTGGCACAGTAATTGTTTATTTTATTCCGATTCTCATGTTTAATTTGAGTTTTCATGGTTATTAGTTTTTACCCAGCCTCGGCTGGGTTTTTTATTGCCTAATATTCCCCAAAAAGGTTATCCAACTCAAACATTATGAATTAGTTAAACTCCTGTTTAACTAAATTTTAAACAGGATATATTATATTTTGTTATTATTAAGTAAATTTATTTTTGAGACAATTCTTCCGCTTCGTCCATCAACTTGATGTAAGTCGAATATCTGGTTTCTTGGATTTCGCCTGTTTCCAATGCATCAAGAACGGCACATTTTGGCTCATTGATATGCATGCAATTGTGAAATTTGCATTCTTTCCTCTTTTTAAAGATCTCCGGGAAATAATGCTGTACTTCTTCTTTTTCAATATCAATCATTGCAAACTCGCGGACTCCGGGAGTATCAATCACATTTCCACCAAAATTCCAGAAATGCATCTGAGCAAAAGTTGTCGTGTGTTTTCCTTTAAGATGAGTGTCTGATATTTCAGAAGTTTTGATATTCAAACCTGGCTGTAAAGCATTCACTAAGGTTGATTTTCCACATCCGGAATGGCCGAAGAAAACAGAAGTTCTGCCTTTTAGAAGTTCCTGCAAATCGTTCAAATTTAATTGAGAATAAGAGGATATTTCCAAAGTATTGTATCCGATGTCCTGATAAACAAATTCGATATCTTTTACCAATTCGATTTCAGGCTCATTTAAAACATCCATTTTATTGAACAAAAGTAAAGGTTCGATATTGTACGCTTCACAGCATGCCAAAAATCGGTCTAGGAAACCAAGAGATGTTTCAGGATGTTTTAAGGTAAAAATAAAGCAAGCTACATCGATATTGGATGCAATAATGTGTGCTTCTTTTGAAAGGTTAACGGATTTTCTGATCAGATAATTTCGTCGCTGTTCAATTTTTGTGATCCAAGCAACATCATCCTGTTCCAATTGAAATTCTACAAAATCTCCTACAGCAAGCGGATTGGTAAGTCTGGTTTTAATTAATTTGAATTTGCCACGAATTCTGGCCTCGAAAATTTTACCAGTTTCCATTTCTAAAACCTGATACCAACTTCCTGTAGATTTAATGATTTTTCCTTTCATATATATTACTGGGTGCAAATATAGCGAATTAGGAAATAAGAAAAAGGGCTTAGGAATTAGTAAATAATTAAAAATATTTCATCTTAATTTTCCTAAATCCTAAGCCCTAAAAATTTATTTTGTATTGATTATTTTCTATCGATCATAATGCTGTTCTGAACCTCAATAGATTCTTCATGAATCGCTTTGAAAACTTTCTCGATAAAATCCTGAGACATACCTGTTTCCCTAGCTTTTTGAGTAGCGTATTCTGTAATCACTTTCCAACGTTCCGGCTGGAAGATAGCGATATCATTCTCTTTTTTAAGCTTACCAATTTTTTCTGAAATTTTCATTCTTTGAGAAAGAAGTTCGATCAATTGGAAATCCAGATCAGAAATTAATGTTCTGTGTCTTCCCATTTCACCGTCAAAACCTGCCAATCCGGAGTTTCTGATTTTTAAATTTCCGATTAATTCAGCTAAAACTTCTGGCGTGATCTGTTGAGAAGCATCACTCCAAGCTTCATCAGGATTGCAGTGAGATTCGATAATTGCACCTTGGTAACCAACGTTCATTGCTTCCTGCGTAATGTCTGCCAAACCAGTTCTGTTACCACAAATGTGAGAAGGGTCGATCAACATTGGAATATTGGGGAACTGACTTTTGAAGTCTAATGCAATCTGCCAGTTCGGATTGTTTCTGTATTTTGTTTTTTGGTACGTAGAAAAACCTCTGTGTATTGCTCCTAGGTTTTCAATTCCTTGTCCTAAAAGTCTTTCTAAGGCTCCGATCCATAATGCTAAATCTGGGTTTACAGGGTTTTTAACCAAAACCGTTTTATTCGTTCCTCTCAAAGCCATTGCAATTTCCTGAACGGTAAACGGGTTCACGGTAGAACGCGCTCCGATCCAAAGAATATCAACATCAGCTTCCAATGCAGCGAAAACGTGGTGCGCGTTGGCAACTTCTGTAGCCGTTTTGAAACCGTATTCTTCTTTTACTTTTTTTAACCAGTTTAGCCCGATCACTCCTACTCCTTCAAATCCGTTCGGTTTTGTACGGGGCTTCCAAATTCCTGCACGGAAAATAGGAACCTGCGCACCTGTTTCTTTAATTCTCCTTGCTGTCTCCAACATCTGAGCTTCACTTTCCGCGCTACATGGCCCTGCAATCATCATTGGTTGAGGGAATTCGTTGATCCAGTCGTTTTTTAAGTCACTTAAATTCATATCGTTAATTTATATATTTTTATTTTACTGTTTATATCAATAGGCAAATGATTATAAAATTTAATTTATAATTTCTTTCAAAAAATGCCGTTAAAAAAATTAAGTGGGATTAGGAATTGTGATAGAAAATCAATCTATTCCTTGTATTTTTTTGAGAAAGAAATTTAGTTAGTAATACCAATAAAATCGATAATACGTTCCAAAATTTCTAAGATAGCTAAAAGACAAACCAAAATAACTGCTAAAGAAATCAGCAGTTGCAAAACCAAAAAGGTTTTTAGAATTAGGTTTATGTAAAATTGTTTGTTCCACTTTTATGTTGTGAATCTTCTATTTTCAGCTATTAAACTTATAATTTATGTTTGTCAAAAAGTTATTTAAAACAAAATTATTTGACAAATATATAAAATTATGACAAATCAAACTTCATTAAATCATCAAGATCTTTCAGTAAAGGATTTTTCTCAATGAACTTTTCGAATATCTTCTTAGTCGTAACAACCTCAATTTTAAGGCTTTCGAAGTCTCTTTTGTACTCAATTTCAATAGAATAATTATGTACTTTTCTTTTGAAATGATTAAAAAATTCTCCGCTTATTTTATCAAATTCCACTTTTGCAGAGTCTGAAGGATAAGAAACCTGAATATTATGCTCGTCTATTTTAACTAATTTAAAAGCTTTAATAGCATTAAAAACAAATGTATTCTTGGATTGCAATTGTTTCAATAGCAAATTCCATTCCATTTGTAAATCGGTTTCTGTAAAATGGTTTTGTGGAAGGTCTTCAGTTTTTGTAGCAAGCGTGCTATCTTCCTTTTTTTCAACTTTCTCTTCTTTGTTCATAAAAGAATTGATACTGAATCCGGAAGAAGATCCTTGTTTGGATAAAGGTTTGGAAGTTTTTTTAATAACAATTTCCTGATGTTCATTAGAAATCACAGGTTTTTCAACCTTTTCTTCTTTCTTTACCTCTATTTTTTGCGGAATTGCTACTTCAATCTTTTCATGAAGGAAGGGCGCTAGTATTAAGAACTTTTTTTTTTAGCAAGGTCAGCATTAGCCGTCAGTGAGGACAATTGCATTAACGCAATTTCTACCGTAAGTCTTGGATTCTTTGAGTTCTTATAATTGATATCGGCATGATTACAAATCTCGATACCATCTATTAATTGTTGAGCGTTCCATTTTTGGCCCTGCTCTACAAATTTGGTTTTTGTTTTCTCTCCTACTTCTATTAAATCAATTGTAGAAGCATTTTGAGCCATCATCAAATCTCTGAAATGATTTCCTAATCCGGCAATGAAAATATGAGAATCGAAACCTTTTTTTACAATTTCATTAAAAGCAAAAAGTACTTCGGGAATTTTATTTTCCTTGGCAAGATCAACAATATTTAGATATTGATCGTAATCTAAAATATTAAGTACTTCGGCAGCTTTTGCCAACGTAATATTTTTCTGAGAAAATGTAGAAAGTCTGTCGAATATAGAAAGTGCGTCTCTTAAAGCTCCATCGGCTTTTTGAGCTATTAAATATAAAGCATCATCTTCATATTGAATATTTTCTTTCTGAGCAATATTTCTAAGGTGCGACTGGATATCTTCAATCACAATTCTTTTGAAATCATAGATCTGACAACGCGATAAAATCGTTGGGATGATTTTATGCTTTTCTGTGGTTGCCAAAATAAATATTGCGTGCGCAGGAGGTTCTTCCAGCGTTTTAAGGAAAGCGTTGAAGGCAGCAGAAGACAGCATGTGTACCTCATCGATGATATATACCTTGTATTTACCAACCTGAGGAGCAAAGCGCACCTGATCTATCAACTCTCTGATGTCATCAACAGAGTTGTTGGAAGCAGCATCTAGTTCATAAATGTTGTACGCGAAACCATCTTCTGAAACGGAACCGTCTTTTTCGTTGATCTTTCTGGCCAAAATTCTGGCACAAGTCGTTTTACCAACACCTCGGGGTCCACAAAACAGTAAAGCCTGAGCTAACTGATTTTCTTCAATTGCATGTTCTAACGTATCCGTAATATGAGATTGCCCAACAACCGTGTCAAACTCTTGTGGGCGATATTTTCTTGCAGATACGATGAAATTTTCCATTGGTCAAAAATAAGAAATATTGTTCTAATTTGAAAATTTAAATTTTCAAAATTTCGTATAAATCATACTTTTCTACAAATGGAAAATTTCAAACATATTATTTTTTATCTTCGTAAGCAAAGTCGATCAACTCAACAATAGCTTTTTCAATTTCTGCTCTACCTTCGTCAGTCTTCATATCAATACCGCAAAACTTGTTAGCGTTGTACCCTGTATAAAGATTTAAATAATATGCTCCAGAAATAATTAACGCCATAATTGCCCTGTATCTAGTAGCATTCTCTCCAAAGTGAGGGTCTGTAATATGCTGGAATAACATATCTCCCACTTCTTCACGCTGCTCTACTAATTTCCTAAGAATCGGTTTACTTTCTGAAAGCTCCCAAAGAATGATCTTCTGAAGTTCTTTGTTCTTTTTCAAGTTATCAAACTGGTTAAGCAAAGCCATTTTTGACAATTCTTTACCTCCGTCTGAGATATCAACTTCTACATTTTGATTGAATTTCGTCCAATAATCCTGAGATTTGATATACTCATCGATCAACTTATCAGTGCTTCCAAAATATTCATAGATAAGTTTTTTGTCGAAACCTGCAACGGCAGCGATCTTACTTACTTTTAAACCTGAGTAACCTTTTACTCTTAAAATTTTACCAACTGCGGCAAGTAATTTCTGTTTAGTTTTTTCTTTGTCCCTGATGGGACCTTGCACAACTTTTCTGGGCATAATACTCGTATTATTTTATTTTTTTGCAATATGCAATTTTTTGTTTATATCTTCAAACGCATTCAACGTTTTATCAAGATGTTCTCTTTCATGCCTCGCCATTACACTCATTCTGATACGCGCATCTTTTCTAGGAACGGCAGGATATAAAATTGGGTTTGTATAAATTCCTCTTTCAATAAGTAGTCTTCCGACATCTCCTGTTAGATAAGGATCTCCAATTTTTACCGGAACGATCGCAGAACGTGTAACTCCTGTATCTAATCCTAAATCATCCAACCCTTTTTTGAAATAATTAATATTATCCCAAAGCTTCTGTCTCCAGATCGGCTCTTCATCAATTAATTCAATAGCCTTAATAATTCCTGCAGAAGAAGGCGGTGCCGTTGCAGAAAAAATCTGTTGTTTAGACTGGAATCTCAAAATTGCTGCTATTTTCTTATCTGCAATTACATATCCTCCCAAATTACCGAAAGTCTTACTAAACGTTCCCGTAATAATGTCTACTTTATCCAAAAGATCGGCTTCTTCAAGCGTTCCTCTTCCCGTTTCTCCTAAAATTCCAACTCCATGTACATCGTCCACCATTAAAAAAGCATTATACTTTTTTACTAACGCATAAATCTCTTTTACATGCGAAGTATCCCCATCTTGTGAATACACTCCATCTATAACTACGAGTTTTGTGCGATAAAGGTTTTCTGAAGTCTTCAAAATGTGTTCCAAAGCTTCTAAATTGTTGTGAGGAAACGTTTTTTTATTTGTGTAGGCACAACCTTCATGCACACTTGCATGAACTGCCATGTCTAAAATAGCGATATCCTCTCTCTGCATTAAGCACTGCAATGTAGCGCTATTAGCCGTATATCCTGTAGTAAAAACTACTGCTTCCTCCTCCTTTCTTCCAAAAAAAGAAGAAATCTTTTTTTCAAGATCATTATGATAGTCAAAATACCCTCCGATAAGCGGAGTTGCCCCTGTTCCGGTCCCGTATTTCTCAATTCCGTCAATTGCTGCCTGCTTTACTTTCGGGTGTTGTGTAAATCCTAAATAATCACTGGAAACAAAGCTCACATATTCTCTATCCTGATTGGAAATATTTACATGAACTAATGAGTTGGTTCCTGTAGTATTTTTCAATCTATAATTCATGTGTCCATTGGACTTCATAAACTCTAAAAATTCATAAAAAATCTCTGCTCTTTGAGATATATTATGGTCTGGAATATTCTCAAAATCCTTAAATGTGGCTGTTGTAAAGTTAATGTTCATCCTTAATTTTGTTAGCTGTTTAAAGAACAAATATATGATTATTTCACATGGCTGACTTTGAATTTTCAATTAAAATTTATTATGCATATAACATTTCAATCATATAGTTTGAAAATCAACATATTTCACACTTATTAGATCATTTTAATATTTATTAACATATCTAAAAACCTTTTCATTTAAATAAAATTAATGAAAAAAAATAACACAAAACCTCATCAAAAACAAAAAAAAATGACCACTTTCGCAACCATCTCACTTAAATATGAAATATTTAACTATTTACAAGATAACTCCACATTTATTCAACGAAAAAATCATTTAATAAAAATTTTATTTTAGACTTAATAAAAACTGTCATTAAATGCCTTGATTGAGTTTTTTACATTCAGTTTTTCAAGGATATTTTGGCGGTGACGGCTGACGGTATTTACACTTATAAAAAGAAAATCTGCAATCTCTTTGCTTGTGAAACCTTCGCCTACGAATTTCAAAACTTCTAATTCTCTTTGAGACAAGATATTTTTATAGTTTAATTTATCTTCAACCACCACTTCTCCTTTCGTAGAATTTATAATTAAAAAATCCGATGATAAGAGAATCGACTGATCCAAAGCTATACTGTACAGACAAAGTGCAAACCTCAGCTTATTATTGTAGGGTGAATAAGTGTAAAACATACGATGCTGTACGAATTTATATTCATCATTTCTATCTTTCATCCTGATTCTGGATACAACATTATAATTAGTGCGGTCTTCAGGTTTAAGAGAATCCATCATTTTAAAAAAACGTAATTCATGGATGTATTTCTTTAGCTTATCATCAGGATGTATTTTCTTTAAAATCTCTTCTTCCCAAATTGAATCTATGATGGTTGGATTTTCCTTAAAATTCAAACCTAATTCCAATGCTGATTTTGATGTATAGACGTAGCTTTTGTTCGCCTGCATATCACTTAATACCGAAATAACATTTTCGATTTGTGAATACATTGATGCCTGTTGTTTATATATCTCAATATCCAACAGACAGATGCTTCCATTTTTGTTCAGCAGTGTTTTGTTAAGCGTGTCTAAGATCTCCATAAATGGTTATTTATAAGTATTGATAAAACTATGGTAAAATTTTACTTTTGCTAAATTAATACTTTACACTCAGTTATACCGATAAAGAAAGATAATGAAGAGAATAATTTTAAGTTTTTGCTTGCTTCTATTGGCTCAGAAAAGTTTTGCTCAGACGTTAGAAAAAATGACATGGTTCAACGAGCCTGAAAAATGGGAAATTAAAAACAACACTTTATCAATGTTTGTTACTCCTCAAAGTGATTACTGGAGAATTTCACATTACGGCTTCACGGTAGACGATGCACCATTTTATTATACAACTTACGGCGGAGAATTTGAAGCGAAAGTAAAAATTACAGGAAACTATAAAGCAAGATTTGATCAAATGGGATTGATGCTGAGAATTGATAAAGACCATTACATCAAAGCTGGTGTTGAATTTGTAGACGGAAAATACAATCTCAGTACTGTTGTAACCCATACAACAAGTGATTGGAGCGTGATCACATTAGATAAAACACCACCCGCAGTTTGGATAAAGGCAGTAAGAAGACTTGATGCGGTGGAAATTTTCTATTCCTTTGATGATAAAAATTACATCATGATGCGCAATGCTCATTTGCAGGACAACACACCTGTCATGGTTGGTTTAATGGCTGCGTGTCCGGACGGGAATGGTTTCAATGCAACTTTTGAAAATTTCAAAGTGAAACATCTTGCAGATGAACGCCGCTTACAATGGCTTGAAAGCCACAAATAATGATTGAATTACACTTCAATATACAGTCAATTTTTATTAACCTCTCGTTTTTTTTGGGAGGTTTTTATTTTTTAGGTTAAATAAAAAACCGGATAAAGTTATCCGGTTTGTATTTGTCTATTTAGAATCCATTAATTAATGACCTTATTTACTATTTAATTTTGAAAATAATCAAAAAGTAAATCTTATAAAGCTACTGAACTCGATTAATAACAAGCCCTGACATTCTTGCCGGATGCACCGTAGTGATTGTTACTCCGCCTCCATAAGAATTATAAATTACCTCTACCTTATCACCAGCTTCTAAAGGAAGTGTAGTCTGTACTGTCGCCGGAGCATATAAAAGCCCACCAGGCACTAAGCGACCGTTCAACAATTCTGCAACAGATCCCTTAATAATTAGAGAATTATTTGCCGCATCTGTTACTTTAATTTGCGGATAGATATAAGTAGTTGCAAAATCAGAATTTGTAGTAATTTTTGTAAAAACATGATTAACCGCCGCATTGACGCTATAAACCCCACCAGCAGGTGCTGTAAAAATACCTGTTGTTGTATTATAAACTCCTCCAACATTTACCGTCGCAGCATCAAAAACATAATTTGCTCCAACAGCAGGTATAGCAGATGTAGTACTAAAATTAGCATTAACAATTAATCCCAAAGTATTTCCAGCCTGATTATAAGTGGTACTTTCATTGATCTTTACCCAGACAGTTCCATTAAAATAATAATAACCAACTATATCCATATTAATAGTTGACCCCGTTTGGGTTCCTGTAGCAACGTTATTAACATAAACCATTGTAGAAACAGGAACAGATAGCATACTTTGAGCCCTTTGTCTATCTAATCTTGGAATCAAAATACCATCCACATCTGTAACAGCACCTGTACCGGCTTTTGCCGAGATATCGAAAGTACTAGCAGGAGTAAGAGAGCCAATTCCTACTTTTCCTGAAGATAAATCCATCACAATATCACCTCCACCAGCAACACGGCTGATGGTAAAAGTACCTTTATCACTATTATAAGTTGGATTAATCCCAAACCACATCTCCTTCGCACCTGTAATCGCATTAGATGTTTTCATCGTAGCAAGTACCGATCTGCCTGCGGTAGGATTTTCTAAAGTCAAAGCATTGTTTGTTACCGTACCTCCTCCTATCGATGCAGCTACACCATTATTTGAGATATGAATATTTGACAAAGGATTAGCGGTTCCAACCCCAACATATCCTGTAGCGGTTACTACAAGGTCATTGGCTTGCTGAGCAGCTGTAGGAACTCCTGTTGCCGCATTGTCTTTCGCTGCATCTATGTTAAATACTCCCTGGGGATTTGAAGTATTAACCCCCACCTGGGCATTAGTTTTAATTGAAAAAGGCGGAATAGCTATTACAATAAATAATACAATTTTTTTCATATATTATATTTTTTAGAATCGAGTGAAAATACGAATTATATTCTACAAAATAGTCAATATAATAAATTATAATTATTAAAATATGTTAATATTTAATTAAAAATTAAAATAAATAACATAAAACTAGAAAACTTTTTTTATCAAATTCAAAAGTTTGACTACATAAATATTAAAAAATATAAATAATTTTGCTTTTTTTTCAATTCTGAATTTATTTTAAATTACTATCACAAAAAAAACCGGATAATTGTATCCGGTTTGTATTTGTGTGTTTAGAATCTAATTTCGTTAAAATAACATCTAATTTTTGAGGGAATAATTAAGTGTTAGTAAGTAAAACTCTAGTTAAATCTAGTAAGTGTTATTCTATAATTTTTAGCAATATTTCCGTTGTTTCTAATGTTGATTGTTCCTGCCGAAGGCATTATTAATGTATAATTAAAAGCCGAACCATCATCTCCGGCTGAACAACCCGGCTTGCCTGTCCAAGTAACACCCGTTGTTACTGTGTTTACCTCATTAAAAGTAGGTCCTTTGCCTGTGCCCGCGCTCAAAAGGCCATCAATCCCTTTAATAGAGAAATTACCATTTGCAGAAGTATTCATTACAAAAAATTCAGCTACGGAATTATTACCACAGCCATCACCTGTAGTTACTACAGCTTTGTAATTTGCTCCATCTACCATACCTGTAATTAATGTACCTGTTGTATTACTGCCAATAGCCGCTGTAGAGGATGAAATAACACTACCATAAGTAGCACTAGGAGATGCTTTTACTAAAACACCATTAGCATCAGAATATACAGGCGTTACAACAGTTGCTGCTGCTACCGGGGTTATTGTTCTTACCCTTGTTGTTCCGTTTACATCCAAAGTATTTGTTGGAGCTCCATTATTACCAATACCTACACTTCCTCCGACAGAGCTGATAGTAGCATTTGCACCACCAGTACCTAGAGAACCACCCATATATGCATTTCCGTTTTCTTGTAATATTAAACGACGTACACTATTTGTACGATCAATAATACTGAATTGAGACGTTGGCGATGTTCCTTCAGGATCAAGCCCCCATAAGGAAGTAGCGTTACTAAGTCTAACTTCTGCACCTTCTACATGAAACTTTGTAGCAGGTGTTGTAGTTC
>Ga0302167_10000063_pt1 | contig 64536 bp, 59 predicted proteins | sample I_Fen_N1_1_FD_193496 | JGI IMG/M metagenome (GOLD analysis project Ga0302167, IMG submission 193496) | Peat permafrost microbial communities from Stordalen Mire near Abisko, Sweden - I_Fen_N1_1 | ecosystem: Environmental > Terrestrial > Soil > Wetlands > Permafrost | place: Sweden: Abisko... | reverse complement strand
ATGGTGCCGCCGAAACTGTTTTATAAGTAGATAAGCTGAGTTCTTAACACCTTTCTTCCCAGATGTTCCAAAACATTCTTATATCGCTCAATTTGTCTATCATTTTTCGCCGTTTCTTCACCGGTTTTGAAATCCACAATAATATAACCTTCACGACCTTTTAAAATTCGGTCTGGTCTGTAAATTCGGCTTTCTCCATTTTCTGAGACCATGATATCCTGTTCATTAATCACTTCCCATTTTTCATCAAAAAATTCAGAATGAGTATTGACGATCTCTTGTAGGGTTTCCTGAATATCATTTTTCTCTTCCAAGGTAATCTGTCCTTCCAAAAGATAGCTTTCAAGAACTTTGGCAATATCTTTTTCGGTATTTATTTTTGATAACAATTCGTGAACAAAAAGACCGATTCTCACTTTCTCATTTCGAACCTGATAATTTTTTGATGGAGTTGCAATTTTTACTGAATTGCTTTTTTTATTAATATTTTTAAGGTTCTCAATATTTTTTGTTTTGAAAGAAGACGTTTTATCTTTTGAATACTTTTTCAGCATTTCGGGATTCACTTCATACAAATCAAACTCATCACTTTCATTGACGTTTTTAGTTTGAAGAAATTCTAAAAGCTCCAAATTGTTTGAGGTTTTGTTCGCTTTTTGAAGATAGAAAAATAATTGTTCCACAGGTCGGGTAGTCGCAACATATTGCAGACAAAGCCTATCGACAAGATTTTTGTAGGAATTTTGTTTGTTGAATTTCTCAATTTCCTGATCGTAAACTTCAAGATTTTTACTGAATTGATTGATATTAACAGATTTCAATGCCTCATCACTGCTTGTTTCAAACCAGTTGGTAAATTCGCTATCACGATTCTTATTCATCATCGGAATAAAAACAATGGGGAACTCCAGCCCTTTAGATTTATGAATTGTCATGATCTGAATAGCGTCAATATTTTCCGAAGCCTGAATCGTGTAAGTAGAAGCTTCTTCATCCCAATATTTTAAAAACTCTTTGGTGCTTGCGCCTGCATTTTGTGTGAAGTTGAAAAGCATTTCCAAAAAGTTCAAAAGAAAATCGGTTTCTTTATTTTCAATGGAAAACTCGTTGACGTAATATTCTACAAAGTTGTATAAATTAAATCTCGGGAAATTCTCCTGTTTTAATTGTAAAGCATATTTTAGTTGAAGAAATTGCAAAATCTCCTCATGGGTTTCAATATCTAGAATTTCCTTCATTTCTAAGGTGAAATCCGGCATGTTTACTCTTCCTAATGTGTTCAGATGATACATCATCATAATCAGATTAGGTTTGTTTTTCGGATTGGTTTCCCACTTCAAAAATTCAATGACAGCCTGTAAAGTGTTGGATAATTCTAAGGTTAGCCCTTTATCAGAAATAGTTTTGATATTCGTTTCTTCCCCTCGATAATTGACTTTCAGATTTCCCAGTTTTTGAGAATAACTGAAAATATCAAAATTCCCACGACATAGAATCGTAATATCAGAAAATTTGAAACCATTATTCAGACATTCCTGAATATTTGTTTTCATCCTTTCGGAAGTGTCGTTATAAAAATCTTCGTTGGTAAGATTTTCAATGAGATTTACTTTTACGCGACCTTCATGTCCTGATTTTGCGTTTTGTTCGGCATCAGTACCGAAAATATTTTTATGTTCTTCTTCAAGATCTCTAGAATGATATTCGTACAATTCATTATTAAAATGAACAATATTTTTTGCACTTCGCCAGTTATCTTTTAAAACAAGTAACTCTGCTTCTTTAGGAGAAATTTCTTTTTTATTGATAATATCGAGCATCAATTTACTTTCTCCACCACGGAATCGGTAAATACTTTGCTTTGGATCTCCAACCAACGTAAAAGATGTATTGTCCGTTGAAACACTGTGATCTCTTAACGGTACAAAATTCTGCCATTGAAGCTCAGAAGTATCTTGAAATTCATCAAAGAAATAATGCTGGAACTGTGAGCCTACTTTTTCATAAATAAACGCTGACGGCTCGTTTTTAAGGTTTTCGTTAATTAAAATATTAAACTTTGAAAGTAAAACAAGATCATTCTCATCTTCAATTTTTTTCAATTCATCCTGAATATCTTTATTGACTTTCAAAGGAAGAAGCGCCGATAAAATTTTCTCTTTTTTCTGAGTTTCGATGAATAAAAGAATCAACTGCATTCTGTTTTCCAACAATTGCTCCAGAATTTCAAAAATTTCAGATTCTTTGCTTTTTGATTTTGCAGAAGCTCCTTTTCTGTAATTATTAACAACCGAGTCTTCCTGCGTCGTCGGGAACGGAAATCCCGGCCTTTTTTGATTATAAAAATCTAAAACTTTGGTGAAAAACCCGCCAATTCCATTTTTTCCCTGAGCAAAATCTTCAATCTCAATATTTCTTGATTTAAATAATTCAATTGATTTTGTCGCGATCTCTAAAGCATGCTTTTTATTGAAAATGATCTCTTTTCGGATCGTATTTTTTATACTTTCATAATTCGTATCATCAAAACTTTTATTATTTTTCAGTTGCTCATAATGAATGTCTTTTACAAACTCTTTTGCCGAGTCGTAAAGGTTTTTATTAAGGTTGATTCTTTCGTTGTTTTCAAGGCTGTAATCTACATAATCCATGAAAGAATTAGAGATGGATTCATTTTCACCGATCTGATCAAGCATTTTATCTACAGCTTCAATCAAAAAAGGTTCTGCATCAATTTCAAGATTGAAATTTTTAGCCAAACCTAATTCATAAGAAAAACTTCTTACCAATCGCGCATTGAAACGATCAATCGTACCAATATTTAATGTAGAATAATTGTGAAGAACGTAATCTAACAGTTTTTTAGAACGAATATGCAATTCATCAATCGTTATTCTTAAACCCTGTTCTTCAAATTCTTTCTGAATATTTTTTAAATCTGCATTGTCAGCAAAAGTATCTGCTGCAAAATTATTTAACCAAGATAAAATTCTTTCCTTCATTTCATTGGCTGCTTTATTCGTAAAGGTCAAAGCCAAGATATTTCTGATGGCGTGTTGCTGATTAGGATAACGAAGACAGATCATCAAAAGTCTTTGAACCAAGGCGTAAGTTTTCCCTGAGCCCGCAGAAGCGTTGATAACTGTATAAGAATTTTGCATTTTTTTGAAAGAATTGAGAGTGCAAGTTAGCTAATTTTTAAGTGAAATTTTAACAATTTGAATTCACTATTTAACAATTTGGAAACAGAAAATTCACAAAAATTTCCTAAAACGCGTTAACTGTGGTTAAACTTGTATTTTAATTTAAAAATAGCTTTAGTTTTGCGTTATAAAAAACTTTCCGTGAAATTTAAACTACTCTTTTTCTTATTTACCATATTTTTCATCAATATTAATGCTCAGGATTATATTTTTGGGAAGATATCTTCTGAAGAGAATATTGAAATGCCCGATGTTACAGTAATTAATATCCGAACTGATGAAAGGGTATCCACAAACCGAGACGGACATTTTATGATTTCCGGAAGACAGGGCGATGAACTCCGTTTTGTTAAATCCGGATACGAAAGACTGAATAAAAAGGTAACACCAGAAAATATCAGTTCCGCCATCAATATTACTTTGATAAGATCTGCTGCGTTAATTGCTGAGGTTGAAATTAAAAAAGGACTCACGGGAGATATCAAAATTGATTCTAAAAATCTTAATCCTCCAAAAAAAGTTGAGAAACTAAAAAGCGATCTGGCAGTTTATATGTCTCAAAAATCCGATCCAAGGCTTCTTGCTGCAAGAGCCGGAGAATTCGTTCAGCCAAAGGGACAAGGTTTTTCTATCGGAAAGATCAAAAACAAATGGGATGATGTTGATTTAATGGATTATCTTACAAAGGCTTTGGGTGAACAGTATTTTACAGATCTAAAGATTGATAGAGCATTGACTCAGAATTTCATTTATTACGTTTTTGCAGGCGGTTTTGAAAGAAAGAATATCTTAAAATATGGATATTGCAGTGATGCGGATTTATATAGATTCCAACGATTTGTTTTAACAAGAATTTCTTCATATCGCGCTCCTCAAACTCAAAGATAACCGCAGATGAATACTCATATTATAAGAAAGCTGGAAAATAGAAATTAGCAAACAAAATAGTGGAGCTCAAGAATAAATACACATTTTTATCAGGCTGGAAGAAACTTTTTCTGTTCCTTATATTTTTGTGTAATTATATGTTTCCCCAACAAACGGTAACAGGGAAAATTACGGATGATAATGATATTAATCTAGGTTCTGTTACGGTAATTAATATTTCTACAGACCAAAAAGTATTCACCAATTCTCAGGGTGAATTTTCTATTGAAGCTTTCAATAATAATGAATTAAGATTTGTAAGAGCCGGTTACGAAAGAGTTTCCAAAAGAGTAATGACGGACGGAATAAATTCTCAATTATTTATCACACTCATTAAAATTCCCGAAGAGATAGAAGAAGTGAAAGTCGCCAAAAAATTGACAGGCGATTTGGGCGATGATTCCAGAGCTGTCGCAAAAGTGAATAAAGGCGAAATCGTTCAACAGGCGGTCGGACTTCCGCAACCTATCGGTAAAATGAGGGAAACGCCTGCCGAAGTGAAAAGCGTTTTACTTCCGATACTTTTGGGAAATCTTAATGTACAAGGCGTTTATGATCTGGTGAGCGGAAAAGCGAGAAGACAAAAACGTCAATATCGATATGATGATCTGCAGGAGCATATTTTGTGGATTCGTAAAAGAGTAGACGATGATTATTTTACAAAAGCAGGAATTCCTGTTGAAAGAATTTCGGAGTTTATAGAATTCTCTTTTCTCACAAAACCTCGAACGAGAACTTACGTTAAAGCCAAAAACCTGTCCGGAGTATTATTAAGTCTCGAAGAAACAATCCCTCTTTACGCTGAAAGATTAAAGCAGATTAAGCAATAATTTAAATGTTAATAAAATCTTAAAATTTCGGAATAGAAATTGATATACTCTTAGCATTAAAATCAACCAAATTCACGAATTTTTATGAATAAAAACATTATTGCAATCGCGGTTGCATCTTTAGGCTTCATTATTGGTCTTGGACTTTTAGGAAATGCTATTAAAAACAGAAATAAATCTGAAAATACCATTTCCATTACCGGTTTGGGAACGAAACAATTTACTTCCGATTTGATTACTTGGTCGGGAAGTTTTTCTAAAAATAATGCCGATCTGAAATCTGCTTACGATGAATTGGCAATGGACAGAAAAGTTATCAACGATTATTTGATTTCAAAAGGAATCAAGCAAAATGAGATCGTTTTTTCTTCCGTAGATATTCAGAAGCAGTTTAGAAATTATACAGATTCAAATGGAAACAATGTACAGGGAGAATTTTCTGGATATAGTCTAACGCAAAGGGTTTCTATTGAAAGTAAAGAGGTTGCGAAAATTGAAAATCTTTCCAGAAATATTACAGAAATTATCAATCGTGGAATAGAATTTACTTCTTCTTCACCATCTTATTTTTATACAAAATTAGCGACTGTAAAGCAGGAAATGATTGCTTCTGCAACAAAAGATGCCAAAGAAAGAGCTGAAAAAATTGCTGAAAATTCTGGAAGTAAATTAGGGAATCTTAAAAAAGCGACAATGGGAGTTATTCAAATTACAGCTCCAAATTCTAATGAAGATTATTCTTACGGCGGAACTTTTAATACTTCTTCTAAAGAAAAAGAAGCGAGTATTACGATTAAGTTGGAATATGAGGTAAATTAATTTTCACAAAATTTTTCTCCCACAGATTTCACAGATTTTCACAGATGATTACGCATAGTTTTTAAAGATAAAATATAACATAAACATCTGTGAAAATCTGTGAAATCTGTGGGAAACAAAAAAAATCCGAAGCATCAAAACTTCGGATTATATTTTAATGATAAACAATATCATAAATTTCATCTTTAACCTCCTTCAAATTTTCAGGAGTATAATTCGATAATAACCAAAGGTCTAGCGGTTTTTTGCCTTCACCGTAACTTGGCTGAACATACATTTCATCAAGAAGTTTAAAGCCATTTTTCTGATAAAAAGAATAGCGTCTTTTCGCGTCTTCACCTAAATGTTCAGGTTCTATTTCTAAAATAATTCGCGGATAATTTTCAAATAAATATCCCGTAATATGTGAGCCGAATTTCTGACTTCTAAATTCTTCAAAAACCTCAAAATGCTCCACAAAAACATAATTACTCAATTCCCAAAGGATGAGGTAACCGACTGTTTTTGATTCGTGCAAAACAGAAATTATTTTAACATTTGAGTTTGAAAAAAGGTTTTTAAACTTATCCCAATCTCTTCTTTCATCTTCAGGGAAAGTACTTGAATATGAAGAATAAATTTCTTGGACTCTAAAGTCGTCTGGTGTTGTAATCGGTAAAAATTCCATAATTTATAAATCGAAAACGCTGGGTCTTCTTGTGATAAAAATATCTTTGATCCAAAGGGTAAATGCCAATCCTAAATAGATAAGAAAGAAAAAACCTGCTGTGGCAAAAGTAGAGTAGATGAAGAAAACCCTAAGTTTAGACACAGGAATTCCCAATTTAGCACCCATTCTCGTAAGAACGCCAAACCATTCTCTTTCCATTTTATGGCGGATGTTATCGAACATTTTAGGTTTCTTTTAAAAGTTTAAATCCAATACTGCAATTTAAGCAATTTTTTTCTTCACAGGAATTTTTATAGTGATAAATCAAGCTCTGACTTTCTAAGGCATTTTTAGTTTTTAAACCAAGATTTTTCCATTGATCAATAATTGAATTTTTTTCTGATGAAATGTTTGTATAAAATGCTAAGATCTCATCATTGATTTCTTCATTGTGATATTTATGATAGGTATATTTTAAAGGAAGAATTGCATTTAAAATAATTAATTCAATGAAATCTTTAGTCAAAATTTTAGGCTGATCAACTGTTGATATTTTCCCGAAATTAAAATGATTATTCCAATATTTCGAAGCTTTTATATTTTTAAATATTTCAAATAATTCATCAAAACTTTTTGCAAAAATTACTTTTGAAAATAAATTATGATGCTGATGATAAAGATTAGCCAATTGCGATAAACGAATGGTCGGGAAATTCGGAGGTCTTAGTCTTAAAAATTTTGGACGAAATTTTAATTCTGAAATATTAAATTTAGCTTTAATAAAATCAAATTCTCGTTTCCAGATTTGCATTTGGTCGTCTTCTTGAACGTCTAACCAACCAGAAATTCCGAAGAGTAATGCTTCAAGTTGAGTTTCATTTTGCTTGATTTTATTGATGGTCGTGAAGTTGATGCTTTCTGCAATTTGTTTAAAAATAAAAGCATTTACTTTTAAACCAAAAGAGTAGGCGAGGTGATGAAAAAGAACAGCTTCGAAATTATTTTTATATAATTCTAAACTTTTTTCTATTTCTAAAGATTTTTGTTGAAGCTTTTTAAGAACGTTTTCTTCATGAAAATTGAATGGAATTTTAGTTTGATCAAAAATATTTTCACAAGGAATAAATTGATTTTCGCTGACCAGTTTTTCATATTTCCAAAGAATATTTTCATCGATGAAATTTTTCAATTCCAGCGTTGGAATATTTTTATTTTTCAGTTCATCAATATCAGCATCGTTTTGGAAGACGACGTGAAGAATGATGTTTTGATAATTGGGATCTTTAGAATGATTGTGGAAAATCCAGTCGGAGGATTTTACGTGAAGTTCAATGTTTCCAGCAAAAATTACATTGTTGATTTTAATTTTCGCTAATAAAAAATCGGGTCCGGAATCGGTATTCCATTTGCCGAAATCTAATATTTCAACGGAATTTCCTTCAATATCCTTGAAGTCAAAATGTTTGAAAACCTTAAAGTTCCAAAGATATTGAAGTAGTTTTTCCGTCATGAGTGTCTTACAAATATAGCAGATTGCTATACTTTAGACAACTCCTTTTTAAAATTTTCTATCGTTGTTCTATACATTTCTTCATATATAGGAAGAATGTTTTTCAAATCGAATTTTATCGCCTGTTCTTTCGCATTTTTCTTCATTTGAGTTAAAAGTTCCTCGTTGCTTAATAATTTGATCGTGTAGTTGCTCATTGCTTCTACATTTCCAATTTCTGCTAAGAAACCTGTTTCTCCCTGAATGTTAACTTCCGGAATTCCCCCTGCATTTGAACTGATAACCGGAGTATTTGCAGCCATCGCTTCCAATGCTGCCAAACCGAAACTTTCCTGTTCAGAAGGCAATAAAAACACGTCTGAAAGCTGAAGAATTCTGTAAAGATCATTCACTTTTCCTAAAAGACGAATTTTCGAGATTAGATCTGGATTTTCTTCTAAGAACTGATTAACTTTTTCCATATCCGGACCTTCTCCGATGATAATCAGTTTAGATTTTACTTTTTTCTGAACATTTTTAAAGATCTGAAGAACCTCTTCTACGCGTTTTACAGGGCGTAAATTGGAAACGTGAATCAATATTTTTTCGTCAGGATTTGCAAATTGCGTTCTCTGACAATCACTTGGTTCATCAAATTCAGAATTATCAATAAAATTGGTAATCACCTGAATCTCTTTTTTAATCTTGAAAAACTGTAATGTATCTCTTTTTAAACTTTCAGAAACAGAAGTAATCGCATCCGATTGGTTGATCGAGAATTCTACCGCATGTTTGTAACTTGGATGTTGCCCAACAAGCGTAATATCTGTCCCGTGAAGCGTTGTTACCAACGGAACGTCGTTATTGTCTTCCTGTAACATTTGCTTAGCAGTAAACGCTGCGTAAGCGTAAGGAATGGCATAATGAGCGTGAAGTAAATCCAGTTTGTAAAGATTCACGACACGGTAAATCATTGAGCTTAACGCGATATCATAAGGCTGATATTGGAAAAGCGGGTAAGTCTGAACATTCACTCTGTGAAAGAAAATATTCGGATTGGTGATATCTAGTCTTGCGGGAAGCGCGGAGCTGATGAAATGTACCTCATAACCTTTATTGGCAAGAGACATTCCAAGTTCTGTAGCTACAATTCCGCTTCCGCCGTATGTTGGATAGCAAAGTATGCCTATTTTCATTAGTTTATTGTTGTTTTTTGGATGTTGTAAACACTGTTGAACTTACTTTTGTATTGGAAGCGGAAGTTGGGTTTAAATCGATTCCCATTCCTGCTTTCAAATTATCATTTACTGAAACAGGAAGTCTGCCCCAGATTTTTGTTTTTCCGTTGAATGCGTTTGCTGTTGCAGTCAGTGAATCATCATTGTTTTCGTAAGAAACGAGAACGGTTGAAACTTTTGAGATATCAATGTCTTTCAAAGCGTAGGCACTTCCGAAAACATTTAAAATTACTTTTTGATTTTTCGTTAAATCAGATAAAACTTTTTTAGAAGCATCTGAGATTTTATAAGGTTTGTAAGCTGTTGAATTGTCTTTATGAAAACCAACAATTACAGTAGAATTTTTTGGAATTGAATTAATTTCTCCAGCTTTTTTAATAATTATATTTGAACCTAATTGATTCGCAAATGTCTGATAAGGCGCTTCTTCCAAAGGAACATAATATACTTGTTTTCCGTTTAATGGAAGAAGTTTTTTATCGTCTTTTAGTAATGTTAAAGCGTTTGCGTAAAGATTTTGAACTAAATTTTTATGTGAATCATTGTTTAAATCCTGATTTACATTTTCAGGATTTTTTGGAGTGTATTGAGTCAAGCCTAAATAATATTTTGTCAATAAAATTTTCTTTACACTTTCTTCAACTCTCGATTGCGGAATTTCTCCGTTGTCAATTGCTTTTTGGATTAATTTTTTTCCGTTTGCGACACCTTGAGAAAACAGCATAATATCGTTTCCAGCTTTGAAGGCCATTGCATCTAGTTCTCCTGGGTTATATTTATTGGCTACAGCGCCCATGTTTAGGGCATCAGTGATAATTAAACCTTTGTAGCCTAGTTTTTCTTTTAATAAACCTGTAATAATATTTTTAGAAACAGAAGCTGGAATTCCTTTTCCTGATTCTAAACTTGGAACATACAAATGCGCCACCATAACACCGCCGATTCCTTTATTCATCAACGCTTTGAATGGTGCTAATTCAATACTGTTTAATCTTTCTAAACTATGAGAAACTACCGGAAGATCAAGGTGCGAATCTGTACTCGTGTCGCCATGACCCGGAAAATGCTTTATTGCAGCAAGAATATTGTTATTTTGAAGTCCGTTGGAATAAGATAACGCTGAATTAATTACATTATCAACCTCAGAACCAAAACTTCTGTTTCCGATAATCGGATTATTTGGATTTGTATTCACGTCAACAACTGGCGCAAAGTCCCAATTAATGCCCATTCTGTGGCAGTCTTCGGCTATTTTGGCAGACATTTGCTCAATTAAATTTTTATCTTGAATAGCTCCCAAAGTCATTGCCCAAGGGAATTTATGTGCAGTTGCAATTCTTTGGTATAAACCCCATTCTGCATCCATCCCGATCATTAATGGAATTTTAGATTTTTGCTGAAATTCATTAACCAAATTAATTTCTCTCGCTGCATCATCTTGCATCAGGATCAAACCACCGATTTTATCATTTAAAACAATGTTTCTTACCTGATTGATGTGGTTTTCATCTTTATTCGTGTATAAAGCAACAATGAAAAGCTGACCTAATTTTTCATCCTGAGAAAGAGATTTGTATGTTGTATCAACCCATTGATTGGCTTTATTTATGTCTGCTTGAGAAATATTTTTCGGCTGGTATTGCGCTGTAATTTTTGTGCCAATACATAAGAATGCAAAGAGGGAAATATAAACTACTTTCTTCATGACTTTTTGAATATGAACAAAAATACAATTAAAAAAATGATGAAAACAAAGTTTTTGAGTTTTTTGGTATATGTTTTGAATAAGCCATATCAATAATAAATTAAACTTTTATAAAATGAAAAAATTTCTTCCAATTTTACTATTAGCTTTTGTGAGCTTATTCATATTTAGCTGTGATAATAATGATGATGTAGTACAGACTCAAGATAATGATACTGTAGCACAAGGATTTGATGTAATTCCTACTTTTAGTAGAACTAATAATAATTTGTATCAGTTTACAGGACAATTAAAATCTACTTTAGTTCAATCTGATGTAATTTTAGTTTATCTACAAGTTGATAATACTAGTGATGGTTCTCCGGTTTGGAGACTTCTTCCGTATACTTTCTTTACAACTGGTGGTACTCCTGTTGATTACTCATTTGATTTTAGTAAATATGATGTTAGATTTAGTGTAAACTCTACATTAGATTTAAGCACGAGTGCAAACTCAGTTTATTATACAAATAAGAAATTTAGAGTAATCATTGTTCCGGCAAATACAACAGGTAAAAATGCCAAAGTAGATTATAACGATTACAATAGTGTAATTAAGTATTATAACATTAATGAATCTAATATTAAGGTTCAAAACTAAGAATATATCTTTTCAATTTTTTATAATTAAAAAGGCTCCGGAAGAATTTCTTTCGGAGCCTTTGCTTTTATTAAGTTTAATTATCGTTGTCATCCAGAAGATGTCCAAAATAATCTTTCTTTGTTTGTAAGTATTCTTTACTATTCTCGTTTGCCGGAATCTGTAAAGGTATCCTTGAGTTAAGATGAATATTACTTTTCTCTACATGTTTCACCTTTTCAGGATTGTTTGTAAGTAAGTTGATATCTTTTACATCTAATATATTAAGAATCTCAATGGCTACTTCAAAGTTTCTGTCATCTGCCGGAAGTCCTAATTTTAGGTTGGCTTCTACGGTGTCAAAACCTTTTTCCTGAAGAGAGTAAGCTTTAAGCTTATTGATGATTCCTATATTTCTTCCTTCCTGTCGAAGGTAAATTATCATTCCTCCATTTTCATGGGTATATTTCATTGCGGCATCGAGTTGCTGCCCGCATTCACATTTTTTTGAATGGAAAACTTCTCCGGTAATACATTCTGAGTGGAAACGTACATTTACAGGCTTAGAAAAGTCTGTATTTTCGGCAATAATAGCCATGTGAGGCATCCAATCATTTTCATTTTCAGAGAAAGCAATCATTCGGAAACTGCCGTGTTCTGTAGGAACATTGGCCTCCGCCTGAATTTTAATCATTAAAGCTCAATTGTTGTTTGTTTTGTTAATTTCCTTTTAAGGAATCTTCGATAACGGTGATATTGGTTTTTAATCTTACCAAATATCTGTTAAGTACTTCGTCATCATCTTTGTTAAGACTCTGTCTAAGTTTCTGAATTTTTTTATAAGACTTTTCGAAGCTTTTAATAGATCTGTTTTTTCCTGACACATTGCTAGCATCGATTGCATAAAGATAGTTCTGCAAACTATATTTCAAGTTTGTAACTTCTTCATTCAATTCTGCATTTTTAAACTTAGGAAAAGTTGAAATTAGGTTAGAGATTTCAGAAGCATTTACATTTTCTTTAATGTTGATGTCTATGCTTTTCTTTACTCCTCTATCAGAATCTGAACCTTTGGCTTCGCTATAAAAATTATTAGACAGCGGAGAAAAATTTAATTTTTCCGTTGCGCAGGAAGTTGTTAGAATTATTAGTACTCCGAAAAAAAATAGTCGTTTCATTTTTGCCCCTTTTGATAAAGGATTGGGTTAAGACTATCATCGTTGTACATTTTCATTTGTTTGTACACTTTCATCTTAACGTTACCGTTCTCAATATCAGTAAGCAACTGATTAATAGAAGTAAACAGATCTTCTTTCTGGTCTAGAAGCACATCTAGTTTTGCCTGGCAATTCTGGCGGTGCTCTTCAGAAGCGGATTCTCTGTTGGCCTCTAATGACATGTGATAAACCTTTAAAGCAAGAATCGATAATCTGTCTACAGCCCAAGCGGGAGTTTCAGTATTGATTTTTGCATCAGATTTAGGAGTTATATTTTCATACTTTGTAAGAAACCAACTGTCTATAAATTCCACTAAATCAGTCCTTTTCTGATTAGAGGTATCGATAGTTCTCTTTAATTGAAGAGCTTCGGTCGGGTCTATATTCTCATCTCTAATAATATCTTCCAAATGCCATTGAACGGTATCAATCCAGTTCTTTGCATACAAAATTCGTTCCAAACTATCTTTTTCGAACGGGTTATTAATTAGAGTGTTAACGTCATCAAGCACGTGATAATCTTCAATAGAAGTATTAAAGACTTGCCATGCAATCTCTGTAAAGTTCATTAATTCTGTAGAATTTTAGTTGCTGGTAGAGTTATTATCAGTAGAAGATTTCTTTTCAGAACCTGGTTTGTCTTCTTCTTTTACCGCATCTTTAAATTCTTTTATACCCGAACCAACACCTCTCATTAGTTCCGGAATTTTTTTACCTCCAAAAAGTAACACAAGAAGTACAGCTACGATAAGGATATGTTGCCAAGATAAGGCTAATATTGTTAGTGTTTGCATTGCTTAATTTTTTACAAAGTTAATCTATTTTTTAATAGGAAACCCAACCTAATGGATCAACTGGAGTAGTTCCGCTCCATACTTGGAAATCAAGGGTATAAGATCCGTCAAAATCCTGACCTACAACACCTACCGAAGTGCCTGCTGATACCTGTTGTCCTTTAGAAACATTTACTGCACCTAAGTTAGAATAGATTGTAAAGTAGGTTCCATGTTTGATCATAACGGTTTTTGTACCGTCACTATTAGCCAAGATTGAAGAAACTGTTCCAGGGAACACAGATTTTGCACGTGTACCTGAAGGCACAGAAATCTTGATCCCATTATTTTCTTCAACAATATTTTTGAAAACCGGGTGAGGCTGTCTTCCGAATCGATGGGTAATTTGTCCTTTATCTACCGGGAATCCTAATCTTCCTTTGTTTTCAGCGAAATTACTTCCTGCAACGGTAGAATTTACCCCGAAGTTGGTCATTACTTTGGTTTCTGCAGCTTTTTTCTCGTCGTCTTTTTTCTTTGTTAATGCGGCTTCTGCGGCTCTTGCAGCAATCAATTTGTTTGATGCTTCTCTTGCTCTTGCATTGGCTTCTTCCGACGCTTTAGTAGCAGCTATTTTTCTTTCAGCATCTTTTGCGTTGGCTTCTGCTCTTGCGGCTTCCTCTGTACGTTTCTTTTCTTCTGCAGCTCGTTTTGCAGCTAATTCTGTTGCTCTTTTAGATTCAGCCTCAGCTAATAATCTTTCTTTTTCCAGTGCTTCTGCTCTGGCTCTGTTTTCAGCTTCAATTCTAGCTTTTTCTCTTTCAGCAGCGATTTTAGCTAAACGTATTTTTTCAGCGTCTGCTTTTCTTCTTGCTTCTTCTTCAGCTTTTGCGATTCTGATTTCTTCAGCAATGATCGATCTGATTTGCCCTTCAAGAGCTTTAGACTGAGTTTGTTTTTGTTTAAGTTCAACCGTTAACTGAGATTCATTTTTCTTGAATTCTGCAACAAGTTGTTCTTTTTGAGCTCTTTCAGCATTGATTGTGGTTAAATCTTTTTGTTGATTAACTAAAAGCTGCTCTTTATCTTTAATAGATTTTTGTCTTTGCGTAATAGTATTCTTTATCTTGGCTGCAGCATTTGAAATTTCAGCAGCTTTTTTATCTTGATAATCAGCGTATTGTTTTAAATATTGAACCCTTCTGATGGCTTCTCCCATATTTTTGGCAGAAAGAATAAAAGTTACTTTATTTTGAACCCCTTTATTTTTATAGGCATTTACCAAAACTTCAGCATAATTCTTTCTGAGAATCGCTAATTCTTTGTTTTGACGGTTAATTTCCAACTGACGAAGGTAAATATCATCCTCAATAAAACGTTTTTCTTTTTGAGTATTAGTATATACTTTTTCTCTTAAAACTAATTTTTTATTGACGTTGGTAAGGTATGCTATAGAAAGCTTAGATTCGCTTCTGGTTTTAGCTAAATCTGAATTTATTTGTGCAATTTGTTTTTTAAGGTCAGCATTCTGGCTTTGTAATTGCTCTTTTTTTTGCCCATATTGCAATGAGAACAGCAAAATACCTATTAAAAAGCTAAATTTTTTAATCATTTAATTTCAATTTTCTTATAACTGGATGGTACTGAATACGGTGTTTCCATCGGGGAAAAGTCAAATTTCGTATTTTCTAGTAAAATCTGACTGCTTTTTGACCCTTTTATAATTATTTTAACATTTTTAGGTAAACGAATTCCGTTATATTCATCCCAATTGCTGTAAGATATTTCTAATTCATCGGGAGATAAAACATCTTTTAAATTTACATTCAATAAATCATAATTCGTATCATACTGTAAGGTGATTTTATATTCCCTTGTTTTTTCATCAGTAACGATTTTTTGATTTCCGTTGGATGTCATTTTAAATCCCTGAGCGTTTTTTGTAAGGGTAAACTGAGAGTCACTGATCTTTACAAAAGTTCTTCCCATCAATATTTTTTCCAAAGATTTATAATCAATGAAATTGACATTCAATAAGTTGTTAAGATATTCAAAATCTGAATCAATGTAAGTTTTGCTGGTCTTATCTTGCCCTTTTACGCCATCAGGAGTTGCAATTCCTCGTGCAACAGTAAATAAAAATGCAGTTAAATTCATCCACACTTTTTTATTGTTTTCAATATAAATAGTAGCGTCAAGAGTCGGGATGAAACTTCCTGTTTCTACATTTACCTTACTGCTGATTTTTATCTGATCAAATTTTGGCGGAATAATTACATGTTCAAAGAATGTAATTTTATCTCTTACAGGTTCATTGGCGTCTTTAGGATTTCCATCGTCTTTTACTACGATAGTGCTGTCTTGTATGTTGTTGCTGTTCTTTTTAGCGGCATTTCTTGTCTTACAGGACGACAAAACGAGAAGCAGTAAAATTAATGGTATCCAGTTTTTCATGTATTTATCTTTTGGATTAAAATAATACTTTGCAATATTAACGCCAAACCACACAAAACATTTTGTGTGGTTTGAAGATATGTTATTTAAATGTAATAAATTCTGACCTTATCTAGATAAAAAATCTAAAACAGAATAATCTCCTAAAGAAATCTCTCTTGAAACTCCAAAATACTGAGCAGAATTTCCAATCATAGAATTAGAAAGGTTTCCGTGGTTGATTCTTGTATTCTCCTGAATCAATGAATTCTCAATATTTGAATTCACAACGATTGTATTATTTCCTAAAGAAACTCCAGGACCAACTTTTGAGTTTGAAATTTTCACATTTTCACCAATAAAACAAGGCTGAATGATCAATGAGTTTTCGATAACTGCAGAAGCCGGATAAGTGGACATTTCTTCAATCTCATAGGCAAGAATTTTACTGTTTGTTTCTACGGTTGCGTTTTTATTTCCGCAATCCATCCAGTCGTTTACCTTTCCTAGAGAGAATTTTGCACCTTTTGCTCTTAAGTTTTCTAATGCTGTTGTTAATTGATATTCTCCGCCGTTTTTAATATCATTATCCATGATATAATTGATCTCACTCATCAATTTTTCAGCACTGTTAAAGTAATAAATACCAATAATTGCTAAGTCTGAAACGAATGTTGTAGGTTTTTCAACAAAATCAGTAATAAAACCGTAGTTGTCTAATTTTACAACACCAAAAGCGGAAGGATCTTCCACACTTTTTACCCAAATTACACCATCTGAGTTTTTATCTAAAACAAAATCTGCACGGAAAAGCGTGTCGGCAAAAGCAATCACAACGTCTCCTGTCATGGATTGTTCGGCACATTTGATAGCGTGAGCCGTTCCAAGTGGATCATTCTGATAATAAATGCTTCCTTTTGCTCCTAATTTTTCAGCGATATGAAGTAATGATTTTTCGATTTCAGGACCAAAATCTCCGATGATAAAAGCAACTTCTTCAATTTCTTCTCCAGCAACTTTAGCAATATCTTCTACCAATCTTTGAACAATTGGTTTTCCCGCGATAGGAATAAGAGGTTTTGGAACAGTCAATGTATGTGGACGTAATCTGGAACCACGTCCAGCCATAGGTACTATAATTTTCATTTATATAATTCTAAGTGTTTTATTATTTAAGTATTTTTTATTTGTCGGCTAAAGATAATAATTAAAACTATTGTTATTCGTAATATTTATCAGCTTTAGTGAGTTTGTTTAATTTTTAAAAACAGAATTGATTACTATCAAAAGAGAGACCAATTTTTAGCTTTTTTTGATTCGTGAGAGGATCATATCTTTTTCGGAGTAAAATAAAATTCCAATGAAAATTAAGAATAATAGATTACTCATCAAGATATTATAGTTAAGATATTTCACAATGATAAAACTAAAAACGCCAAGTAATATCAGGAAGAAAGACATTTTTTTCATTCTATAAGGTATCGGATAATATTTCTGACCTAATAGATAAGAAACTATCATCATGATGACATAAGCTCCGAAAGTAGCCCATGCAGAACCAATCATACTGTGGTAATATTTTAACGCTAAAAGATTTAATGCAATATTTATCGCTGCTCCAAGCCAAGAAATAATAGTTCCAACACTCGTTCTATCTGTTACTTTGTACCAAGTCGAAAAGTTATAATATATTCCGAAGCAAAGATTGGCTAGGACAATAATTGGAATAATATCTATTGCAATCCAATACGATTTGTTAGGAATAAAAACGCTTTTTAACCAAGAAATATTGGCAATGATTCCTAATGCAACGGCGCAGGCAAAAAACGCAAAATATTCAGCGACTTTTGCATACGTTTTTTTAGAATCGCCCTTATCCATTTGTTTAAAGAAGAAAGGCTCAATACCCATTCTGTAAGCGGTAACAAATAGTGTCATCAAAACGGCTAACTTATAACAGCCACCATAAGCACCGGCTTCTTCATCTGATATAAGACCTTTTTGAATCGATTTATCGAAATTCTCATTAACCATAAATGCTAAACCAGCCAACATCAATGGGAATGAATATTTGATCATTCGTCTAAACAAAGAAGTTATGAATTGAAATCTTATCTTTACTATAATTGGAAGCAATAATAAAAATCCTAATGCACTTCCCGCAAGATTACTAAAAAACGGATAATCAACATTTTGATCTAGTCCAAAGCTTCTTGAAATACTTTGTGGAATCCAAAAAAATAATGCAGCTGTAAAGACCGCCTGAAAAATAGCTTGAACGATTCTTACTACTGAATATTTGATTGGTTTATTGTGAAAACGTAGCCATGCAAAAGGTATCACTAATAAATTATCAAAAAATGCAATTAAAGCGAACCATTTAATGTATTCAGGATTATCATGGTATCCGGCATAATCTGCTAAGTGCTGATTGAATAAGTAGCACAACGCGAGAAAAACAGTAGATGTTGAAAATAAAAACCAAAAAGAAGTATTGAAAGCCTTTTTCTCATTTCCTTCTTCTGCAGAAAATCTAAAATAAGCTGTTTCAAAACCAAAAGAAAGTATGATGTTCACAAACGAAATCCATGCGTAAAGCTGTGTGAAAGTAGCAAAACCTTCATTGGGAATTTTATAGATCAAAAGTGGATTAAGAATAAATAAAATAATTCTTGGCGCAATTGCACCTACTCCGTATATGATTGTCTGCCCTAATAGTTTCTTATACAATGTCGAAATTTTTTCTGCAAATGTAAATATTTAGAAATAGATTTTTGTGAACGATCTTAAAATTCATTCATAAACCTTAATTTTGCTTTTATACTTGAAATATAACAATTAGTATTTTAAATATAATTCCTTAAATCTAATATCTAAAAAGTAAATGAAGACCTTAATCAAAAATGTAAAAATTGTTAACGAAGGCCAGATCTTTGAAGGCGATATTTTAATTGAAAATGATTTAATTTCTAAAATAGATTCTACTATCCCGGAAGAGGCTGATCAAATTATTGATGGTGAAGGAAAATATCTTTTGCCGGGAGTGATTGATGATCAAGTACATTTCCGTGATCCAGGACTGACTCACAAAGGCGATATTGAAACCGAATCTCGTGCTGCGATCGCAGGTGGAATTACAAGTTTTATCGATCAGCCAAACACCGTTCCGAATGCGGTTACGCAGGAATTATTGGCGGATAAATACGAAATAGGTTCTCAGAAAGCATATGCAAATTATGGCTTCATGATGGGCGGAACGAATGATAATCTGGAGGAAGTTTTGAAAACAAATCCAAGAAATGTTCCCGGAATTAAGCTATTTTTAGGTTCGTCAACAGGAAATATGTTGGTTGATAATCCTGAAACATTGGAAAATATTTTCAGTAATACAAAAATGCTGATTGCTGTTCATTGCGAAGATGAAGCGACGATCAGAGCAAATACTCAAAAATATATGGATGAGTACGGTGAAGATATTCCCGTGAAATTCCATCATTTGATTAGAAGTGAGGAAGCTTGTTACAAATCTTCTTCAAAAGCAATTGAATTAGCACAGAAGACAGGAGCAAGACTTCACGTTTTCCATCTTTCAACTGCAAAGGAAATGGAACTTTTCAGAAATAATATTCCTTTAAAAGATAAAAAAATCACAGCAGAAGTTTGTGTTCATCACCTTACTTTCACTAATGAAGATTACGATACAAAAGGCGGATTAATCAAATGGAATCCTGCCGTAAAAACGCAAAAAGACAAAGATGCACTTTGGGAAGCTTTGTTGGATGACAGAATTGATGTGATTGCAACAGATCACGCGCCTCACACTTGGGAAGAAAAACAAAATGTTTATACAAAATGCCCCTCCGGAGCGCCTTTAGTTCAACATTCTCTGGTTGTGATGCTAGAAAATTATATCAACGGAAAAATTTCTTTAGAGAAAATCGTTGAAAAGATGTCTCATAATCCTGCGATTCTTTTCAGAGTTGAAAAAAGAGGTTTTGTAAGAGAAGGATATAAAGCTGATTTAGTTTTGGTTGATTTAAATGAAAACTGGACAGTTGCCAAAGAAAACATTCTTTACAAATGCGGTTGGAGTCCGCTGGAAGGAACGAATTTCCATTCTAAAGTGACCCACACTTTTGTTAACGGAAATCTGGTTTATGACAACGGAAAAATTAATGATATAAAATTCGGAGAGCGATTGCTTTTTGAAGTTCAGGAATAAATTATAGTATAATAATTCTATCAATAGAAGCGGGCTTTAGCCCGCTTTTTCATTTAATATTCAAATTTGGCTTTAGCCAAAACATAATTTTCGCTCGCAGATCTTGCAGATAACACATATATTTAAACGCAATCATCTGTGAAAATCTGAGAAATCTGTGGGAGAATTAATTAAAAGACTGCCGAAATTCCAACGGCGACATATTCGTTTTCTTTTTAAATAGAGTAGAAAAAGATTGCGAATGTTCAAACCCCAATTCATAAGCAATTTCACTTACCGAAAGTTCAGTCGTTGAAAGCTTTTCCTTTGCTTTACTGATTAGCTTTTCGTGAATATGCTGTTGGGTATTTTGTCCCGTATGAACCCGCAAAAGATCGCTCAAATAATTCGCAGAAAGATTCATCGCCTCGGCAATTTGATGAACGGTTAAAAGACCTTTGTCAGACGATTCTTTGTCAAAATAATCATTCAAAAAAGATTCAAATTTGGTTAGAAGCTGGTGGCTACCACTTTTTCGGGTAATAAATTGTCTCTCATAAAAACGCTTCGAATAATTCAGCAATAATTCAATCTGCGACAAAATAATTTCCTGCGTATGATGGTCGATATGCAGACATTCTTTATCGATTTTATTCATGATTTCAAGCAAATCATTCTCTTCATCTTCAGATAAATGCAAGGCTTCATTCACTGCATACGAGAAAAATCCGTAAGAAGAAATCGTCTTTGCCAACGGATGTTTCAACAGAAAATCTTCATGAAAAATCAGCAGATAACCGGTGTTTTCACAATCCATCGTCTGCAAATCCAGATACTGAACCTGATTGGGTGCCGTAAAGCTTAGAACACCTTTATCATAATCATAATGTTGCTGACCGTATTTTATTTTCCCCTTTGCATTTCGTTTCAGGGCGACACAATAATATCTGCTTACAAAACCTTTCCAGACATCATCTTCAATAAAAACACTTTCATGAAGGTTAATGACACTTACCATCGGATGCTTTGGTTCAGGAAGTGAAAGCAATCTGTGAAATGCCGAAATAGATTGTATCGTGTTCATAATTTTTAAACTTTTTTATTTTTTATGGCGCCTTTTTCCGTCTTCCACTCCCGCTTTTTTGTTCCGCTTCGCTCCACAAAAAGAGCTCCGTTCAAGCCGGGGCGTGATCGTATTGCGTTTTAATATAAACCTCATAGGTTTTTGAAACCTATGAGGTTTGAGTTATTTTTAACAATTAAAGTTACAAATTAATAATCCAAAAGTCCCATTCCGAATTCGTCATACGTTGCCCCGGTGTCTGTACCCAACGGCACAATACTTTCCAGTTTTTGAAGATCAGCTTCACTTAGCACAATTTTACTTGCTTCAATATTCTGTTCTAGGTATTTTCTACGCTTCGTTCCCGGAATTGGAATAATTCCTTTGCTAATAATCCAAGCTAATGCCAGTTGTGAAGAAGTGATGTCTTTCTCCTTTGCCAGATTTTCAATCGCTTCTACCAATTCAATATTTTTATGGAAATGCTCCCCTTGAAAACGCGGAATTCCTCTTCTGAAATCATTTTCAGGTAAATCATCAATAGAACGAATCTGTCCGGATAAAAATCCTCTTCCCAAAGGTGAATAAGCCACAAAACCGATTTCTAATTCGTTCAACGTTTTGATTACGCCTTTTTCTTCAACCGTTCTTTCGAAAAGAGAAAATTCACTTTGTACTGCCGTAATTGGATGCACGGCATGAGCTTTTTTCACAGTCTCAGAAGAGACTTCAGACAAACCGATATAACCGATTTTTCCTTCTTTCACCAATTCAGCCATTGCTTCTACTGTTTCTTCAATCGGAGTGCTTTTATCGAGACGGTGCATGTAATACAAATCGATATAATCAGTTTTTAGATTTTTCAACGAACGTTCTACAGATTTTTTCACATAATCTTTAGTTCCGTTAATTTTCCAGGTTACTTGGTCGTTATCATCAATTTCCCATCCGAATTTTGTGGCGATAATATATTGATTTCGATTACCTTCAATAGCTTTTGCGATCAATTGTTCATTTTTGAAAGGGCCGTACAAATCTGCGGTATCTAAAAAATTTCCACCTAATTCTAAAGAACGATGAATGGTTGCAATCGCTTCTTTCTCATCGGTTTTACCATACATATCTGCATCACCAAAACCTGTCATTCCCATGCATCCCAAACCGATATTCGGAATTATTAATCCTTGATTTCCTAATTTTACTTTGTCCATATTCTTATTGTTGATTTTATAGTACAAAATTGAACAGAAATTAAGAATCGGGTGTATGCAAAACCATGATTGTCGTATTCAAATTACGGATTGTATTTTTTCAATTAAAAAAAATATACACAATCATCTGTGAAGATCTGTGAAATCCGAGGGAGAATTTATCCAATATTTGTCATTCCGCAGGAATCTAAACAATGTAACTAAAGCTCTGTTTAGATTCCACGCTCCACTGCGTTCCGCTCTGAATGACAGCTTTGCATATTTTATTTGTGAAAATTAGTGTAAAACATTAGTGTTATTTGTGTTTAAACAAATCATTTTTTAGTTTTAGCACTCATATAAAAACTCAATTTTCCACCATTCATAATCTCAGAATGCTTCAATGTGAAGTTTTTTATTTCTTTTCCATTCAGAAGAATTTTTTCAACATAAACATTTTTCGGATTTTGATTGATAGCTTCAATTTCAAAAGTTTTTCCATTTTCTAGATTCAGAACGGCATGATCTACAGCCGGGCTTCCAATTGCATAATCTTCCGAACCCGGAGCTACGGGATAAAACCCCAGTGAACTCAAAATATACCAAGCACTCATTTGTCCGGTATCGTCATTTCCACCCAATCCATCGGGTGTAGCTTTATATTGCATTTCTAAAATTCGTCTGATCTGAGACTGAGTTTTCCACGGTTGCCCAGCCCAATTATAAAAATAAGCAACATGATGTGCCGGTTCATTTCCGTGGACATATCCGCCGATGATTCCTTCTCTTGTAATATCTTCTGTATCTGCAAAAAACTCGTCGGGTAAATGCATTGTGAATAACTCGTCTAATTTTGAAGCGAATTTTTTCTTTCCGCCCATCATTTTAATTAATTCATCCGGATTTTGAGGAACAAAGAAGCTGTAATTCCATGAATTTCCTTCAATGAAACCTTGTCCGTGAGTGCTTAATGCGTTGAAATCTTTTTTGAAACTTCCATCTGCTAAACGGGGACGCATAAATCCGATGGTCTTATCAAAATTATTTTTCCAGTTTTCAGAACGTTTGATGAATTGATTGTAAATTTCTGTTTCCCCCAAATGTTTCGCCAATTGAGCAATCGCCCAGTCGTCATACGCATATTCTAACGTATTGGAAACAGAGGTTCCACTTTTTTCTGCAGGGATATATCCCAAATCAATATATTGCCCAATGCCCTCGTAATCTCTTTTGTTGGCTGTTTCAACGCAAGCTATTAACGCAGCTTTCGCGTCACCGTTATAATTTCCTTTAATAATGGCATCAGCAACTACGCTCACACTATGATAACCACTCATACACCAGTTATCATTTGCATAATGAGACCAAATAGGCAACATTTTCATTGAAAATTGATCGTAATGAGCCATCATCGATTTTACCATATCTCCATTTCTTTTGGGTTGAATAATGTTAAAAAATGGATGAAGCGCACGATAGGTATCCCAAATCGAGAAGGTTGTATAATTCGTAAAACCTTCTGCTTTGTGAATGTTTTGATCTAAACCTTTATATTCTCCATTGACATCTGTATACGTTGTTGGGTTAATAAAAGTGTGATACATCGCAGTATAGAAATTTGTCTTTTCAGCTTCAGAACCTTTAATGACAATTTTATTTAATTCTTTATTCCAAGTTTCCTGAGTTTGTGCTTTCACCTCATCAAAAGATAAATTACCCACTTCTTTCTCTAAGTTTTCTAGAGCATTCACCTGACTTACGGGTGAAATGGCCAATTTAACTTCAATCGCTTCATTTTCATTCGTATCAAAATCAAAATACATTTTCAGATTCTTTCCTGCGATCTCCGGAAAGTTCTTGGTTTGGTCAAATTTTCTCCAAAAACCATTGTAAACCTGTTTTCCGTCATAATTTTTTTGACCATAAGATTTAAAAGGTTTTGAAAATTTCATGGCAAAATAAATGGTTCTTGTTCTTGCCCAACCATTTGTTTGTCGGTAGCCAGTAATGGTATTTCCATTTTCTACTCGAACATATGTCCAGACATTTTTACCCTCATAATTGTAAATTCCAGCCATCAAGTCTAAAATAATATGAGCTTGGTCAGACTTAGGGAATGTGTAGCGATGAACTCCAACTCTTGTTGTAGCTGTTAATTCTGCTAAAATATGATGATCATCAAGCTTTACTTTGTAATATCCTGCTTCTGCTTTTTCGTTTTGATGGGAGAATCTACTTCGGTAACCACTTTCAGGATTTGAAGCAGTTCCGGGATTTAACTGTAATTTTCCAACCGTTGGCATTACGAGGAAATCTCCTAAATCAGAATGTCCAGTTCCGCTAAAATGGGTTGAACTGAAACCTACAATTGTTTTGTCTTCGTAACGATATCCGGCACAATATTTATAAACATCACCATTGTATTTTCCATTGAATTCATAAGAAATAGTATCTGTTTCAGGACTTAATTGGACTGCTCCAAAAGGTGACGTTGCTCCGGGATAGGTGTGTCCCATTTTTTCAGTTCCAATCAATGGATTTACATATTGATAGAGCTTTTCGAATTGTTGAGCTTTAAGATTTAAACTAAATAATAAAAATAATAGAAAAACAGAAGTTCCCGAATTTTTCATGGATAAGTAAATTTTCGAATGATAAAAGTAATCAAAATCAAAGAATAATTATTTATCGTTATGTATTTTAAATAAGAGTTTATTTTAACCACAAAAGAGACAAAGGATTAACACTTTAGTGTTTTAAGTTAATTATTAAACCGCTAATAAGAGCACATAAGTTTTTAAAAATCTTTGATTTTTATTCTTTTGAGTGGCTTTGCTTTCTAATGATAAAACAATGATTAAATCTGCAGAGAGCTTTTGCCCCTTTTGCGGTTAAATTTTTAATAGCTTCAAGGTTTATAGATAAAACGAAAATGTAGTAAATTATTGAAAGGCTATTTTTCAGAAAACCTGAAACCTATTCCGTGTAAATTTTCAATAATTACATTTTGTTCATCAGCCAATAATTTTCGCAATCTCGAAATAAATACATCCAAGCTCCGTCCCATAAAGTAATCGTCATCTCCCCAAATCGCTTTAAGGATGTCTTGCCTTTTTACAACGCTGTTTTTATGATTGATAAAATATAATAACAGTTCAGATTCTCTTTGGGTAAGAGTGATTGTACTTAATGAATCTTGTAAAGTATAGTTTCTAGGGTCAAAGTCATATTTTCCGACCTTATATTTTAATGGAGTAGTGCTTGTTTTCTTTGAGCGTTTTAGAAAAACTTCAATTTTTAGAATGAGCTCTTCAATACTGAAAGGTTTTACCAAATAATCATCTGCACCAATTTTCAAACCTTTAATTCTGTCTTCTTTCAAAGCTTTCGCTGAAATAAAAATAATGGGGATCTCAGAGTTTTTATCACGGATGCATTGTGCTAATTCAAAACCGTTGAGTTCGGGCATCATAATATCTAAAAGGCAAATGTCAAAAGTTTTGGTATTGAATGCTTCCAATGCCGATTTTCCATCAGGATAACAATCTATATCATAATAACTCTCCAAACTATCCTGAATAAGGAAAGCGATTGTATTGTCATCTTCTGCATATAAAATTTTAGATTTTTCCATGGTTTGCACTGATATTTTTAAGACGGTAAAAACAGAGTTATCGTAATTCCTTCATCTTTATTGTTTTCAACTGAAATTTTCCAATTATGTTGCTGAACGATTTTTTTTACGTAAAATAAACCTAATCCAAAACCGTTTACCTCATCACTTTTTTTTGTATTTACTCTGTAAAATTTATCAAAAATATGAGGAATATTTTTAGGTGGAATTCCCATCCCGTTATCTTTAAATTTTAAATATAAACCTTTTGAATCTTTAAAGGAAGAAATTCTAATAGTAGGTTTCGTTTCGCAGTACTTTATGGAATTGTCTAAAATATTGTAGATAATATTTGTAAAGTGAAATTCATCAGCAATGATTGATGTATTACTATCAATTTCTATTTCAACGGAAAGATTTTCATTCTTTTGTTTTATCGTGTCTGCAATTTCCTGAATAAACGGCAATAAAACTATTTTCTGAGGTTTTAATGACAGTCCGGAAGCATCATTTTTAGCAATATTCAATATTTTTTCAATATGATTATTGAGTTTATAACCTTGATCGGTGATGATAGAGGTGTAAGTTTGTAGCTTAGGATTTTCCTTTATGAGTTGTTGCTTCGTGAGTGCTTCTGAAGCCAAAAGAATGGAAGAAAGAGGAGTCTTAAACTCATGGGTCATATTGTTGATAAAATCACGCTGCAGTTCAGAGAATTTTTTTTGCTGAATGATGGTATATATAGAATAAACATATACCAAAAGAATGATAATAAGAGCAAATGTGAGCACATACCAAAAACGTAATGAACTGATTAGATACGTCGTTTTATCCGGAAAACGGATAGAAAAATAATAAACTAAATTTTTATGTTTTGGAAATTTAATAGCCATATTCGGACTTTCCTGATGCTTAGAAACATATTTTCCATACATCATTCTATCACTTTGGCAATTGTATAATGCGTAAACGTAATCTGTATTTATCTGTAAACGTGTGAATTCTGTTTTCAGATAATATTCCAATACTTCGGGATGAAATTCGTTATTGATATTAACTACATAATAATCGTTGGAAATATTCTGCACCGGACTTTCACTAAAAGAAGTTTTTCCTCCGGATAATTTTTCCACGACTTCGAGTAAAGCGATATTTACGGTTTGATTAAATTTTTCATCCTCAATATTATAGGCTTGTCTTGTCCATAGAAGTTGGGCTATTAAAATTCCGATAATAGCAACAAAGCCGAGGGTAATAATAATATTGAGTTTCTTTATTTCCATTTAATGAAGCAATATTATCCAAAAATATCTATTAATCTTTTATCATTAACAACTTATTAACAAATGTTTGATAGCGGTTAACATGTTGAAGTAACAATCAGCTTTACATTTGTTATATCAAAAAATAATAATTGTTTTTATATTTAACTATTAATAAAATTTATACTCATGAAAAATTTAAAAATTACAGCTCTTTTAGCGGTGTTAGCATGCTCACCATTTTATGCAAATGTATTTCCTACTGAAGGAACTCCTGTTGTGAGAACAATTAAAGCTGATATCACATGGAAATCAGAATCTATTGACGTTGGAAATATTCCTCAAGGAAAACCAAAATTGATCAGATTCGAATTTACAAACACATCTAAAAAGCCAATCGTTATCGAAAATGTAGCACCGTCTTGTGGATGTACTACAGCAGATTATACTAAAACTCCAATTCTTCCAGGGAAAAAAGGATTTGTAGAAGCTAGCTTTAATGCTGCAGCTGCCGGCCCATTCATGAAAACAGTTAACGTTACAACAAGCGAAAGCAAAACTCCTAAAACACTTTCGTTTAAAGGGACTGTTACTGCATAATTAATTTAATCTTGTTCAATATAAAAGCAGCCTGATAATTTATTGTCAGGCTGCTTTTTGTTTTTATTTGAAGCTTTTTCCCGCTTTTCGCACTCGCTATTTTTCATGATTCAGGTTTCGGCGGCGAAGCCGCCGAAACCTGAATCATGAAAAATGAGCTCAAACAAAGCTGCAATCGGGGCTAGGGTTGCGGTCTTCCATTTAAAAATTTGGAGAAAAATTACCAATTCTTTTGGGTAAATTTAAAAGGAAAAAGTAAAGAATAGCTAAAGTAAAATTGTCATTTCTTTTGCAATTAAGACTATAAAATTTAAAACAGTTATTTATAGCATCATTTCTTGATTTATTTTAAAGCATTACATTTTAATATTTGTTATTTTTAGGAAAAATTAAAACAATATGAATCTATATACACAACCGATGTTGCGTGAAGATGCACTGAAAGATAAAGTAGCCATCGTTACAGGAGGCGGAAGTGGTCTTGGAAAAGCAATGACCAAATATTTTCTTCAATTAGGCGCAAAAGTGGTGATCACTTCCAGAAATTTGGAAAAATTACAGGGAACTGCAAAAGAATTGGAAGAAGAAACGGGCGGAAAAGTTCTTTGTGTTGCATGTGACGTAAGAAATTGGGATGAGGTAGAAGCAATGAAAGAAGCTACTTTGAAAGAATTCGGCAGAATTGATATTCTATTAAATAATGCAGCCGGAAATTTCATCTCTCCAACAGAAAGATTAACACATTCTGCTTTTGATTCTATTCTGGATATTGTATTGAAAGGAACAAAAAACTGTACACTTTCCGTTGGAAAACATTGGATTGATTCAAAAACACCGGGAACCGTTTTAAATATCGTAACAACTTATGCATGGACAGGTTCTGCTTACGTGGTTCCATCCGCTTGCGCAAAAGCAGGAGTGTTGGCAATGACAAGATCTCTTGCTGTAGAGTGGGGGAAATATAATATTCGATTCAATGCCATCGCACCAGGACCATTTCCAACGAAAGGAGCTTGGGACAGATTGCTTCCGGGAAATATGAAAGATCAATTTGATTTAGCCAAGAAAAATCCGCTTAAAAGAGTAGGAGAACATCAGGAATTGGCGAATCTTGCCGCTTATCTGGTTTCTGACTTTTCATCTTTTGTGAATGGAGAAGTCGTAACCATCGACGGTGGTGAATGGTTACAAGGTGCAGGAGAATTTAATATGCTCGAAGATATTCCGCAGGAAATGTGGGATGCGCTAGAAGCAATGATCAAAGCAAAAAAGTCAAACTAAAAAAATGATAATTTATAAGTGATGAGTAATTTTGCTTATTGCTTATTGCTTATTGCTTATCGCAAGAATTAACATAATAATTATACATCTAAAACTTCTCTCTCACGGAGAAGTTTTATTTTTGTGGCTTAATTTAAAACAGATGAATATGAATTTCAGATTTTCAATGGTATTCCTGATGTTTTTTGCATTAGGATTTTCGCAGGATCTAAAAGTGATGAGTTTCAACATCAGGCTTCAGGTAGAATCGGATAAGGAAAATGCCTGGACAGTGAGAAAACAAGATGCAGTGGATTTATTAAATTATTATCATCCGGATTATTTCGGAGTTCAGGAAGCGCTTCCCGAGCAGATGAAAGACATCAAAAATGGATTAAAAAATTACGATTATGTAGGTGTCGGAAGAGATGACGGTAAAGAAAAAGGAGAATTTTCTGCTATATTTTATGATACAAACAGGCTTCAGGTTGTAAATTCAGGAACGTTTTGGCTTTCTGAAACGCCTGAAAAACCGTCAAGAGGTTGGGATGCTGCTTTGAACAGAATTTGTACTTATTCTGTTTTTAAAGATAAAAAATCTAAGAAAGAATTTTTAGCAATGAATCTTCATTTTGATCATGTCGGAAATGTAGCCAGAGTAAAATCTGCAGATTTAATTCTAAAGAAAATCAAGGAAATCAATCCTAAAAATTTACCGGTAACATTGACTGGCGATTTTAATTTAACAGATGATTCTGAACCCATTAAAATTCTTTCACAAAATATGAAAGACAGTTTTTATAATTCAGAATCAAAACATTATGGCCCGGTTGGAACTTTTACAGCTTTCAATGTAAATGAAGTTCCGAAAAACAGAATCGACTATATTTTTGTAAAAGGTTTGAAAATAAAATCCCACAGGCACATCAATGACAGAAGAGAAAACTTGTTGTATCCTTCCGATCATTTTCCGGTTTTGGTAGATTTGCAGTTTTAACGAATTATTTAAACTAAAAATAAATGATAAGCTTTGTTCAAATGAATGAAGCTTATTTTTTTCTAATTTCTAAATCACGCATTGTAGCCTTGCTTCCTTGGCACTCTAATAGATTTTGATTGATCAACGTATGAACTCTATACCAAAGATAATGGTCTCCAACTGTGGATTCTTGCTGTCCCATTGTTTCGCCAATTATTCTTGCTGCTTTTTGATATTCTGAAGTACAGTTATTCAGGATACTTTGATCATAATAATCTTCGTTTACAGAGATTAGATCATCATCTTGTAATATTCTGTTTGTTTTTTGATCTTTTTTTAGCCTTTCCCACTCATCAGCATAAAATGATCTAAGGGTGTTATCAATTTCTTTTACAATATTTAAAATTCCATTTAAATCTTCAGGGTTTTGGATGGCTAAACAATTGGTTTTAGAATCATTTTCTGAATTCATTGGCCAATCATCTAGATTAGTCTCAAATAATTCCCGCTCTTTTAAAAGGTTACAATAGCGATAGAGCATCAGTTTTTCACCAGCTTCGTTTCCGTACCAGATAATCAACTGTTTTTCTTTTGGAAAATCAATGCTAAACTCAGTAGAAAGCTCAGAAAAAGAGAAATCATTTTCATTACTATCTTCAACAGCATTGGGTGAGCAAACAGCATCGATAGTTTTCCAGTATGAAGTAAATTTTTCGTAATCGGAAGGTGATGTGAAATCACTCAGAGGTCCTGTAGTCAGATCGTTGTAAATACAGTGTATTTGTATTGAATCATTCGAGAAATGGGTTCTGAAATAAGATTCTAAAGTTCCTCTTCCCGAGTTACTGTACACTAAATGAATTGCTTTTTTAAAATCAATCATCACTTTGTTTTTTGGATAATTAAAGTTAGTATTTCTTTTTATTGTAGTAAAAACTATTTTTCAGGAAAATCAATTTCAAATCCGATACCTCTCAGTGATTGAATTTTAATTGCTGGATCTTCAATCAAGTATTTTCTCAATCTGCTGATGAATACATCGAGACTTCTTCCTGTAAAATAATCGTTGGTTTCCCAAAGCGTATCCAAAATATCATCACGTTTTATCATTTGATGATTGTGTTTTAAAAGATACAACAGAAGATCTTTTTCGCGGATTGTTAAACGGATATCTCCTTTTGGATGAGATAACAATAGCTTTTCCGAATCCAAATTATATTCTCCGATTTTCACATGCACTTGCAATGTAGAATAGGAGGTTCTTTTTAAAATATTTTTAATTCTCAGAATTAATTCTTCGGGGTCGCAGGGTTTTGCTATGTAATCGTCAGCACCGATTTTAAGTCCTGTCAGACGATCTATTTTTTGATTTTTTGCGGTTAAAAAAAGGATGGGGAAATGCGGTTTTTCTTTTAAAATTATCTTGGAAAGAGAAAATCCATCCATATTCGGCATCATAATATCTAAAATACCGATCTGAAAATTAAAATCTGAGTTTAAAATAGGGATAACATCCTCAGGGTTTTGAAACCAGGTTATGTCAAAGTCTTCCAACTCGAGATACTGTTTAAGGATCATTCCAAAATCAGTATCATCTTCCACCAATAGAATTTTAATTTTCATAAGGAATGGTTATTTTAAAAGTTGTTCCTTCTTTAATTATACTTTCTGCTTCTATTTTACCATTGTATTTTTCAATGATCTTTTTAACGAAATAAAGACCCAATCCTAATCCTTTTGTATTATGAATGTTGTTGGACTGTATTCTGTAAAACTTTTCAAAAATATTTTTAAGTTCTTTTTTTTCGATACCTTGTCCGTTATCTGAAACCGTGATTTCTAATTTTTTTTGAGGGTTAGAAATATTTATCTGAACAATTGACGAATCATATTTTACACTGTTTTCACAAAGGTTTTTAATGACAGTTTCCATGAGGCTTTTATCAAAAGGAAGTTGCTGTGTAGTTTCATTTTTTGAAATAAATTGAATCTTTGGATAGGTAAAAGCAAGATCCTGAATGAAGAAATCCCAATCTTCAGATTCTATTTCGGGAATTTCATTTTCTGTTTCGTCTTTATGAAGCTGTTGCATGAGGCTTTCAAGACGGGATATCTGTCGTTCTATTAAGGGAAGTGTTTCCGGATTCCAATCTTTTTTCAATGCTTTGGATGCTATTTTTAAAGTAGCAATTGGAGTTTTAAACTCGTGCGAAATATTATCAACGATAGTGTGTAGAATTTCAACTTGTTTCTGCTGTTTAATTAAATTTTTAACCGTAAAAATATACAGCATTAAGACACATATTAGTAAAGCAATGCAGCACAAAAAAAGAAGGGTTAATTCTTTAAAAACAATACTTTTTATATTTAAAATTTCAAAATCTGTCTGGCTTTTTACCAAAAAACTATTGTTTTTAATTATCCTTTTGTCATCGTCTGATGTTGATTTAGAAGAGGTTTGCCAATTTCCGGTATTTGTAATTCCGGGTTTTACCACTTTATTTCTGGTTTCAAAGAGGATTATGGGTTTTTCAAGCAGATTGGTATTGCTCGGAAGAAAGACAATTGATAAATATTCGATTCTTACAGCAACTTTATAACCTTCTTTCTCAAATTGTTTATCTACATAATCACTAATTTGATTTTTCGTGTTTTTTCTATTTTGTTCAAACAGATCTAAGAAATCCTTTTTGTCGATTTTTTTATCAGAATATTCAATGAAAATATGCTGTAGAGATTCATCTGATGCTTTTTTTAAACCTCTTCTATCTTCAAGATTATCGGTGTACTGAGTAAGTTTATTGTGTACACTTCTGTAAATTTCCCGCTCTTTTACCTGATAGGTTTTATACATGAAATAAGCCTGAATCCCCAAAAGAAGTAGGAATAAGGCGGCAAAAAGTGCAATAAGATTTTTACTTTTCAAAATCATGATAACAAATATAAAACTTTAGGACTTCTCCAATAACCGTTAACTCATCATTAACCTTTCATTAACCGAAATTCTCTTGGGTAAACTAGACTTTTGTATCAGAATATTTGTCGACTGATTCTTTTTCTGTTTGTAAATGTCAATCTCCATTAAAAAATTAATCATGTATAAATTTTTTCTTTTTTTATGTTTTCCGATTTTTATGTTTTCACAAAAACAAAAGATTGAGGGAACCGTTTCAAATGCTCAGAATGAAAAGCTTTCTTTAGTCTCTATTGAAGTATATAATTCTCAAAATATATTGTTAAAAATAGTAATGACCAATGACAATGGAGTTTTTACGCTGGAAGGTATTCCCGAAAATTCTGTGAAGTTGGTTATTAAAGATTTAGAATATTCCAAATTTGAAAAAGACCTCGATCTGGAAAAACAGAATCAGCCTTTATTGATTGTTTTGAAAAAAGATATTCAGGATATTCAGGAAGTTGTGATGAACAAGCAAAAGCCGTTAATAAAAAGGAAAATTGACCGTTTAGAATTTAATGTAGAAAATAGTAATATTTCTTCGCTCAATGCTTGGGAAATTCTTAAAAAAACACCGGGCGTAACCTCAAGTAATGATGTGTTAGCGATCAAGGGAAGTCAAAGTATTCTCGTAACCATTAACGATAAAAAAGTAATGCTGACGGGGGATGAATTGAAAAATTTATTGGAAAATACCCAAGGTGGCGATATGAAATCGGTGGAAGTAATCACTAATCCTCCTGCAAAATATGAAGCATCGGGAAGCGCTGTGTTAAACATTGTATTAAAGAAAAATAAGATAGAAGGTTATCGTGGATTTCTTTCTTCTAAATATGTGCAAAGTCAGTATGCAAAAGGGGTTGCGGGGATTTCTCAATACTATAAGAAAGATAAACTTTCTGTAATGGGAAGTTATTATCGTGGAACTGGAACGTATTACAGAGAGGGGACGGATTATGTAAATTATATAGAAGATCAGCAAAGATGGGTTAGCACAATGAACCGTAAAGACCAAAATAAAAGCCAAAATACCTTGAATTTTAATGTTGAATATGAAATAGACAGCCTTACGAATGTAAGTCTTAATTATTCAGGTTCTTTTAATCCGAAATCTTTCGGGACGTATAATGTGCCTACTTTAATTTATAACAGTCAGGATGTTGTAGAGTCTAATTATACCACAATTAATGATCACAATTCTCGCTCCATCAATAATACGGTAAGTTTTCAGGCAGATAGAAAACTGAATAAGAAAAGTAAGTTGACATGGACGAATTATTTTGCAGGAAACAACAATCAGAAATATCAAAACGTATTGACGTATCTTGATTTTGTGAATCAATCTCCAAAAGAAAACAACTTTGTCACCAATAACAAAAGTGATGTTCAGTTGTATTCCACTCAATTTGATTATCAATGGAAAAATGATAAATGGGAATTGGAATCCGGCTCCAAATATAGTTTTGTAAAGACCAATAGCCAATTGGATTTTTCGGATAATGAAAACGGTCAATTACAATACAGAGCAGATAAAAGTAATATTTTTGATTACAAAGAACACAATTTTGCTCTCTATTCATCACTTTCTTACAATCCCGGAAAATGGAATTTCAAAGCAGGACTTCGTACGGAAAAAACGGATTTAGAAGGTGTCGTTTCAGAACCTTATGAGGTGAATAAAAATAACTACTGGAAATTATTTCCCACTTTATACGCTCAGTATACTACAGAAGGTAATCATCAGTTTGGATTGTCTTACGGTAAAAGAATCAGTAGACCTTCTTATTCTTGGTTGAATCCTGCAAAATCATACTACAACCTATTTTCTTATTTTCAGGGAGATCCGAAATTGAAAGCAACGATTATTCATAATCTTAATTTTACCTACACTTGGAAAGAATGGAATCTCGATTTTTATTACCGTAAAGAAATTTCTCCCTCAATGGAAATCTCTTATCAGGAACCGAGTAATAACAATTTGATCTATCATTACACGAATATTGAAAAAGGTCAGGCGTATGGATTAAGCGTCTATAAAAACTTCCAGATCAAGCCGTGGTGGAGTTTAAGTGTTTCGGAAAATATTGAACATAATGAAAATTATTTTATTGGGATAGATGATCTTTTATACAAAAATAAAGTTTGGAATTTGGCGTCTGATATCTCTACAAGTTTCACTTTGCAGAAAAGCAGTGATTGGAAACTGGAAGTAGGACATCGTTATAATTCACCTTCTATTCAAGGGACTTTCAGGATATCGAGTTCTTCAGCTACTTATCTGGTGATGAATAAAAAGTTCTTCAATAAAAAACTGGAGGGAAGCCTGATGTTTAATGATATTTTTAAAACGTCTAAAGAAAAGGTGAGTACAAAATACGGGAATCAGGATAACTATTTTCTGGATTACCGAGATACTCAGAATTTTATTATTTCGTTAAAATTTAATTTTGGAAATCAAGCAGTGAAAAATGTTAAGGCAATTAAAAAAGCTGATGAACAAGATCGAATGTAAAGTGTTTTTAACTAAAATTTATAATCACTAAAGCGAAGAATTGATGGCTGTCTGTTACAATTTCCTTAATTTTGAGACCTATCTTTTAAATGTAGAGAAATGAACAAATTACTTTTCGGATTAATAATGATCACTTCATGGCAGATTTCTTCTGCGCAGGAACTATACATGCCGAGAAATATTAAGAAAGCTTATGAAAATGGAACAAGAGATATTTCTGGAGCTCCCGGGAAAAATTATTGGCAAAACAAAGGAATTTACACGGTTGATGTAAAGGTTGATGCCAACACAAAAATCGTTTCGGGGAAAGAAACAATTGTTTATACGAATAACAGCCCGAATGATCTGAATGAATTAGCCATAAGATTCGTAAATAATTTACATAAACCACAGTCACCGAGGTCGGGTTCTGTTTCTAAAGACTTTTTGTCTTCAGGTCTACATATCAAATCTTTTATCGTAAATGGTGAAAAATACGAAGTGAATAGTGAAGATTGGGGAACAGTTGAAAAAGTAAAATTAAATTCAGTTTTAAAATCAAAATCGAAAGCTGAAGTTAAAATAGAGTGGGAATATCCATTATCCGTGCAAAGTGGAAGAGAAGGGCAGATAGATCCTGAGACTTTTTATGTAGCCTATTCTTTCCCAAGAATTTCTGTGTATGACGATTACAACGGATGGGATATGCTTCCGCACTCCGACAGACAGGAGTTTTACAACGATTTTAATGATTATAGTTTCGCGATTACAGCTCCGAAAAACTATGTGGTTTGGTCAACGGGTGATTTCTTAAATCCTGATGCAGTTCTTCAACCGGAATATTTAAAAAGATATAAATCTTCATTAAAAAGCGACAAAGTAATACACGTTGCCACCGAGCAGGAGATGAAATCGGGGAAAGTAACTAAACCTAATAAGTGGAATGTCTGGAAATTTAAAGCAAATAATATCACCGATTTTTGTTTTGCATTAAGCAATCATTACGTTTGGGATGCAGCAAGTGTTCAGTTAAAAACAAAAAGAGCCAGTGTTCAAGCGGGATATAAAGCAGGAGCAAAAGATTTTGAACATTATGTAGACTGGATGCGTTATAATCTCGATTGGTTCTCGAAAAACTGGCCGGGTGTAGAATATCCGTACAATGTAATGACGGCAATTCAGGGATATGCCGATATGGAATATCCAATGATGATCAATGATTCAACGGTTCCTGATAATTTTCAGGATGCGAGATTAACAGCAGATCATGAAATTGCACATACCTATTTCCCGTTCTACATGGGAATCAACGAAACGCGTTATGCTTTTATGGATGAAGGTTGGGCAACGACATTAGAGTATCTAATCGGAATTGATGAAAACGGAGAAGCCGCAGCAAAAGATTTTTATCAGAATTTTAGAGTAAAAAAATGGATCAATGATCCTTCCACAGAGCAAGACCAACCGATTATTTCTATGAGTACGCAGGTAAGTGGAGCGGGTTATGGAAACAATTCTTACGTAAAAGCATCTCTTTCTTATTTGGCTCTGAAAGATTATTTGGGTGATGAGGTTTTCAAAAAAGCGTTACATCATTATATGGATAACTGGAATGGAAAACACCCAATTCCGTGGGATTATTTCTATTCTATGAACGCGGGCTCAGGGAAAAACTTAAATTGGTTTTTCAATAACTGGTTTTACACCAATAATTATATTGATTTAAAAATCGCAAACGTTTCTCAGTTGAATGATCTTTTAACCGTTAATATTGATAATGTAGGCGGTTTCGCTATTCCTTTTGAAGCGATATTGACCTATGAAGACGGAACTGTGGAAAAACTTCATTTCTCGCCATCACTTTGGGAGAAAGATCAAAAACAGGCTGTTTTAACGATTCCTATCAAAAAGAAAGTGAAATCTGTGAATTTAGACGGCGGTCTTTTTATGGATTATACGCTGGCAGATAATTCTAAGAATTTATAGAAATAATTAAATAAAAAAAATCCTTTTCAGACCGAAAAGGATTTTTTTATGTTTAAATGTTATGATTCCGCAAAACCATTTTTAATAGCAAAAACGGCCAACCCAACACGCGTTTTTAGGTCTAATTTATCACAAAGCTGATCTCTGTAACTTTCAACAGTTCTTGGGCTGCAACACATTTTATCGGCAATTTCTTTATAGCTGAGTTCGGTTACGGTGTATCGTAAAAATTCTTTTTCACGGTCAGAAATTCTTACTCCATTTTCAGTGCCTTTATCATTATTCATATTAGAGAAAATGATCTTTGAAGCCCATTCCGGATAGAAAAAACCATCTGAATTTAATTTAATAAGAGCATTCTCAAGTTCTTTTGGGTGGGTGTTTTTCAGTAAATAACCTTTTGCTCCGTTTTTGATCATTTTAATGACACTTTTATCGTCACCCTGCATGCTCAGTGCCATTACTTTGATGTTTGGCTGATTTTCTTTGAGCCACAATACAGTTTCAAAACCATCCATAATCGGCATGCTGATGTCTAAAAGAATGATGTCCGGAATTTTGCTGTTGTTTTCAAATTTTTGAATGAGGTCTTTCCCATTTTCAGCAACATAAATTACCTCAAAATCTTTAAAATTATCAATAATTCCTTCTAAAGCTTTTGCGATAAGTACATGATCATCAACAATAACTATAGTTTTTTTCATGGCTGTTTTTTTAAAATAATATTGAGTGTAGTTCCGAGGTTTTTCTGACTTTCAAGGCTGAAATCTGCCCCGATGATCTCGGCTCTGTTTTTCATGTTGGTTAAACCTATTCCGTTTGAGGTGATCTTCGAACGGTCGAATCCCAAGCCGTCATCTTTGATGTTCAATTCCCAAAAAGATTCATCAGAAGTGTTCAGATTAATGAAAATATTTTTACATTTTGCGTGTTTTATACTGTTCTGAATGAATTCCTGAGTAATTCTTAAAAGCATATTTTTCTGAACAAAGTCTAAATCAAGGTTTTCGAAATTATGCTGAAAATTAACTTTACACTTTTTAAAGCTGTTGGTATTGTCTACTTCTTCCTGTATTAAAGTTACGATTTCCTTTTGACTTATATTGTCATCCGTTAATGTTTTTGAAAGACTCCTCAAATCCTGTAAAGACTGATTGATGATCTGTGAAACCTGTTCTATTCTTTCGCTCACCTCAGGAACTTTATTTTCATATAAAAGTTGTTGGGTGTAAAGGCTTACAAGGGTTAATTTCTGTCCGATATTATCATGAAGCTCACGCCCGATCTGCTGCATGGTCGCCTGCTGAATTTCCAACTGTGTTGCCAGAAGTTCTTTCTGATGAATCTCGTTTTTTATTTCAATTTCAGTTAAATATTCCTTTTTACGCTGCTTATATTTTCGGATATAAACCATGATAGCAGCAACAAACAACACAAAAAATATGTTGAATAGAATTAACGTTATTAAGAGCTCTGTTTTCCCCATATGAATGAAATTGAGAATAATAAGTACATCACGATCCCGGAAATAAGGAAGTAAGCAAAATAGATATTGTAGATTTCTCTATATGTTCTGATAAGAGGGAAAAATGTCCAGAAAGGTAAAGTCCCAATATAAAATAATGTTACTCCTAAATTGATATAAAACATTGGATTCTTACTGAAATTAAGAATGTTTGATGAATTAATTTGCTTATAATATTCCATTACAACGAGTATCATCAAAATTAGGCATCCAAATGTGTAATTGATCGAAAACATGACTTTATCGGTATCCAAAATAAATTCACTTGGTATAAATGACAGTAAATAAATGCCGGATAATACTAAAAATGTTTTCTTTTTTTCAAACGATTTAGCTGCATAAAGCCAAAAGAAAAAGATAAATTGAACCGGAATTACAAAATAGTTGTAGAATGCCTGTTTATTATAATCAATAAAAAGCGAACCCCATTTTCCAATTGCTTCACACAGAAAAATAAATATTAAATAAAATACAAAGTACTTCCAAGACTGATTTTTTATACGATTATAATATAAAATTGAGATAAGTGCAGCGATACCCTCACTCCAGAACAAAGATTCATATATCACTTTTTGGAAGTCCGTCATTGTGTTAGTTTAATATTGGATTAAATATAAAAAATTTAGAATGATTCTGTTACAGTATTATCTGGCGGAATAAGATTTCCGTGATTCTGACATAAAATAGCTGATAAAGATTTGTTCATCGCCATTATTTCTCCCTGTTCGCCATCATTTTCATTATTCTGGTTATAAGTGGAAGCATCCAAAGGATTGAAATCATAACTTAAAATTTCTCCTTCAGCATTTCCCATTTTCAGTGTAGGAACCATTACTAAAGTATGTTTTCCTGCGTAGTTTGTTCCGATCGGAGTGCCTTCCATTGTGTTCCAGTTTTCAACCTGTGGATATGCTGCATAGTAAAATCTAACTCCCAGATCATTTTCAGTAATTGTTGGATTTACTTTTTTCGCTTCGTTCTCAATATCTGAAATGAATTTTTTCAAGGTTGATAAATCGAAACGGATAGAATGAGCATCTTCAATCCCAAATTTGGTATTGATTGCAGCTAATTGATTACTACGGTAGTTATCAATTAATTTTTGAACAAATGATGAAGACATGGTGTTTGGAGCTTCTGTTAACTCGATGGTGTCTCCGTTAAAGATAGGTTTTGTTTTCATAATGTTAGCTTTTATAGTAGAATGTTAGTTAGTATTGCAAATTTCGTAAATTTTTTATGTTAAATGATACGTTTTTTTCCTATTAATTTTCCGTGATTTTACGGATTGTTATGTATGGTTAAAATTATTAAGGATTTTGACGTATTTGTATAAAAAAAATAAGTGCCGTAGATTGGATCTACAGCACTTATTACAAAAATAATATATATGAAAAAAAACTACTTATTTTTCTGCAGGTCTGAAAACCAAACCTGTTTCTTCGAAATAATCTAACGTGATTCTATCGCCTTCATTCACCGTTCCTGCAAGAATTTCTCTTGATAATTTATTTAAAACTTCCTGTTGAATTACTCTTTTCAATGGTCTTGCCCCGAAAGCTGGATCATAACCTTTGTTCATTAAATAATCTACAGCATCCTGAGTGGAAGTCATGATAATATTTCGTTTTGCCAACAGATCATTGTAACCTCTTAATTGATACTGAACGATTTTTCCAATTTCTTTTTTTCTTAAAGGTTGGAACAATACCGTCTCATCAATTCTGTTCAGGAATTCCGGACGTAAAGTTTGTTTAAGTAGATCGAAAACCTCAATTTTAGTTCTATCAACAATTTCGTCTTGATTTTCTTCGGTGATATTTTCAAAATTCTCCTGAATGATGTGCGAACCTAAATTCGAAGTCATAATGATAATTGAGTTTTTGAAATTCACCACTCTACCTTTATTATCCGTCAAACGACCGTCATCTAAAACTTGTAACAACGTGTTGAAAACATCAGGATGCGCTTTTTCAATTTCATCTAAAAGCACGACTGAATAAGGTCTTCTTCTCACCGCTTCCGTCAACTGACCACCTTCATCATATCCAACATATCCCGGAGGAGCACCAACCAATCTCGAAACCGAATGACGCTCTTGATATTCACTCATATCAATTCTTGTCATATTGTTTTCATCGTCGAATAAAAACTCTGCTAATGCTTTTGCCAGCTCAGTTTTCCCAACACCCGTCGTTCCTAAGAAAAGGAATGATCCGATTGGTTTTTTTTCGTCGCTTAATCCAGCTCTATTTCTTCTGATCGCATCTGCAACCGCTCCAATTGCTTCTTCTTGACCAACAACTCTGTGATGAAGTTCGGTTTCAAGATGTAATAATTTTTCTCTTTCGGATTGAAGCAATTTTGTAACAGGAATTCCTGTCCATTTTCCGATAACTTCTGAAATATTGTCGGCGGTTACTTCTTCTTTAATTAATTCATTCTGATGGTTTTGCATTTCTAGTTCAAGTTTCTGCAAAGCATCTTCTTTTTCTTTTATTTTTCCGTACTGAATTTCAGCAACTTTTGCGTAATCTCCTGCTCTTGAAGCTCTTTCAGCTTCTAATTTCAGAGATTCTATATCTTTTTTAATCTGGGTTAAATCCTCAGATTTTTGTTTTTCTTTAAGCCATTTAGCATTGATTTCGTTTCTTTCCTCAGAAATTTTCGAAATATCTTCTTTTAAATGGTCAATTTTTGTCTGATTGCCTTCTCTTGAAATGGCTGCCAATTCAATTTCCATCTGCATTAATTTTCTGTCTAAAACATCCAATTCTTCAGGTTTTGAATTGATTTCCATTCTCAACTTAGCCGAAGCTTCATCAATCAAGTCAATTGCTTTGTCCGGTAAAAAACGGTCTGAAATATATCGTTGAGACATTTCAACCGCTGCAATAATCGCTTCGTCTTTGATTCTTACTTTGTGGTGAGCTTCATATTTATCTTTAATTCCACGAAGAATTGAAATTGCAGATTCAGTATCCGGTTCTTCCACCATCACTTTCTGGAAACGTCTTTCAAGCGCTTTATCTTTTTCAAAATATTTTTGATATTCATTTAAAGTTGTTGCACCGATCGCTCTTAATTCTCCTCTTGCCAAAGCGGGTTTTAGAATATTTGCAGCGTCCATTGCACCTTCACCACCTCCGGCTCCAACTAATGTGTGGATTTCATCAATGAAAAGAATGATCTGTCCGTCCGATTTTGTAACCTCGTTGATAACTGATTTTAACCTTTCTTCAAATTCTCCTTTATATTTTGCACCGGCAATCAAAGCTCCCATATCCAATGAATACAATGTTTTATCCATCAAATTTTCAGGAATATCTCCGGAAATAATTCTATGTGCAATTCCTTCTGCGATTGCGGTTTTACCAACACCCGGCTCACCAATTAAGATCGGATTATTTTTTGTTCTTCTTGAAAGAATCTGTAAAACTCTCCTGATTTCTTCATCACGACCGATAACTGGATCTAATTTTCCTTCTGCTGCTAATTCGTTGAAGTTTTTTGCGTATTTTTTTAAGGATTGATAAGTTTCTTCTGAACTTGCAGATGTCGCAGTACTGCCTTTTCTTAATTCTTTAATTCCGCCTTCCAAAAGACTTTTTGTAACGCCCATATCTTTCAATGTTTTCGAAACTTCAGAATTGGTTTCTAAAAGTGAAAGCCATAAATGTTCGATTGTTACAAATTCATCACCCATTTTTTTTGCGATGTTGGGAGCATCCAACAAAACTTTGTTTGCTGATTGTGAAAGATAAATATTTCCTCCCTGTACCTTTGGAAGCTTTTCTAAATTTTCACGGTTTCGCTCTCTTACCAAATTGGCATCTGCTTCAGATTTTTTTAATAAGAAAGGCGATATATTTTCATCTATTTGAAAGATTCCTTCCAATAAATGTTGAGGTTCTATGCTTTGATTACCAAATTCCATAGCAACTTGCTGTGCTGCCTGGATGGCTTCCTGTGATTTTACTGTATATTGATTTAAGTTCATATTTTTATATTTTTTGTAATGGTTACTTCTTGTTTAATTTTCTTAAAAAACATCAAGAAACCAAATTTCAAGGCTCAGTTTCTTAATGCTATCAATTATTTATCATTTAATTCGATTAGCTTATCGCAAAAAGTGTTCTATTATTAAATTTTCAAATATTTAAGACATAATTTCCGAATTGTGTATTTTTAATTAAAATCGAAACGACAAAATTTCCGATTCACAAATAGTTTGGAATAAAATCATGGAAAAATCGTCAGTGTTAAAATGTAACCTAAAACTTTTCTGGGTTTTATTGCTCAAAAAACTACAGATTAAAATCAAAATAATTACTTTTGCGTTTACCAGATGGAGTTAAAAGAAAAACAAAGGAAAATACTAGACGTTGCTGTAGAACTTTTCAAAGAGAAAGGGTATATGGGCAGCTCTGTGAGAGACTTGGCGACAAAGCTTAATATTAAAGCTGCTTCTTTATATGCGCACATCCGTTCTAAAGAAGAAATTCTGGAATGGATTTGTTTTGGCATTGCTCAGGAATTCTTTGATGAACTTCAATTGGTGAAAAATACAGACATCAATCCAAAAGATAAATTGAATTTATTCATCGATAAACATTTATCAATAGTTCTTAGGAATCGCGATGTTACACATATTTATTCTAATGAATGGAAACATTTGGAGGAAAGACTTCCCGAATTTGTAGAATTAAGAAAAAAATATCAACAGGAAGTTGAAGAATTGATTTCTGAAATTTATAAAGCTGAAAACTGGGAACTCAAATCATCTACTTTTACAACAAGATTTATTCTTCATACATTAAACAACTCTTATTTCTGGTTCAAAAGAAATATAGAATCCACCACTGAAATCACCGATGAAATAAGGGATAAGATTCTTTTTGGGCTTTTAGGAAATCATAATAAATAAAACCGCATTTTTGTCATTCCGTAGGAATTTCGACACGAATTATTTAAGATATTTAGATTCCACGCTCCACTACGTTCCGCTCTGAATGACAAACTTTATGGAGAACTATTATACATCAAGCTGTCATTTCGACGAAGGAGAAATCTAATTTAAGTTATATTAATAGATTCTTCAATCCGCTTAGCTCCTTTCAGAATGACAATCTCGACGCAAAGATTTGTCTTAATCTAAAACTCAATCTTACCCTCAAAATTATTTAGAATCATTCAAAATATGACGAAAGTCATAAAAATTTTGTCACCTCCCAAATTCTTTTTAAATTTACACCTAACAAATGTTAGTTAGTTATGGGTGTGGATTTTTCAGTTGAATACTTACAGCTCGGCCAATTGAGACAGCTCCAGTCGGAAAGATTGGTGAATTTGGTGGGTTATCTTGAGGAGAAGTCGGATTTTTATAAAGGAAAATTTGATGAATTAGGAATATCTCCACAGGAAATAAGGACAATTGAAGATATTACGAAACTACCGATTACTTACAAACAGGATTTAAGAGATAATTATCCGTTCGGATTATTTACCGTTCCAAAGAATGAATTACAAAGAATTCATTGTTCAAGCGGAACAACGGGAAAACCAACGGTGGTAGGATATACAAAAGAAGATGTTGATTTATTCAGTGAAGTAGTAGCAAGATCTTTGAATGCAGCCGGAGCAAAGCCGGGAATGCAGTTACACAATGCTTATGGATATGGAATTTTCACAGGCGGACTTGGACTTCATTACGGAGCAGAAAAATTAGGAATGAGCGTTCTTCCAATTTCGGGAGGAATGACAACGAGACAGGTTGATTTAATTATAGATTTTAAGCCGGAAGTTATCTGTTGCTCACCGTCTTATGCTTTAACAATCGCTGATGAATTTGCAAAAAGAGGAATCTCAGCAGATGAAATCAGTTTAAAATATGCCGTTTTGGGTTCAGAACCTTGGACGGAAATTATAAGACATCACATTGAAGAAAAATTGGGAGTTCACGCTACCAATATTTATGGATTGAGTGAAATTATCGGACCAGGAGTTTCAATGGAAGATTTTGAGGAAAAAGGCGGTTCTTACATTTGGGAAGATCATTTTTATCCTGAAATTTTAGATCCGATTACGAAACAGCCCGTTCCTTTTGGCGAAGAAGGCGTTTTGGTGATTACGACTTTAACGAAAAAAGCAATGCCGCTTTTACGTTACTGGACGAACGATATCACAAGTCTTTATTATGAAGAAAACTCAAAAAGAACAATGGTTAAAATGAAACCAATTCTTGGAAGAGCCGACGATATGCTGATTGTAAGAGGGGTAAATGTATATCCAAGTCAGATTGAAGAAGCGTTTTCTCATGTGGAAGGAGTAGTTCCGAATTATTATTTAACTCCGATTGAAAAAGAACAAATGTGTGTTGCATTGGATATTGATCTGGAAATTGATGATGAATTTGTGAAAGCCAAACAAATTGAAATTAATACCGATGATTATGCTATTTTTGTCGGAAACTTTGGAAAAAGTATAGAAAACGAAATAAAAAAACGAGTAGGAATCACCACAAAAGTGAAAATTCATGCTCAGGACAGTTTGCCTAAGTGCGAAGGTGGAAAAATTAATAGAATACTTAAAACAAAATGAATTCATTTTATAAATTAAAAACTGTAAGGGTTCAGAAAGATACCAACGATGCTGTAAATGTAGCCGTTGAAATTCCTGAGGAACTGAAAGATAAATTCAGATTCAAGCAGGGGCAGTATCTTAACTTCCGAATGATGATCAACGGAAACGAAGAGAGACGTTCTTATTCTATCTGCAATGCTCCAAGTGAAAAAAGCAACACGCTGGAAGTATTGGTGAAATTGTTGGAAAACGGAAAAGTTTCAGGTTATTTCAACGAACATCTTCACATGGATGAAGTTCTTGAAGTGATGCCTCCGATGGGCGGGTTCAATACGTCTTATCACCCGACAAACGTAAAAACGTATGTTGGTTTGGCAGCAGGAAGTGGAATTTCTCCCGTTTTATCAAATATTAAAGAAAGTCTTTACCAGGAACCGAATTCAAATGCCTATTTATTCTACAGCAACAGAAGCATGAATCATGTGATGAAAAAGGCTGAGATTGATAAATTGGTTGAAACTTTTAACGGAAGACTGAAAGTTGTTTATTTAGTAAGTCGTGAGCAACATGAAGATCCTATTTTTGAAGGAAGAATTTCTCCTGAAAAACTAAATCAGTTATTTGAAAGATATGTAGATATTGATGTTAAAGAATCTACATTCTTCATTTGCGGACCTTCAGAGATGATTAAAGGGATTGCTGATTATTTAAAGAAAGAGAAAAAAGTACCTGCTATTCAGGTTTTGTTTGAATATTTCACAGCTCCGGACGAAGAAAATTCTGAGGAAATGAGCGATGAATTCAAGGCGATTGCTAATTTAGAAAGTATGGTAACGGTTATTATCGATGATGATGAATATTCGTTCCACCTTAATTCTAAAAAAGAGAGTATCTTAGATAAAGCATTGAAAGACAATCTTCCTGTGCCTTTTGCTTGTAAAGGAGGAGTTTGTTGTACGTGTAAAGCGCAGGTTTTGGAAGGGGAAGTTTTCATGGAGAAAAATTTCGCGCTTACCGAAGATGAGGTAGCAAGAGGATTTGTTCTTACTTGCCAATGTCACCCGACAACCAATGTGGTGATGCTTAATTATGATGTTTAATTTTTAATGAATTTTTTTCATTATTAAAACTAAAAAAAGATGGACTTAGAAAAATTTGTTCAATACGTTCACGACGAAAATAAAGTGGAACCAAAAGATGTAATGCCCGATGATTACAGAAAATTATTGGTTCGTCAGATTTCACAGCATGCGCATTCTGAGATTGTCGGAATGTTACCGGAAGCGAACTGGATTTCAAGAGCACCTTCATTGAGAAGAAAAATGGCTCTTTTAGCTAAAGTTCAGGATGAAGCGGGTCACGGTTTATATCTTTATTCTGCTACTGAAACTCTAGGAAACGGAACCATCAGAGCTGATAGAGATGCGACTTATGATGATATGTTGGAAGGAAAAGCGAAATACTCAAGTATTTTCAATTATCCAACATTAAGCTGGGCGGATATCGGAGCAATCGGTTGGTTGGTTGATGGTGCTGCAATCATGAATCAGGTAATGTTGATGGGGAATTCTTACGGTCCTTATTCAAGAGCAATGGTGAAAATCTGTAAAGAAGAATCTTTCCACCAAAGACAGGGCTATGAGATTTTGATGGCACTTTGCCGTGGTACAAAACAGCAGAAAGAAATGGCTCAGGCTTCGTTAAATCGTTTTTGGTGGCCAGCTTTAATGATGTTTGGTCCAAATGACGACAGTTCGCCAAACTCTAAAATCTCTATGAATTACAGAGTAAAAAGAGAAAGTAACGACAGTCTTCGTCAGAGATTTATCGACGTTACGGTTTCTCAGGCTGAATTTTTAGGATTAACAATGCCAGATAAAGATCTTAAATGGAACGAGGAAAGACAACATTATGATTTCGGAGAACTTCCTTGGGATGAATTCATGGAGATCTTAAAAGGAAACGGACCTTGTAATAAGAAAAGATTACAGACAAAAGTGAAAGCGCAACAAGAAAACCTTTGGGTGAAAGAAGCGGCGATTGCTTTTGCAGAAAAACAACAAAAAGAAGTAATATAATATTTAATTTATACCATTAAGATTTTGTTTAGGAGTTTAATTAAAATAAATCATTGTGATTGTAAATCTAAATGCGAAGCTAAACTTAATATTCTTAACAACTTAATTGTCCTTAATGGTTCAAAAATTAAAGTTTAAAATAATTCAAAACTTAGAATTTAAAATTTGACTATGGCAAATTTAGATATGTGGGAAGTGTTTATTCAGACTAAACCGGGATTATCTCACAAACACGTTGGAATAGTACAGGCACCAACAGCAGAAATGGCTTTGCAGAACGCAAGAGACGTTTATACAAGAAGAAAAGAAGGAACTTCTGTTTGGGTAGTTCCAAGTAAATATATTGTGACTTCAGAAGGAATTGATAAAGAAGCTTTCTTTGATCCGGCTGATGATAAATTGTACCGTCACCCGACGTTCTACGATATTCCTAACGATGTAAAAAACATGTAATGAGCGCACTATTCAATTATTTATTAAAGTTTGCTGATGACAGTTTCATCATGGGACAGAGATTGTCTGCGTGGTGCGGTGAAGGCCCTTATTTAGAGGAAGATATTGCATTAACAAACATCGCATTGGACGAACTTGGACAAGCAAACAACTTTTATGTTTACGCTTCAAGAGTTGCCGATAACGGTAAAAGCGAAGATGATTTAGCATTTTTAAGATACGAACACGAATATGTAAATGCACATTGGGTTGAACTTCCGAATGAAGATTATGCGCAGACGATTCTTAAAGTATATGTTTTCTCCGTGTATCAGAAATTGATGTACGAGGCATTATCAAATTCGGCAGATGAAGAACTTTCTGCTCTTGCTCAAAAATCGTTGAAAGAAGTGAGATACCACTATACTCACGCTGCATCTTGGATGAAAATTTTCGCTCAGGGAACAGAAGAAAGTAAAGCTCGTTTGGTGAAATCTCTTGAAAATCTCTGGGAATATACAAAAGGTCTATTCGCGAAAGTGGAAGGAGAAGATGATTTAATTGCATTAAATATCGCGCCAAATGTTGATGCTCTTTATGAAGATTTCCTTTCTATTACACAAAAAGATTTTGCAGATTTCGGTTTAGAATATCCGGCAAATCCTTTTATGCAGCCAAAATCTAGAACAGGATATCATACAGAATATTTCGGATTTATGCTTTGTGAATTGCAGTATATGCAGAGAGCATATCCTGGTTGTACATGGTAGATTTTTGAATGTAACAATGTAGCAGTTTATCAATATAACAATTTTAAAAGTGATATGTTAAAACTGTCATTGAGAATTTTACTCTTTGTTGACTTTGCTAAGTGAAATGCCTTTGCGAACTTAAAAACGTTTAGTAGTTAAAAAAAATCTTTGCGCACTTTGCGTTAAAATAAAACTTTCAGATTAAAAAAGATTGAAAAATCCTTTAGAAATATTAGAACTCGTTCCCGATCCCGAAATTCCGGTAATTAATATCGTGGAATTAGGTATTGTAAGAGAAGCAAAAGTTACCAGCGAGAATTCTTGCGAAGTAACGATTACGCCGACTTATTCTGCCTGTCCCGCTATGTTTACCATTGAGGAAGACATCATGAAAATCATGAAAGAAAACGGTTGGGACGCGAAAGTAGTCACCAAAATGTTTCCGATTTGGACAACAGATTGGTTGACAGATGAAGCGAGAGAAAAACTTCGTGTGTACGGAATTTCACCTCCCGAAAAAGGAGCAGACGAACATCACATCGGGAAACCGAAAAAATGTCCGCGTTGTGGTTCCATGCATTCAAAACAGATCAGCCGATTCGGGTCTACATTATGCAAGGCTTCGTATCAGTGCTTAGACTGTTTAGAGCCCTTTGATTATTTTAAATGTCATTAAAATGGTGCATTGCTACGTTATTTAATATTGTTAAATTAGAGCAGTGTAATTTTTTAATTCTTTAATCATTAAATTTAAAACCATGTATACACAACTTGATATTGAAACGCATTTTGACGGAAAACTTAAAATTGCTTATCTCAATCAACCAGAAACAATGAACGCTCTTACAAAGCCGTCTTTATCAGATCTAAAAGATTTTATTAAAGAGTGTAGCGACGATGATACAGTAAGATGTGTGGCAATTTCAGGAAGAGGAAAAGCTTTTTGCTCTGGTCAAAACCTGGATGATGCTTTCGTACAAGGTAACGAACACCACGACCACGATATCATCAGAAAAATTGTGGTAGATTATTATAACCCTTTGGTGACAGAGATTACAAAATGTAAAAAACCAGTTGTTGCATTGGTAAATGGTCCTGCAGTAGGAGCTGGCGCAATGTTGGCATTAATCTGTGACTTCGTTTTAGCGGTTGATAAATCATATTTTGCTCAGGCATTTTCAAATATCGGATTGATTCCTGATACGGGAGGCACGTATTTCTTACCAAAATTATTGGGAAGACAATTGGCAAATTATTTAGCATTCACAGGAAAAAGATTATCTGCTGACGAAGCAAAATCTTACGGTTTGGTTGCAGAAATTTTCAATGAAGAAGAATTTGCTCCAAAATCAATGGAAATCCTTGAAAAAATGGCAAACATGCCGACAGCGGCTATCAAATTGACTAAAAAAGCTTTCGCTCAGTCTTATACTAATACTCTGAGAGAGCAACTTGAATTAGAAGGTGATCTACAACAGGAAGCTGCTGAAACAGAAGATTTTAAAGAAGGGGTAAGTGCCTTTTTACAAAAAAGAAAGCCTAATTATAAAGGAAAATAATATTATAGAAATTAGAAATTAGAGGTTAGAAATTAGCAGGTAAAAAATCTAACTTCTAACTTCTAGATTCTAACATCTATAAATTAATGAAAAATATCGGAATTATTGGTGCAGGAACTATGGGCGTAGGAATCGCTCAGGTAGCTGCAACAGCGGGTTGCAAAGTTGTTTTATTCGATGCAAATACTCCGCAAATTGATAAAGCACTTTCTGGCTTAGAGAAAACATTAAATAAATTAGTTGAAAAAGCTAAAATTTCTCAGGAAAAAGCCACAGAAATCAGAAATAATATCGTTAAAGGTGAAACTTTACAGGATTTAAAAGATTCTGATTTAGTGATTGAAGCCATTATCGAAAACAAAGAAATTAAAACCAAAGTTTTCACAGAATTAGAGACTTACGTTTCAGAAAACTGTATCATTGGTTCCAATACATCATCTATTTCCATCACCTCTCTCGGTGCGGAACTACAAAAACCGGAGCGTTTCATCGGAATTCACTTCTTCAATCCGGCTCCATTGATGCCTTTAGTTGAGGTCATTCCATCTTTACTTACAGAAAAATCTTTAGCGGAAAAGATCTACAATCTGATGATGAATTGGGGAAAAACGCCTGTTATTGCTAAAGATATTCCCGGATTTATCGTCAACAGAATTGCCCGTCCTTACTACGGTGAAGGATTGAGAATTGTTGAAGAAAACATTGCCACTATAGAACAGGTTGATGAAGCGATGAAAACAATTGGAAACTTCAAAATGGGACCTTTTGAATTAATGGATTTAATTGGTGTTGATGTAAATTTCTCAGTAACGACAACAGTTTACAAAGAATATTTCTACGATCCGAAATACAAACCATCTCTTCTTCAACAAAGAATGTCTGAAGCCAAACTTCACGGTAGAAAAACAGGAAAAGGTTTCTACGACTACAGTGAAGGCGCAGAAAAACCTGTCGCAGAAAAAGAGGATGCTCTTTATCAACAAATATTTTTAAGAATTATTTCAATGTTGATTAATGAAGCGGTTGAAGCAAAAAGATTAGGCGTTGCCAACGATGAAGATATCGAACTGGCAATGCAAAAAGGGGTAAACTACCCAAAAGGATTGTTGGCTTGGGGAAAAGAGATCGGTTATTCAAAAATCTCCGAAACCCTACAAAATCTTTATGAAGAATATCAGGAAGAAAGATATAGACAAAGTCCTTTGTTGAGAAAATTATAATTGATAAGAACTAATTTATTTATGAGTAGGTCAAGAAAGAAAACTCCGATAATAGGAATTACCACTGCAGTGACAGAAAAGAAAAATAAATTAGAAGCAAATAGAAAATTAAGAAGATTGAACAGAATCAAAATTCATAAAGGTGATTATGATTTATTTCAATTAAGAGAAATATCAAATGTTTGGGGTTTTGATAAAGATGGTAAAAGATATTTAAAAGATCCCGATAGAAAAGATTTGATGAAATAATTAATATTTTTTCATGAATATAGATGAATTCAGAGCCGAATTAGAAACAAGGCTTTTAATTGAAAAAGAATATATCATTCAGGAACTTTCTTCGATCGATGATGATCAGGAAAGGCTTGAGTTATTAGGAAAATTTAATGAAAAATATAAAGAGTTGATCAAACGGTTAGCTAATGAAAATGGTATTGACTTAAATGCTCCTTATCAAAATGAATTTAATCTATCAAATTCAGAAAATCTTTCATATGAACAAATAATTCTTGGTAAAACGATGAGTATTTATGAGAAGTTAGTTGAAGAATTATATGAAGAAATAACAAACGTAAATTAGAAATGAATCCAAGACAAGTTGCAGAATATATGTTCGATCAGGATTATTTTTCCCAATGGATGAATATCAAAATGATCGAAGTCAAAGAAAATTATTGTTTACTGGAAATGCCCATCAAAAAAGATATGATCAATGGGTTAAAAACCGTTCACGGAGGTGTAACGTTTGCTTTTGCGGATTCTGCATTGGCATTTTCATCAAACAATTCCGGAGACGCAGCCGTAGCACTGAATTGTATCATCAATTTTACCAAAGCTGGAAAAGAAGGTGATGTTTTTAGAGCAGAAAGCATCTTGGTAAACGACACCAGAAAAACCGCTGTTTTTGACATTAAAATTACCAATCAAAACAACGATCTGATTGCAAAATTTGTCGGAACAGTCTATAAAATCGGAAAAAAAGTGGTTGATTTATAATACTATGGATATAGAGAAACTTAAAGAAAGATTATTAAGATTAATTGAGCTAGATGTCGAAGGGGAATATAAATTTATTAATGAACCACTGACAGAAGATCAAGTTAATGATTTTGAAAAAAAATATCAAATAAAGCTTCCTGCAGATTTTAGAGTATTTATTACACAATTATTTGATGGAGGAGTTGGACCATTTCAAATTATGCCGTTAAATTATTGGGATTCAATTCATTATGTACATTATTTAGATAGCTTAGGTAATCTTTTGACTAAACCGTTTTTGTTAAAAGATAAAATTTTTCAAGATAACTTTAGACCTACAGAATCAAATTCTAATTCTATAATTAATGGCACAATAAGAATTTGTCATATTGGATGTGGAAATTTTATTTTTTTAGTTGTAAATGGTGAAGAATATGGGAATATGTGGGTTGATGATAGAGCTTCTAATGATGAAATTTTTCCTTTACAAAACTCCAATTCTCATAGAATGACTTTTGGACAATGGTATGAAAGATGGGTTGATGAAAGAATTGCATATTTTGAAAATGCTTAATTATTAAATTAAATAAAAATGAATAACGTATACATTATAGACTATGTCAGAACTCCTATTTCAAAACTACAAGGAGGGCTATCAGAAGTTAGAGCCGATGATTTGGCAGCAGTTGTCCTTAAAGAAATTGTTGCTAGAAACCCTGAAGTTCCAGTTGAGGAAATCGAAGACGTTATTTTCGGATGCGCAAATCAAGCTGGTGAAGACAATAGAAACGTGGCAAGAATGGGGCTTTTGTTGGCTGGACTTCCCTATAAAATTGGGGGTGAAACGGTAAATAGATTGTGTGCTTCTGGAATGTCAGCGGTAGCCAATGCTTTCCGTTCAATTGCTTCAGGAGAAGGTGAAATCTATATTGCGGGTGGAGTAGAGCATATGACGCGTTCACCTTATGTAATGTCAAAACCAAGTGCTGCTTTTGGTAGAGACAGTCAGATGTTTGATACGACTTTCGGATGGAGGTTTGTTAATCCAAAAATGAAAGAACTATACGGAGTTGATGGTATGGGAGATACTGCTGAAAACTTAGCAGATATGCATAACATCAGCCGTGAAGATCAGGATAAATTTGCTCTTTGGTCTCAGCAAAAAGCAACCAAAGCTCAGGAAAGCGGAAGATTGGCGGAAGAGATTGTAAAAGTTGAAATTCCACAAAAAAAAGGCGATCCAAAAATTTTCGATAAAGACGAATTCATCAAACCAACTTCTTCAATGGAAGGTTTAGGAAAACTTCGTCCAGCTTTTAGAAAAGAAGGTGGAACAGTAACTGCCGGAAATGCTTCAGGAATGAATGACGGTGCTGCTGCTCTTATTTTAGCAAGTGAAGAAGCTGTAAAAAAATATGGGTTGAAACCAAAAGCTAAGATTTTAGGATCTTCCGTTGCAGGTGTTGAACCAAGAATTATGGGAATCGGACCTGTTGAAGCGACTCAAAAATTATTGAAAAGATTAAACCTTTCTTTAGATGATATAGATGTTATTGAATTGAATGAAGCGTTTGCTGCTCAATCTTTAGCGGTAACTAGAAGTTTAGGTTTACAGGATGATGATACAAGAGTAAATCCAAACGGAGGTGCTATTGCAATCGGTCACCCACTTGGAGTTTCCGGAGCAAGAATCATTGGTTCTGCAGCGATTGAACTTCAAAAACAAGATAAAAAATATGCATTATGTACGCTCTGTATCGGTGTCGGACAAGGTTATGCAATGGTGATTGAGCGTGTCTAAAACGACATCTAAATTTTTAGCGTTAAGCAAATTTTTCAATTTGTAGCATAAAAGTTTACAGTCTTGAATTTTTGTTTCAAGACAAAAGAAATTAGTAATAAAACTAAATAAAATGAATATCTACTCATATCACGGCATTCGTCCTATCATAAAGCCTTCTGCATACATTCATCCACAAGCGGTGATTATCGGAAATGTGGAAATTGGCGAAGAAGTTTATATCGGTCCTAATGCGGTAATTCGCGGCGACTGGGGTAAAATTATTATTAAAGACGGAGCCAATGTTCAGGAAAACTGTACGCTTCATGTTTTTCCAGGGATTGAAACCATTTTAGAAGAAGGTGCGCACATCGGTCACGGTACAATTATTCATTCAGGACACATCGGTAAAAACTGTTTGGTGGGAATGAACGCTGTCGTGATGGACAAAGCAGTAATCGGTGATGAATGTATCATTGGAGCTTTGGCTTTCGTTCCTGCGAACTTCAAATGTGATGCAAGAAAATTAATCGTTGGAAGTCCTGCAAAAATCATTCGCGATGTTTCTGATGAAATGATTAAATGGAAAACAGAAGGAACAAAGCTTTACCAAGAGTTGGCAAGAGAAGGTAAAGAAGCCATTCTACCTTGCGAGCCCTTTACAGAATATGTTGAGCAAATCCCTACGAAAGTTGTTGATTACAGCATTTGGGATGATGTAAAATGATTTCCGTAGCTAAACCTCATAGGTTTTCAAAACCTATGAGGTTTGAATATTAAAAACACACAAATGAAGAAAAAACATGTCAAATACAGAAAGTTTTGAATATGGCTATGTATATCATATTTATACTCATGCAAACGGTAAAGATTTAATTTTTCGGGAAGATGAAAATTATAAATATTTTTTAAGTAAGCTTTTAAAATATATTATTCCAATAGCTGAAATATATGCGTATTGCTTAATGCCAAATCATTTTCATTTATTAATAAGATTTAATGATTCAGACCAAGTGTCAAATGAGGATGAGCATAAATATTTAATGAGGCAGTTTAGTAATTTATTAAATGGTTATGCAAAAGCATATAATAAGAAATATAATAGAAAAGGATCCCTTTTTCTTGATTTTTTAAAACGCAAAAAAGTAGACGATGAAAAATATTTGATTAAATTATTACATTATATTCACAATAATCCGGTCAATCATGGGTTTGTTGAAGATATTAGTGATTGGAAATATTCTTCTTATCATTCTTACATTAATTTGATTAAAGAAAGTAAAATTGAAAGAACTGAAATGATGCAATATTTTGATAGAATAAAAGATTTTATAGAATATCATAAATCAAATGTTGAGTATGATTTTCTAACGATCGAATAAAATAGAGTTCAACTCAAACCTCATAGGTTTCTAAAACCTATGAGGTTTTGAAAGGACGATTAAAAAATAAAAGTATGTTAAAAAAACTTCTAATTTTCTGCAGTATTATATTTACATTCCAATCTATGGTTTTAGCCCAAAAAGGAAATGTGAAACCATTAACTATTGGAGAAATCAGAACATTCCAATCTAAGATTTTAAATGAAGAAAGAACGTTAAATATTTATCTTCCGCTAGGATTTGACAAAATGAAATCTTATCCGATTATCTATCTTCTTGATGGAAGTATGAATGAAGACTTTGTCCATGTTACAGGATTGGTTCAATTCTTTAATCAAATGTATGCAATGCCGGAAACAATCGTGGTTGGAATTGCCAATATTGACAGGAAACGAGATTTCACTTTTCACACCGATTTAAAAGATTTACAGAAAGATTATCCTACGACGGGACATTCAGATAAATTCATCAATTTTCTTGAAAAAGAATTAAAACCTTATATCGAAAGTCAGTTTAAAACTACTGATACATATATCTTCGGTCAATCTCTTGGTGGACTTTTAGCAACAGAAATATTGTTGAAAAAGCCTGAAATGTTTAATAACTATTTCATCATCAGTCCAAGTTTGTGGTGGGATGATGAAAGTCTTTTGAAACAGGCCAATCAATTATTATCCAAAATTCCGGATACTAAAAAATTCGTTTATGTTTCTGTGGGAAAAGGCGAACATCCTGTGATGGTAAAAGATGCAGAAGATTTCTATGATGTTCTAAAGAAATCAAACAAGAAAAACTGGACGGTAGAATATAAAATGATGGAAGGAGATAATCATGCAACGATTCTTCACAGAAGTTTGTATGAAGGATTGGTGAAAATGTTTCCTTATAAGGAACCGAAATAAATTAATGTTGAAATGATAAATGTTTTAAAGAAATATTGGTTTTTAATATTGATCATTTTAATCATAATTAATGTTTTTGGATTTCATTTGTTAGGAGAATCAATTGGAATCTCAGATACTTTGGAACATGTTGAATCAGATAAAATAATTGAAAGTCTTAAACGTAAAGATTTCTTCTACATGTTATTTATTGATTTCGTTTTAATAATAGATTTTTGGGTGATAATTTTTGTGCCTTATCTTATTATTAGAAACATAGTCAAAAAATTAAATTTAAGTAAAAAGTAAAAAACTATATGGAAAAGTTAAAAAACTATATCTACGGAGAATGGATCGAAGGTACTGGAAACGGAATTCCTTTGTACAATGCCGTGACGGGAGAGCAGGTTGCTGTTTCGGATACTGAGGGGCTGAATTTCGAACAGGCTCTTGATTATGGTAGAACGGTAGGATACAAAAATCTTTCTTCAATGACGTTCTACGATCGTGGAGAAATGTTGAAAAAAGTGGCGCTTTACCTTTTAGAGAGAAAGAAAAAATATTACGAATTATCATATAAAACAGGAGCAACTCACGCAGATTCTTGGGTAGATATCGAAGGAGGTTTCGGTACTTTCTTCACGTATTCAGGGCTGGCAAAAAGAATGCTTCCTAACACTCCGTTTTGGGTAGATGGGGAAACTCAGAAAATTTCTGCTAATGGAACTTTCTTAGGAACTCACATTTTGACGCCTAGTGAAGGGGTTTCTGTGCAAATCAATGCATATAACTTTCCTGTTTGGGGAATGTTGGAAAAATTGTCTACTTCATTATTGGCAGGTGTTCCAAGTATTGTAAAACCTTCTCCTTTTGGTTCTTATTTGACGAATGCAGTTTTCCAGGATATGATTGAAAGTGGAGCTCTTCCTGAAGGAGCGCTTCAATTGGTTTGTGGTGAGCCTGGAAATATTCTTGATTATGTTCAGGATGGAGATTCTGTATTGTTCACAGGTTCTGCAACGACAGGTAGAAAATTAAAAGCTTTGCCATCTGTTTCAGGAAATTCTGTTCGTTTCAATATGGAAGCAGATTCCTTGAACTGTTCAATCCTTGGATTGGATGCAAAACCGGGAACTCCTGAGTTTGATTTGTTCATCAAAGAAGTTCGTACAGAAATGACGACGAAAGCGGGTCAGAAATGTACAGCGATCAGAAGAATTATTGTTCCTGAAAACTTAATCGGGGATGTTCAAAATGCATTGTCTAAAGCTTTAGATCAAACTAAAATAGGAAACCCGTTAAGCAGAGATACAAGAATGGGTTCTTTGGTTGGAAAACAGCAATATGACGAAGTTGTAAGGAAAATAAATATCTTAAAAACTGAAAATGAACTCGTTTATGATGGAAAACACGAGCTTGTAGATGCAGACTATGAAAATGGTGCATTTATGAGTCCTAAATTGTTCTTAAACGATTCTCCATTTACAAAGAACATCTCTCACGATGTTGAAGCTTTCGGTCCGGTTTCTACGTTGATGCCTTACAAAGATGCGGAAGAAGCTGGAGCGTTGGCAAAAAGAGGAAAAGGTAGTTTAGTAGGTTCTATTGTTTCTCATGATGAGAAATTTGTTGCAGAAACTTCTTGGAAAATGGCTTCTCAGCACGGCAGAATTTTCGTGTTAAACAGAGATAATGCGAAAGAAAGTACAGGTCATGGTTCTCCACTTCCGACATTAATGCACGGAGGTCCTGGTAGAGCAGGAGGAGGTGAGGAAATGGGTGGATTGAACGGTCTTCATTTCTTCCTTCAAAAAACAGCAATTCAAGGTTCTCCGGATATTTTGACAGCTATTACGAAAGTATATCAGCAAGGAGCAGAGAAAAAATATGCAGACAAACATCCTTTCCAGAAATATTTTGAAGATGTTGAGGTTGGAGATTCGTTGGAAACAGCAGGAAGAACGGTTACTGATGCAGATATCGTGAATTTCTCTAATGTTTCTTGGGATCATTTCTATGCACATACAGATGCTACGAGCTTGACGGGAACTATTTTTGATAAAACAGTGGCTCATGGATATTTCATCCTTTCTGCAGCGGCTGGATTGTTCGTATCAGGGAAGAAAGGACCTGTTATCGCAAATTATGGATTAGAAAACTGTTCATTCTTCAAGCCTGTTTATGCAGGAGATACGATTACGGTTTATTTAACTGCAAAAGAAAAAATCAACAGAGGTGTAAAAGGAAGAAATATTCCTTCCGGTGTGGTAAAATGGCTGGTTGAAGTTGTGAATCAAAGAGAGGAAGTAGTTTGTGTAGCGACCATTTTAACGTTGGTAGCAAAACATTCTCCTTTTATTGATCTTAAAAACGTTCAGAAAATTGTAAAAGGTTTAGCTGAGTCAACTCAACCAACTTGGGGTAAAATGTCTCCTCAACAAATGATAGAACATTTGGAACATGGAGTTTTGGTAAGCTTAGGTGAGCCGGAAGCTGATAAATGTTTCACTCCAGAAGAACAGCTGGAAAAATGGCAGGATTCTCTTTATAACCACAGAAAGATGCCGAAAGATTTCCCAGCGCCATTCTTAGCTGAAGATGAAAAGTTACTGGAATTAAGACATAAAAATCTGGACGCTGCAAAACAGTCTTTCCTAGATAATTTGAAAAGATTCTCAGTGTATTATAAAGAAAACCCACAAGCTGAACACATGAATTTTGTATTCGGAAAATTAAACAAAGAAATGTGGGAACTAATGCATAAAAAACATTTCACTCATCATTTTGAGCAGTTTGGATTGATTTAATTCAAAATAAATAAAATTTTATAATCCCTTTTGGTTTTTACTGAAAGGGATTTTTTAATACTTTTAATCCTTGTCAAGGTTCTAAACCTTGACAAGGATTAAAACAACATACACAAATGACAGATATTAGAACTACTCCCATTGAAGCAGATCGTTTTTACCATATTTATAATCGTGGAATTAACGGTGAAAATATTTTTAAATCAGATCGAAATTATTTGTTCTTTCTCAATAAAGTTTCTGAATTTCTTATTCCTGTTTGTGATGTATATGCATATTGTCTTATGTCCAATCATTTTCATCTTTTGGTTAAGATAAAATCTGATGTAGAGTTGGAGAGCCTTATTAAAGTTAGAAACCTTGACAAGACTTTTGCAGGGCTTCACTCGCCACAAAATATTTTCTCAAAACAATTTTCTCGAATTTTTAATTCTTACTCGCAAGCTTTTAATAAAGAAAATAACAGGCATGGCTCTTTAATAGAATCTCCATTTAAAAGGAAGTTAATTACATCGGATGAATATTTAATTAACACAATTATTTATATTCATCAAAATCCACAGAATCATTTTATTACGAGTGATTTTTCAATATATGACTTTTCTTCTTATCAATCCATTTTAAGTCATTCTAAAACTTTATTGAAAAGGGATGAGGTTATTGAGTTGTTCGATGATAGAGAAAATTTTATAGCGTTGCATAAAAAAATGATTGATTTTGAGTTTTAATTTTGCTTCTGCTTCTGAAGTCAGTTGCAAGTTACCATCCTTGTCAAGGTTCAAAACCTTGACAAGGATTATCAATGCTCCATATAAAATATTAGTTAAAGAAACATTTTTAATTAAAAATGATAATTACTTTTACAGTAAAATCAGAATCTCATTTATTTAAAACAAAATATGGAATTACAATTTTTCAAAGACTTTGACTTTACCGATTTCTGGAGTGAAAGCAGTTATTCAGTAAGAGATTACATCGAAGAATTTCCCGATGATGAAATGGTTGCATCAATTGAAAACGAATTAGGCTATAAACTTCCTGCTTCTTATATCGAATTGATGAGAATTCAGAACGGAGGATTGGTAGACAAAAGTTGTTTTCCAACAACAGAAGAGAATTCTTGGGCAGATGATCATATTGCAATTACCGGAATTATGGGAGTTGGAAGAGACAAAACATATTCTGTTTGTGGAGAACTGGGCAGCCAGTTTATGATTGATGAATGGGGGTATCCTGCAATCGGAGTGTATATTGCAGATTGCCCTTCTGCAGGTCATGATATGATACTACTTGATTATTCTAAGTGTGGGAAAGACGGCGAGCCGGAAGTGGTACATGTAGATCAGGAAGATGATTACAGGAAGATTTTTCTGGCAAAGGATTTTGAAACATTTATTAAAGGATTAAAAGATGAAGATGAGTTTGATGCCGAGTAAATAAGCTGTAATTTTAAAACGTACAATTAAAAATCATAAATAGTAAAAATAATGAACGAAAACTGGATGCAAAAGTGGGAAGAAGTGAAAAATATTATGGTTTGTCCTACAGACCTGGAAACATATTTTACTTCCGATGAAATTCTGGGACAGAAAATGGAGACGATGGAAATCGGAAATGTTTCTCTGCCTTCCGGAAAAGTGGTGGTGAGAGATCCGTTGGTTTCTCTGAATGCGAATCAATCGCCTTATTTTATTCAGGCTCCGAAAGGAAATTTCCCTGTGACGATTGCTGTGGTAAAATCGGAAGATTGGGGCGACAGATATGCTGTTGTAAAAGTTGAATTTACCAAAGAAAAACCTGTTGTTTATCGTGAAGCTCTAATCGGAATTGAAGAATTGGAAGGTGTAACAGAAGACGATTTTTTCGGTTTCGGAGTTGATGCTGGTTTAGGTTGTATTACTGATGCAGAAGTGCTTCCATTTGTAGATAAATTTGTGGCTGAGACCGATGTCGACAATGTTTACGATGATTATTTTGCTGGAATTTTCGAACAAAGTTATAAAGATCATCCAAACAATCAGAGAGAAGCCGGAGATTGGATCAATTGGACTGTTCCCAACACAAATTATCAGATTCCGATGTTTGCAAGTGGTTTTGGTGACGGAAGTTACCCTGTTTACTTTGCTTATGATGCGAACGGAGATATTTCTGGTTTGTATATTCAGTTTATTGATATAGAATTGGCTTTAAGTGAAGAAGGAGACGAAGATGATGTAGACGGGGATGAGGATAATGAACCTGAAAACTTTATTTTTCTTAAAGATTAAATATGAATAAAACTTTTGCTGATCAAGTTGTTCAGTTCAATAAAAATTTGGAATATTCAGGAGATCTTCCCGATGGTTTTCAGGTATTGAATCCGTATTTAGATAATCCGGAAACGATGGAGGTCATGCAAAAGTTTTATCAAAAATATTATAACGATTCCAACAAAAGGAAATTCATTATTGGGATTAATCCGAGTCGTCATGGAGCAGGAGTGACAGGCGTTCCATTCACCGATACAAAACGATTGGAAAGCGTTTGCGGAATTACCATGAAATCTGCCTACACGCACGAAATTTCTTCTGTCTTTATGTATGATATGATCGAAGCATACGGCGGTGCAGAAGATTTCTATAAAGATTTTTATATCAATTCTCCTTTTCCTTTGGCGATTGTAAGAAAAGCAAAAACAGGTTGGCTGAATGCCAATTATTATGATGATAAAAAGCTTTTCGGAGATGTAAAAGATTTTATGATTGATTCTTTAAGGAAACACATCAGTTTAAATCTCGATACTTCGGAAGTCTTTATTTTAGGAAAGAAAAATGCAGATTTTATTTCCAAGCTGAATAAAGAAGCAAAACTTTTCGATAGAATGACGGTGTTGGAACATCCCAGATATATTCAGCAATATAAATTGAAAGAAAAGGATTTATATATTGATAAATATATTTTAGCCTTAAAAAATAAAATGGAATGAATATGTTTCCAGAAGGCTTAAAATTTAAATATAATTGGAGAAAGTATCAGAAAAATTTTCTTGATAATGTTGACGAATACCTTACAGATAATCATCTTCATATTGTAGCTCCTCCAGGGTCTGGGAAAACGGTTCTGGGATTAGAAGTAATGATAAGACTCAATAAAGCTACGCTGATTGTCGCGCCAACTTTGGCCATAAGAAATCAATGGATTCAAAGATTTTGTGAGCTTTTCCTCAATACAGAAACTGCTCCTGAGTGGATTTCTACAGATATTAAAAATCCCAGCTTTATTACAGTAACTACTTATCAGGGAATTCATGCTGCTTGTAATAATGTAAAAGAAATTGTTGATAAAGAAACAGATGAAATTTCTTCTCATTACACAATTTCAGAACTTGTAAAAAAATTAAAAAAGCAGAAAGTAGGAACTTTTATTTTAGACGAAGCCCATCATCTTCAAAATGTATGGTGGAGAAGTTTAATAGATTTAAAAACTGAAATTAATCCTACGATTGTAGCACTTACTGCAACTCCGCCTTTTGACGTTTCTGGAGCCGAATGGCAAAAATATATTCAGCTGAATGGTGCTGTTGACGTTGAGATCTCAGTTCCGGAATTGATGATGGAAGGAGATTTATGCCCGCATCAGGATTTAGTTTATTTTACGTTGCCAACACAACAGGAACAACTGAAAATTGAACAATATCATCTTCAGGCTAATGAATTTTTTGAAGAAATTAGAAATGATAATGTTCTTTTAAATACAATGGAAAATCATTCTGTATATCAAAATCCTCAACTGTATTTAGAATGGATCTATGAGAATGTATCTTCCTATACTTCAGGCTTAGTTTATATGAATTTTAGAGGTAAGGAAATTCCCGAAATTCATTTTGAGATCATTGGCGACGAACAAAAATTTATCCCCGAATTTGATTTCTTTTGGTTTGAAGAATTACTTGATTTTTATTTATTTGTTGACGGAATCAATTTTAAAGATTCCGAAGAACATCGCACGGATCTTGAAAACCGATTAAGACGACATGGTTTTCTAGACAAGAAAAGAGTGAGTTTTTTTGAGAATAAAAATCTATCTCAGATTCTTAATTCAAGCATGGGAAAGCTTCAAGGGATAAAAGATATAGCTGATTTTGAATATTCTGTTTTAAAAGAAGATTTAAAAATGGTAATTCTTACAGATTTTATCAAAAAAGAATACCTAAGTACTGAAAAAGCAAACACCTTTGATCTTGATAAGATAGGAGCTATTTCAATTTTTGAAAAATTAAGAAGAGAAAATTTACAACATAAAAAAATAGGTGTTTTAACAGGCAGTATTGTGATTATTCCTAAAACAGCCTTAGAATTATTTGATGAGTCTTGTATGAAAAAAGGGATTCCAAAAGTTTCTGTTTCCGAGCTTTCTTATGATAGCGAATATCTTTTGGTGAATCTTTCTGAGTCTATAAAGCATGATATTGTGCATATCATTACAGAAATTTTTCAAGGTGGTGAAATTCAAATTTTAATAGGAACAAAATCACTTTTAGGAGAAGGTTGGGATGCTCCTAAAATGAATGCGCTTATTTTGGCAAGTTTTGTAAGCTCGTTTGTTCTTTCCAATCAAATGAGAGGAAGAGTAATAAGAACCCAGAAAGATAATCCTGAGAAAACCGGCAATATTTGGCATCTCGTATGTTTTGATGGAAATAGCGAAAATGGCGGACAAGATTTTGATATTGTAAGAAAACGATTTAAAACTTTTGTAGGAATTTCAAGTAAAGACAATCCTACCATAGAAAATAATTTTGAAAGATTAAATATCAAGACTATTGAGAATATTCACGAAATTTCATTAATTAATCAAAATACATTTGCTTCTGCCAGTGATAGGAAAAGCCTTTCTAATCATTGGAAAATAGCTTTAGATAAAGGAAATATTCTCATCGAAGAAATACAGATTCCTTTTGAAGAAATGAAAGACAATAAAAAAATGAAGATGAAATATCTTGGCAAAATGATAGGGGATTTTTCAGGAATTGCTGTTTCTTCTGTTGTTATGTTTTGGTGGGATTTATTGGTGGGAAT
>Ga0302167_10000062_pt1 | contig 66593 bp, 68 predicted proteins | sample I_Fen_N1_1_FD_193496 | JGI IMG/M metagenome (GOLD analysis project Ga0302167, IMG submission 193496) | Peat permafrost microbial communities from Stordalen Mire near Abisko, Sweden - I_Fen_N1_1 | ecosystem: Environmental > Terrestrial > Soil > Wetlands > Permafrost | place: Sweden: Abisko... | reverse complement strand
CATATCTTGTACAGTTCCAATAAATTTTTCACCATCAAATTCTTTAATTTCTAATATAAATTCAACTTCTTTATTATTGAATTCAGAATTTTGTTTCAGGTGATATTTGTATGTTCCTTTCCAAGTTCCTATCATAGAATTGTATTATTTTATTTCTGAGGAATATTCGCTAAAATATCTTTTAGGAAGCTCCAGAATTTCTGTGCAGAAGGGATATTTGCTCTTTCGTCAGGAGAGTGAGCCCCTCTGATTGTTGGCCCGAAACTTACCATTTCCATTTCTGGATAATTTGCTCCGATAATTCCGCATTCTAAACCTGCGTGACAAGCTACAACGTGTGGTTTTTCGTTAAATTTGTCGGTGTAGATTTTTTCCATCAACTGAACGATTTCAGAACCTGGTTTTGGTTTCCATCCCGGATAAGAACCGCTGAATTCTGTATTCATTCCTGCTAATTCTGCCACAGATTTTAATTGTTCTGCCACTGAATCTTTAGATGAATCTACAGAAGATCTTGAAAGGTTTAAAATTTTCAATCCTCCTTCTTTTAACTCAACTCTTGCCACGTTGTTTGAAGATTCTACCAAATCTTTAACATCCGGACTCATTCTGTAAACACCGTTGTGAAGAGCTTTTAAAGTTAAAATAATCTTCTTTGAATCTTCTTCCGAAATTGCTTTATCTGAACTTGTTGAATTTTCAATATTGATATGAAGAGCAGGTTCAACCGTTGCAAATTCTTCTAAAATCTCTTTTTTAAGACCATTCGTAATTTCTTCAATAAATTCTTCAGCATTTCTCACAGAAACGATTGCAACACCTTCTCTTGGAATAGCATTTCTTAATCCACCACCGTCGATAGAGATCAATTGAATATTTTCTTTTGCTAAAGCTTTGTAAAGCAATCTTCCTAAAATAACATTTGCATTTCCGAAACCTTTATGGATATCCATTCCGGAGTGACCACCTTGTAAACCTTTAACTTCAATTCTTACAATTTGTCCGTTTGAAGCTTGCGTTTGATAGTTTTGAGAAATCGTAACATCAATTCCACCTGCACAGCCGATGTCAATTTCATCATCTTCTTCAGTGTCAAGATTTAATAAAATTTCACCTGTCAATTGTCCTGGTTTTAGACCGATTGCTCCGGTCATTCCGGTTTCTTCATCTATCGTGAAAAGCGCTTCCAAAGCAGGATGTGGAATGTCTGAACTTTCTAAAATCGACATAATAGTAGCAACTCCTAAACCGTTATCAGCTCCTAAAGTTGTTCCTTTTGCCTTTACCCAGTCTCCATCGATTTCCATTTTGATTCCTTCAGTTTCGAAATCAAAACTTACATCATTGTTTTTCTGGCAAACCATATCCAAATGTGATTGTAAAACAATAGATTTACGGTTTTCCATTCCTGCAGTGGCAGGTTTTTTAATAATTACATTTCCTACTTCATCAACCGTAGTTTCCAATCCTAGATTTTCACCAAATCCTTTAATGAAAGCAATTACTTTTTCTTCTTTTTTTGAAGGTCTTGGAACAGCATTAAGTTTGGAGAAATTTTTCCACACTATTTGCGGTTCTATATTAGATAATTCCATGAAATTTTATTTTTATCAAAATTACGAAATAAAAAATGCTTCCGTAAATCTGGAAGCATTTTTTTATTTTAAGCTAGAAGCTGTTTAACATCCACATTCACCATAAATTGGCATTGTTTCAACAGTTCCGTCTGGTTTTTCAATAGTCAATGTGCCTTGAAATAATAAAGCCTCTTCACCTTTTATTTTTTTACCTTTTACAGAAATCTTGTAATCGTCAATTTCGATTTCTTTGCTCAACTCTTCATCAGATTCCATATCGCTTGAAGAGATAAGATTCATTGCTAATCTTTTACCGTCAAGTTTCATGTAAGCTGTTTTTCCTGCATCATCGGCGTAAATGTACTTTTCTGCTTCAAAATCTGCTTTGTTTCTGGCAAAATAGCATGAACATTCTTTAATTTCTTTAGGAAAAGCAATAGTTTCAACTAAAATTTTACCTGTAGAAGCTGTCGTTTTTGCAGAATCCTGAATAATATTCAGAGAATCTTTAGTTGTTGAACTCGAAACTGTTTCTTTGTCTTTTTTACAAGCGACCAATAAGAACGCTGAAAAGAAAATAATTAGGTATTTCATTGTTTGTGGTTTATATTATTTATCCTCTGCCTCTTTCTAGAAGAACCATCATCAATAATGAAAGAACAACTAAACTTTCGTCTTCGTCGTCAATATCGATCATTCTGTCAAGCTGAAATCTTCTTCCGAAGAATGAAGGCATTTTTTTTAGTTTAAAATATTCTTTTCCGTCAATTCCTCTTACAGTGTAAGCCGGATTAAGGAAATATCCTGTAAACATACCGATAATTGGGATCTCACTTACCATTCCGTCGAAGAATTTTGTCCATGCATTATCCTCTGTTACAGTGAATTTTGGCTGATCGTTTGAGTCTAAAATATTATAAGTAGATTTCCAGATAGAACGCATTCCTTTTCTGGCCAACCTTCCGTAATTTTTCTTATCAATTAAATCATTTAAAGAATAAGAAGAATTAAAATCAATCCATTTATTCGCCTGAATTCTAAAAAGCTCTTTTGATTTGCTTTCGTCATTGAAAATGATCACATCTTCTTTCAATTTAAACATTTTTTGACGAACGTAGGCAACGGCATTTCCGTTTTTGTCCGTAATATTGAAGTCACTGGCTAATGTTGTGATCTTGAATTTAAAATCCAGTGGATAATTTAGGTTGTTAAGTACCATTTAGTTTATTTTTTTCTCAGATTAATATTAAGTTTCCAAAGATAATTTTTTTATTGGAATTATCTCTGGATTTAGCCCCCGTAAAACTACGGAAAATCATCTTTTTGTATTATTTTTGTAGTTATGGATTACCCTAGTAAAGTTTTGGCAAAAGCAGTGGATGAGATCTCTGGATTACCCGGGATCGGCAGGAAAACAGCTTTACGTTTAGCATTACATTTATTGAAACAGCCTAATTCCAGAGCAACGACTTTAGGAAATTCTCTGATCAATCTTGTTAACGAAATAAAATACTGCAAAGAATGTCATAATTTCTCTGATTTTGAGATTTGTGAAATCTGCAGCAATCATAAACGAAATGACGAAGTTATTTGTATCGTTGAAGACGTTCGTGATGTTATTGCTATTGAGAATACAGGAAAATACACAGGAAAATATCTAATTTTAGGAGGGAAAATTTCCCCGATGGAAGGAGTAGGGCCAAATCAGTTAAACATTTCGAGTATTGAAAAGAAACTTAGTGCCGGACAGGTAAAAGAATTTATTTTTGCCTTAAGTACAACGATGGAAGGTGATACCACTGCATATTATATTTACAAGAAATTTAAAGGTTTTGATGTAAATTTTTCAAGTATTGCAAGAGGAATTTCAGTAGGGGACGAATTGGAATATGCCGATGAAATTTCTTTGGGAAGATCGATTATTAATAGGTTGCCTTATAATGAAGCAAGCTAATAAATACAAGTACAATTGATTTCCTATGAAAGTCTTCGATATTTTTCCCAACCATATTTTAAACAATATAAAAAAGTACAGCCTTTTTTTGATTTACGTTATTATTAACTCTCTTTTTGTAGTAAAATATGGTGAAAAGTATTGGTTGCCTTTATTAGCTGTTTACATAATTTCTATTCTTAGTATAAGTTTATTTTACATTAAAATTGAACTTAAAGATTTCTTTTATAAATACATATTTTGGATTGGAGTAATTTCATTTTTTTTATGTAGTATTTATATAAATTATACTGTTGATGGAATGTCTTTGAATGTGGATCGATGGTCTGCAATGGAAATAGGCATAAAATCTTTACTGAACGGTCACTATCCTTATAATATTCCCGATCATATGGGACGGGAATCTTCTAATCTCCCGATGTTGATTATTTTAGGAATGCCCTTTTACCTAATATTTGGGAGTGTGGGGTTTTTGCAGTCTTTCATTTTTTTATTCTTTTCATATTTAATAATTAAAATATTTAATAATTACAAGCAGAGATTAGCAGTATTGATATTGCTGTTTTTTTCTCCAAGTTATTTATGGGAAGTGTATGTCAAAAGTGACTTGTTTTCTAATTTTATAATAGTTTCAGGTTTTGTTTTTTTAATATGGCAGAATTTTATAAAGGAAACAAAACTAAAATTGGAATTGGTTTCAGTTTTAACAGTTTTAATATTTCTTACGCGTCTCTCTGCAATAATTCCGATTATTTTATTGCTTTTTAAAAAGTTTTACAATTTTTCTTTAACTGAAAAATTACGCTTTGCATCAATTTTTACTGTAACGATCTCATGTATTTTGTATTTGTTTTTTCATAATGCAGATAATTTTGATTTGATAATAAAGCATAATCCGTTTACGATACAAGGCGCAAAACAGCCTTTACTCTTAAGTATTTCATACATCATGTTAGCTTTTATTTTATCCTTTAGATTGAAATCTTTTTATGATAGTATTTATTGGACAGGAACTTTATTGTTTATCTGCGTTTTTGTGCCTTTTATTATCTATTTAACGGAGTATGGTTACAATGATATTGTCAATAATTCGATGTTTGACCTGAGCTTTTTTAATATGTCAATGCCGTTCGTGATATTGAGCTTAGTGTATGGATTTTTAAAAAATAACCATCAAAAAGATTTAGTATGATTTCTGTAATTATCCCGATGTATAATGCAGAAGAGTCTATATCTTTTGCTTTAAATTCCGTAAAAAAACAGACTTTTCCTCAAAAAGAGTTTGAAATTATTATCATCAATGATGGTTCGACAGATCAAAGCCAAGTTATTGTCGAGAAATATATCACAGAAAATCCGAAAATGAATATTAATTTGATCAATCAGATTAATGGTGGGGTTTCTAAAGCACGAAATGCAGGGTTAAAAATTTCAAAAGGGGAATATATTGCTTTACTGGATTCAGATGACGAATGGCTTCCGGAAAAGATCAAAATTCAGATCAATTATTTTGATAATGCATCAATAAATATTGACTTTTTGGCAACAGCTCGAAATAATAATAAAATTCTTTCCCCATATCAAATTAAAAATAACCTTGCTGAAATAACATTCAACAAATTACTTATAAGAAACGAAGCTCAGCCATCAACGGTTATATTTAAAAGAAAAATTCTTGAAAATACAGGCTATTTTGATGATAATCAAAGATATGCGGAAGATGTAAATTATTGGTTGAAAATTTCTTTGAAGAACAAAATGTATATTTTGAACCAAAGTTTAGTCAGTGTTGGAAAAGGAAAAAGATCTTTTGGCGTTTCAGGTTTATCTGCAAATCTTTCTGAAATGAGAAAAGGATTCCGTAAAAATCTCCATGAAATGTACAAACTGAAAAAGATATCATTCATCCAATATATCTTATTTAGGCTTTTTTACAAAGCAAAATACTTACTTTTGCTAGGCAGGCAATTTTATTATAGCAGCAATATAAAAAAATAAAGTTTTTACTAATTCATAATGAAAATACTCATCACCGGTGGAGCTGGTTTTATAGGAAGTAAGCTATCATTAGAGCTTACAAAGAAGGGGCATGAGGTAACGGTGTTGGATAATCTTTCGTCACAGATCCATGGAGAAAATCCATCGGAAGACTCGCCTTTGTATAGAAGTATTTTAGATAAAATCAACTTTATTAAAGGTGATGTTACAAATCGTGAAGATTGGGAAAATGCCATTGAAGGTCAGGATGTAATTGTTCATTTGGCCGCTGAAACAGGCACCGGGCAGTCAATGTATCAGATCGAAAAATATACTGAAGTAAACGTTTCAGGAACAGCAAAAATGTTGGATATTTTGGTTAATAAAACTCATCAGATTAAAAAAGTAATCATCGCATCTTCCAGAGCTATTTATGGCGAAGGAAAATATCTTCATCCTAAGCTGGGATTGGTTTATCCCAAGCCAAGAAAAGTTGAAGAAATGAAAAGCGGTGATTTTGAGGTGAAATACTCTGACGGACAAGTTCTTGAAGCTCTTCCAACTGATGAAGAATCTAAAATTCATCCAACGTCCATTTACGGAATTACTAAACATAATCAGGAGCAAATGGTTATGACAACCTGTGCTGCTATTGGGATTGAACCTGTTTCGTTGCGATTTCAGAATGTATATGGAGAAGGTCAGTCCTTATTGAATCCTTATACCGGAATTTTATCCATCTTTTCATCACAAATCCTTAATGGAAATGATATTAATGTCTTCGAAGACGGTAAAGAATCAAGAGATTTTGTACATGTTGACGATGCTGTGGAAGCAACGATAAAGTGTATCGAAAGTGATGCGGCTAATGGCGAAATTTTTAATGTAGGAACAGGAGTTTCTACTGCTGTAACTGCAGTTGCCGAAAATTTACGAAAATTTTACAATAAAGATTTTGACATTAATGTTTCCGGACAGTTTCGTTTGGGAGATATCAGACATAACTTTGCGGATATCAGTAAAATTAAATCAGAGCTAAATTTTCAACCAAAAATTTCTTTTGAAGAAGGAATGTCGAGGTTTACAACTTGGGTACTACAACAGAATATTCAGGACATAAAGTTCAAAGAATCGTTGGAGGAAATGAAGGTTAAAGGACTTTTAAAATGATCAGCTTAAAATACAAAAAGATACTTTTCTTATCGGTTAGCTTTTTTAAATACGAAAGAGCTATTGCGAAAAGATTGTCTGAATTAGGCGCTGAGGTTGATTTTTATGATGAAAGACCTTCCAATTCCAATTTTTCAAAGGGAATAATCCGTTTAAATAAAAGATTATATCAATCTCAGATTACGAAGTATTACAATACAATTTTAGATGAAATTAAGAATAAAAAATACGATTGTTTTCTATTAATAAAAGGAGAGGCAATCCCAGTTTTTTTTCTTGAAAAAATCAAAGAATTAAACCCTGAAATGGAAATGATTTATTATAATTTCGATCCATTAAAGGAATATCCAAACCTTATCTCAAATCTCAAATATTTCGACAGAAAAATTACATTTGAATATGATGATTCTATCAAATATGGATTAAATTTCAGACCACTTTTTTATTTGGATGAATATAAAAATTTAAATCAAAATTCTAAAGCTTTTGAATATGACATTGTATTCATCGGAAGCGCGCACACAGACCGTTACATTGTAGGAGAGGAAGTAAAAGCTAATGCTGATGCTCTTAATTTAAAGACTTTCTTCTATTATTATGCAATGGGAAAGATGGCTTTCAGAATTAAAAAACTGATTGATAAAAATCTAAAGAAGTTTGATAATAATAAATTAAGCTTCGAAAAACTGACTCACCAACAAATCATCGATTATTATCAGAAATCAAAGTCTGTACTTGATATTAATAAACCTTTTCAATATGGTTTAACGATCAGGACGTTTGAGGTTTTGGCTTCGGGAAGAAAGCTGATAACAGCGAATACAGATATTAAAAATTATCCTTTTTATAATCCGAAAAATATTTTAGTTCTCGATCGTGAAAACATTCAATTAGACGCTGAATTCTTTAAAACAGAGTTTGAGCCATTAGATAAAGAAACACTACATATGATGTCTTTAGATTCTTTTATTGAGTGTTTATTTATCTCGAATCAAGATGATTATTGGAATCAATACAGATAAAAATTAATTACAATAAATAAAAAAAATAACTCTCGAAGCCGAGAGTTATTTTTATATGTAAAAATATTATTTGCTTATTTAGCCGGTGTCGCAGGAGCGTTAGCCGGAGTAGCTGTTTTAGAAGCCGGAGCAGATTTTGCAGGTGCTTCTTTTTTAACTGATTGTTGAGCAGGAGCCGCTTGTGTTGGCTTTCCTGTAATTACAACACTAACAAGGATTAGAGCGATAATAATTGCGCCTAAACTCCATGTTGCTTTTTCCATGAAATCATTGGTTCTCTGTACTCCGAACTGTGCAGAAGATGCACCTCCGAATGTACTTGAAAGACCTCCACCTTTTGGGTTCTGAGCCATAACAACGATTACTAATAAAATACTAGCAATCATAATAAGAACCATCAATAATATAAATATAGTATCCATTAATTTGATATCTTTTTGAATGGGCAAATTTAATCTTTTTTTACCGAATGACAAAGAAAGATGTTCGCAAATGTTAATAAAAATAAAAACGACAACAATTGTTGCCGTTTTTTATATGAAATTGGTTGTTCTTATTTGAAATCAGAATCTTTTGCCTGATTGATCTGGTAAGACTGTACCGTTAAATTAATATCCATTCCGCCCATGTTCTGAGTGATTGTGAAAGGTAATTTAACTCCTGAAACATTCTTGTAATCTGCATAGCTTGTCGGGATAGAACCTCCTTCTCCAGCTTTTACTTCACCGGTTTTTAAACCAGTTTTTACGCTGTAGTAATACGTTTCTTTTGCTCCTTTTACTACGTAAGAATCTTCGTTGTTGTATTTTTCGATTCCTGCAAGTTTGTACTCAGCAGATTTTGCAAAAACAAGTTCCGGGAAAAGTTCAACATCTTTCGACATATCAGCTTTTTGCTTGTCGCTTAGAGGAGCTTTTTTCCCTTGAGCTTCCATGTAACCGTCTTTTCCGTCAAATACAATTTTTTGAACCGTATTTCCCATCATACTAACATTCATCGCCATTTTTCCGTTCTTTCCTTGGATCATTTTCATGCTCATATCCATTCCCTGAACTTTCGTTGTAGCATCAGAAGAGATTGAAGTGATCTTTTGAACAGCAGCCAAACCTCCAATAGCATTGATGTATTTATCAGCAACAGATCCAATTGTTACGCTTGCGTCAACTTTCTGAGCAGCTGGTTTTGCAACAGGATTTGCGTCCTTATCAAAGTATTTTACTGGATAACCTAATTTTTCCAATCCTTCAGAAATATCAGAAGCTTTACCAGCAATGAAAATTCTGCTTTGGTTTGGTAAAATAGTAGCTTTTACAGCATTTGTTACGTCTGCAGCAGTTACTTTATCAATTGATTTTAAATAATTAGTATAAAAATCAGAAGGAAGATCCTGAACTTTTTGGTTTAAAGCAAATCTTGCGATTGTTTCAGGCTTTTCTAAAGACATAATGAAAGATCCCTTCAATTTAGCTTTAGCATTTTCTAATTCTTCTGGTTTTACAGTAGAAATTGCGTTAAGTTCATTCATGAATTCCTTAACCGCTTTGTCTGTAACCTCGTTTCTTACACTTGCTTCAGCAGAAAAGTCCGGAGAGAATTTGCTTGCAGTCATGCTAGAATAAGCTCCGTATGTAAAACCGTTTTTCTCACGAAGATTCATGAAAAGTCTGGCTTCACCACCACCACCTAAAATATAGTTGGCCATTGTAGCAGGGAAGTAGTTCGCATCTTTCATTTTCAGCGTGTTCAGGTTGTTTACAGAAACAACAGACTGTACAGCAGAAGGAACATCCACAACATTGATCTCTGTTTTAGCTACGTTAGAAGCCGGTTCTAGAGTTGCAAATGTTGTATTTGATTTTTTCCAGCTGTTGAATGCTTTTTCGATCAAAGGTTTTACCTGATCAAATTTTACATCACCAACAATAACTAAATAAGCATTGTCTGGAGAATAATATTTTTTGTAAACGTTTTGTACGTCTGCTAATTGAATTTTGCTGATAGATTCAACAGTTTCAAATTCACCTCTTGACGTATTTTTTCCATACATCAAAGCGTTTGAAACTCTGTTTGCGATAGAAGAAGCGTTTTTCTCGTCAGATTTCAATCCTTCGATCGTTCTTTCTTTTGAGTTTTGAATTTCTTCCGCAGAGAATTTAGGATTAATAATCGCATCAGCCATTAAACCTAAAACTTCAGGGAAATATTTTGAAAGTGAATTTGCAAAAGCTCCGTTTGAAGAGAAATTTAAGCTAGCTCCAAGGAAATCGATTTTCTTGTTGAATTCGTCTTTGCTTAAATTAGTCGTTCCGTTTTCAAGTTGTTCTGCCATGATTGAACTTACCCCGGAAACAGTTCCTTCGTAATATGGAGGTCTGTCCATAGAAAGGTTGGCGCTTACTCTTGGTAACTTGTTGTTTTCAACTACCATTACCGTAAGACCGTTGCTTAACTGGAAAGTTTTTGGCTTAGCAATGTTGATCGCAGGAGTTGGCCCTGGCTTCGGCATTGTATTAATATCTATTTTTTGTGCAGAAAGCATTCCTGTGAATAAAAATGCTACCGCTATATATGTTAATTGCTTTTTCATTTGTAAAAAATTATTTTTTTTCAGGAACGTAGTTAATAACTACTCTTTGGTTAGGATTAAGATACTTTTTAGCGGCATTCTGCAGGTCTTCTCTTGTGATACCTCTGTAGATGTCTATTTCTTTGTTGATTAAGTTGGTATCTCCCATCAAAACGTGGTTTGTTGCCAATGAAGCAGCAATTCCCTGAATGCTTGAATTCTGATTTACAAACTGATTTTCAAACTGATTTTGAAGTTTCTGATAATCTTCCTGAGAAATTAAAGTTGTCTGAAGTTTTTTGATCTCAGCATCAATATCTGTCTGTAATGTCTGCTTAGTCGTCTGTCCCATTGGGATCGCGAAAAATGCAAAAATTCCATAATCTTCAAGACCTTGGTTGAAAGCCTGCACCTGAAGTGCTTTTTTCTCCTGATCTACTAATTTTTTGTATAAAACTGAAGATTTTCCACTGCTTAAATAAGAAGAAAGCATATCTAAAATATAAGCATCTTTTTCTTTATTAGCAGGCGTTCTGTATGCAAAAACATACGCAGGAAGCTGAATGTTAGGATCTGTAGCCGTAACTTCTTTTTCCTGAGTGATAGGAGCGTCTTTCGGGTAATCTTTTGGATAAATAGTTCCTTTAGGAATTGCTCCGTAATATTCCTGAATCCATTTTTTAGTCTGTTCAGGTTTAATGTCTCCTGCAACTACCAAAGTAGCGTTGTTCGGAACATAGAATTTTTTATAGAAAGCCTGGAATTCTTCTAATTTAGCTGAATTCAAATCTTCCATAGAACCGATTGTTGGCCAGTTGTATGGGTGATTCGTAAATAGATTTTTCTGTACTGTTGTGAATAGATTTCCATAAGGCTGGTTATCCATTCTCAATCTTTTTTCTTCTTTTACAACCTCTCTCTGAGTATCTACCCCAACTTGGTTAATAACAGCATGACGCAATCTTTCAGACTCCATCCAAAGACCCAATTGTTCGTTGTTTGAAGGGAAAGTTTCGTAGTAATATGTTCTGTCGTTGGTTGTGTTGGCGTTGTTTTGTCCTCCGTTTGAAGAAACTATTTTAAACCAGTCACCTCTTTTGATGTTTGGAGTTCCTTCAAATAAAAGATGCTCAAAAAAGTGAGCAAAACCCGTTCTTCCTTTTACTTCATCCTTTGCACCCACGTGGTACATTACCCCTGTTGTAACTACCGGCGCTGAATTATCCTGATGAAGAATTACGTGAAGCCCGTTTGGTAGGTCATACTCTTCGAATTTAATTTGTTGTGCATTCAAAGCCATTCCGAAGAAAGCCACTGCAGCAACAGAAAGAAGTCGTTTTTTCATAAAATAGAAATTGTTTTGATAATTAGTTATAAAAAAAAAGGAATTGTTACAAAGTAATATTATTTATACACAACCTATTGATTTTTTATTTGGATGCTTCGACTCCGCTAGCATGACATGGCTAAAAATTCACTGTTAAAATAATACAGTTAGTATAAGAAATGTAATGCTGAGCGGAGTCGAAGCATTTTCCTTTTCCGAAAACTTCTTACTAGGGTGCGGGAGGTTTTCGGAGCTTCCCGAAAGTCTGTTACTAGGGTGCAGGAAGTTTTCGGGAAGAGTGGAAAGTATATTACTGTCCTTCCGTTTTGTTTTTCCAGAAACTTACCTGCTCACGAAGTTCTTTGTTTTGATCTTGAAGGTCTTTGATACGAGCTTCGTATTGTTCGATTAGTTTTTCTGAGACGTAATAATTTATTGTGGAAATTTCATTATTTACATTAGAATTATCATAGCTATTAATAAAATTATGATTTCCTTCTTTTTCATCCAATAAATCATAAATATCTTTTTCATAAAACTCGGAAATCTTCAAAAGATTATCTATTCCGGGTTTGGTCTGGTCACTTTCCCATTTCCCGTATGCAGTTTGTGAGACATCAAGCTCAACGGCAATCTGTGTTTGTGATAATTTTTTTTCGTTTCTCAGCTCACGAAGTTTAGTTCCTAAAGACATATGGGTGTAATTTTTGGCTAATTTACTGTTTTTTAGATTTTAAAATTAAAACAAATGTTCTGGATTTTAAAACAAAAGTTGTTGTGCAGATTGAGATTAAGTTTTAGTTTTGTCGGAGTTCTCCTTCTGTAGAGAATTATTTTATATATTTAACAAGTAAAAACAACAATTAATGAAGAAAAACTTTATCATCGGGCTGCTCCTTTTAGCAGTCTTAGGTTTCACACTACAATCCTGTAGAAACGATCTTCTTCCCGAGCCTCAGGAAGCCTACAATAACAGCAGTCAGTTTAAGCTTTACTCAAAAAGAATTACGCTTGATGAAAGCAAGCATAAACCCAAATTGGTTTCTGAACTGCAACAGGCGGAAAACGATCTAAAAAAGATAAAAGTATCTGTTGCAGGAAAAACGATTGATTATGATAATTTCACAGTAGATACTGATAACATTATCTTCATGGAAAACGGACCTAATTATCATACATATACTTTTCGGATTATAAGAAATAATGAACAGGAAAATGCTCATGTAGAAAATTTGGTCTTTACTCCTTTAGCAGATGGCACTTATAGAAAATTATTAATGACCTATAACTTTACTCCTCAGGAAAAGGAAATTCTACTTAATGGAGGGCATGTAAACACTAAAGGGAAATCTACCGTTACAGAATTGGGAACGGGAACATTGCCACAAGTAGGTAAAGGATCACAAAATTGCGGTTATGTAGTAGCAGAGTATTATACAACATGTAGTTCGGGGGAACATAGCAATGGTCAAACTACCTGTAAAGCATCTGTAAAATCATACTTAATATCAGTTTATTTATATGTTTGTACCAGCCTAGATGACGGAAGTGGAAGCGGTGGCGGAGGTAGTACCGGAGATGGCGGTGGTGGAGATGGTCCGCCGATTGATTGGGGGTGTCCTAATCCTCAGGTTTTAACAGGACCTCAACAACCCGGTTCAGATGTAGGGGACGGAGGCTGTTATGGAGTTCCTACTGATCCTAATCTTGGAGGAGGTTCTAATAGTGATGATCCCTGTCAAAAATCAAAAACGTCTATTACTAACGCTAATAATGTTTTAAAGAATTTTAATGTACAGCAAAAAATGGATGCCATTTTAAAAGAAAAAATAAATGCTTCGAAGGAATGGACTCTTGCAATAGGCAAAAAACCTAATGGCTATGAAGTAACATCAGCGGTAGAACAAAATGCTACCAGCGGATCTATTCCAACTTCTGTCCTAACGAGCCCTTACATTGGAGATGGTCATTCGCATGCAGGAAATCGAGGGGTTCCATCAGGAGCAGATTTCTATAACATGATTAAGTTAATACAAAATGGATCGATTGGACTTCAATACCGCTTTGTATATGGTAATAATAATGGATCTCCTGAAGTTTATGCTTTAGTAATTGATGATCAAAGCTTAGCTATTCAATTTTTAACCCAATTTCCTAAGGATAAAAATTATGATGAAGAAAGTCAAGCTATTAAAGAAGATAGTCCGCTTGGTGTAGAGTTTTATAAAGCAAAAAAGCATTTTTCTGAAGGTAGATCTGATGATACTTCAGGTGAAAATTATGAAGCACGAGCAGTGGCAATGGCGCATATTTTGGAGAAGTTTAATGTAGGAATGAGTATTGCAAACGTGGATACTAACGGGAATCTAAAAAAAATAAATGCTAAGGTTGGACAAATAACAGTTCCTGGCAGTGGTGGTGTTGTAAAAGAAGGAGTGAAAGTATCAAAATGCCCTTAATTAACTTAATATATTATATAATGAAATCAATATTTTTTAAAACCATATTTATTCTGAGTACATTTTTTGCATATAGTTGTAAAGCTCAAACAACAAGTGATTATATAACTTTTTATAATGGAGTAGTTCCGAAACTTAATACCATAGTTCCATATAAAACACAATTTTACGGGCAAAATTTTTCAAATTTTTACAATGAATTACTAAGCAAACAAGTAGGAATTGTAGGATTAGATTATGATTATAAAACTGATCCTGGGTCAAAATACTACGTTCTAAGATTATTTTTTGCAGATTCAGACTTTTGGGGAGTAGCAACAAATAATTCTTTTCAGTATCCTTGGGTATCTATTACTTTTCAGGATGAAATACATGCTCAAATAAAAGCCATGGTATTGCAAAATCATGGCGAATGGAATAATACTTTTGTACAGTTTTTTGCTAATATGAAAATAGAAAAGATAAAGTTTGTAGGGTTAAATGGATATAATAGTAATGATTGGGAAGGTAAATAAATATGAAAAAACTGTTTTTCTTTAGTATTCTATTTAGTTTTCTTATTAGTTGTAGTGTTAAGCAAAAACAATTAACCCATTATCTTTCAACCCTAGAAAACTTCAAAGTTTTTTCTCCTAGTAAAGAGGAATCAATTATAATTGATTCATTAAAAATTGAATCGAGAAAATTTAGTGAAAAATGTAAAAGAGAAAAGCTTAATTGCCTTGAAGAAGAATTGCTTCAATATGCATATTTTAAAACAGGTACAACTGGTTTTAGGATGATAATATTGAAACAATTTAAAACAAATTCAAGATCAAAAGAGGGTGAAAATAAACTGCTTGTAACAATCGGTAAAAAAAACAATATCGAAAAGATAAAATTTTTAAAAACTACAGATGAAGATAGTAAGAAGCAGATTGAAAACATCTTTAAATCTAAAGAATTAAACCAGTGGGTTTCTGCAAAAGAATATATTTTCCCTGTAGAAACTCAGTTTGAAATTAGTGTTTTTATAAAGAAAAAATAAGCTATAGATATTAATGATATAGACTGGAAAGGTAATATAAATAATATATGGCCGTCATTTATTTGGAGGTTGATTTTTAAATACAAATTATGAAAAATATATTTTCACTTATCTTATTGTTTAATTTTCTTTTTTTCTGTAATGCACAGAATAAGATTAAACCTGTTGGGGTTCCATATAGAACATTTAACCCAAATAGTCCGATCATCTATGAACGTGGCTATTCGGATTTTAATGTTATTAAAATTCCGGTTGCCAACAAAAAGCATACACTCCATGAGCTTAGGTTTAATAATACATATTTTGCAGGTTATACTAAGCAAATGATGTTTGACAATTTTGGTGTTTGGGATAAAGAAATTCGCCCTAATAATGAAAAACATCCCATTTTAGTTTGGGAAAAAAGACGTTTGTTTCCTGATAAAAACACTCTGTATACAGTGTATGCCGGTGGAGAAGAAAGCCTTGCGGGTATCTACTCTTGTGTATTGGTTTATGATGATGAGAAAGATTGCCTTACAGAGCATTCACCAGACAGAAATAAAATAACAGTATATTTTGCTAATGGTATAAAAAATCTTCGTCTCAGAACAAAATTTCATGATGTATATCAGAACAAAATAAATAAGTTTAAAAAATCTAAGGGCTAGGCAAAAATGAATTAGAATATAAATTTCTAAACAATTAGATTGTAGAACAAAGTCTTCAGAAACATTCTGAAGACTTTGTATTTTCATTGATGTGACAAAATCAAAATTTGAATTCTCCATATAATACACTAATTTTGTGTTCCCAAAATTTTTTTGCAGTATGGATTATCTGAAAGGACTCAACGAATCACAATATGAAGCCGTTACCACATTACAAGGACCTCTGATGGTGCTTGCGGGAGCAGGTTCCGGAAAAACGCGTGTACTGACGATGCGTATCGCTCATTTGATCACGAATGGAGTAGACCCTTTCAATATTCTGGCGCTTACTTTTACCAATAAGGCTGCAAAAGAAATGAAGGAACGTATTGCAAAAGTGGTTGGACAAAGCAATGCAAGAAGCCTTTGGATGGGAACGTTTCACTCTGTTTTTGCAAGAATTTTGAGAATTGAAGGTCATTATTTGGGCTATCCATCCAATTTTACAATCTATGATCAGCAGGATGCATTAAATGTTATCCGAAAAGTGATCAAAGACATGAATGTAGATGCCGATTTGTATAAACCTAAAAAGGTTCAGTCAAGAATTTCGACTTATAAAAATAACCTGATCACGGTAAAAGCCTATTTCAACAATCCTGAATTGGTAGAAGCTGATGAAAAAGCAAACATGAAATTCATCGGACAGATTTATCAGAAATATGTTGAGCAGTGTTTCAAAAACGGAGCAATGGATTTTGATGATTTATTGTTGAAAACCAATGAATTGTTAACTCGTTTTCCGGAAGTTTTAGCAAAATATCAGGACAGATTCAGATATATTTTGGTAGATGAGTACCAGGATACGAACCATTCTCAATACCTTATTGTTAAGGCTTTAGCTTCAAAATTTGAAAATATTTGTGTGGTTGGAGATGATGCGCAGTCTATTTACTCTTTCCGTGGCGCTAATATTTACAATATCTTAAACTTTAAAAAAGATTATACGGACGCAGTAACTGTTTCTTTGGAACAAAATTACCGTTCAACACAAACGATCGTAAATGCTGCCAATGTTGTTATTGCTAAAAACTTACAGCAGTTTAAGAAAAATGTTTTCAGTGAAAACGAACTGGGAGATAAAATTAAAGTTTACCGTTCACTTTCTGATGCTGATGAAGCCAATTTCGTTGCCGGAAATATCTGGGAATTAAGAAATAGAGATCAAAGAAAATACAGCGATTTCGCTATTTTATACAGAACAAACTCTCAGACGCGTGCTTTTGAGGATGCGTTGAGACGTAAAAATATTCCGTACAAAGTGTATGGAGGTCTGTCTTTCTACCAAAGAAAAGAGGTTAAGGATTTGATTGGTTATCTTCGATTATTGGTGAATGAAAATGACTCGGAAGCGTTGATGAGAATCATTAATTATCCGACAAGAGGAATCGGAGAAACGACTCAGAATAAGTTGATTGTGTTTGCAGATTCTCAAAATATTCCTGTGTCTAATGTTTTAGATAATCTTCCGATTTATGCACCGCAGTTAGGCTTTAATAATGGAGTTTTAACAAAATTGAGTGATTTTTGGTCGATGATCAAGGCGTTTCAAGTGTTGTTAAAAACGGAAACAGCCTACAATGTAGCTATGGAAGTTGCTAAACGAAGCGGTTTGATTAAATTTTTAAAAGACGATCAGACTCCGGAAGGAATTTCACGTGTAGAAAACGTTCAGGAATTAATGAACTCTATGCAGGGGTTCATTGAAGAACAGATGCAGTTGGAAGATGGAGACCCAAGTTTACCGAATTTCCTTGAAAATATTGCTCTTTCGGCGGATACACAAAATAAAGATAATGAGGATGAAATGGTTTCTTTAATGACCATTCACCTTTCAAAAGGGCTGGAATTTCCGGTTGTTCACTTGGTTGGTTTGGAAGAAAACCTTTTCCCGAGTTTTATGAGTTCTGCAACCAGAGAAGATCTGGAAGAAGAAAGACGTCTTTTTTACGTTGCCTTAACGAGAGCCGAAAAACAGGTGTTTTTCTCATATGCAATTTCCCGTTTTCAATGGGGGAAAATTACGGATGCAGAACCTTCAAGATTTTTAAGTGAAATTGATGAAGAGTTTATTGAATTCGTGAATCCTGTTATGGAAAAACGTTTCATTAATAATACGGGTGTAAAATCAAATATTTTCGATGAACATCCTTCTGAAATGAAAAGTTTCAAAAGAGTTGAAAAGAAAAGTATTGAAAAAGCAGAAGGCTCAAAACCAATTGCTGAACCAAGAAAATTAAAACCTGTAAGTACGGCTAAAATCATTAATCCAAGCGGAGCTTCTTCTCAGGATATAGTAGTAGGAGACAGTGTAAGACACGACCGCTTCGGAATCGGACAGGTAACTTTCCTGGATGGTACAGACCCGCAAAATATCAAAGCAAAAGTTATTTTCATGCATGAAGGTGAGAAAAACCTGATCTTAAAATATGCTAAGTTGACGAAAATATAATTCGTCATTGCGACGAGCAAAGCGATCTCAAAATAATCTCTCACAGATTACACAGATTTGCACAGATGATTGCGTATAATCTTAAGTTTAATTAATTAAAAATATGCATAAACATCTGTGCAAATCTGTGTAATCTGTGGGAAATTTAATATATTTAGTAAAGAACTAATCCTCAAACTTCCATCTCACAAAAGCTTCCATCGCCTCATATTCAGCAAGTCCCAAATCATCATAAGCTTGCGCAGTTTCGCGATTACGATCTTCAGCACGTTGCCAGAATTCCCTTGCATCATCACCCGGAAAAACAGCTCTGTCTTTCTGACTTTGATGTTTAAAAATAGCATGTTTCTTTCTCTCTAATTCCTGTGGACTGATGGGTACAGCCATTTCAATTTCGTGAGTTTCAAATTCATGCCAAGCACCGCGATACATCCATAGCCAGCAGTCTTTTGCCCAATTTTCGGTTTTTCTTAAGCGTTTTAAAGCTTCTAAAATAATATTAAAACAAACAATATGAGTTCCGTGTGGATCTTCAAAATCTCCAGCGGCGAAGACCTGATGAGGTTGTACTTTTTGTAGTAATTTCATTGTTAGTTCAATATCTAAATCAGTAACTGGATTTTTTTTAGTTTTTCCGCTTTCGTAAAAAGGAAGTGATTGAAAATGAATATGATCATCCTCCAAACCACAATAACGGGCTGCTGCAATAGCTTCTCCTTTTCGTATCAATCCTTTAATAGTTTGAATCTCAGAAGTATCTACCTGATTCGGTTTTTTCTGATCAATAAACGAACGCATATTTTGATATATTTCTTTAAGCTTTGCGCTATCCATCCCCATTTTTTCTGTAAAATCAACATTAAACTCTATAAAACGAAGCGCGTCATCATCCCAAACAGCGGTATTTCCCGAAGTTTGATAAGCAACATGAACATCGTGTTTTTGATCTACTAATCGAATAAAAGTTCCGCCCATCGAGATAACATCATCATCGGGATGTGGAGAAAAAATAATCACCCGCTTTTGAGACGGTTCTGCTCTTTCGGGACGTTGAGAATCGTCTGCATTTGGTTTTCCGCCAGGCCAGCCTGTAATCGTGTGTTGTAATTTATTAAATATGTGAATATTGATATTGTAAACGGGGCCTTTTTCGGTGGCCAATTGAGCCATTCCATTATTATTGTAGTCGTCTTCTGTTAGCTTTAAAACTGGTTTCTGCAGATGATTGGCGAGCCAAATGACAGCTTTATGAATCAATTCATCAGTCCAAACGCAATCTTTTACTTGCCAAGGAGTGTCAAAACGGGTAAGTTCCGAAGCAGCGGGCTGATCGAGAATAAATTCTACATTATTGGATAATTGGAGATAGGTCGCGGGAACTTTTCCGGAAATTTTTCCTTCCACGGCTTTTTTAATAATGGAAGCTTTTTTACGACTCCAAGCCATCAGAATGATTTCTTTAGCTTTAAAAATTGTTCCGATTCCCATTGTGATTGCTTTCGTGGGAACAAAACTTTTTCCTCCAAAATCTTTTGCAGCATCTCTTCGGGTAAGATCGTCCAGCGTGACAAGACGAGTTCCTGAATTGGGTGCAGAGCCGGGCTCATTAAAACCAATATGTCCGGTACGCCCGATTCCCAGAATCTGGATGTCTAATCCGCCAAGTTCTGCAATTTTCTTTTCATAGTTTAAACAAAATTCGGGAATATCTTCTAAAGGTAAAGTTCCGTCTGGAATATGAATGTTTTCTTTTTCTATATCAATATGATCGAAAAGGTTCTCATTCATAAAGGTGACATAGCTTTGAGAAGCATTGGGAAGCATTGGATAATATTCGTCAAGATTAAAAGTGATCACATTTTTAAAACTTAAACCTTCCTCTTTGTGCAATCTTACCAATTCGTTATAAACTGCAATTGGTGTAACTCCAGTTGCCAAGCCGAGTACGGCAAAAGTATTTTCTGCCTGTTTTTTCCTAATAATATTGGCGACACGATGAGCTATGTTAATGGAAGCAGATTTTGGATTTTCAAAAACTGAGACAGGTAATTTTTCAAAACGAGTCTCTTCGAGTAAATTTAATTTTATCATATTATGTGTGATTTAAGAGTAAATATAATAAGTTATTATTAATTATTAATCAGTGTATTAGCATTTTTACATCATGTTTATATGAAATGATTAATTGTCATCAGATCAGTTAGTGAAATACCATTTTACTCTTTAAAAATTAAATTGACGGTGATTTTTAGATGGAAAATTTATTTAATGAATTTAAGCGAGGAAAATTTTTACAATTTAAAAGTCTATTAATTTTGTGGACTAATAAATATGATTTACATTTGCTCCTCAAAAAACATAAATTATTAATTATTTTAGAAAGTCTATGAAAAATAAAAAGACAATTTTTTCAGTTTCCGTACTTTTTTTCTTGGGAACTTATACATACGCGCAACAAAAAGATACTTTAAAGACGGGAGATGTAGAAGAAGTGGTAATTCTGGGATCAAGAAGTGGTGCAAGGTCTAAAGTTGACAGTCCGGTTCCTGTGGATGTATTTAATGTAAAAGAATCTTCGGTTATTCTTCCGCAAACCAATATTTCGCAGATTTTAAATTCGGTTGCTCCATCTTTTACGTCTACCATTCAGACGAATGCGGATGGAACGGATCACTTAGATCCTGCCCAGTTAAGAGGACTTGGCCCGGATCAGGTTTTGGTTTTGGTAAATGGAAAAAGAAGACATACTTCAGCTTTGGTGAATGTTAATGGATCACCCGGAAGAGGAAGTGTGGGAACGGATTTAAACTCAATTCCATCGTTTGCATTAACAAGAATTGAGGTTTTGCGTGACGGAGCTGCCGCTCAATATGGTTCTGATGCGATTGCCGGAGTGATCAATTTAGAACTGAAAAGAGATACCGGAAAATTAACCGGACAGGTAAATTATGGAGGAAATCTTACTTCCACAGCCAATGATCATACCGGAGATTTTGACGGACAAAATATTCAGGTTGATCTTAATTACGGAAATAAAATTGGTAAAAAAGGCGGTTTTTACAACATAACTTGGACTTCACAGTTCAGAAATCCAACTTACAGAGCGGGAACGGAAAGCGGTACGATTTACAACGCTTATAATGCCATAGAACAACGAGCTTTAAATAATGGAGTGAATCTTTCTTCCCTTTTTACAAATATCGGAAGTACACCAAACTCTCAGCAAATTATTAATTCTATTCATCAATATGCTCAGGGTGTAAATTATTTTTCAGCTGATTTTCAAAATCAAATACAATCTGCCACTACAATATCTGCTTTACAGGGACTTTTAAATACAAATGTTACCGATCAGGAATTGGCGTATAGAGGACAGGATAGAAAAGATTTCAACATGCAGGTTGGTCAGTCTAAACTAAGCAATCATCAGTTATTTGCCAACATTGAAATTCCAATAAATGATAACTGGAAAGTCTATACTTTTGGCGGTTACAGCTACAGACAAGGGAGTTCCGGAGGTTTTTACAGAAAGCCGAATCAAAGCAGAACATTTACAGGACTGGCAGCCAACGGATATTTGCCACAGATCGGAACTGACATTCAGGATTTGTCTCTTTCTGCTGGAATTAAAGGAAATTGGAGTGGTTGGAATATTGATTTAAGCAATACTTTCGGACAAAATTCATTTGATTATACTATTCAAAATACAGGAAATACATCGTTGAGATTTGCTTCACCGAGCGAGTTTAGTGCGGGTGGATTAAGATTCTCACAAAATACAATCAATTTAGATTTTTCTAAAAAATATGATGTTTGGAGCGGAATTAATGTTGCTTTCGGAGCAGAACACCGCTATGAAAATTTCAAAATTACAGCCGGAGAAGAAGCTTCATATGCAACCTATGATGTAAACGGAAATGTTTGGAATGGTAACTCTGCAAGACCAACAGATTTCTTCGGAAATGCACTTCCGGGCGGATCACAGGTTTTCGGCGGTTTCAGACCTGAAAATGCAGTGGATAAAAATAGACAGTCGGTTGCAGGTTATGCTGATCTGGAATTTAATTTCACAGATTGGTTATTGGTAGATGCAGCAGCGAGATATGAAAATTATTCAGATTTTGGTTCTACTTTTAATTATAAATTAGCTTCAAGGATTAAATTAGATAAAAATTTAAATTTCAGATTTGCAGGTTCAACAGGTTTTAGAGCTCCTTCGATTCATCAGATTTATTATAATGTAACGTCTACTTTGTTTACGGACGGGGTTTTAAAAGAGGTTGGAACTTTTAGTAATGATTCAAAAGTTGCCAATTTATTGGGTATTCCAAGTTTAAAACAGGAAACTTCAAAGTCTGCAAGTGTTGGATTTACCTATAAAATTCCTGCTGCTAATTTAACGTTTACAGCAGATGGATATTTTACAAGAATTGATAACAGAATCATTCTTACAGGGCAGTTTGCAAGAGCTGCGGTTTCTGCGGCAGCACAGGAAGCCTTTGATGTAGCCGGAGTAAATGCTGTTCAGCTATTTGCCAATGCAATTGATACGGAAACTAAAGGTTTGGACGTGGTTATCAGTCATAATTTGAGATTTTCCGGAGTGAAATTGGACAATAATTTTGCGATCAATCTTAATCAGACTAAAAAAGTTGGAAATATTCATTCATCCGGTTCTTTACAGGAAACGAATTTAGAAAATGTCTATTTTTCTGAAGCTTCAAGAATTTATTTGGAAGAAGCTGTACCAAGAGTAAAAGCAAGTTTATCGAACCAACTTTCTTGGGGAAAAACAATTGTTTATTTAAGAAACACTTATTTCGGAAAAGTAACAAGTCCGGATATCATTGATGCCAACGGAAACGGAATTGTTGAGACGAATGAACATCAGCAAATCACTCCAAAAATCATCACGGATCTTTCTGTAGCTTATCAATTTACCAAAAATGTTGGACTTACTTTAGGGGTAAATAATTTGTTTGATATTTATCCTACAAAAAATCTTACAGCATCTACCAATAACGATCAGTTCATCTATTCGCGCTCTACATCGCAGTTTGGACAGAATGGTAGATATCTGTTTTCAAGACTTAATTTCAATTTTTAAATGTTTTTTTTAGCTTTCTATTATTATTTATTAGGAACGGATTCTTTATGGGAATCCGTTTTTTATTGATTATCCTTAATGTTAGCATAATTAAAGAGAAATCGGTGAACTTAGCTGAGTAGAACGCCTTTGCGAACGAAAATATTCTCAATTATTTAAAGAAAAACCTAGCGAACCTTGCGTTAAAAGAAATCTTTAAAAACAGATACTCACTTTAATTTTAGAAAAAATTGTCTTTTAAAGGGCTAAAATATTTAAAGTTGAACTATTTTTGCTGTCCGATAAAAACGACAAAACAAATAATGAAAAACTTCAATTTTTACTAAGAATGGGAACTTTTTATAATAATGCGGTATGTGATATCTACATGGGAAAGGGTGCTGGAGCCAAGCTTATGCAGGATATAAGAAATGCAAAGAAAAACGTGAAAATTGTTTCTCCCTACCTTTCTCCTTTTTTAATTAAAGAACTGATTTTTCTTCATTCCAGAGGGATCAATATTAAACTTATTACAAGCGATGAAATAGAAGATTTTTATGGATATGAGAAAAATATTCACAAACTCATTATTCAAAACAAGCACGTTGATCAGAAAGCGAAAGAAACGAGGGATAATCTGGAGAGTTTGTCGGGAACTTTACTTTTTGCAATGATCGGACTGGCAGTTGTTTTGTTTCCTTTAATGTATCTTTTGAAAGACTTGAAATATGGACTTGGTTTCATCATTGTCGTTCTGATATTTTTTGTAAGAGATTCTGTGGTTAAGAAAATTAAAAACACCAAAGTATATCATTACACCTATAAACAGCTGTTTCCTTTCAAGGTTTTTGTTTCACCAAATAATGGAAATTCTTTTAATAAAACGTTTATTCATAGTAAAATTTACGTTATCGATGATGAAATTGCCTATTTAGGTTCTCTTAATTTCACAGGAAGCGGTGTAAAAGAAAACCACGAAACCAGAATAAGAACCACTGATATTAACGCTGTTCAAAAAATTATAGAAGAAGTAAAAGATTTGTTTTTTAATTCAAATCTGGCGGAAAGAGATATTCAGTTTTGGGGAAGCCAGCTTTATGATGAACCTGGAAATTAATTAGTTTTTCTTCTGAGAAACAATAAAATTTACCATTTCATCATCGATTTGATGTAAATAATTCTTGTCAGTCGTCCCAAATCCGTGCATTCCGCCTTTTACGATGATTAAAGAATTTTGTACGTTGGCTTTTTTCAGCTTTCTACTGAGCTTTTTAGATTGTTGTAGAGGAACTACTTTATCCTTATCACCTTGTACAATTAAAGTCGGAACAGCGGTATCTGCATACGTTATCGGAGATACGGTTTTGAAATATTTTACAACTTTTCTTTTTTCTTTTTTGATATCATATCCGGAAATTCCATTGACAAGATTTTCTCTTAAAGTCACAATTTTGTTTGAAAATATTAATCCAACGAAAAAAACAGGTACTTTTCCGATTCGGGTATGAAGAAGTGTATTAAGATCTGCCGGTCCGAAATTATCAACAACATAATTTACTTTTGCAGAATAAGGCGCTAACTCTGGGCTTCCAACAAATTCATTATCTTGCGTATAAGCGGCAAGCATAGAAAGATGAGCGCCAGATGAAGCTCCGAATAATCCAATATTATTGGTGTCAAAATTATATTTTTCTGCATTTTTTCTCACCCATCTTATCGCATCTTTAGTATCCTGAAGTGGCAATGGAAAATGAATATTTTCGTTTAATAAGGTGTAATTTATCGCAATTACAGCATATTTCTTTTCAACCAATTTTAAAAACATATCTTCAATATAAGTCTCAGATCGTATGGTTTTATCACCTTTTACCCATCCTCCCCCGAAGACGTAAATTACAACGGGAAGTTTCTCTGATGATGCATCTTTTGGAGTGTATATATCCAATTTCAATTCATCTCCCTTTTCATTGGTTTTATAGACAATGTTTTCAGAAACATTTGTTTTTTCCGTCAACAGAGTACTTTTCCCTGTTTTGGGTTCAAATACAAACTGAGAAAATCCTAACGTAGGTAAACTTAAAAATAAAATAAAAAACAGGTTTATTGAAAACCTGTAGATTGATGTATTGTTTATGATTGATTTCATATAATATTTTTTTGAGAGAGTGCTATTTTACTAACTCTTCAAAAAGTTTACCAAAAGTTTTTTCCAGATCTTTAGATTTCCCCGGATGAGGTCTTGAAGTTTGAACAACAGAACTTCTCACGGCCGTAAGCCAACGAAAACGTTCAGGGATTTCAAATTGTGCAATAGGCCCGCCGTCTTTATCACCATTTGCTATTTTTTGGAAGCTTTCCAGATTTTGAATAATGTCTTCATAATCCAGTTTGCTGTGCATTAGTTTAAATTTATCAGGACATAAATAATAATCCACCTGGATAAATTTCTCTCTTTTTGAGAACATAACGAGTCCGACATTGAAAAACTCTTCTCTCTCAACCTTTGGTACCAAGCGTATTACAGCGTATTCGTAAATTTTATCCTCTTGCATTTTTGGCTTCGTTTAAAAAGATTTCAGAATTTTCTAATCGTGTTTTCAGGAAGTTGAAATAAACTTCACGAATTTCTTCAGGCGTTTCATCGGCGTCATTCCAATGTAGCCAATCTTCAGGAATCAAATTAACGATTTCTCTGAAAACAGTATCATTCAAAACTTCTTTTGCGAATGTATCAGCTTCATCCAGCATTTTCGCTTGTGGAAGCAAAACGTGGTCTTTCACATATTTGAACGGAGTTTTCGCTGCCGTATCAAAATTCTGCCAGGAATGGTGGAAATAAAATGACGCACCGTTGTCAATTACCCACAATTCTTTATGCCACATCAAAAGATTGGTATTCTTAAAAGTACGGTCGATATTGGTAATAAATGCATCCAGCCAAACGATTTTTGAAGCCAAAAGCGGATCAACTTTTATACTCGAATCATAAGTGATCGAACCGGAAAGATAGTGAAGCCCTAAATTCAGTCCTTCAGAATTTTTCAATAAATCCTGAATTTCTTCATCTGCTTCGGCTCTTCCAAAATCTACATCGAGATTGATAAAAACCAGTTCAGGAATTTTTAATCCTAAAACTTCTGTTATTTTTCCTCCTAACAATTCAGAAATCAACATTTTAACGCCATGACCAGCGCCACGGAATTTCAAAACATATTTAAAATCATCATCAGCCTCTGCCAAAGCCGGAAGCGAACCTCCCTCGCGAAGTGGCAGAATATAACGCATTACGGTTACCGTTCTTAAATCCAACATATCGCAAAAATAAGATTTTACTTTGTGTTTAGGTGTATTTTTAATATTTTTAAGTGAAAATTGGTTGGCTTAATCGCAAAGGCGCAAATAATTTTCAACAAAACGTTTTAAGACGCAAAGATTTTATCTGCGATAAAATTGATTGAGTTTATTAAAATAACTAAAAGAAAAATCTTTGATTTTCTTGCGTCTTAAAAACGTAATTAAAATAAAAACGTTGCGCCTTTGCGATTAACCAACAAATAAATAGAACAAAATCAAAACATGAAAATCACAAAACAACAAAATATAATCATCTCAAATCCTGAAACCAGAGAATTTCTTGCAGACGCATTTTATCCGGAAACAGAAAAAAAATTACCATTAGTCGTTTTCGTTCACGGCTATAAAGGTTACAAAGATTGGGGAGCATGGGATTTAATGGCTGAAAAGTTTGCCGAAGCCGGATTTTTCTTTGTTAAATTCAATTTTTCTCACAACGGAACGACGGTTGAAGATCCTCATAACTTTGCAGACCTTGAAGCTTTCGGAAATAATAATTATTCTAAAGAACTTTCAGATTTAGGTGTTGTGATTGATCATTTTGTTAAACACCCTAATGTTGATGATCAGAAAATAATATTAATCGGACATAGCAGAGGAGGAGGAATTTCTATTATTAAAACGTTTGAAGATGAAAGAATTAATGGATTAATTACGCTGGCAAGTGTGGATACATTAGAACGTTTCCCGAAAGATGAAGCTCTGGAAAACTGGAAAACGAAAGGAGTTTACTATGTGTTGAACGGACGAACAAAACAGGAAATGCCTCATTATTATCAATTCTATGAAGATTTTGAAAAAGATGAACATCGTTTTGATGTGGAAAGAGCCACGGAAATGGCGAAAGCTCATGTCTTAGTTATTCACGGAACAAATGATGAAAGCGTAAGTGTGAAAAGTGCGGAACATCTTCATATTTTAAACCCAAATTCTGAATTGTTTTTAATTGAAAATGCCAATCATACGTTTGGATCCAAAGAACCTTGGGAAGACAATAATTTACCTAAAGAATTGAATATAGTCGTTGAAAAATGTATTCAATTTATTAACGATAAAATTGTGAATGAATAAAGAAAGGAGTGAAAAATTTTCACTCCTTTTGATTTTTATTGAATAATTAAGCTCTTAAATTTAGCTTTTTACGGCATTCTTCTTTATAGATTTCAGTAATTGTCTGAAATTCTTCATCGTCATCATCTCACTGGTGGGAGTGAAAATAGTTGACTTTTCACCTTTTTCAACAGAAAACTCAGAAGAGGCTTTAAAAGAATATATTTTCTTCATGGTTCGGATGTCGTAAACATCCATGATCGCGAAAGTTTCATTCTTTTTATATTCTGTCTGTTGACCTAATTCGGTATCCAGGTCTTTTCGAACTTTTATGGTTGAAATATTAACCAGAAAATTGAAATCTGTACTGCTTTTTAGTGTTTCCAGATCTTCAATTTCAGGCTCAAAAGGAATTCTGTTTAATATGATATTTTCGGATTTAGCCATATTGAGCGTATAGGCTTTAGAATCGCTCATTGTAGTGAAAAATTTTAAAACATCTTGTTCCATCATTTCTCTATGATGAGAATCTACATCTGTATAAATTCTATTGATCAACCATTTTTGATCTTTTGAAAAGACAAGCGATCTACTATAAATTCCGTAATCCTTTTTTACAGGGTAGTAGCATGATTGTAAGGTGAAAATAGCAAAAAATAAAAGTATAGAGTTTTTCATATAATATTGCTTAAATAACTAATGTTTTCCACGCTTCTTCGATGTTATTTTCCAGTAATAATTTTTGAGCTTCTTGATGAATGTTTTCGTTTGCATGGCAATTTTCAGAAGGTAAAACCTCAACGTTGGCAAGCATTCCGAGATCGTTTCCTGTAAATACTTTGCTGTATTTTATAGCATCAGGAAGAAGATCAAAGCCAATTCCTTTTGTTACCAACGGTTTTGGAACTTCAAAAAGGTTATTTTCATTATTTCTAGAATACCAGTTTCCGCCGAGACGAGCAACCATATCAAGTTTTTTCTGGTCTAAGTTTCCTTCTTTATTCAAATATTCTTCTCTGATGTGGATTTTCTGAACCTCACAAATAACGAGATTTCCTGCGCCACCTTGATCTCCCAAAGATTTTATTTCTAAAACTTTACATTCAAAATTAACAGGACATTCTTCAATCAATTTAGGCTGAACAAAATCTGCATCTTTCATGGTTAAGCCAGATTTGATGAATTCATTTACTCCATCACCATATTCTGTAGAAGCTAAAGAAATTTGCTGTACAATCGGGAAATTTACAGTCCCAATGACCACTTCCGGAACTTCTAAAACGTTTTCCAGTGTATGTTTGGTGGTATTGTCACGCACTCTTCTCGATGGTGAAAAGATCAATATCGGAGGAACCGTACTGAACATATTAAAAAAACTGAATGGAGATAAATTATGATTACCGTCTTTATCCACCGTTGAAGCCAATGCAATTGGTCGTGGCGAAACGGCTGTCTGCATAATGGTTTGTAGCTGTACGGAAGATAATTCGGATGGGATTACTGTTTTCATATTTCATATTTCATATTTATTAACACTTAAGTTAATTTAGTTTTTATAATTCCGCTTTAGTAAAGAGCACTTAAGTTTTTGAAAATCTACGATTTTCATTCTTTGGGAAGTTCTTTAAAGAGTTTGGAAGCAAAAGAGTCACATCCATCATGATAAAGATTGACTACATTAAAATTTACCAAAATAGAGCGAGGTACTTTTAATAGATTCATATAATTCATAGTTTGAGCTTTATGAATTTGATGAATTTCTGAAACGGATTTTAATTCTAAAACAATTAAATCTTCAATTAAAAAATCACATTTTAATTTACAATTAACTTGTTCTCCTTTATAGAAGAATGGAATTTCAAGTTCACTTTTGTATTTTAAACCTAATAGACTTAATTCTTTTTCTAAACATTGATGATAAACTTGCTCATATAATCCGGGGCCTGCTAATTTATGAACCTCAATACAAGCTCCAACAACTTTGTAAGCAAGTTCGTTAATGAGTTTTTGTGTAATCATAATTAAAAAAAATGAAAATCGTAGATTTTCGAAAACTAAAGTGAACTTAATTTTCCCATTATCATTTAACTTAATTGACTTAAGTGTTTGATTTTTTATTATTTAGTAGGAATAATTTTTCCACTTACTTCACCGAAACCAACTCTGATACCGTCTTTTTCAGACCAAGCTTTCATGGTTACAGTGTCGTTATCATCGATGAACTTTCTTTCTTGTCCGTTGCTTAGTTTGATTGGGTTTTGTCCTCTCCATGTCAACTCAAGCATAGAACCGAAAGATTTTGGATCGCTTCCTGAGATGGTTCCACTTGCATATAAATCACCAACTTCCAGGTTACAACCGTTTACAGTGTGGTGAGCTAATTGCTGCGTCATGTTCCAATACATGAATTTATAATTGCTTTCAGAGATTAAGTTTTCTTCACCGTTTTCAGGCTGTAAATAAACCTCTAAATTAATATCGTAATTTTTATCTCCTTCAAATTTTAAATAATCTAAAACTTCAGGATCTTGAGTAGGAGAAGCTGTTCTGAACGGCTCTAAAGCTTCCAAAGTTACAACCCAAGGAGAAGCTGATGAACCAAAGTTTTTAGCTAAAAATGGTCCTAGTGGAACATATTCCCAAGCTTGAATATCTCTTGCAGACCAGTCGTTGAAAATAATCATCCCAAAAATAGCGTCTTCCGCTTCATTTGTGGAGATACTTTCACCCATGTCTGTATTTTTATTGATAATGAAAGCCATTTCTAATTCAAAATCTAATTGTTTTGATGGTCCGAAAACTGGTTTTTCTGCATCAGCAGGTTTAGTCTGACCTTTTGGACGGTTAATATCCGTTCCTGAAACCACAATTGATGAAGCTCTCCCGTGATATCCTACAGGTAAATGTTTCCAGTTAGGCAATAATGCATTGGCAGGGTCACGGAACATTTTTCCAACGTTGGTTGCATGTTCAATGCTGCTGTAAAAATCGGTGTAGTTCGGAATGTGAACCGGCATCATCATTTTTACTTTATCCAAATCATAGAAAGCGTCTTCAATGGTTTTCTGATCTTTAGACAAGATAGAACCTTCCAGTAATAATTCCTGAATTTTTAAACGAACAGCATTGGTAACAGGTTTTCCCAGTTCAATAAATTCGTTTAGGGTATATGCTTCAAAAACATTGTCTTCTAATCCGTCAATGTCTTCAAAATAGCTAAGGTCATACAATGTCGCAAGATCAACGATCTGATCTCCGATTCTTGTACAACATCCGATATATTCTTTGTTAAAAACTGCTACTCCGAAAGGAATATTGTGTATTGAAAAGTCCGAATTGGAGGAATACTCTACAAATGATTTCATAAGATTTGAATTTAGTTTAGATTATTAAAAAGATTGCTTACTTCGACAGGCTCAGCATAAACTTATGCTATGCGCAATGACGAGTGTTCTTCCAAGATTTATATTATTTTTTTGAATACGATGCTTCATCGATCCATCTGTCTTTTGTGTTGACATCGATAAGATACAGAATATCTTTTTGTTTTGTAAGCAGTAAAGTTTTGGTAACCGGAATGGGAACTCTTTTATTTTCAAGCATATTTGCTCTTAAAGAAATGATGTTCTTTTTTCTGATAATATCTCCTGTGAAAACATTTGAACTGCTTTCTCCGGTAGCTTTATCGTCAAAAACTTCTACATAAGTAGCATTTTTTCCTTTAATAATAATAAAATCCCTTTCTGTATGGTCTTCCGCATCTTTAATTAAAACAAATTTTTTGTTGTCTACGCTTTCATTTTCCAGATGTTGATTAATGCCTTGTCTTTCTTCAAGGATATTAAGAATTTCATTCATTGATCCGTATTGTGCTTTTACACTCAATGCTCCCAAAAATAAAATACCGATAAATAATTTTTTCATATAATGTGTTTATAAAAAAGTTTTGCCAAGACTTTGAATCCTGACAAAACTTGTAATTGTATTTTTTAATTAAAGATTACCTCTTTTCTCTTGCTCTCTCTCTAATGCTTCGAACAATGCCTTGAAGTTACCTGCACCAAAACTCTGTGCGCCGTGTCTTTCAATGATTTCGAAGAAAAGAGTAGGGCGGTCTTCTACAGGCTTCGTAAAGATCTGTAAAAGATATCCTTCCTCATCATGATCAATAAGTATACCTAAATCCTGTAATTTCTTTAGATCTTCATCGATATGACCAACTCTTTCAGGAACCATGTCGTAATATGCTTCTGGTGGAGCAGAAAGAAATTCTACACCACGTTTTTTAAGTTCAGTTACTGTATGAATGATGTCTTTTGTAGCTACAGCGATGTGCTGTACACCTTCTCCTTCGTAGAAATCAAGATATTCTTCTACCTGAGATTTCTTTTTACCTTCTGCAGGCTCGTTGATCGGGAATTTTGCAAATCCGTTTCCGTTTGACATTACTTTAGACATCAATGCAGAATATTCTGTGTTGATCTGTTTGTCATCAAAAGAAAGAATGTTCACAAAGCCCATTACTTTTTCGTACCATTCTACTGTAGGAATCATTCTGTCCCAACCTACATTTCCAACGCAGTGGTCAACATATAATAAACCTGCATCTTCAGGCTGATAAGCACTTTCCCACTTTTGGTAGCCAGGCATGAAAGGACCTGTGTAATTTTTTCTTTCTACAAACATGTGAACAGTTTCTCCGTAAGTGTAAACTCCGGACATTCTTACTTCACCATGCTCGTCTGTTAAAGTTACAGGCTCTAAATATGGTTTTCCACCTCTTTTTGTAGTTTCTTCGAAAGCTTGGTAAGCGTCATCTACCCAAAGTGCCAATACTTTTACTCCATCACCGTGTTTTTTTACGTGTTCGTTGATTGGTGAGTCAGACTTAAGACCAGTCGTTAAGATAAGTCTAATTTTTCCTTGTTGAAGAACATAAGATGCACGGTCTCTTACTCCTGTTTCAGGACCAGCGTATGCTACAGACTGAAAACCGAAAGCGGTTTTATAATAATGAGCAGCCTGTTTAGCATTTCCTACATAAAACTCAATGTAATCTGTACCATTAATTGGTAAAAAATTCTCTGCTTGAGCAATTTTTTCGGCAAATGTAAGTGTTGACATATTTTCTCTTTTACTTTTATTTTATAGGTATGCAAAATACAAAATTCCTTGAAACCTTAAAAATATTAATGTGGAATCCTTGAAGATAGTTAACATAATCATAAAGAAGAGTTCATTTAAGTATATTTAAGTTTCTTATATCACGATTAGGTTATCTACATTTGTATACACAAAGCAAGTGGAAAAAAAATATTTCGAAAATGTGAAAGCCGTAGATCTCTACGGCTTTCATTTTTTTATGTTATTCAGTTTTCTTATTTAATCTTCCTGCGTCGGGATTATAGTTGTCCCATATTTTCCAGATGTTGTCTATTTTTTTGATGAAATAAATCTGTGTATTGAGTTGATTTACAAAGTGTTCTTCGCCTGTTTCGCCAACTTTAAATAAAAGATTCCAGAATTCCTGAGATTCTAATATTTTTTTATCCGGTTCATCCGTAACAATATGAATGTCGAAAACTTCAAAGTTTGAACGGTTATTTTTTGTTACTAATTGGAAATCTCTTTCACATAATTCTCTGCTGAATTGTGATGCTCTTTCCAAAAACGGAGAATCATCAAAAACTAAAGGTTTGAATAATTCTGTTTTATGATTGGGGAAATTCTTATAAAATTCAAAAACGGTAGCACAATATTCATAGACCAATTGTTTCAAAAACGCCTGATCATCGGAATCGTTTTCCTGTTTTTTCTCTTTTACAAACTGTATATAAGCGTTCAGGTCTTTGTAACCTAAAAAAATACATATTTTATCTAAAGTTTTTAAAAATCTTAAATCATTATGAGTTTTATCCTGATAATCATTTTCAAAAAAACGTTGTAGAGTGACGTGCGAAATAGTGTTTCCTATTTCGAATTTTTTTCCGCCCTTCATCTCTTCAGATTCCGACAGCTCATCTTTGATGATCTCAGAAAGAATTATATAATGGCTTCTTTTCCATTCGTCAACATTCCCTAAAACTGAGTTTTTTACTTTAGAATGTCTTACAACTTCCTCCCTTATCGAATTATATATAGTCTTCAAGTTTCTGATTTTAAAAAGGTTTTTATCAAATATTCTGCCAAAACCTTAAGGCATTTTTACCATTTCTTTATGTTAAGTTAAAAGTACGTTTTTTTTGTATTAAATAAAATAAATCAAGGATTAATTTAAATATTAACGTTATTAATGTTTAAATCTTTCAAAAGCTGCTCTTTCCAACATCTCTCTGTCATCGGGATGTGCAATGCTGATCAGTTCCTGAGCTCTCTGGCGTAGATTTTTCCCATAAAGATAGGCTGTTCCGTATTCCGTAACCACCCAATGAATGTGACCTCTTGTGGTTACAACTCCCGCTCCCTGTTTTAGGAAAGGAACAATTCTGGAAACTCCTTTTTTAGTTCTTGAAGTGATGGCAATAATGGGTTTTCCGTCTTCGCTCAGGGCAGCACCTCTCATGAAGTCCATTTGACCGCCGATTCCGCTGTACTGCATTGTTCCGATAGAATCTGCGCAGACCTGTCCGGTAAGATCAATTTCAATAGCAGAATTAATCGCAACCATTTTATTGTTTCTCATGATGTTGATCGGGAAATTGACATCACTCACATCTTTAAAATCGAATACTGTATTATCATCTACGTAATCGTACAGCTTTCTTGTCCCGAAACAGAAACTTGTGATGGTTTTATTATCGTGGTAGCCTTTATATTTATTGTTGATAACATCACTTTGAATCAAATCAATCACTCCGTCGCTCAACATTTCTGTGTGAACTCCAAGATCTTTATGATTTCCTAAACATTTTAAAACCGCATCAGGAATAGTCCCGATACCCATTTGTAAGGTTGATCTGTCATCAATTAATTCAGCAACATTTTTGCCGACAAGCATTTCATCAGGTCCTACTTTTGAACCATAATCTACCGTTTGAAGTTCTTCTTCATGCCAAACCAACTTGTGAATTCTGCTGATATGGATCATCCCGTCACCGTGGGTTCTTGGCATTAAGGGATTTACAATTGCAACAATTAATTTCGCAGTATCTACCGCCGCTCTTGCAACATCTACCGAAGTTCCCAATGTGCAAAATCCATGTTTGTCCGGTGGAGAAACAGTAATTAAAGCAACATCCAGCGGTAAAATATTTTTTCTGAAAAGAATAGGAATTTCACTTAAAAAAATAGGAACATAATCTCCATTTTCAGAATTAACGGCATTTCTTACCGGTGTGGAAACAAATAAGGAGTTGACAAAAAAACTGTCTTTATATTCCGGTTTGGCAATTTCTACAGCTCCCTGTTGAGTGATAGAAACCATCTCGACGTTTTGCAGTCTGTGGGATTGTCTTGCCAATTCATCAATTAGATAATTCGGAGTACATGCACTTCCATGAAAAAACACTCGGTTTCCGCTTTTGACGGTGTAAATTGCTTCTTCTGCGCTAATATAATTATACATATTAGAGTTTTTAATTTTTATCTCTTAAAGATAATTAATATTGTATTTATTTGCTTTAAAATTGGTTGTGTTTTTTTCAAACATTTGTCATATTCTAGAAAAAAATAAGGACTAAATGAGCATTTAGTCCTTATTTTTAGAGTTAATATTTTGAATATTTTTCGAATAAAATTATTCTTCCAACCAAGAAGTTTTGTATGAAGGATCTTCCACTTTCATGGCTTCTTCCGTAATTTTCAAAGGTCGGAAAGGATCAACCATCACCGCATATTCTTCAGTGAATTTTTTACCGATACTTCTTTCCATAGCTCCTGGGTGAGGCCCGTGAACGATTCCGCCTGGGTGAAGTGTGAAATCCATTAAATCGATATGATTACGGCTCATAAAATCACCTTCTGTGTAGAATAAAACCTCATCAGAATCAATATTAGAATGATTGTAAGGTGCAGGAATTGCCTGTGGATGGTAATCGTACATTCTTGCACAGAACGAACAAACCACAAAATTATGCGCCTCAAAAGTCTGGTGAACTGGTGGCGGTTGGTGAATTCTTCCTGTAATTGGTTCGAAGTTTTTAATATTAAATTTATAAGGATAAAAGTAACCATCCCAACCTACAACATCGAATGGATGCGTTGCGTAGATGAAATCGGTGATTTGATTTTCTTTTTTTACTTTAATTAAAAATTCTCCTTTTTCGTCTTTTGGTTCAACGAAAGTTGGTGCGATGATGTCTCTTTCGCAGAATGGAGAATGCTCCAAAAGCTGTCCGAATTCGTTTCTGTATCTTTTTGGAGTGTAAATCGGAGAGTGACTTTCCACTACGAAGAAAACGGTGTCGTCAGAGTTTAATTCAACCTGATAAATTGTTCCTCTCGGAATAATCAGATAATCACCAACAGAAAAATCAAGATTACCTACAAAAGTTTTCAAAACTCCGCTTCCGTTATGAGCATATAAAAGTTCGTCACATTCTGCATTTTTGTAGAAATAATCCATCGATTTTCTTGGTTTTGCCAATCCCATTTTCAGGTCGTTATTCACCAAAAGTATCTTGCGGCTGTCCAAAAAGTCGTCTTCAGGAGTTACATTCATTCCCTTAAACATTCTTGGCGTCACGTTTTTGTCAACGGCAATTTTCGGAGTCACATCTTTTGGTTCTCCAATAGATTTTATCTGAGTCGGACGGTGGATATGGTACAGCAAAGAGGAGATTCCATGAAAACCTTCCGTTCCGAAAAGCTGTTCGTAGTAAAATTTATCTTCCGGAGACTTAAAAATAGTATGTCTTTTTGGTGGGATTTTTCCCGACTGGTTATATCGCATTTTACTTTTATATGTAGTTTCTCAAATTTAATAATTTTTCATGAATTGTTTTTAACAATATTTTTTCAAAGAGTTTTGTTGTTCTAAAAATAAATGTTAGATTTGTCTAACAATTTTAATTCATGAAACGAATATTATTCTCTATTGTCTTTTTATCCAACTATTGTTTTTCACAGGAAACGGATAGTTTGAATATAAATCAATCAAAAAAGGTTGATTCTGTAAAAATTCCACAACGGGAAGAAAGGACAAAACTGATCGATGATGTTGTGATCACAGGAACCATAAAACCGATCAGCAGATCTAAAAGTCCTGTAGCAGTGGAGATTTACAGTCAAAAGTTTTTTCAGAAAAATCCGACCCCGAATATTTTTGAGGCTATTGCGATGGTAAACGGCGTAAAACCTCAATTGAATTGTTCGGTTTGTAATACTGGAGATATTCACATCAATGGTTTGGAAGGACCTTATACAATGATTTTAATTGACGGAATGCCCATTGTAAGTTCGCTTTCTACCGTTTATGGTTTAAGCGGAATTCCGAATAGTTTGATTGAAAGAGTGGAGGTTGTAAAAGGCCCAGCATCTTCTCTTTATGGTTCGGAAGCAATGGGTGGAGTTATCAATATTATCACAAAAAATGCTTTGACGGCTCCGAAATTAAGTGTCGATCTTATGACAACAAGTTGGGGTGAAAATAATCTGGATCTTTCAACGAAATTTAATTTTGGGAAAAATGTTGCTTCATTATTAAGTTTAAATTATTTCAGTTTTAATGAAAAAATAGATCAGAATAAGGATAATTTCACAGATTCTGCTTTACAAAATAGAATTTCCGTTTTCAATAAATGGAATTTCCAAAGAAAGGAAAACAGAATGGCGAGTTTTGCGCTGAGATATTTATATGAAGACCGTTTCGGCGGCGAAATGCAGTGGAATAAATCTTACCGAGGAAGCAATGAAGTGTATGGTGAAAGTATTTATACCAATAGAGTAGAGGCTTTCGGGATGTATCAGTGGCCGATGAAAGAAAATATTATCACTCAGTTTTCGTATAATTTTCATGACCAAAATTCTTTTTATGGAAGTAATCCGTTTGATGCTACACAAAAAGTAGCTTTCGTTCAGACGTATTGGGATAAAAAATTGGGAAGTCATGATTTGATTGCGGGAGTTACTTACAAAAGAACTTTTTATGATGATAACACACCGGGAACTTTATCAGGAGACGGAGTGACGAATGAGCCGATGAAGTCACCGATTTTGGGGGCATTTATTCAGGATCAGTGGGAGATCAATGATAAAAATACGTTGTTGCTGGGTTATCGATATGATTACGATAGAATCCATCATTCTGTGCATTCACCGAGGTTTGCATGGAAATTTTCTCTGAATCCTTATCATACGTTGCGATTTAATTTTGGGACAGGTTTCCGAGTGGTGAATTTGTTTACAGAAGACCATGCAGCTCTGACAGGTTCCCGTGAAGTGGTGATTAAAGACAATTTAAAACCTGAAAGATCAATTAATGGAAATTTGAATTATGTCTGGAAAATTCCTGTTGGAAGCAAGTTAATTAATTTGGATGCATCAGTATTTTATACTTATTTCAGCAATAAAATTGTAGGAGATTTTGATACTGATCCTCAGAAAATTATTTACGATAACCTTCATGGTTATGGTATTTCAAGAGGTGCTTCAATGAATGTAGACTTCAGTTTTAGTTTTCCTTTGAGTGTTAATTTAGGAGTGACTTACCTTGATGTTTATCAAAAATTTGATGGAAACGATGAAAAAGTTCAACAACTTCATGCTCCAAAATGGAGCGGAACGTATAGTCTGACCTATAAATTTCCAAGTAATTTGACGATTGATTTTACCGGACAGTTTTATGGTCCGATGCGATTGCCTGTTTTACCGAATGATTACCGACCAGAATATTCTCCGTTTTATTCATTAGCGAATATTCAGGTTTCTAAAAGTTTCAAATCAGGATTTGAAGTGTATTGTGGAGTGAAAAATCTCTTCAATTTTACTCCGAAAGATCCGTTGATGAGACCTTTTGATCCGTTTGATAAGCATGTTGATGATCCGATCAATAATCCTAATCATTATACTTTTGATACCACTTACGGATATGCTCCGATGCAGAGAATCAGAGGATTTCTGGGTGTAAAATATACTCTAAAATGAAAAATTTCATAATATTTTTATTTTTAATGTTTGTGCCTTGTCTTTGTCTCTCGCAGATAAAGACAGGCACTTTTTCTGATTTGGAAATTCTGCAAAAAGAAACTCCAAAACCCACCATTATTCATCTTTATACAGATTGGTGCTCAGTGTGTAAGATTGAATCTTTTCAATTAAATAAAAGGAAGGATTTGGTTAAAATGATTAATGATAATTTTTATTTCATCAATTTCGAAGCGGAAAAAACGAAAGATAAAATACAGTTTCAAGGAAAAGAATTCCAATATCTGCCTAATGGAAATTCAGGGATACATGAATTGGCATTGGCTTTATCTAAAAATAAAAAACAGCCTGTTTATCCGTTGTGGATTATTTTAGATTCAAATCAAAACTTGGTATATTATCATGAAGGAGAATTTAAAACTGAAATGCTGAAGCAGAAATTGTTGGAGATTTCTGCTTTGTAAAGTTTTTTGGAGAATCGCGAAGGCGCAATTTCTTTTAATAACTATCTGTTTTAAGGCGCAAGGATTTTATCTGCGATAAAATTTAGGGTTGCAAATTATTGCAGAATTAATATAACATAACGCTTGGTGAAAATCTTTGATTTTCTTGCGCCTTAAAACAGTATATCATTTCATTCTTTGCGCCTTAGCGTTTACCAACTTATATTTCTTATTGATTTAGTAGATGATTATGCATAAAGTGAATTCTTAAAAATTCAAAAAAATCAGCAAGAGAAATTTAAAAAAAATAATTTTATTGAAATTAATTTTTATCCAGCCATAATTTCACAAGCTCAGAATGATCTTCCACCCATTTCTTAGCGGTAGCTTCTTTGTCTTTACTGTCTTCCATTTTGGTTAAAAGATCAGCCATATTTTCATCATCAAAATGTACTTTAGAAAAGAACTTTGCCAATTCTGGATGATCTTTGACAAAGCTTTTTCTGCTGTAGGTTTTAATCTGTTCTGCTTCTCCAAATGTCTTTTTGGGATCTTCCAGAAACTTAAGCTTCATTTTTCCAAACATCCAGTGGGGTTGCCATCCCGCTACAACAATCCATTCTTTACGTTTGATCGCGTTTTGCAGTTCGGTAATCATGGCAATGGTGGAGGAGTTGATTTGTTTATAATTCAGCTGATAATCAATAATGGCTTTATCTGTTCCTGATGTTAATCCTGCTCCTTTTTCAATTCCAATGATTCTGTGATTGAATTGATCCTGATGCTGATTTAATTCTTCTATCGAATTAATCGGAACATATTCAGGAACTACCAAACCTATTCGTCCGCTGTCATAATTGGTTCCAAGATTAATTAATTCTGGAAATTTTGCAACTTTTGTAGCGTGAGTGTAAGGTAACCATACGCCCATAAAAAGGTCTGTATCTTCATTATTCATCGAAGCCAAAATCATATCTGTGGACGCTTTCTGAATAATTACGTGATATCCTTGTTCATCCAGAATAGCTTTGGCAACGTGTGTCATGGCGACATCTTCTGCCCAGCCGTCTACCATTCCGATGGTTATATATTTAGAGTTTTTTATATTTTCACATGAATTCAATACGCCCAATAGGGCTATTAAAATTGGAAAAAATAAGTATTTTAATTTCTTCATTTTATTGTTTTTTCTTTACAAATCCCTGAGTAATTCGGTCAAGAATAATGGCTAAAATCACCACAGATAATCCACTTTCAAATCCTAATCCGATATCCAGATTATTAATTCCTTCCAATACTTTTTCACCTAAACCACCAGCAGCAATCATTCCGGCAATCACCACCATGGATAATGATAATAGTATCGTTTGATTGATCCCTGCTAAAATGGTTTTCATAGCTAAAGGAAGTTCCACTTTAAATAAAATCTGACGGTTGGTAGCACCAAAAGCTCGGGCTGCTTCTACAATATCTTTCGGAACTGCTTCAATTCCTAAGGTTGTTAATCGTACGGCAGGTGGCATCGCAAAAATAATCGTTGCAAAGGCTCCAGGTACTTTACCAATACTGAAAAATAATACGGCAGGAATTAGGTAAACGAATGCTGGCATTGTTTGCATTAAATCCAGCATCGGGCGGATGATTTTTGCAGCCAATTTGCTTTTAGCCGCCCAGATTCCCAAAGGAACAGAGATGACCAACGCGGTAATGGTTGCGACAAAAATTAGAGCCAGGGTTTCCATGGTTTCTCTCCATAATCCCATTAAAAATATTAAAGTAAGTCCGGTCACGGTCATAATAGCAATGCCTTTTCCGGCTTTCCACCATGCTAATAAAGTAAAAAGGAGAATGATAATATAAAAAGGAGTGTTTACCAAAGCCCATTCAATTCCCATGATAGAGGAGTTTCCTACATGTTTTATGACATCGAATACTGGTTTCCCGTTTTCTGTGAGCCAATTGATTGCAGTTTCTACATATTGACCAATATCTATAGTTTTATTCATTTTATTGATTGTTTGCGATTTCTTTTAATTCTATGATCTCTTCTTCGTTAAACTTTGTAGCTTCTATGATGAGCGATAATTGGGTAACAAGACCTAAAAATTTATTGTTTTCATCTACCACAGCGATGGCCGATTTACTTCCGGAAATTAGCGGCAACATTTCTTCAACCGTTGCTTCCGCATAAACAGACGGAACATTACTGTTGATAATTGATTCTACAGTTGGTTCTTTTTTCTTTGCAATTCTTACCACATCATTAAGCGTTACAAATCCTAAGAATTTATTTTGAAAATCCACGACTGGTAAGGTTTCCAAACCGGTTGCTCTCATTTTTCTCAGGGCACCTTCAGGACCGTCTTTTCTGAATCTTACTACTGTAGGTTTATCAAACATCAAAGATTTCGCAGTAATGATTGTTTTACGGTCTACTTTTTCCACAAAAGCTTTTACATAGTCGCTGGCAGGATTGGTTAAAATGTCTTCGGCAGTTCCTATTTGTTCGATCACGCCGTCTTTCATAATGACGATGCGGTCTCCAATTTTAATGGCTTCGTCCAAGTCATGGGTAATGAAGACAATTGTTTTTTGAAGCGTATCTTGCAATTCAAGCATCTGATCCTGCATTTCAGATTTGATCAAAGGATCGAGGGCGGAGAAAGCCTCATCCATCAGTAAAACTTCAGGATCATTAGCCAATGCTCTTGCCAATCCTACTCGCTGTTGCATACCTCCTGAAAGTTGAGAAGGAAACTGATTTTCGAAACCATTTAAACCTACGATATCCAATGCTTTTTGAGCTTTTTCATCACGAGAAGCCTTACTTTCACCTCTGATTTCTAATCCGAAGCCTGCATTGTCTAGAATATTATGATGGGGTAGCAGTCCAAATTTTTGAAATACCATACTCATCTCTGTTCTTCTTACTTCCAGAAGTTCTTTGTTATTTTTATCAGTAATATTATCATCATTGATATATACTTTTCCTGAAGTAGGCTCATTCAGTCGGTTAAGGCAACGCAGCAAAGTAGATTTTCCACTTCCTGATAATCCCATGATCACAAAGAATTCTCCTTCGTAGATTTCAAAACTGGCCTTGTTGATCCCCACGGTACAACCCGTTTTTTCAAGAATTTCTTTTTTGGAAAAACCTTTGTCTAAAAGTTCCTGTGCTTTTTCTTTGTTTTTGCCAAAAATAATCGTCAGATCTTCAACTTTAAGTTTTACTTTTCTACCGTTTTCAATTTTTTCCATATTCAGAATTTTTGATTAATAAATGATCTAAGAAACTGTACATCAATTAATGATTATACGTTTAATCTTGGTTGTTATGCTAATAACGATAGTACAAAATAGTCTGTAAGAGCTTTTAATAATAAAAACTTTTTACAAAAAATAAAAGCATAAAAACCTGTAGCTTTATGTTTATATTTTAAATATTTCAAATAGATTATACTCTAGAAAAAGAGTGAATCAAGTAAAAAAGAAGTTAATCTTTTAAAGAGATTCTACAATTAAATTACTGATGAAGTAATTACAGATATGTGTACTGAACAACTTAGATTTCTACATTTCATCAAAATGCAGGCCAGCATAAAAAAGCTGTGTATCAATTTCTTATGACAGTGCAAATTTACGAATTATATATTAAATGGATTTTTTAAGGCTTAAAAAGCTGGTTTTAAGCCTGATGATGGAATGAAAAATTCATGAAAATTTAGCTGTAAAATTTAGCTAAAAAAATGATTTAGATGAAAAGTTTAAGTTTTTAAAACAAAAAATTATCTCTGCATAAGATGAAAGAAATTACTCAAAACAACGGCAATAATTCCCAAAATAGCGGGCAATGCCTGAACGAAAAATATTCTCTTAGTTGCAGAAATAGCACCATAAATTCCGGCAATAGCGACACAACTTAGGAAAAACAGAGAAACATTGGTTTGCCATTTCGGATCTTCAATTAATAAAGACCAAATTAATCCTGCAGCCAGAAAACCATTGTAAAGCCCCTGATTAGCGGCTAAACCTTTTGTGGGCTTGAACATTTCTGCGGGTAAAGCAGCTTTGAAAACTTCCTTTCCTTTTGTTTCCCACGCAAACATTTCCATCCAAAGAATGTAGATGTGTTCTATTGCGACTAAGGCGATCAAAATTTTTGCAACGATGTCCATGATTTAATGTTTTTTAGAATTGTAAAACTAAAAAAATAAAGTTAAGTTTGAGTACTAAATTTTACAATGGAAACTTTCAAGGCACATTTAGATAAATTCATTACGATCAGCGATGAGGAATTTGCTTCTATTATTTCTTTTTTTCAAGTTCTGAAAGTGAAAAAGAAAGAAAATCTGATGCTTGAAGGCGATGTCTGTAAATTTAAATATTTCGTTTTGGAAGGATGCCTGAGAAAGTTTTTTATCAATGAAAAAGGAGTAGAGCAAACCACTGAATTTGCCATCGAAACCTGGTGGATGTCCGATACTTTTGCTTTTGAAAAACAGATGAAATCAAGCTTTAATATTCAGTCTGTAGAAAATTCCAGAATTTTGGCTATCGATTATCAATCTCAGGAACTTTTGTTGGAAAAGCATCCGATTATGGAAAGGTATTTCAGAATGGTTTATCAAACTGCTTATGCAGCCGCAGAGAAAAGAATCCGCTATATTTATGAGATGACGAAGGAAGAATATTATGTACATTTCAGTACGTTGTATCCTTGGTTTATACAAAGAATTCCGCAGTATTTGATTGCTTCTTTTTTAGGTTTTACTCCGGAATATTTAAGTGAAATCAGAGCCAAACTACGTTCTTAAACCAGTTTAAGATTTTTACAATATAGAAGTCGCAACTTTGTCCTGTTAATAAAAACAAGAATTATGACAGGCAAAAAAGATTTTCAATTCCCGCAATTATTTTTAAGGTTAGCCATCTCTGTGACAATGCTTTCCGCAGTTGCCGACCGATTCGGATTTTGGGGTAAAAACTCAGCTTGGGGAAACTGGGAGAATTTTGAAAAGTATACTCAACAACTCACTTCTTTTCTTCCTGAAAGTTTAAGTGTATTTTCAGCTTATTTCGCCACTTTTTTAGAAATTATATTCCCTTTATTATTACTTATTGGATTTAAAACAAAGATTGCAGCTTATGGCGCAGGTTTTTTATTACTCATTTTCGCTTTATCGATGACAATGGCTTTAGGTGTAAAAGCACCTCTGGATTATTCTGTCTGGGTAGGAAGTGCAGGTGCATTTTTATTGGCGAGTCAACATCAGTTTTCATTAAGTATCGACGAATTAATCAAGAAAAATTAATCAAATAAATATAAATAATATGAGCGCAAGAGTAAACATCGCGACAGCAGAATCAGCAGCTTACAAAGCAATGATGGGATTAGAAGGATATCTTCAGACGATTTCTTTAAACCATATTCAGAAAGAATTAATTAAAATCAGAGCTTCACAGATCAACGGATGTGCTTTCTGTTTGGATATGCACACAAAAGATGCGATGAAATATGGAGAAACTCCACAAAGAATCTATCTTTTAAATGCTTGGAGAGAAGCTTTGGAGCTTTACACAGAAGAAGAGCAAGTATTGTTGGCAATGACGGAAGAGATCACTTTGATCAGCCAAAAAGGTCTTACAGAAGAAACATATTACAAAGCAAACCAGTTGTTTGATGAAGTACAAATCGCTCAAATCATTATGGCGATCGTTACAATCAACGGTTGGAACAGAATTGCAATAAGTACGCACATGCCAATTGCAAAATAAATTTTCAAGAATAAGTTATTTACCAAAAAGCGCTTCCCAATGTTGAGAAGCGCTTTTTCCTTATTATGTAATTTTATTTATTGCTTACAATTCAGTTGCAGAACGTTTGCATTCAATGGTTGTTCTATTTTTCGTTCTAATTTTTGATCATTCAAGGTCAAGTAAATTTCCATTGAACCGGTTCCGACATGAAGAGACAAAATATGCCCTCCAAAAGCATTGAATTTATCATCAGTCGCAACTCCATGAACGTGGATTGACGGACCTTTTTCGTTCCATGCAATTGAACCTGTCAAACTTCCCATTTCCACTTTGTTGAATGTCTTCGGATTAAATTTTTTAGCATTAAAATCATAAAACCCAAAAGTTACATCCGATGCAAAACCAATTCCTGTAAAACTTGCAGACGGAATATTTTCTGTTTTTGCCAGATTTTCAATGTTGGCAATCACGTCGTCACCTTGTCGAAGTACCATTAGATAACCTGTTGGTGTTTTTATATAACGACAATTTTCTTTTTGTTGTGCGGATAAATTATTCATAACTAAAACTGTAAATAATAAGATAATAGTTTTTAATACGTTCATAATCAATAATATTTAAATTTTATAATGAAATTTTTACACCAAATCTTTAATAAATCAGTTTTAAATTAAATTTCTTTCAATTCAGCATTAATAAAATTCAATTCCTCTTGTGATAGATCGACAGACATCGCTTTTGCATTTTCAATCGCTTGTTGAGCGTTTCTTGCTCCTGCCAAAACGACTGTTATTGCGGGTTGTAAAGTCGTCCAGCGCAAAACTAATTGTGATAGAGTCGCTCCTTTTTCTTGGGCAATCGGTTCAATTTTCTCTAAGAATGTTTTTACTTTATTAAGATCAAACTGCGAAAAATATCCGTTTCTGTGGTCGTTGTCTTTTAATTTATCTTCTTTGAAATATTTTCCTGTCAAAAGACCTCTTTCCATCGGACTGTATACGATAATTCCAGAATTATTTTCCAAAGAATAGGGAACCAAATCGTTTTCAATCGCGCGGTTCAACATGCTGTAAGAAACCTGATTGCTGGCTAAATTCAGCGTTCTGTTGGCTTCCTGCATTTGTTCAACACTATAATTACTTACACCTGCTGAAAGAATTTTTCCTTGTTGAATCAGTAATTCCATAGCTTCCATGGTTTCACAGATACAAGTTGTACTGTCCGGCCAGTGAAGTTGTAGAAGATCGATGTAATCTGTTCCCAATCTTTTCAAACTTTCATCAACTTCTTTAATGATATTTTCTTTTGAAGCTAATTTATAAACCGGAAGCGTTTTTCCGTCATCATTAGCGTCGAAGAAAAATTCTCCTTTTCCATTGTTGCTTCCATCCCAAACCAAACCGAATTTAGTTAATAGCTGAATCTTTGAACGGTCTTTTCCTTTGATGGCTTCTCCAATCATTTCTTCACTCAGTCCAAAACCGTAGAAGGGGGCGGTGTCAATAGAAGTTACGCCATGATCCAAAGAAGCATGAATAGAGTCTATAGAGTCTTTTTTCTCATTTCCACCCCACATATTTCCACCGATTGCGAAGGCTCCGTGCGTAATGACGGATAATTCCAGATCAGTGTTTCCTAATTTTCTATATTCCATTTTTTTTGTCTTAATTTTTTTAAGTTGATTTAACCACAAAAGGCACAAAAGTTTTGATACCCAATATATTTTGGATAATAATTTTTCCATTTAGTTTGTCATTCCGGAGGAATCTAAACTTTCAGATAAACAGAATTTATTACGTTGTCTAGATTCCTCCGGAATGACAAACAGAATGTTGATATCGGTTGAAATTATTTACACCTTTTGTGGTTAAAATATTTACCAATTATTTATTTAATTCCTTTAAAATAGCTTCACTTACACTTTTTGCAGATTGAGGATTTTGCCCAGTAATCACTCTTTGATCTGTCACCACATGATTCTGCCAAAGTCCTGATTTTTCAAATTTTGCGCCTCTTTCTTTTAATTTATCTTCCAAAAGAAAAGGAACTACATTCGTTAATTTGACTTCAGCTTCTTCTTCATTGGTAAAAGCGTTGATCTTTTTACCGTCAACTAAATATTTTCCATCGTTCAATTTAATATTCACCAAACCTGACGGACCGTGACAAACTGCGGCTACAATTCCTCCGTTTTCATAAATTTTTGAAGCGATAGTTGCTAATTCTGTATTGTCGGCAAAATCCCACATGGCTCCGTGCCCTCCAGCATAAAAGATGGTTGAATAATCAGCAGGATTTACTTGTGATGGAGTCAAAGAATTATCAATTTTACTTTTGTCTTTGCTTTCCCAAAACTCTTTGTTTACAGGATCTTTCAAATCAAATCCGTCAACGGGAGGAGTTCCCCCTTTTGGACTTACAAAATCTATTTCGTAGCCTGCTTTGTGCAAAACTTCCCAAGGATGAGAAACTTCACCAAGATAATATCCTGTATTTTCGCCTGTATCACCTTTTTTGTCATGACTGGTAACGACAAATAAAATTTTCTTTTTCATATTTTTTGATTTTTTGGTTTGTGCTTGAATGAAGCCTATCGTTAATAGGGCAAGGAATAAAAACGCTAATTTTTTCATGATTTAGATGAATTGTATTGGGTTATTTTTTGACCACAAAAGAATCAAAAGATTTCAATATGTTATAAGACTTTCAAAAGGGGGCAAAATTAGAAACATTACATTTTGTTCGCTTTCATATTTCTTTTTTTCAATCAATTCTTTGTCTCTTTTGTGGTTAAAAAAACTATACTCGTTTATATTAAATTTTTAAATAATATTAGTTAAATAAATCTGAGGTTTTTCCTGCAATTTTTCATCAACCAAAGCCCCGAAAGCCTGAATGTAAGGTTGCTGATTATGTTGAGTTAAACCTTCCTGATCCTTCCAAATTTCATAGAAAATAAAGTGGTTTTTATCTTCAATTCCTTGATGTAATGTGTACAATTCATTAGCTTTTTCTTTTCTGGTTTCTGCGACCATATTTTGAAGAACTTCCAAAACTTCTGTTCTATGTTCTTCTTTAGCTTTAATTACTGCGGTAAGATAAATTTTCATTAGGCTAATTGTGGTTTTAATTCTTGTTCAAAAATGTTGGTAAGATGTTCTTTGTAGACTTTCATATCACGTTCGATATTTGCATTTTTCTCTACATCATGGAAGTGAAAACTTTCCATTTTTTCTAGAGAAACAAAGGCATTCATTCTATGGAAACCAAATAATGGTCCATTATCTACACTTGTTTCATTGAAAAATTCTCCAGGAAGTGTAAAAGCAGTTTCCGGTGCATTCCAGCTTGTGGTTACCATGTATTTTCTTCCGCCCAACATTCCTCCGGTTCCGTAATTGATTTGTGGATTGTCTGAAGTTCTACCGTCGCTCATGTAAATTCCTTTGGCATGACCTGCCGTGAAAACTTCGTCAATATATTTTTTCAATCCATTCGGTAATTGGAACCACCAGATTGGAGTGTGATAAATAATAACATCCGCCCAAACGAATTTTTTAACTTCCTGATCTTTATCGTAACCTTCGTCTACTGTTGTGATTTTTACTTCTACATTTTCAAATTTTTGTAGAACTTCCAACGTACTGTCTGCGATTGTTTTATTATATTTTCCTCCAGAATGTCCGAAGTTTTGTCCACCGTTGATGATTAATACTTTTTTCATTGTTGTATGATTGTTTAAATTTTACTCTGCAAAGTTATGTTGGGATTTTATATAATAAAAATAGTATAAATTATAGTGAAGTATCAGAATTGTGATGGTTGGTTTATGAATTTTGCTTTGCAAGTGAATAGGCAATTGTCAGTTTTAATAATTCACAATTCACTTGCGAAGCAAAATTCACAATTCACGTTTTATGTTCAAATATCATATTGATTTTAAATCTGTTTCTAAAATTTCTCATGTAATTTTGTTTGAATAATTTGAATGAAATAAGATGCAGATAGCAATTTTTAGCGATGTACATGGAAACCTTCCCGCATTGGAAGTTGTGTTAAATGATATTGAACAAAGAGGAATTCATCAGAAATTCTGCTTGGGAGATTTGGTTGATTTTGCACCGTGGGGAAATGAAGTGATTGAAAAAATCAAGAGTCTAAATATTCCTTGTTTAATGGGAAATCATGATGAAAGAATTGCTTTCGATATTCCTGTAATTCCTTTGACTAAGCATTCTGAGGAAGAAACAGCTGCGAGGTTTTTAGCTATTGATCATTCTAAAAAAAATATCACAAAAGAGAATAAAAAGTATTTGTCGGAATTGCCTTTTCACTTAAAATTAAATTATAAAATTGGAAAAAAACATTGGAGTATTCAGTTGGTGCATTCAAGTTTAGAAAGTAATGATACCTATCTGTATGAGTCTGAAAATGATAATATTTTTATTGATTTATTAAACGATTCTCAGTCTGATGTTGTAATTATGGGACATACACATTTATCTTTTAAAAAATATTTTGATGCTCAATGGGCGATTAATACGGGTTCCGTTGGGCGGTCAAAAGAAGAAAACAGATTGGCATCTTATGTGATTTTAACGTTGGATGAAGAGCATATTACTCCTGAAATTATTCAGTTAGAATATCCGCTTGAAGAAGTTTGTCAACAGATTGAAAAAAGTGAAATTCCAAATTATTACGCTTCGTTTTTAAGAAATGAAAATGTATCAGTATTCTGATTATTTTGTAACTTTGTATCATAATTAAAATAACTAAGATGGTTAATTTAGAATGGTACAGAACGTTTAAAGCAATCTACAAAACCGGAACGTTAACGGGAGCGGCAGAAGCTTTATTCATATCACAGCCGGGAGTGAGTCTTCATTTAAGCTCATTAGAAGCATATGTTGGATATAAATTATTCGACAGAACCGGAAGAAAAATGCATCCCACAGAAAGAGGGAAGGTATTATTCAATGCAGTTTCCGAGCCATTGACAAAACTTGAAGATGTTGAGAAAAATTTCCAAAAATCTACCGAAAAAACAACTCCGACGATAAGTGTAGGCATGTGTTTTGAAACTTTTCAGACCACTTTGGAGCAGTATGTTTCTACGTTGCCTTTTAATTTAATTATCAGCTTTGGAGAATATCCGGAAATGCTTGATCAGTTGGATAAAGGGATTTTAGATTTGATTATTACTCCTAAAAAAGGAATTTCGCCTAATATTTTGCATGAAGCTTTTTCATCTGAACAGATTATTTTGGTGGGCGGAAAAGACGTTGATACAGAAAGTTTCAAAAAAGTATTAAAAACAAAAGATAAAGAGCAGATAGAAAGTTGGTTAAAGGAAGAAAAATGGTACGGGACAACAGGAGATATGGAACATCTTTTCCAGTTCTGGACTTTAAATTTTGGACATAAACCAGATTTCAGAGCAAATTATATTGTTCCTAACTTAAATTCAATCATTCGTTGTTTAAAGGGCGGAAAAGGATTGGCTGTAATTCCCGATTTTTTATGTAAAAATGAAATTGAAAGCGGAGAGGTAAAATTGATCTGGGAAGGTGATAAAAAGTTAGAGAATACACTGTATTTTGGTTGTAGAAAAAATACGAGTTATCAATCAGAAATTGAGCATATCAGAGGATTGTTCAGACAGGTAATGAGTAAAGATGAAGCTTTGGCTATTTGATTTTTAACATTAAACTAAAATTTTATAAACTCATTAAATTTTCATAAAATAGAAAATTAGAAGTTCGATAGTAATTAATAGAAAAAAAACCTGCACAAGGCAGGTTTTTATAAGATATTGATGAAATATAGATTATTCCTTAATGAATTTTTTGCTTGTATTTTCCTTACCTCCAATTAGGTTTAAAAAATAAACACCTTTTTTAAGATTGTTGGTATTTATTTTTGTTGTCAGCCCTTCTAATTTTTGAGTATGGATGGTTTTTCCTAACATGTCAGTAATCGTAACCTCCATAGATGGTGTAAAATAGTTAAGCTTTAAAGTAATATTATCTTTTGCCGGATTGGGGAACACATTAACTGTTGTAGCATCTTTCACAACCTCATTAGTTGCCAGATTATCTTGAGCAAGTTTTACGACCCAAATATCATAATCTCCATGATTTCCACTTACATCTCCATTGTTTGAATTTGAACTTCCGGCAATTACATAACCGCCATCTGCAGTTTGAATAACAGAGCTAGCCTCATCACTTCCTGATCCTCCTAAGCACTTTTGCCATACAATATTTCCTGTGGTGCTCAGCTTTACAGCCCAATAATCATAAGAAAGAGGCGCTTCGCCAGGACCTGTACTTGAAGGAGTATGATATCCTGTTACCTGACCATCATTGGAAGTGGTGCTTCCTACAGCCAAATACCCACCATCAGCGGTTTGAATGATAGAAGAAGCGTCATCTACCTTAGTTCCTCCTAGAGCTTTCTGCCATTGAATATTTCCATCAGAATTTAATTTTACGATCCAAGCATCTGTTCCGTCATGATTTCCTGTTACATCTCCATCATTAGAAAAAGCACTACCAGCTACAATATAACCACCATCTGAAGTTTGTTTAATAGAATATGCTAAATCCTGTTGTGAGCCTCCTAAAGATTTTTTCCAATAAATAACGCCTCCATCAGAATTCATCTTTAGAACCCAGTAATCTTTTCCACCATGATTTCCTGTTACATCGCCATTGTTGTTTTCAGCATATCCGGCAACTGCATATCCACCATCGCTGGTTTGAACAATAGAAGTAGCCCTGTCATCTCCCGTTCCTCCTAAAGATTTTTTCCATTGAAGATTTCCATCAGAACTTATTTTTACGATCCAATAATCTACATAGCCATTATTTCCAGGTACGTCACCATTATTTGAAGAAGAATTTCCGGCAAATATATAACCACCATCTGCAGTGGGTGTCATTTGATTGATGACATCATAATTTGTTCCTCCAAAAGATTTTTGCCAATAAATAATTCCTGCATCGGAATTTAATTTTAGAACCCAGCCATCTGTAAGTCCATGATTGCCTGTTACATTTCCATTGTTTGAATCAGAGGTTCCGGCAACCACATATCCGCCATCAGTAGTTTGAACGATAGAGCTCCCATAGTCAGTTCCTGTTCCTCCTAAAGATTTTTGCCATTGAAGATTTCCTGTTGAATTTAATTTTGCAAGCCAGTAATCCTGATTTCCGTGATTTCCTGTTACATTCCCATTGTTTGAATTAGATGCTCCGCTAATCATATAGCCTCCATCGGTAGTTTGAATGATAGTGTGTGCTCTATCGGAGTTTGTTCCTCCAAAAGATTTTTGCCACTCTATGGCCGGAGCTTGTGCAGTAATAGCACTTGAACAAAGAATACCTATAAAAGGTATCATTTTCTTGTAATTAATTTTCATGGTTTTGTTTATTGAGTTTAGAGGCGCAAAGATATAATTTATAAATGGAATACGATTTTTTTATCGTTAATGGAAAATATATACCGAGGTTATAAAAATTAAAATCTAAAGTAAAATTGGTAAGCAGAAATTCCAAAATTTTATCGGAAATTTGTTAGACATCATATTAGTAAAATTAAAATAAAGATTTATGAGTCAAAAAACATATACAGGACAACCTGTAATTACATTAAATAACGGAAATGATATTCCTGCTTTAGGCTTTGGTGTCTGGCAGATTGATGACCAGAAAGTGTGTGAAGATACAGTGATTAAGGCTATCCAAACGGGATACAGAATGATCGACACTGCTTCTATTTATCAAAACGAAATCGGAGTTGGGAATGCTATTAAAAACAGCGGAGTAGATAGAGAAGATTTATTTATAACTTCGAAACTGTGGGTTCAGGATACTTCATATGATAACGCAAAAAGTGCTTTTCAGAGAACATTAGACAGATTGCAATTGGATTATCTGGATATGTATCTTATTCACTGGCCTTATTCGGATTTTGTAGGAGCTTGGAAAGCGTTGGAAGAGTTGTATCATGAAGGAAAAATAAAAGCAATCGGTGTTTGTAACTTCACGGTTGAGAAATTGGAAGAATTAAAAGATAATTCAAATATTCTTCCTGTGGTTAATCAGATTGAATTACACCCAATTTTCCAACAAAAAGAATTGCAGGTTTATAACAGAGAAAATAATATCGTTACCCAACCTTGGAGTCCACTTGGAAACGGAAATGCAGAACTTTTAAATAACGAATCTTTAAAAGCTATTGCCGAAAAACATAACAAAACGGTTGCTCAGGTTATTTTAAGATGGCATTTGCAGGAAGGTTTCTGCGCGATTCCAAAGTCTGTGACGCCGTCTAGAATTGAAGAAAATTTCAATGTTTTTGATTTTGAATTATCGGAAGACGAAATGAATATCGTTCGTTCTCTAGATACCAACAAAAGAATATTCTTTGATCCAAAAGATCCGGCTTGGGAAGAAAAAATGTTGAATTCTGTTGCGGATATTTAATTAAAACTCTCGCAGATTATGCAAATCACGCAGATTTATTTACGTAATCATCTGCTAAATCAGCTCAATCTGCGAGGGAATTTTAAAAACTATTTCAAAAATCATGACCGCAGAACAATTCATATCAAAACTTTCAACATTCAAAGATGAGAAAGAGATTGACAAAGTTGAGAAATTCTTCAAAGGAAATGATGGGGTTACAAAACATTTTGGGGTAAAATTCGGGGATGTTTTCAATACGGCGAAGGAGTTTTCCGGAATGTCTTTATTGGAAATCAATCATTTATTGGATAGCGATTTCTATGAAGTGAGAATGGGAGCGGTGAGTATCATGGATTTTCAGGCTGGAAGTAAAAAAGCGTCTGCCGAAAAGAAGAAACAGCTTTTTGATTTATACATTCATCGTCACGATTGCCTTAATAATTGGGATTTTGTAGACAGAGCTGCAAGAAATATTGTTGGTGAATATTTGATCGATAAACCGAGAGATATTTTATACGATTTAGCGAAATCTAACGATCCTTGGGAAAGAAGAACGGCAATTGTGGCAACTCATGCTTTTATCAGGAAAAATGATTTGGATGATACCTTTAAAATCGCTGAAATTCTTGTTCATGATTCAAACGAATTGATTAATAAAGCAGTCGGAAGCTGGATAAGAGAAGCCGGAAAAAAGGATGAGAAAAGGTTGTTAGATTTTCTGGAAAAACATGTAAAAACAATGCCTTCATCTACATTTTCCTATGCAATTGAAAAACTCGATCCGGAAACAAAGAAATATTATAAAGAACTGAGGAAGCAATAGTTATTGCTTCTTTTTTTTGATTTTTAGTTGAAATTATTTTTAAATTTTGTAAAATTTGATCTAACTTTACTTTAAACAAAAACTAAAACCAAAGCCATGTCAAAAAAAGAGAAAAAACCAACTTCAAATGCCTTTCCGGAGCCTGTAAATGATCAGATCGAAAATCATCTAGATGAAGCTCCGGCAATAGAACTTGGAAATGTTTATCAAGGAATAGCACATTCCACAGGAATTTTATTTGAAAATGCAGTAAGCAATCAACAGCAACAAAATACTTTAACTCAGGCTGCAGCGAATCAGGGCGTTATGCAGATTTACAGCTTAGATACCGCTGCAGATGCTGTTTCTGTTGAAAAAGTGTTGAATGAAAATGAAGTAGATCACTATCATGTTCGTGTTCAGAAGAATAAAAAATAATATTGAAGATTGAGGAATCTCATTATAGCAGTGTAAAAAGCTTAATTAAAATTGTTTTAATTTTGTAGACTTAAAACATGTAATGTTAATTATGAAAAAATTTATTCTGCCATTAATGCTATTTTCCTTTTTTAGTTGTAACGGTAATGATGAAGATCAGAATATCAGCAGTAAAGCTTCAATTATCGGAAAGTGGTATATTGAAAAATCTGAGATATACCGGTCTTTAAATCAGCAGATCCAGACTTCTTTCTCAACGGATTGCCAGAAAACCAGCACTCATGAATTTACTTCTTCCCACGTTATTTCGATTTCTTTTGCCCAAAACAATAATACCTGCGAAAAAACAGATGCCGTAACAAGGAAATATACGTTCGATAAAGGAAATGGTAAATTCTGGTTTGAAGGTGAGGAAAATTATCCGTATTTCGTGATTCAGCTTACTTTAACTGATATGGTTATTGAAGACAGGACTCAGGATTTTGACGGAGATGGTATCAAGGACGTATTAAGACGTTTTTATAAGAGAATTAATTAAAATAAAAACTCCTTTCATACCGAAAGGAGTTTTGTTATTTGGAAAAGTATTATTTAGTTAAATCTAAACCTCCAAAATTCCCCGAACTCATCATCAGGAAAACACCGTTAGTTTTATCTAACGTTTCCCAATAGGCGTGAAGTTCTTCGGCATTGGTAAATACTTTTAGATTTTCATTTTTAAATTTTTCTTTGATCAAATCAGGCGAAATCGGATCCATTCTTTTGATCTTTAAAGCATCTTCAGAATAGAAAACGATGGCTTCTTCCAATCCGTCCATGGCGTGATCATATTGCTCTAAAAATACCGGATTTAAACTTGAATAGGTATGAAGTTCAAGGAAACCGTATTTTTTTTCATTTTTAAATTGCTCACAGAAAGCTTTTACAGCCGCTTTTACCTTGCTTGGCGCGTGCGCAAAGTCTTTGTAAAGTGTTCCTTTATCTTCTCTTTCTACTTTTTCAAGACGTTTTGAAGCGCCTTTGAAACTCATGATCGCATCGTAGAAATCTTCATCCATAATTCCCAACGTGTGGCAAATATGTCTTGCTCCTTCAAGGTTCAACAAGTTATGCGCTCCAAAAACAGAAAGCGGAATATCTCCCATTTCGGTTTTTAAATAAACCTGTCCGTTATTGATTTCGTATTCAGGAGTTTTATAAGGAATTTTTCTGAAATAATTTTCAGCTGCTTCTACGACTTTTACGACCTCAGCATCTTCTTCATTATAGACTAAAACACCGCCCGGAGTAATGCTCGCAACGAATCTTCTGAACTGCTCAATATAATCATCAAACGTTTTGAAAACATTGATGTGGTCCCAAGCAATTCCGCTCATTAAAGCGATATTTGGCTGATATAGTAAGAATTTTGAACGTAAATCGATAGGAGAGGAAAGGTATTCATCGCCTTCCAATACCATAAAATCGTTATCCTGAGTCAGTTTTACCATACAGTCGAAACCTTCCAATTGCGCGCCCACCATGTAATCAACATCTTTTTGATGAAAATTTAAAACATGAAGAATCATTGAAGTAATTGTAGTTTTTCCGTGAGAACCTGCAATAACAACTCTGGTTTTGGTTTTAGACTGTTCGTAAAGAAATTCCGGATACGAGTATATTTTTAAACCCAGTTCTTTTGCTTTTGCCAATTCGGGATTGTCCTGATGAGCGTGCATTCCGAGAATTACGGCATCAATATCAGAAGTTATTTTTTCAGGAAACCATCCCAATTCCTGAGGAAGAATTCCTTTCTTCTCAAGTCTTGATTTTGAGGGTTCAAAAATAGCATCATCCGAACCTGTCACCTGATATCCTTTGTCTTTTAGCGCAATAGCAAGATTATGCATGGCACTTCCGCCAATAGCAATGAAATGGGTATTCAACTTATTTACTGTTTTTTAACATTGTTATTAATGATCTCCTGGAAAGCATTTGTAATGTTGTTCCAGTTTGTTTTATAATTTGGCATTACGAGACTTGCATCTGTTTTATTGCCTTCATTTGGACCTTTTTTAACATTAATAGAAGTAGATACATTGTCGTATATTTTTTTACGGTCTTCCTGTATTCTTCTAAAATTGTTTTGAGATAGAACGTTATCTAACTTTTTTAGATCCTCATTGGTAATTTTAAAATCTTGTTTAATCTTTTTTCCCTGTCCTTCAAAAGAGTAATGCGCATTGTTTTCTTTAATAAGAAGATTCTCATAAATTGGGGCAAAACCACCGCTTTTAGAATAACTTATGTCAAAATCCGAATATACTTTTTGGCTGTTACAAGAAACTAATACTATGATTGCGAATAAGATCCCTATTATTCTTTTCATATTTAATCTACTTTAATTATCTGAATCCTTTTGTTCTAATTTTTTAGCTTTAAGTTCTTCATCATAATTGTGTAGGATATTGAAATCTTCTGTCTGCTCAATGGCAGTCATTATTTTCAACAAAATTTCCGGTGCTTTTTCGTTATCATAATCGATATCGAGAGGTGCTTTAAACTCCATGGTAGGTTTTACGCCTGTTACCTTTACACGGAGACCTTTTTTATCAAACGCTCTTCTAAACCCATTAATTTTAATAGGAATCACAATAGGGCGCTGATTTTTAACCAGTTTTGCCGTACCTCTTCTTCCTTGCGCAAAAGCCGATGTAGTACCTTGAGGGAAAGTAGCTACCCAGCCATTGTCTAAGGCTTTCATAATATTATCAACCTCTGTAAGGTCTACCATTCTGTTGACGTTTTGGCCTTCAGCTCTCCATGTTCTTTTTACGGTTACCGCGCCTGCAATTTTAAAAATTTTTGGAAGAATACCTTTATTCATGGTTTCTTCGGCTGCAACATAGTAAAAATCGATCTTTGGATTAAGCAGATAGATCGGGTTTTTTATACTGTCTAAATATCCATTGTTTACAGCACAGAAAGCGTGATACATTGCTGCCACGTCTGCGAAATAAGTCTGATGGTTACACACGAAAAGTACATTGGAATCCGGAAGATCCACAAGGTGTTCCGTGCCTGTAATTTTTAATTTATTAAAGCCATTGAATCTTCTGTAAGAGACAATTCCTAAAATAAAAATGATTAACCTTTTTAAAAAATAAGGAGTTCCGAATGCATCGGTGAAAATATTTTTTTTTGCCATCTATCAATTAAACACAGTTGTGCAAAGTTACATTTTTTTCAACAATTGACTGAATTCACTTAATATCATTGCTGTAGCTCCCCAGATGATGTATCCGTTGAAATTGATGACTGGAACTTCATGTCCTCCAGCGCTTGGTAAAGCCATTATTTCCGGCTTATCGGGAAGGTTTAGGAAAGACGTGATGGGAAACTCAATAGTTTCTACCACTTCGGTATGTTGTAGGATAAATTTCGGATCTTTTTTGGTATATGAAATGTAAGGATAAACATAGAAATTACTTGGCGGAATGTAGATCGGAGACATTTCTCGTATGATTCTTACATAATGTTTTTCAATCCCAATCTCTTCCGAAGTTTCGCGAACAGCGGTTTCTGCAAAATCTTTGTCCATTTCTTCGCGTTTTCCGCCCGGTAAGGATATTTGTCCGCTATGTCTGTCTCGTTCGTTTTCAGTTCTTAATATTAATGGAAAATACCATTCATCGTCTTTAATGTACAAAACAATATTTACGGCCGCGAATTTTGGATTTTTTGCTAATACCTCGTCATACGTAAAAACGGGACGTGAAGGAGGTGAAAAAAGACCATGAGCAGGCTCGCCAGGCAATTCTACACTTTTAATTTTTCTTAATAAATCTTTTCCAAAATTTTCCATAGCTCAAATTTAGCAATATATACTGAAGAAAAGAAGAGGCAAAAATGTTAATTAATGATAAAAGCATGAAAAAATAAGTAACGAATAATTGATAATTAGTTATAAATTTAAATGAAACAATCCCCGTATTTATACGTAATTACTTACAGTGATGGGCGATAAACTGTAAACGGTTACAAACACGACCGTAATTAGTGATTTTAAAAATTTGCCCTTTTGTAGTGGTTCGCGCCATTACTTTACAATCTACCTTTGTCTGACTATTAACCAATTAATTTTATTAAGATGAAAAACTTTATAACAGGTGTGTTTACACTAATGGCCATGGGTTTTACTTTTGCACAGGCAAATATTGATGTAACAACTCAAACTGGAAACTGGAACGTTGCTACCGTAGACCAAACGGGGCTGGTGAATATGAATACTCTAAATCAGGACGGAAATCGTAACACGGCCGATATAGATCAGGTGGGAGCTTTCAATACCAACACAGCAGAAAGTATTGGGAACAGAAACTCAATAGACGTAGATCAATTGGGAATCGGTAACTCAAATGATGTAAGCCAAACAGGAAACAGAAACTCTGCTCAGACTTTACAAGTAGGTGTAAGCAATGAAGTATATCAATGGCAGATCGGAAGAAGAAATGATGCCGTTGCATTGCAAGGTGGATCAGATAACGCTATTCTCCAATATCAGGATGGTAGAAGAAATAATGCTTGGGCAGGTCAGTTAGGCGATGATAACCAAGCGGCACAAATACAATTAGGTAGAAGAAATGATGCTATTGGATTACAAATCGGAGACGGTAATATTCTTGCACAATATCAACAAGGAAATGATAACACAGCAGTTAATGCTCAATTAGGAGATGACAACATTGCTGTGGCAGCACAAATCGGAGATGATAATATTGCAGCAGGATTACAAATGGGTGATAGCAACCAATTATTACAATTACAGATAGGTGACTCTAATATCGCCTTAGATCTTCAAATGGGAGACAACAACTTCGCTTCAATAAGCCAAAGTGGAGATGCCAACATCCATGTAGGAGCTCAGGTAGGAAACAATAATTCAATCATGGTTAATCAATCAAATTAAGGAAGTACATTACAAAATCTTAATCAACACGGGAGAGGCTGCGGCTTCTCCTTTTTTTTGGTTAAAAGTTTTGATGATTTTAAAACGTAACCATAAACCGTGATTTTTCAAGTGTAACGGGTAGGTGTGTTTTATAGAGCGCTGTAATCCAGTAACTTTAATAAAAATTAATACCATGTTTAAATTGGGGTGGAGTGTATTCGCACTTTTCATTTTCTTGTCTGTGAAATCACAGCAGCTAGATTGGGATCGGATCAACAGCAATACGGTACTTAATGTCATTGCTGGACAGAACCCTGATCAGATGATGTCTTATTCCAATATCATTCAGATGGGTGATGCAAATAATGCTGAACTTTCTCTTAATGCTAAAACCAATATTTCTGTTAAACAATTGGGAGATTACAACAGTCTTTATTTTAATAATTCATTTACTGATACTGAAACCAAAACTGCTATTACAACCCAGGGAAACAACAATATTATTGACGTTACCGGAAGTAACAGTATTTCGGACGGCCTTCAAATACAGGTGAAAGGAGACAATAAAACGATTTTCATGAGAAACTATTAAAACCCGGATGATGAAAAAATTTTATTCTTTGATTTTGTGTTCTTTTATTTTCCTGTCTGTTTCGATAAGCGGACAGGAAGATAAAAAAATCAATGCAAAAATTGAGAGTAAAATAATGGAAGGGCAAATCAATCTAAAAGCTGTAGTTACCAACTCTACCGCGATCTATAAAGAGCTTAATTATCTTTTGGTTTCCATTAAAAAAGGAAGTGGTGGAAATCTTTCAAACAATCAGCAAAGTGGGAAATTTTCTATTAATCCTAATGAAACAAAAGTTTTGTCTGAGATTAATGTTAACCTTGAAAAAAAAGATGCCTTGAAAGTTTTTCTTTATGTAAAAGATGAAGAAACTCAAAAATTAATCGCCAAAGACAGCCTTGAGCTTAATAATGATTCATTTAAAAAGAAAGTCAGCAAAGTAGAAGAAGATGTTGTTTTTGAATTAAAAGGATTAACCATCGATGAAACCAAAAGCAAAGTAGGAAAAGATTTTTATGATTTTTTTTATCTTCAGTACAGTCAGCTTCCTGATAAAAGCAATTCTGCCATCACAATCTCTGAACTTCCCGGCCGTGGAACCAACGGACAGATCAATGTCGAAATTGATGATAAAGTAGTCTACAGTTTTATGACCAATCCAAGTGAAGATTATCTTAAAGAACAATTAACTAACAGTTTAAAATACATAAAAGAATTTAACGCAAAGAAAAACCTTATAAAAAATGAATTTATATACTAAAAACGTCCGCCATGAAAACTTTAATACTTATTTTGACCTTTATTGCAGGGATTTTCCTCGGGAAGTCTCAGCAACTCGTCTACAAGCCGGTAAATCCTGCATTTGGGGGAGATACATTTAATTATCAATGGCTTTTAAGTTCAGCAAATGCCCAGAATCAATTTGATCAAAAAAATGATTACAGCGATCTGCTGGGAAATTTGAATTCTGTTGACAGCTTCAGCCAAAGTCTTAACCGACAGGTTTTGAGTGAGCTGTCCAGAAAATTGTTTGAAGATCAGTTCGGAGAGGGAAGTCTACAACCCGGAAATTACCTTTTTGGGTCTATGTACTTACAGGTTACGACTACCGCTCAAGGACTTTTAATAAATATTTTGGATACCAGCACTGGCGATCAGTCCGAGATCGTAATTCCAAAATAGAATAAAAAAAAAGTAACTAAAAAACCAAACTTACCATGAGAGCTTACACTTACACCAGAATTTTTTTCTGTGCCGTCATGTTGTGTGTCGTACAGGCGTGCAGCTCGTTATTCGGATTGCCGTCCAATCCCGAAAAATCTACGATGGGAGAGAATACTTCTTACACCGCAGAATTGAAAAATTTACCTTTACCTAAAGAAAAAGTCGTTATCGGTGTTTATAAATTCAGGGATCAGACAGGGCAATACAAACCTTCTGAAAACGGAAATAACTGGAGCACCGCCGTTCCACAGGGTACCACAACTATTTTAATTAAAGCTTTGGAAGATAGCAAATGGTTTATCCCTATCGAAAGGGAAAATATCGCCAATCTTTTGAACGAAAGACAGATCATCAGATCCACAAGACAGGAATATTTAAAAGATGCCGAAAAAAACAGCCAGGCTTTACCACCACTTTTGTACGCCGGAATTCTTCTAGAGGGCGGCGTGATTTCCTATGACAGCAATATTATGACAGGAGGATTGGGCGCCAGATATTTCGGAATCGGGGCTTCAACTCAATATCGACAAGATAGAATTACGATTTATCTTCGAGCTGTTTCTACGTTGAATGGCGAAATTTTAAAAACAGTTTACACTTCAAAAACCATTCTTTCCACAAGCGTTAACGGAAGTTTTTTCAGATATATTGATACTGAAAGACTGTTGGAAGCTGAGGTTGGAATGACTCAAAACGAACCCGTTCAGCTTGCTGTATCCGAAGCCATCGAAAAATCTGTGAAATCATTGATTGTTGAAGGCATCAGAGATAAAATATGGGGAAAAGCTGTGGATAATACAGTAGATTATCAGGCTTTGATCGATAATTATAACAGAGAACAGGATCAAAACCAAAACAGAGCCATCGGAAATAAGTTTCCGGATAACCAAAGAGGAAAATTCTCGATTTTTGCTCAGGCTGAAGGACAAAAAATTAAAGACGATTACGTTAATCCTAAAATGAATATTGGCGGGAAATTGGGCTTTAAATATTTTGTTAGTCCAAGTTTCAATGTTGAGGTTAACGGCAGTTATTTCATACTTGAAAATCAGAATATTGTTAAAAGAAATTATTTCGTTCCCGAAGTTAATCTTGAATTTTTAGTTTTCCCTAAATATAAATTCACGCCCTACATCTATGGCGGTCTTGGAGCTATGTATTCTGAGTTTAAACCTAATTACAAAGGCCAGGTAGGAGGCGGATTAGAATATCTGATTGATAAAAATGTTGCGGTAAGAGCTTCAGCACAATATGATTTGGGTTTTAAAGATAATTGGGAAGGTTTGGTGAATGGTAAAAGGAAAGATCAGGCAATGCGATTTGCGTTGGGAATCAACTTTTACATTGGTAACAAATAAAAACATAAACTATGAAAACTTTAATACGAATTATCAGCATAATCATCTTTTCTGTTTGTTTATTTTCCTGTAACGAAGAGCTTGTAGATCAGGCTCAGACAGGAATATTAAAAGGAAAAGTGGTGAAAAGAGGAACAAACGAACCTATTGCCAATGTGAAAATTTTCACAGCGCCAACAACGCAGACCGTTTTCAGCGGAACAGATGGTTCTTTTGAAATAGCGAATATGCCTGTGGGCAATTACTCTGTAAAAGCAGAATTGTCCGGTTATCTTACCAATTTTCAGGCAGTTAATGTGCAAAACCAGAATCAGGTCGTAACCGTAGTTTTTGAAATGGACGATGACGAATCATTAAATTCTCCACCCACAACACCTGTGTTACTAAGTCCGGTAGACAACGCGGTGAACCAGCCTTTGAGTGTGGAATTGACATGGAACGCCACCGATCCCGATACGACAGATGTTTTGAAATATAGTTTAACAGTTAAAAATAATCTTGACACTAACGTGATTCAGGTTAATGATTTGACGGCGAAACATTATTCGCTTTCAAATTTGAAGTTTGGTGTAAGTTACTTCTGGCAGGTGTCTGTTTCGGACGGCATTCACCAGCCAGTTTTAAGTTCAATCAGTAAATTTACCACCAATACGGTTCCGTCTAACCGTTATCATTATGTTCAGAAACAAAACGGAAATTTAGTGATTATCTCAAGTGATGCAGCGGGAAATAATTTCCAATTCACCAACTCGTCTTACAACAGCTGGCGACCGCGGAAAAATAATAATGCCGGATTAATAGCTTTTTTAAGGACAGAAGGCGGAAGCGCACATCTTTATACCGCAAATCCTGATGGTTCCAATTTATTTAAAGTAACATCGGTTCCAGTAGCGGGTTTTAATAATTTTGAAATGGATTTTTCCTGGAGTACAAACGGACAGGAGCTTATTTATTCAAACTTCAATAAATTATATAAAATTAATAAAGACGGAAGCGGACTTACGCTCATCTACACAACTCCCGACGGAAGCATGATCTCAGAATGCGATTGGAGTTATGACGGAAGCAAAATTGCCTTAAAAACCAATGATTTCAGCGGTTATAATGTCAAAATTTATATTGTTGATATGGTCGGAAGCGTTGTAAAAACCATTCTCACCGGAGTTGCCGGAGCTGCCGGAGGTCTGAATTTCTCCGTTGACGGACAATTGTTGCTCTACACAAAAGATGTTTCTGCCTATCAGGACGGAAGTGGAAATTACCGTCAGCTTGATTCGAGAATTTTCATCTATAATTTAGCAACCAATGCAACAATTGATATTTCTACCGAAAGCGATAAACCTCTAGGAACAAACGATCTTGATCCTAGATTTTCGCCCAATAATGCACAAGTTATTTTCATGAATACTTCTAATGATAACGTTTCTCAGAAGAACGTTATGACTATTGATCTGAGCAGTTCTATGACAGATCTTGTAAGAACTGCTCTTTTCAGTAATGCCGAAATGCCGGACTATGAGTAGCTGAATTTTAAATGTGAATAGTGAATTTTGCTTTGCAAGTCAATAATTGTGAATAGTGAATTTAAAAAATTGACGATTCACTTGCAAAGCAAAATTCACTATTCACATTTCACCCTTCAAGCCTAGATTTTTTTCATATATTAAAAAATTCCAAACCCCGTAAGGTTTGGAATTTCTGGTTAATTAGTTTTGGTTAGTGATCAGTCGATCATATGATTTTCTAATGCGTATTTTACAACTCCGACAGAGTTTTTTACGTTTAGTTTAAGAAGAATTCTTTTGCGATGCGTTTCTACAGTATTGATGCTGATGAATAGTTTTTCGCAGATATCTTTACTGCTGAGTCCGTCGCAAATGAGTTTTAAAATTTCCATTTCGCGTCTTGTGAGAGGATCTTTGATCTGAAGCCTTTTTTGAGCCTGCTCACTGCTGATGAAATTAATCATTCTGTCTTTTGCGTGATCACAAATATAAATTTCGTTAAGCAGAAGAGCCTGAACAGATTTCATAAACTCGTCGTATCTGCTGTTTTTATCCAGATAGCTTTTAATTCCTTTATTAAAAAGCTTTCTTATATCTACAATATCATAACTGTTGCCAATAATGATAATTTTTATGTTTTTATTTTCTGAGGTTATGCTTTCTACAGATTTATAAAGTTCCGTAAGCGTAAGCATATTTGAACTTATCATGAGAAACTCGGGCGGTTCCTTTTTTAATTGTATTGATAGTGATTCATAGCAATTGAATACATCAATAGTATTAAAAATCTTACTTTGAATCAATAATTTTGATAAACCTTCAGTATATAACACCGGCTCATCAAAAATGGTTAATCTGGGCTTCATCATGGTTAGTTTTGTTTATATAAAAATATAAAAAATTATTTACATTTTAAACAAAATAATCATAATATTGTTCTTTTTTTTAACTATACTTATGGTAAAATTTAATTTTATTGATTATTCGTTAAATAATTCTCTTTTGGTGGAGTTTTTGTTTGAAAATTTAGAGTTATTGTTAGATAAATCTAATATTCATGGGTTTTTTGAAGTGCACAAAAATTATATTAAATTGATTTAACTAACACAATAGGGATATGTTTCACAGGGAAATTTACCGAGTTGGCAATAAAACAAAATTCATTTGCCTTATGATGAAGCTCTTTTGCCTTTTCAATCATCGATTCTTCTGTGATAATTACTGTCGGATTGAGCGTAACTTCACTAAAATGTCCACTTCCGTTGGCAGTTTCTTCCATAATTCCGGTTGCGTTGTCGGTGTAGTCGGTAACAATAATTCCGGCTTCTGAACAAAAATGAAGATACCACAACATATGGCAAGACGATAAAGACGATAGAAACAGATCTTCAGGATTATGTTTTGTCTTATCTCCACGAAAAGCAGGATCTGAGGAAGCTTCAATAACGGCTTTATTTTCTATGGAAATGTTGTGACTTCTTTCGTAGCTTCTATAATTGCTGGTTCCGGTTCCTTTGTTGCCTGTCCATTGGATGGTGGTTTTGTAGTGGTGGTCTTTGCTCATTGTGTAAATTTATTTTGTTTCAGCTTAAAAACAAAAAAGTATTTACTAAAATTAAGTAAATACTTTTATAAGATTAAATAAGATTTTTCAGATGAAAAATTAATTCTTCATCAATTTTTTCACAACTATGTTTCCGTTTTTAAAAGTGATTTTTGCAAAATAAATTCCTTTTAATAATTCTGAAACATTTGTATTGTTTTCTTTTAGAGTTTTTATAATTCTTCCATCTGCAGAATAGATCTCTATTTTAGTTATTTTTTCTTTTGATTGATAAACTAAGTTTTGTTTAACAGGATTTTCGAAAGAAATACCAATACCCGTTTTTGTAGCGTCAACAGTTGATAATGTTGTAGTATTAAGTAAATATTTTATGATTGCTGCTTCTCCATTTGAAATGATGCTATTGTTATTAACAACCATTTCTTCAACACTAACAAATGAACTGTCCGGATAATAACCAAAATCAGAAGCTATCGAACCACTTTGAGTGAGCTTTGTAAAAAAGATAGGAGATTCGTCTGAGCTATAAGGGATATAAGGATGGGATGATTGGTTTCCTCCAATGTAATAGTATCCATCTTTTTCAATAATACTTTTAGCCAAAGCGCTGGGATATATTATAGATAAGGCGCAATTAAATATATTATCAAGAGTTCCATCTGGATTTAGTCTGAAAATTTCATTGCCTGTAGAATTTGATTTTGAAATAATAATCTTATTATTACTATCTATAATTGC
>Ga0302167_10000061_pt1 | contig 66977 bp, 55 predicted proteins | sample I_Fen_N1_1_FD_193496 | JGI IMG/M metagenome (GOLD analysis project Ga0302167, IMG submission 193496) | Peat permafrost microbial communities from Stordalen Mire near Abisko, Sweden - I_Fen_N1_1 | ecosystem: Environmental > Terrestrial > Soil > Wetlands > Permafrost | place: Sweden: Abisko... | reverse complement strand
TCTTTTTCGGTGTTGCCATAATTAAAATTACTCTTTTTATGAAAACACTCCTTAAATTTCTAATATCAAATGTCCACTTTTTGCTGACGATTTACAGTCATTTGGGTACGCTAGGTACCTAAAAAACCTCTAATCAATTGATTGGAGGTTTTTTGTTGTTATTCTTATAAACAAATTGTCATTTACTTATATTGACTTTTCTATTTTATCTTCCCGAAACACTTCTCCTATAGCTTTCATTTAACAAAAAAACCTCCTGGAAAGGAGGTCAAAAAAAACACAAATGATGAAATAAAATTATATCGAAAGATATTAATCCATTTAATTCTTTAACAAAGTTATGGTGTAGAAAATACTTTTCTTATGAGTACAGTCACAAGCTTGCTTAAATCTTTGTTAAAACTATATCAAATTCATTACAATTTTAAAATGTGAAATTCACCTATCTCTGTAAAATTTTAATTTTTCTATTTTAAAATTAGGACACATAATTAACATATCAAAGTAAACATTCGCATAAAAACTCTCAATAAATTATCAATTCACCAATAAAGGATATAAATTTACATCTAATATGTTAAAATTAATAATTTAAACATATAATTTAATTATTAATATTAAATACATAACAATAACTATAAAATAGAAAATTATTAATTAAAACACATTGATCTAGGTCATAATTTTCAATTTTATTAAGTAGTAGGTTTGATGTGAAAATATAATTCACACAAACATGAATAAAATCTCCCTCCTAATCGCAAATTATAACAACGGAAAATATTTTCTGGAATGTTATAACTCAATTATTGATCAAACGTATAAAAACTGGGAGGTCATCATTGTTGATGATGCTTCTACTGATGACTCAATAGAAATAATTAAGAATATTATAGCAAATGACAACCGTTTTAAACTCTACCAAAATACATCAAATAAAGGCTGTGGCTATACCAAAAGAGAATGCTTGAAGTATGCAACAGGAGAAATATGTGCTTATGTAGATCCCGATGACGCGCTTTATCCTATTGCTTTAGAAGAATCGATTGAGGAATATTTGTTCAATAATAAAATTGTTGCCACGTACTCTAAAATGATGCTGTGCGATAAAAATTTGAAGCCTCAGAAAACCTTTAGCGCTACAAAAAGAATTTTTAATGATAGATATTTTTTTAATTGTCCTATACAATTTGCTCATTTTTTCACTTTCAGAAGAGAAACATATTTTAAAACACAGGGAATTAATCCCGAATTAAAAAGTGCGGTAGATCAGGATTTATACCTTAAAATTCTCGAATTTGGAAATATTGCCTTTATCAATGAAGATCTATACAAATACAGACTTCACGCAGATGGAATTTCTCAGCACAGCTCAAGACAAGGCGCAAAAGATTCGTTCGCAAAAGTGATTCATGAAGCGATGAAACGAAGAGGAATTAAAAGAATTCACAGTAGAAATGTTCCGGATCAATTTACTAACGCAGATGAGATCTATAAACTTTTAGAATATCAGACCGCTCCATTATTCAGAATAAGAAATAAATTTAATATCGCATTCATGTAGATTCTAAAAACCGATGAAAATATTTGTTCCCAAAATAAATATTGACTGTACTATTTATTCTACTTTCTATAATTCCCTTACTAATATTCATCAAAAAAGGTCTCCCTTGCGGGAGACCGTAAAAACACAAATGATGAAAAAAATCTATCCGGAAATGAAAACCCGAATAGAATATTGTAAAAGTAATTCACATTACTTCATTGTCCTTTTTAAATTATAAACTGTTATAAATTTATAATAATAAAGTATTAGTTAAAAATCCTAATTTACTATCTATCAATAAAACAAACGAATAATAATTACAATTAGAATACTTTTTATATAAAAAATTCTAAACAAAGATTTTACCATTGCAAATATAAACTAATTTTTATTATTCCTCCCATGCAATAGGAATATAAACAGTAACATATCCATCTGCATCTAATTGCGCATCGGAAACCACTCCTACAACGGAGCCATAACCAACCCAACCACCTTGTCCCTGCATCGCCGTAAAGGTGTAGGTTCCGGCAGGAATTCCATCATAATATTTTGGCAGAGACTGAAATCCTCCACTCGCATACGTATCGTAAGATTCTCCTGTATTATTATTTGTTGCAATAAAACTTCCTACATCATAGTTTCCGGAAAGAATTTTAGTGCCTGTACTTGAAAGCAATCCGTAACGAATATGATAAGTCTGTGTTTTCGAGGCTTCTTTTGAAGTTTTATTATTCAAATTTGCCTGAGAATCAACCATAAAATCATCATTTGATGAACAGCCCGTAAAGATTATCGCTAGTCCCGCAAAAGCTAAAATTTTAACTATTGAATTTTTCATAATAATATAATTTGGTAATTCAAAAATATAAATTTTATATTAATTCAATGAAAATCAACAGTTAACATTAGTTTATATTCAATTTTAACGAAATAAATTCTACATATATAAAGGTGTAGAAAAATGAGCTAATAAAGTAAATTCATTTAAAATTAAATAAACATCAACCCTACTTCGTAATCATCAAACGGGTGTTTTAATATATTTTTAGAACATTTAACATTAGTTAACTTAAGGTTGGCTTCATAATTGAAAATATTATCATAGTTAAAGTCAATTCGACTAAAACAACCTTATTAAAATTTGAGTTATGAAAAATATAGTATTAACAGGGCTTTTGTCAGTTTTTTTATTGACGGCCTGTAAGAAAGACGATCAATTAGCTGAAAAATCTCTTGAGCAACAGAAAATCGAATTCCAGGCAAAACAGTTGGATATAGAGAAACAAAAATTAGCAATTGAGAAAGAGAAAATGGCTTATGAAGCTCAGAAAAAAGCTGACAGTATTGTTGAAGTTCAAAAAGCTAAAACTGCTGCAGCCAATAATTCAAAACCACAAGTGATAAGAGAAACAAAAACCATTTACAGAGACAGAGAATCAAGCTCTAGCTCTAATAATGGAACATATGCAGATAATGGAAACAGTTCTACAGGAACAACTGCAACCAAGAAAAAAGGGATGAGTAAAGCTGCAAAAGGCACTATCATCGGTACTGTAGGTGGTGCCGCTGCAGGTGCGATCATTGCTAAGAAAAACAGAGGTCTTGGCGCCGTAATTGGCGGTGTAGTTGGTGGTGCAACTGGATATACAATCGGTAGAGCTGGCGATAGAAAAGATGGTAGAGTTCAACCGAAATAATTAATATTTTCACAATAAATTTAAAAGATTGCTTATTTTTAGGCAATCTTTTTTTATGATTTTAATTTTACTTTCTACGATTCTTATTATTCCGACCTTGTTGGGTTTCGGGAAAATTGTGGAAAATTTTTCAGATTCTTTGTTTGAAGGAATTTCTTCAAAAGTTTTTTCCGGAATATTGGGAATCAGTTTAATATGGACGGTTCTTGCGTTTTTTATTCCATTGAATATTTATATAGAAATTATTACCCTTTTAATTGGACTTTTTTATTTTTTTAAAGATAAATTATACCAAGAAATTTATAGTTTTTCAAAAAAAGATACAATTTTAATTGCATTAATTTCATTTATCATTCTATTAGCAAGTTCTTATTATCCTTATATATTAGACCATTTCGGATACTATCTTCCAACCATAAAATGGCTCACAGAATACGGATTGGTAAAAGGAATTTCAAATCTGGATCTCACTTTAGGCCAAATGTCTGTCTGGCATATTTTCCAAGCTGGATTTTCTAATTTTTCTGATCCTTTTTTAAGAATCAATGCTATTTTATTAATTGTCTACACCATGTATATTATTGAAAAGAAAAGCTGGATTCAATTATGTTTTATTCCGATTCTGCTATTGTTTTCGCAATCTCCAAGCCCGGATCTTCCTGTCATTATTTTCGCAATGGTTATCTTAAAAGAGATTCTTTCAGGAAATAAAAATACATCATTATTAATAGGATTCTCAGTTTTTGTTTTTGCTATAAAACCAACAATGATCTGGCTTCCGATTTTAAGTTTCCTCTACTCTATCTTCATTGTTAAATCAAATTTTAAAAGTCTGATTTTTGGAAGTTCGATTCTTATTTTATTCTTCATTAAAAACATCTGGACGTTCGGCTATCCAATTTTTCCAGTTTCAATTGGTGATTTCGGAATAAGTTGGAAACCTAATCCCGAGGTTTTAAAAATTTCGTCTCAATATGCTATTTTGAAGACTTATGATATGCAATATTCGTATCAGGAAATCCAGCAATTTTCTTCGATAGATTATATTAAAAATTGGCTTTTCTTAAATGGAATTAAATCAAAAATCAACATTCTTTTTATTCTAAGCTTATTATTCTTTATAGGTTTTACAATTATTAAAAAAAATAAAATCATAACAATAATTTGTGTTTCGTTAATCATAAAAACTGTTTTAGTTCTTCTATTTTCCGCACAATACAGATTCTTTATTGATGTTTTCTTTGTGATATTTTTTGTGATTTTTATTAATTATTTCACCAAAAAGAAAGCTATTTTTATTTTTACATCATTAAGTATATTTTTCATCGGATTTTTATCTTTCCCGAATCTTATTCAAAAATATGTGCCAAGTTTCAGATTAAGCAAATTCATGGGAACATTTGAAAAAGAACAGTTATACAAACCGTCAAGTTATATCTATAATAATTTCAGCACTCAAAAAGTCGGAAATTTAAAGTTTAATATTTCTAAAAAATATTCTTTTAATTTTGATACTCAGCTTCCTGCCATCTCGTCCAGTTATATTTCTGATGATGTGAAAGCAGAAATTTTCCCACAACTTATCGATGAAAATTATATCAAAAAAGGATTTATCTGGAAAAAAATGAGTCTAAAAGAGAAAAAAGAAGCCCAAAACGTTATCAATACTATCGAAAACACCAATAAATAGAACCAATCCGTAAACTTTATTATATGGAGAAAAATCGGTAATTTTGTATCATGTTCAATACTTTAGGTAATCTTCTCAGTCTTACAACATTTGGAGAAAGTCACGGTGTGGCTTATGGTGGAATCATCAATAATTTTCCGGCAGGTTTGGAAATCGATCTTGATAAAGTTCAGTATGAATTAGATCGCAGAAAACCAGGTCAATCGGCTATTGTTACACAACGAAAAGAAAGTGACACCGTGAAATTTCTTTCAGGAATGTTTGAAGGAAAAACAACCGGAACTCCAATTGGTTTTATCATCGAAAACGAAAATCAGAAATCAAAAGATTATGATCACATCGCTAATTCTTATCGTCCGAGTCATGCAGATTTTACGTACGATCAAAAATATGGGATCAGAGATTATCGTGGCGGTGGAAAATCTTCAGCAAGAGAAACAATCAATTGGGTTGTTGCAGGTGCGCTTGCAAAACAACTTTTATCAGATATAGAAATCAATGCTTACGTTTCTTCTGTAGGCGATATTTTCTGTGAAAAACCGTATCAGGCTTTAGATTTTTCTAAAACTGAAAGCAATGAAGTTCGTTGCCCAGATTCAGAAACTGCAGAAAAAATGATTTCAAGAATCAAAGAGATCAAAAAAGAAGGAAATACGATCGGAGGAACGATTACCTGTGTAATTAAAAACGTTCCTGTCGGAATTGGAGAGCCTATTTTCTCTAAACTTCAGGCAGAATTAGCAAAAGCAATGTTGAATATCAATGCCTGCAAAGGTTTTGAATATGGAAGCGGATTTTGTGGAGCTAAAATGACAGGAAGTGAGCACAATGACAGTTTCAACACAGATTTCACTACAAAATCTAACCTATCAGGTGGAATTCAAGGTGGAATTTCTAATGGAATGGATATTTATTTCCGTGTTGCGTTCAAACCTGTGGCTACAATTTTACGCCCTCAGGAAAGCGTTGACAAATATGGAAATCCAGCCATCGTGGAAGGAAAAGGAAGACACGATCCTTGTGTAGTTCCAAGAGCTGTTCCTGTCGTAGAAAGCTTAGCTGCTTTTGTATTGGCAGACTTATTTTTGATCAACAAAACAAGAAACATCAATAATTTTTAATATCAATTAATCGTATGAAAAATTACTGGGACAAAGGAATTTCTTTCGAAGAGTATGTAAATACAGGAAAAGAAAGATTAGAAAATCCGACCACTCAACAAGACACAGATTATAAACAATATTACGAATTGGGACTTCAAAGAATGGAAAGAACTTTAAAAAAGTACAGTCCCGATGAAGAACAATTAAAAGAATTAGAATCTAAAAATTTCGACGGAAAAATTTTAATTATTTCTGAAACTTGGTGCGGTGATGCAAGTGCAACCGTTCCGGCTTTGGTTAAATTTTTCGAAGGCCACAACGAAGTAAGAATATTTTTAAGAGATAGCGATAAAAGTCTGATCAGCCAATTTCAAACCAACGGAACAGAATCTATTCCGAAAGTTATTATATTGGATAAAGATTTTAACGTAAAAAATTCTTGGGGACCAAGACCAAAATTCGGAAAGGAATTATTAATGAAATACAAAGCCGATCCGGAAGCATATACAAAAGATCAATTTTATAATGATCTGCAATTGTACTATGCTAAAAACAGAGGTAAAGATGCTGTTCAGGAAATATTGGAATTGTTATAAGAATAATTTTTATTAAAAAGTAAAAATGAAAAAAAATATAATTTATATAGTCTTGATCGGCATTATCGGTGTGATCGCTTTTGTTCCGGGAGTAAAAGATTCTTTGAAAGACCTGTTTTTCCCGATCGCGACGATTGAAAATGCGGTACACATCAGCGAAGAAGATTATGATATCGAATTAAAAGGAATCAATGTTCCAAGCACGAATCTTAAAAACTTTAAGGACAAACCAATTTTCTTAAATTTTTGGGGAACCTGGTGTCCGCCTTGTAGAAAAGAATGGCCATCAATTCAAAAATTATATGACACAAGAAAAGGAAATGTAGATTTTGTATTAATTGCAATGAACGATCAGGAACCGGCTGTGAGAAAGTTTTTAGAAGAGAACAAATACAATGTTCCCGTTTATATTGCTCAAAGTCCGATCTCAGAAAAACTGTTGCCGAAAGTATTTCCTACGACTTTTCTTTTAGATAAAAGCGGAAGAATCCTTATAAAAGAAGATGCTTCAAGAGACTGGAACACAGAATCTACCCATCAATTCATTGATAATATTATTAAGTAATATTTAACTAAAATTTTTATTGAGTTGGTACGGAATTTGCGAAATTTGTATAGTTGAAAAAATTATTTTAAAACTAAACACACAATGAAGTATTCAAAATTAAATTTGGCAAAAGAAGCCATTAGCCATAAAGGTTTCGTAAAAAAAATCCCTGATATATTCAGGATGATAAAAATGTGGAGAAAAGGAGATTATCCCGTGAATTCCATTGATATTATTCTACCTCTATTAGGTCTTGTCTATGTAATTTCACCAATTGATTTACTTCCAGAGGTTGCAATACCTGTTTTGGGAGTTTTGGATGACTTGGCAGTTTTGTCACTAACGATTCCTAAATTGGTAAAAGAAGTCGACAAGTTTTTACTTTGGGAAGCCGAAAAGGAATACAGTTCGGGTCAAACGAAAGTAATTGACGCGCAAATATTAAAATAAATAAAAACCATTCCGAAAAAGGAATGGTTTTTTGTTAATAGTGAATAAGTCAATTAGCTTTGTTGTCAATTTTAATAATTTACGCCTATCAAATAACCACAAACAATTCACAATTGACCATTCACTTGCAAAGCAAAATTGATAATTCCCCTTTCACATTTTACAGTTCCCTTTCAAATCCTTAAATTTGCAACATCTAATAAAAAATAATGGAAAGTAAAAAAGAATTCTTTTTGGAGTGCTACAAGCTAGGTATCATTAAATTCGGAAGATTCACTTTAAAAAGTGGTATTGAAAGTCCGTTTTATGTAGACTTAAGACCTTTAGCCTCAGATCCTAAAATTTTAAAAAATCTTGCTAATTATTTATTGGAAATGCTTCCTTTAGATAATTTTGATTTGATCTGCGGAGTTCCTTACGCTGCACTTCCAATGGCTACAGCTATGTCTTTGGAAAGCTACATTCCATTGATTATCAAAAGAAAAGAAGCGAAAGATTACGGTACTAAAAAAATGATCGAAGGAATTTACCAGAAAGGACAAAACTGTCTTTTGGTAGAAGATGTAATTACTTCCGGAAAATCTTTGGTAGAAACAATCGCTGAAATTGAGCAGGAAGATCTTAAAGTTGCTGATATCGTTGTTGTTCTAGACAGAGAACAAGGCGGAAAACAACTTTTAGAAAGCAGAGGATTTAGAGTTCACACCCTTTTCAATATTTCAGAAGTTTGCGAAATTCTTCAGGAAACAGGAGATCTTAGCGATGAAGAAGTGAAAAGAATTCAGGATTTCCTTCAAGGGAATCATATTCAGTTTGAAGAAAAAACAAGATCTTCTTATGAGCAAAAATTACAAAATGCTCAACATCCGGTTTCTAAAAAATTATTAGAGACAGCTTTAGCAAAACAATCAAACCTTATCGCTTCCGCAGACGTTACCACAACTCAGGAATTGTTGGAATTAGCAGAAAAAGTAGGTCCAAATATTATTGCATTAAAAACTCACATCGATATTATTTCTGATTTCGATTACGAAAAAACAATCGTTCCATTAAAAGCTTTGGCTCAAAAATACCAGTTTTTATTAATGGAGGACAGAAAATTTGCCGACATCGGAAACACTCAGGAACTACAGTTCACAAGTGGAGTTTTCAAAATTACAGATTGGGCAGATTTCGTGACTTCTCAAGTTATCGGAGGTTTTGAATCATTGGATTGCTTCAAAAATGTAGGTGTTGTTGCCATCATCGGAATGTCTTCAAAAGGAACTTTAACAACCAACAGCTATAGAGAAGAAGCGCTTAAAGTAGCTTTATCACATCCAAATGTAATTGGAGGAGTTTCTCAGAACGCTATTCCTGAGGAGATCTTATTGTTTACTCCGGGAGTGAATTTGGCAGATTCAGGAGACGGAAAAGGACAGCAATATAATACTCCCGAGCATGTATTTAAAACGCTTCACACAGATTTTATTATTGTAGGAAGAGGAATTTATAAATCTGATAACCCCGAACAGGCTTCTATCACGTATAAAAACGAAGGTTGGAAAGCATATTTGAATTCTTTAGAAAAAAAAGCAATTCAGAACTAAAATCTTACGAAATCTCTTCAAAATAAGTTATATTTGGTACTTTATCAGAATTTTGAAAAAAAGTATTAGTATTTGTCTTGTTTTGTTTTTGGGTGTTGTAGAGGTTTCTGCGCAAAAAGACAGCATTTATATTGAAGCCAAATTGTCTTCGAATAAAAAAACGCTGAACATTAATCAGGAACTCGTTTATTACAATAATTCCGAAAAAGAATTAAATACCGTAAAGCTTTTAAACTGGGTTTCAGCTTACAGAAAAAGAGGAACTTCGCTGGTTTACAGAAAACTGGAAGACAGAAATAATGATCTGCATTTCGCAAAACCTGAAGAACAGGGAAAACTTTTAAGTTTAAACATTAAAGGTTCCGATAATCAGGATATTTCTGTAAATAATATTTCAGAAGAGAACCTTTTTCTTCCTTTGGCTAAGACTTTAAAACCTGGTGAAAGCGTAAAATTACAACTGCAATATCAGATGCAGCTGCCTGACAAAAAATTTACAGGCTACGGAACATCTGATAAAAATATAGCTTTAAAATATTTCTTTATTGTTCCGGATCATTTTGATCCGGACAATATTTCTCAGAGAAATTATCATGACATTGAAGAATCTATTAGCTTCAATACGTATTGGACAGTTAATTTCGACATTCCCGTAAATTATTTCATTGAAAGTAATCTTCAACAGATTCAGATGAATTCTTTTAAAGGATATTTGGATTCTGATCCTGAATTTTTGATCTCACAAAATGAATTTCCGTCCATAAAAATCAATACTTCAGATATTAATACCGAGGTTAAATTTGGATATAATTTAAAACCGGAAGAAAAACAAAATTTAGAATTTTATTTACCATTACATTTAAAATTCATTAAAGAAAAAATAGGTTCTATTCCTGAAAGAATATTTATTTCAGATAAGTTCAGAGATAAAGAAGACTTCTTTGGAAACAATGACATTACGTTTTTGAAATTCAGATTCAGACTTTTTACCGAAGCTGAAAAAACGGATATGGATTATTTCGGGATCATTGCTAAAAAAATTCTTGATGAAAGTATAATCACAGACAAGCAAGATAACCATTGGTTTAAAAATGGGTTAAAATCTTATCTTGAAATTCAATATTTAAATAAATTTTACTCTGAAACTAAACTTTTAGGAACTTTACCCGAAACTAAAGTCTTCGGTGTAAAACCATTAAAACTGTTTCATGCTTCAAAAGTAAAGTTGATTGACCGTTATGGTTTAGCGTATCAATATATCATGTCTCAAAATCTTGATCAGAAAATTGATGAAAAATTTACTGTTTTAAGTAATTTTAATGACATGGCGATCAGTGGTTTTGAAACAGGAAGTCTGTTCAATTATTCAGCTGATAAAATGGGGCATGAAAAATTCAATACCCTGTTAAAGAATTATATTGCTGAAAACACTGATAAACAAATTAATCCAAAGGATTTCTTAAAAGAACTTTCTCAGGAAGATAAAACAACAAGTTATTTAACTGATTTTCTTGAACATAAAAACAGGGTTAATTTTAAACTGAAAAGATTTAAAAAAGAAGATGATTCTTTAAATATCAATATCTATAAAAACACTCTTTCCTCAATTCCTGTAAAATTGGAAACCGAAACCAAGGAAACAAAAGAGAAAAAAGAATATTGGATAGAAACCGATGAAAATGAAAATACAAAAATGTTTTCTATTCCAGCTTTAGACATCTACAAGATCACTTTAAACAACGATTTTATCTTCCCGGAATCGAAGTACCGAGATAATTTTCTTTATGCAAAAGGTTTTTTCTCAAACACGAAAAAGATCAAATTAAAACTGATAAAAGATATTCCGAATCCTGAATTCAATGAAATTTATGTAAGTCCAAGAGTTCGTTTTAATAATACCTACGACAAATTTTTGATTGGATTTAATTTTAAAAATCAATCTTTTTTTGATCAGAAGTTTTTGTATTCTGTAACTCCAACTTATAGCACAGGTACAGGAAAACTGACAGGTTCAGGATCTGTTTCCTACTCTTTTCTGCCTGCCGAAAGTATCCTGAGGAGTTTAACCTTTGGAGTTTCGGGATCTTATTTTCATTATGATTATGATCTTGCTTACAGAAAAGCTTCTATTTTTTCTAATATTAATTTCAGAAAAAATCCTAGAAGTACAGTGAGTAGAGGAATTGGACTTTCTTATACTTATTTTGAAAGAGATCTGAGCCAGGCAATGATCGCTAGACGTGATTATGACAAATATAATCTTTGGAGTGTTGGTTATGGATATTCCGACAGTCAGATGATTCACGAAAAAAGTTTAAGCGTAAGCACGCAAGGAATGGAAGATTTTAACAAAATCACCGCAGAAGCTTTTTACAGATGGGAATTTGCTCCAAAACAAAAATTAAGCGTAAGATTATTCGCAGGATATTTCCTGAGAAATGATACAAGAAACAATACTTTCAATTATGGTATTTCCAGAGTTTCTGACTACTCTTTTTCTTATAATCTTTTAGGGCAAAGTGCCAACAGCGGAATTTTATCTCAACAGTTTATTTTGGCTGATGGTGGTTTCAAATCGTTTCTTCCCGGAAGTGTCAACAAGTGGATTACCTCTGCGAATATAGATTCAAGTGTCTGGAAAATTTTTCATATTTATGCCGATGCAGGTATTTATAAAAATAAAGATCAGCCTACAAAGTTTATTTGGGATACAGGTGTAAAAGTAAGAGTAATTCCTGATTTTCTTGAGGTCTATTTCCCAATTCAGTCTTCTTTAGGATTTGAACCTTCATTTAAAGATTATGCGAGAAGAATAAGATATACATTGGTTCTTAACTTAGGATCAATCATCAATGCCGCAAGAAGAGGATGGTATTAAAAAAACAGCTACGAATCGCAGCTGTTTTCATGTACAAAAATTATTTAAACTAATCTTTTAATATCTTTTGAGAAACAGGTTCATTATTAATAGTTCCTGTGACAATATAATTTCCTTTTGGCAAATCAGAAACATCTAAACTTAAAATATTTTTCGCGGAAGTGGCTTTTAAAATTGCTCCTACAGAGTTGTATATTTTCACATTTTTCACTTCAGTTCCAAACATCAATTCATTCTCTTTAACAAATCCATTTTGGATGAAATTGAATTTCCCAGTATTATTATAAATATCAGTAACAGCCAATGTTCCACCGGAAGAATTTCCCGGAGAAGCCGTTGCAATAGTAAAATCTACGACATTATTATTGGTGTCGCCCGAGATTCTTGTAATAGAAGTTGTGGTAGTTGGTGATGGAGCCGGTCCCGGACCTTCAAATTGATCCGCTGTAGGTCCATATCCTACAAAATCTAAGACATTGGTAGCTGTAGGCCCTGTAACCTGCGTTGCGTTACTAGCCAAAACGACTTTTCCAGAAGTAACGGCTATCCCAATTCCAACAGAAGGATTTGGATTTCCATTAAAATTAATAACCGTTGTAGCAATAAAATCAGGAGTTGGGAGATCTACCGTTCCGCCGCCACCAGTTGCTTCTTGAATCAGGTATGCCTGACCGGGAGTCAGAGTAATAGTTGGCAACGTATGATATTGAGTAAAAGTTCCAATAGCCGGAGCATATTGAATGGTTGCTCCTGTTAAAGTAGCGGTCGCCGAACCAATATTTTTCAGTTCTATGAAATCATTCTTTAATGTTGATCCCGAATTTCCGCCGCCGCCGTAAATTTCACTGATGGCAATTTGAGCATTCATTAATGCAACCATCGAAACTAATCCGATAATAGTAAAAAGTTTTTTCATGATAATACGATTTTTGTGATGTTATCATGAAAATACAAAAATAATACCGAAAAAATATAATTAAAATCAACAATATATTGAATTATTTAAATTAAACGTAACATAATTAATTTAAAAAGATATTATCTATTTCCAATACATATATTTAATAAAGATTTAATTAAACAAAAAAACCGCTGTTTCATTGAAACAGCGGTTGTATATCTAAAAAATATTTCAGATTAGTCTTTCAAGATTTTTTGAGAAACCGGTTGGTTATTTACCGTTCCAGTAACGATATAATTACCTTTTGCTAATTCAGCAACGTTTAAAGTTTCATTTTCTTTTACAGAAGCAGTTTTTACAACTTGTCCGAACATATTGTAAACTTTTACATCTTTAGCCTGAGATCCGAAAGTAATTCCTTCATTTTTAACGAAAGTGTTTTTAACGAAGCTTCCTTTTACTTTAGCAAAATCCGCAGTAGCCAAAGAACCAGTAGTTACAATGATATCATCAATAAAGAATCTATTGTTTGCAGCTACACTTCCTTCAAAAGTAAGAGTTACAGCACCTGTAGCACCTGTAATATTTACTGTATAAGTAGAAAATGCTCCTTTAGCTAAAGTTACACTAGCCTGATTTAATGTAGCACCAGTAGCAGAAATATTTAAAGTAGTAACTTCACTTGTTCCGTTCCAAGCTCCAGCTCTGAAAGTTAAAGTACCGTTTCCTGTTAAAGTGATTGACGGTGTAGTAATTGTTCCTTTTAAAGAACCTGTTCCCATTTTAAGACATTGGTTACCTTTGTAAGCCTTTGCCACAGTCCAAGCTCCTCCCGTTGTGTAAGATGTAGATCCGTCTGCAAATCCAGAAGCAGCTACACTTCCACTCCATCCGCCATCATTTCCACCTGTTCCTGATACATCATCAAATGTAGCACTAAATACTGTTTGTGCACTTGCAACAGCAGACATAACTACAATACTCAAAATAGTAAAGATCTTTTTCATAACTTAAATTTTTAATTATTAATAATTTACATGACAAAATTACATAGATTTTTCTATTTGATACAATAATTAGGTTAATTTTTTGTTAATAATGCTAAAAGGCCTACCATTAACATTTTTTAAGTATTTTTACCAATTATTATTAAAACCTTGCGGAATTTTATCTTATTATTCTCGTTGTTTTTCATGGGCCTATTCTTGGGAAATGCTCAGGTTTTCTCGTGGAAGAATCCCAACATTCCGGAAGACAGTATAAAAAAGGACAGTATTCTTGCCGCAAGACTTGAACAGGATATTTTTACAAAAGATACCTTAGACTTTGTAAGAACCAGCAACAGAATTATTGTGGACGAAGCGGTTCTTGCTAAAAATGATAAAAAAAGATTCTTAGGAGAACTAAATTCTAAAGGTTCAATTATTCGAGGGATAACTTTTGGTAACAATCAGGGGCAGTCTGTACAAAGTTCGATGGATCTTCAGATTTCCGGGAGACTTTCTAAAGATGTAACTATTTTGGCCAGTATTTCTGATCACAATTTACCAATTCAGGCCGATGGATATACGCAAACTTTAGAGGAATTTGATAAAATTTACATGCAGCTTAATATTAAGGATAAATCTATCCTTAGAGCCGGGCATCTTGATCTTAATGAATCTAAAAACTATTTCGCAAAATATCAGAGACGAAGCATGGGACTTCAGTTCCAGACAGAATTTGGAAAGGACAATAAAACTTTTGTAGATGTTTCAATGGGTGTGGCTCGAAGTGAGTTCCATAGAGTTCGTTTTCAAGGGGTTGAAGGTAACCAGGGACCTTATCGTTTGACAGGTAAAAATGGCGAACAGTTTATCACCCTGATCTCAGGTTCTGAACAGGTTTTTATCGATGGTATTTTAATGAAGCGTGGTGAAAACCAAGATTATATCATCAATTATAATACAGGTGAGGTAACTTTTACCAGTTTCCGACCTATTTTCCAGCAAAATTTCATTACTATTTCTTATAATTATGCGAATAGAAATTATTCGAGATATTTATTTACAGGAAAACTTGAGCATAAGAGAGAAAAAATGAAAGTGGGCTTAAGCTGGTTTATGGAAAATGATAACAAAAATGCTCCATTAGCACTAAATCTTTCCAAAGAAGACGAACAGATCTTAGCCAACGCAGGAAATGATCCTAATTTAATGTATGCTCCGTCAGGTGTGATTACTGAATATGATGTCAATAAGATTTTATACAAATTATCACAAAACGGTAATGGAAGTTTCTATGAATTTTCTACCGATCCTAATGAAACGCTTTATCAGGTTTCGTTTACTTATTTTGGAATCAATCTTGGAGATTATAAAATCACGCAGACCACCAATAACGGTCGTGTTTTCGAATATGTAGGCCCAAATGCGGGAGATTACAGAGCCGTTAGAAAACTGCCTTCACCACAAAAATCTCAGGTATACTCTGTGAATTCTGAATTCTTACTGAAAGATGGAAAAATAGGAGCAGATTTTTCATTAAGCAATTATGATTTAAACTTATTCTCATCAAAAGATTCAGACCAAAATATTGGTTATGCCGGACGTATTTTTGGGAATAAAACTTTCACAAAAAATAATTGGAAAGGTACTCCAAGTTTTGAGTATCAATATATAGATAAGCAATTCCATATTTTAGACAGAATTAATGATGTTGAATTCTCCAGAGATTTCAACTTGGCTCAGGAATTTAGCGGAAGAACTCAAAACAGATTTATTTTCAGCTTTTTAAACAAATGGAATAATAAATCTACCTTAAACTACCGCATCAACTATCTTGACGAACAGGATTCTTATAAAGGAATGAAAAATGATCTGGACTTTGGCTGGATCAAAGGGAAATTCTTCACAAAAGGAAATTTATCTTATTTGAATACTAATGCGATTCAGCAGGATACAAAATTCATCAGAGGTGGTGTTTCTACAGAATTTACAGGCCAGAAAGGAAGCTGGGCGGTCGGTGGAAGCATGGAACACAACGAAAAAAAATACAATGACACCCAATTGATGGATGTTACAAGTTTCAGTTGGAAAGAATTGTTTGTTCAAAAGAAAATCGGTGACAGTACAAGAACGAAATTGTTGGCCAGAGTTTACATGAGAGACAATGATTCGGTGCGTGACAACAGGCTTCAAAACATGAATAATATTTTAGGTTTCATGGCGGAAAGTCAGATCATCAAAACTGAAAAAACGACTTTAAATGCTTTAATTCATTACAGAAAATTCTTCTATCAAAATCAGGATATTGATGCATCAAGAAACAATGATTTTGTGGTTGGAAATATTCTTTATAACCAACAGCTTTTCAGAAACGGTATGCGTTTGCAGGCATTTTATGAATTAGGAAACGGACAGGAAGCGCAAAGAGAATTCCAATATTTAAAGGTTACGGACGGACAAGGTATTTATAAATGGACTGATTACAATGGTGACGGCGTTCAACAGCTTGATGAATTTGAAATTGCAGAATATTCAGATTTAGCACAATACATCAGAGTTTATACAAATTCTGTACGATACATTCCGTCCAATAAAAATAAAATTCAGTTGGCTTTATTTGTAAATCCTTCTATTGTTTTTAATTCTGAAAATAAATTTTTAAAGCGCTGGAATTTTAATATTTCCTTAAATTCACAAAACTCATTCTATAAAAAAGATAAGGTTTTGGTAATAAATCCATTTGAAAAAAATGCTGATCAGATCCTTAAAAATCAAAATATATTAGCCTCAGTTCAGTTCAGTCCGACAGAAAAATCAGGCTGGAATGGTAACTACCGTTTTATTTCCAACGATAACCTCATCAATGCCAATTTCAGTAATGAAGAAAGAGAGCAGATTTCTCATTTCTTAAATGTTGGATATTGGTTTAATAAAGAGTTCAGGGTAGATTGGGAAAATTCTGTTCATGATATCCAAAACTCTTCACAGTTGTTTGCTACGAGAGATTATCGTTTGAATAATTTTGAGACTAAACCAAAAGCAACGTATAAATTTACAGATGCCATTCAGGCTGAATTATCGTCTGCTTTCCGTCAAAAGCAAAGAATGGACGGCGAGGAACTATTAAAGGCTTTTGATATCACAGGAACGATACAGTGGGATCGCAAGAAAACTTCCATCAGAGGAAATTTCTCTTTTATTAATAATAATTTTAATGGAAATAATTTCAGTATCGTTGGAAACCAAATGTTGGATGGTTTGAAACCAGGTAAAAACCAGGTTTGGAGTGTTTTCATTCAACAGGCAATTAATTCTTTTTTACAATTGAACTTAAATTACGAGGGAAGAAATTCCGGAGATAGAACCATACACATCGGAAGTATGCAGGTGAAAGCGAGTTTCTAAATTCACTATTTATCACTTAAAAGAAACAAAAAACCCGACTTAAAAGCCGGGTCATAATTTTAATTCTTATTTGGTTTTATCTTTTTATAACTTTTATTGATTGTGATTCTTTTTCAGAATTAACTTTCAAGATATAAGTTCCAGCAGGTACTTTTCTCATATCTATTAATGCTTTATCTGAATTTACATTTTCAACTATCACTCTTTGCCCAACCGTATTGTACACTTCTACATTTTTGATTTTATTCACATCATTAATAGAGATAAAGTCTACCACAGGGTTGGGATAATAATTAAGTTTCTTCTTAGCAACATCCTGTACTGCTAAAACTGTTGTAACAAACTCATAACCTCCAAGATCCGGTGTCGTTGCATTTCTGGCATTTCCATCAGCGTCTACAGTAACTTCCGGAACCGGTGTTGCTTTATTATCAAGAGTAGAATTACCCGAAGAAGCTAAATGAAAATCTGTAGCAGAAACAAATGCAGGAAGAATATTAAGAGAATTCACGTTTCCTCCGAAACCTGTTTGTATATCTGATAAAGCAGCTCTTGCAGAACCTATATACCCAAGATTTGCTCCTGAAGAAAAATAATCATTATAATTAATATTAGAGAAAACTGTATTTGCGGCACCTGAATAAACTGTATATCTATCGCCTGTCTGTGTTTGGCTGTTTACAAAAATATTATTTCTTAAATCTACTGCCCCAGCAGCAGTAACAGCCGCCAAAACATTGAATGCAGAAGATCTTCCTGCCACGGTCTGACTTGCGTCCATCACAACAGTATTGTAATAGATTTTATAACCGCCACCTGCACCGACTACAATTCCGTTCCCGTTATCATTTACTCCGCCAGCTGCAGCGTATCCGTATCCTGAAATACCATTTACAATGTTATTGGATATCAAAGTATTTGCAGTCACACTTGTAGAAGCTACATAAATACCTTGAGAGCCGTAACCATTTATATTCGTATTTTTAATTGTACTTACTTTATTTTTATCTATAATTACTCCATTCGTAGCTGTACCTGCAACATAAATTCCGGCAAAGATAGTACCTGTACCGCTTGAAGTAAAATTGTTGATGTTATTACTTCTTATGATAACATTAGCTGCTGCTGACGCTCCTGTATTTCCCGATGTAACCGTAATTCCTGTTGCTCCTCCTGTACTGGTACCCGTATATCCAAGATTTGTAATTGTATTTGAAGTTATTGATGAGTTCACCGTTCCCGTTGCAAACCAAACACCTCTTTTAATTTCGGCATTTGCGGTTTCAAAATTCCCAATCGTATTATTGGTAACTGTTGCTCCGTCTAATCCTTGTAGATATATTCCAACCAATCGGTTCGCATCTACTCCGGTTGCAGTAAAGTCGTTGCCTGTAACCAATGTATTTGCTCCGTTACCAGCAGCGATCGCTGTAAACAGATACATTCCTATATAAGATTTTTTGACTGAGTTATTTTGAATAGTAACATTATTAAAATAACCTCCCGTAGGTGTTGTGTTTCCATCATACATGATAAAAGCTGAAGAAGTATTGATACCATTAACGATATTTAAATTCTTAACAACAATATTCGTATTTGCCGTCGCCGCAGTTGTCGCTATAAAGTTAATAACCTGTGGCGCTGTTGTAGCTGTATTTGTAAATGTAAGATCTCTCGTTGTGCCTGAAACTGTATTACTTCCGTCCAACGTTATATTACTTCCTAGAATTCTTACAAGCGTTGAACTTGCCAAATTTCCTGAAATAGTTGGAGTTGCTCCCGTTGCAGGTTTTATAGCAACAGAAGTGTAACTTGTTGTTCCTCCGCTTGCATTTAAAACTGCCGTCGCAGTTTCCGTAGTACTTGCTGTAATGCTAATATTAATAGCTCCCTGATGTGTTCCTGCATTAATTGCATCAAATGCATCTTTTAATGTAGTATATATTCCTGTCGTTGTGCCTGACGTTGCAGCTATACTAACTTGTGCATTTAAGTTTATTGCAGCAGCACTTACAGCAATAAAAAATAGAATTTTTTTCATGGTATTATAATTTGAATTGGATTATAAATATATGTAAAATATTCAAACTAAAATTAAAATAAATAAATTTAACACAAATAATTTATCATTAAACTAAATAATAACCAACCAATTAGGAATTTTTAACACATATTTTATTCCCAACTTAAACATAGTAAAAGTACTTTTCTAAATGTTTTATAATTTCGTAAATTTGCATCATGATAAAAATAGGCAACATAGAACTGCCGGAATTTCCGCTTTTGTTAGCTCCAATGGAAGACGTAAGTGATCCTCCATACAGACGCTTGTGTAAAATGCATGGTGCAGACTTAATGTATTCAGAATTTATTTCTTCTGAAGGGTTGATTCGTGACGCTATGAAAAGCCGAAAAAAATTAGACATCTTTGATTACGAAAGACCTGTCGGCATTCAGATCTTTGGTGGAGACGAAGAAGCAATGGCAATGTCTGCAAGAATTGTGGAAACTGTAAATCCCGATCTTGTTGATATCAATTTCGGATGCCCCGTAAAAAAGGTGGTCTGCAAAGGTGCCGGAGCTGGGGTTTTAAAAGATATTGATTTAATGGTACGTCTTACAAAAGCTGTTGTAAGCTCTACTCACCTACCCGTAACTGTGAAAACACGTTTAGGATGGGACAGTAATTCTATCAATATAGATGAAGTTGCAGAACGTTTACAGGAAACAGGAATTAAGGCATTAACAATACACGCAAGAACGCGCGGTCAGATGTACAAAGGTGAAGCTGATTGGGAACATATCTCAAGAATTAAGCAAAATCCAAATATTGAAATTCCAATTTTTGGAAATGGTGATATTGATTCTCCCGAAAAAGCTTTAGCATACAAACAAAAATATGCCTGCGACGGAATCATGATCGGTCGTGCAGCGATTGGCTATCCTTGGATTTTTAATGAGATAAAACATTTCTTTAAAACAGGAGAACATTTACCGGAACCAACAATTTTCGACAGATTATTAGCCGTTCGCCAACATGCAGAATGGAGCGCAGAATGGAAAGGTGAAAAATTAGGATTGATAGAAATGAGACAGCATTACAGCAATTATTTCCGTGGAATTCCTCATTTTAAAGATTTCAGAAGAAAATTCCTAGAAGTATATACTTTGGAAGAAATGGATGAAGTAATTAAACAAACTCAAGCATTTTACGAAGAATATCAGGCTCAAGTATAAACAAGAAAACCATCAAATATTTGATGGTTTTTCTTTTATTATTTAAAATTAAATATTTTAATATCCTTCTGAAGTAGACTGATTTTTAATTAATCCCAATGCTGAAGAAGTTCCTATTCTTTTCACTCCCAAATTGATCATTTTCTCTGCATCTTCTGGAGTTCTTACCCCTCCTGCTGCTTTCACAGGAAGTTTCCCGGCATTATCAAGCATAATTTTTACACCTTCAAACGTTGCTCCGTTCGGCTTTCCACCGGTAGTTTCATAAAAGCCTGTTGAAGATTTTACGAAAATATTCGGAAGATCATTTTCAGAAAAATTTTCTTCTGCCCAATTGGAAATCTTTTTAGTAAGATCAGCAATCTGTTCATCCATTAAAGCTGCGATCTCAATGATCCATTTTGCAACCTTTTGATTTTCCATACACAATTGTGTACACTTTACAAATTCTTCTTTTACCAGTTCCAGATCTCCTTTCAGATAAGCATTATAATTAATAACAAAATCTAATTCGTCTGCTCCGTCTTGTATTGCTTTTGAGGCTTCTGCAAGTTTTTCATCAACAGAATAAGTTCCTTCATGAAAACCAATTACAGTTCCTACAATAACATCTGAATTCCTTTCCTGAATATACTTTTTGATTTCGGATACATAATCCGGACGGATCATTACCGCAAGAATACCATTATCAATAGCCTCCTGTGCAAGATCTTTATCTTTCTGTAAAGTTTCTTCGTTTGAAATACCCGATTGTGCGGGAGTTTTCAAATATGTTGAATCCAAATATTGAGCAATATTCATAATCTGTTATACTTTCAATTGTCTGTAAATACCTTGCTCCAAAGATATGAAAGTTTCTGTTCTTGTCACTCCTTTTAGCTTCTGAAGTTTGCTGAGAATCATCATCAAATGATCATTATCCTTACAAAGAACTTTCAAGAAAATCGTATAATTTCCTGTGGTGTAATGCGCTTCCACTACTTCGTTGATTTCTTTTAAAGCTTTCACAACTTCAGGGTAGTGACTTGGCTGATCTAAAAATACACCGATATAAGAAATTACTTTATATCCGATCTTTTTAGGATTCAGAAAAGAGATTGAATTTTCAATAACTCCTGCATGCTCCAGCTTCTTAATTCTCTGGTGTACAGCGGTTGTTGAAATTCCTACATTTTTTGAAATGTGTGCTAAAGAAGTTTTAGCATTATCCATCAACATGTAGATGATCTCCTTGTCGATTGAATCTAAATGGTAGTTTGCGTTTGTTGAATTTTTCATTTTTTCTACTTTTTTTAATTATTTATGTTTTTACATTGTGTTATAAATCGCTAAATTTTACAAAAACCGGAAAATGATCGCTATACCCACCCAAATACCGTGTACCGGCATAAGTTCGAAAGGGTCTTTCTTCAAAATTCCTGTTCCTACTGCGTATTTTCTCAGAGTTGAACACTTCAGCATCCTGAAATGATAAACCTACATTATCAAATAATGATTTTGACAATATAATCTGATCAAACAGCAATCCGGATTTATAATGAAAAGTAGAATAATTTCTTGTGGAAAACAACTGTTGGAAAGGATTTTCTAATACCTTTTCGCTGGCGTTGTCATAGAGAATTTTTACTAAATTTTCATCATCTGGGTTTTCGTTAAAATCACCACACAAGATTACATGCTCCTTTTCATTTATTATATTCAAGATCCGCCCCCGAACCTCGTTCAATATAAAAGCTCTTTTTGGTTTATTAATATCTCTTTCTCGCTTTGAGGGAAGGTGCGCGATAAAGACATTAATAATCTCTCCTTTATATTTCACTTTAGAATACAATACATCTCTTGTTGTGTCGTAGTTTTCTGTGTTTTTATCTATAATTTCAAAGAAGAAAGTAATGGTTTCTGAGTCTATTACTTCTACTTTATTCTTATCATATAACAAGGCAACATCTACATTTCTCTCATCCATAGAATTGTAATGAATGATGCCATATTCTGAATTAAAGGGCTCCAATTCTACAAGATCTTCCAATACTTTCCTTCCGGAAATCTCAGACAGACCTATCATAAATGGCAGTACCCCATTTTCCTCCTTCATTAATTGAAATACGTGCGCAATTTTTAAAAGCTTGTTTCTGTATCTTTTGTCGTCCCAACCTCTTAATCCTGATTTTGTAGGATCCAATTTATGAATTGGTGTTGGATCGGGCAAAAATAAATTTTCAACATTGTAAAAACTGAACAACTCCATCGCCTCGCATTTCTATTCTTTATTTTTTATACTTTAGTTTCGATATGTAAATTTATTATTTTTTTTCAAATATGGTTAATTTATTTACAATATATTTACATTAATTTCATACTTAAAACAATGACGGTTTAGTAATAAAAATAACCAATTATAAGTATTCGATTAAAATTTTTAATCATTATCGAGTTCTATCATTCAAAATAAAATCAAAACAGCATATAAAATTTAAAATAATTAGAATAATAATCTATTATAAATAGGATTATGCAACCATATTTAAATCTTAATCGCAGTTATTGCAATTATTATTCCATTTTTCGAATTAATTATTCAAAAAGTGAAAAAAATGTTTCTGATTAACGAATTTAAGTAACTATTTCGAGAGTAAATCAGGACGTTTTTCTTTAGTAATCCTCATTGCCTCGTCATGACGCCATTCTTCAATCTTAGCAAAATTACCGCTTAATAAAATTTTAGGCACTTCTAAACCTTTATAATTTTCAGGTCTTGTATAGATTGGCGGAGACAAAAGATCATCCTGGAAACTATCCGTCAAAGCGCTTTGCTCGTCATTCAAAACTCCGGGAACCAAACGGATAATTGAGTCTGCAAGTACACAAGCAGCCAATTCTCCACCCGTAAGAACATAATCTCCGATCGAAATTTCTTTTGTAATATGAAGATCCCTAACCCTTTGGTCGATACCTTTATAATGTCCGCACAAAAAGATCAGATTATTTTTAATAGAAAGCGTATTGGATATTTTTTGAGTTAAAGTAACCCCATCCGGCGTCAGATAAATAACTTCATCGTATTCTCTCTGAGATTTAAGCTCCGAGATACACTTATCCAACGGTTCAATCATCATCACCATCCCTGCACCGCCTCCGTAAGGCTCATCATCAATCTGTCTGTGCTTATTAATTGACCAATTTCTCAATTGGTGAAAATGTACTTCTACCAACCCTTTATCTACCGCTCTTTTCAAAATAGAAGTCTGAAAAGGGCTTTCCATCAACTCAGGAAGTACGCTTATGATATCAATTCTCATTGTAATGTTTCGTTTTTCTTATTCGGTAAAATAATTAGTCTTAAAGATGAATCTTTATTAAAATAGCTCCACATCCAGTTGAAGAACACGGCAAGTTTATTTCTTACACTCAAAATCAACATTAAGTGTAAAAACATCCAAAAATACCACGCAAAAAAGCCCTGGAATTTTATAAATGGTAAATCCACAACTGCTCTGTGTTTTCCGATGGTTGCTAAAGATCCCTGATCTTTGTATTCATATTCCTGCCATTCACCAGAGGTTTTCTTCAAGAAATTTTTACCTAAATTTTTTGCTTGATTAATGGCCACATTTGCAACCTGAGGATGCCCTTGTGGATATTTTGGAGTTTCCATGTAGGAAATATCTCCTATTGCATAAATATTATCGTATCCTTTTATTTTATTAAAACGATCAACAATATATCTGTTTCTGTTTAATTTATCTTCCGGAAAACCGTCTACAACATTTCCGGTAACTCCTGCCGCCCAGATCACGTTGTTTGACGGAATACTTTTCCCGCTTTTCATGTGAACTTTATCACCATCATAATCAGTAACATATTCTTCACTCATGAAAGTTACTCCCAGATCTTTCAAATACTTTTCAGACTGAGCCTGAGCTTCAGGGCTCATTACGGCAAGTGGTTTTTCTGTAGAGCTTATTAAAATGATTTTAAGATTATCAAAATTCATGTAAGGATAATCTCTTGGCAGAATTTCTTTCTTCATTTCCGCGAAAGCTCCGGCTAATTCTACTCCGGTTGGTCCACTTCCTACGATCACGATATTCCAATTGCCATCATCGCTTCGGCTTTTTTCGATAATCAGTTTTTCGAAAGTCATTAAAACATGATTTCTGATGCCGATCGCTTCCTGAGTATTTTTCATTCCGAAAGCTCTTCCTGCAAGATCTTTATTACCGAAAAAATTAGTTTTACACCCTGTTGCGATGATTAGCTTATCATAGGTAAATTCGGCTTCATCGGTGATCACTTTATTATTGGTAGCATCAATCTCTCGAACTTCCGTTAAACGAAACTGCGTATTCCTTGACTGCTGAAAAATTTTCCTGAACGGGAAAGAAATATTGGAAGGTTCTATCCTCCCACACGCTACCTGATAGAAGAGCGGCTGAAACATATGATGATTAACTCTATCCAGAACAATTACCTTTTTGTTCTTGTTATTCAACGTTTTTGCAAGTTGTAATCCCGCAAATCCTCCTCCTATAATGATGATCTTTTCGCGTGTTTCCATATTATACAAATTTACTTATTTTATTTAGCATTTTAGTCGTTAAAAAGTTAGTTTTGCAAAACTTTATGACACAAAAAAAGTACACCAAAAAAACTGCCAAAAAGATTCATGACAACAGGCGAAAAAATTATTTTTTCCGTCGCAAAATTGTCTTGGCCATTTTATTTGTTGCTTTATTGGGCACAGGATTGTATTTAAAACAATCGATAAGCTATTATTATGCTTTATATTTTAATAAATTCAGTCATAAAAAACTCCATAATAATGAAAGGGAAACATTAAGAATTCAAAAAATTCTTAGCAATAATCTTGATAAAACCTATGGTTTTGACATTTCTCATTATCAAAACCGAGAAGATATAAAATGGGACAGCCTGAGTATCGGGAATAAAACTATTCCGCTGGAATTTGTTGTAATGAGAGCTACAATGGGCAACCGAAATGCCGACAAACATTTTGAAGAATTTTGGCAACAGGCAAAGAAAAATGAATTAATTCGTGGTGCTTATCATTTTTACAGAGCCGATGAAGACCCTGTAATTCAGGCGAATAATTTCTTGGCTAATGTAAAATTGGAAAGCGGAGATTTACCTCCAATTTTAGATATTGAAAAAATTCCGAAGCGAAAAACCAACAAAAAATTAATTGAAGATTTAAAAGTCTGGTGCAAAATCATCGAAGAAACTTACGGTGAAAAGCCAATTATTTATACCTATTATCATTATTATAAAGACTTTCTAAAGGGCGAATTTGATGATTATCCGCTTTGGCTGGCCAATTATAATGATGTTCCTACTCCATCTCCAGAGGGCAATTGGGATTTCTGGCAGTTTACAGAAAACGGAATCGTTCACGGAATCAACACCAAGGTAGATTTGGATATTTACAATGGTAGTTTATGGTCTTTGAAAAGATTGACGATAGATTAAATTATTTTCTCAGAAATTCTAAAACATCAGCATTTAATTCTTCCGGGTTTTCTAAAGGAATAAAATGTGTTGCATTTTTATAGATTTTAAGCTCAGAATTTGGAAGTTGTTTCGCTATGAATTCTGTATGTTCTTTTTTGATCACATCATTCTCTCCGGCAATTACAAAAACAGGATTTTGAATTTTATTTAAAGAATTTTTCGTGATATTCGGTTCTTTCAGCATAATTTTCAGCAAACGTATTTCATTGAATTTGGCAGGATCATTTTCAGCCTGAAAAACATGAAGTTGAGTTTTCATATTATGCAAAAGTCGTGAATCTACACCTTCCGGGAAAATATTAGCTCCGATCGTTACAAGCTTTTTCAGATGATCTGGATATTTCAGGGCAAACTCAAAACCTGTATTTCCGCCATCGCTCCAGCCGACGATATTTACTTTTTTCAAACCAAGTTCATCAACCAAAGCCTTTACATCATCTGCGAAAATTTTATAGGTAAAATCGGTTTTTGATGAATCCGTACTTTTCCCCTGACCTCTTGTATCTATTGCTATTACTTTATAATATTTAGAAAGTTCAGGAATCTGCTGATAAAATTCTTGAATACTTCCACTGTTACCGTGAAGTAAAACCAAAGGCTCACCTTCACCATATATTTCATAATACAGATCTGTATTTTTCAGCTTTAAAACCTTTCCTACAGAAGAATTTTTACCGTAAATAGAATTTTCTTTTTCCATATTATATTTGCTTAGATCAGGAATAAGGTCTGTAAGATTTTCATCAGAAACAGCCGTTTCATCTTTTACATTCTTTCCGTTTTTATCAACTTTCACATCAATATTTATTGCGGGAGCTGCCAAAGTTATCTTCTCCCAATCTCCGTAAAATTTTCTTAAAAAGCCTGTTCGAAATAATGCTGCACTGATATTTATTTTACCTTCAAATTCCTTTAAAAATTGAATTCCAATGAAAAATTTTCCCTGAACCCAAATATTATAATGATTAACATCTAACGAAAAAACTCCTTCTTTTATCATATCTTCCGTTAATTGTACTGTAATTTCTTCTTCTAAAATATTCTTATCAGGAAAACCATTTTTCTCGCTGTAAATACTGTAACGCATTAAAACCGGCTTATCTGATTTATAACTTGCAATATTTAAGTTGATATTTTTAATCTTGGATCTTTTACTTGCATTAAATTCCAAAGCAGTTTCTCCCAAGAAATCTTCTTTACGAAATTGTGGATTTACCGAATACATCACATGTTTCGTCTTGGTATTAACGCCCCAGTTTTTATCAACTAGCTTTTTAGGTACAAGTTTTACTTCCTGAATATTTTTAACTTTCTCATTTAGAAAAACTTTCTGAGAATTTTGTTTTGAAAAATTTTGAACAGATTCTGAATAATTTTCATAGCCCGGAACTTCTATTCTTACTTTATGACTAACATCAATTCCAGAAAGATCGATTGAAAAATTTCCTTTTTCATCTGAAATAACACCTGTTTTTTCTTTTTCAACACCAATTTTCACGTATGGAATTGGTTTATTTTCTTCTTTGGAGAAAACAGTTCCGGAAACAACCTGCGCGTTGATGTAAAAAGTAAAAAATAGAAGAAATAAAATGTTGAGTTTTTTCATGGTAAAAGTTTGATACAAAAGTGTTCATTTATTTCATTAAAAGCTCCCAACAGGTTATTAAATTTAACACCTATCTTGTTAAATGTTTTATAAAAAATCACTCAAATATGATTCTAATTTTATATTTAAACCACAGATTTACACAGATGATTCTGCTAAAAATAAATTAATTGAAATAATTATTATTTAAAAGGTCTTCTCTGAATCCATTCAGCTTTAGGGTTGAGTGACGAAAATATATTTCCAATAAACTGATTTATGAGAATATTATTATGTTTTATCAACCCGAAAATTTCAATCGGCTCTGCACCAATGGTTGATTTTATTTCCAAGGCTGTTCTTCCGAAAATTATTCTTTTAAACTTATTATTAATTGAAAATTCTACCATGTCTAAAAGCATATTCAGATACAATTGCTTTTCTTTTTGAAGCTCTTTATCATAGCCTAAAAAATAGGTGTCAATATCTTCGTTATTGAGAATTAAAGTATAAAACCCAATCAATTTTTGATCTAAAAAATATCCAAAGATTTTAAAATTTTGATTTAAATTTTCCTTCATACTTTCAAAATGATTTTCAGCAAGAAAAAAAGTATTGAAAGGAGCATTTTCTGCCACATTTTGATAGAGAACATTCATTTCTTTTTGATGTTTTTTTATGTCATCAAAATTCATTTCATACTTTTCAATTCCCTCAAATTTCTTTCTGGCAGAGCGTGCTCTTGTTCTGTATTTCTTGGAAAAATCATTTAAATAATCTTCAAAAACACTCCAGTTTTCTTTTATTTTCAACATCATATTCGGCTGAACAGAAAATCTGAAATAGGATTGATGATTTTTATCTTGAAAATACTTCACAAAATTGGACTGATAATCTTTATAAATGATCAAAGATGTTTTTCTGATCTCTTTTTGCATTTTCTGAACCGCCTTATCCAAAAGCGGAATAACCTGCTCTAAAGAGATTTGAGATGAATCAAAATAAAATCCGTTTTGCCCTGTCAACATATTGTTTCCCAAGATCATAACATCTTTGCTGAATTTTCTTCCAAAGAAATTTCTGATATTGCACCAAACTTCATTTTTCTGAAAAGTAGCATGATTTTTAAAATTTAAATACTGAAATAAAGCACCCCCAATCAATTCATTATCAATGAAAAAACCTACATAATAGCATTGCATGTTATCAGGTCTAGACAATTCCAAGACATGGAAATATTCCTTAGAAAGCATGATGTTGTGATTTCCAATTACAGCTTTCCACTGTAAAGGCAGTTCCGAAACACTATTATATATTTTTAAATTATATGGCACCCGTTGTGTATTTTGGAAATAAAATTTTAAATAATTGATAATCCATAGTTTTTATTTTCGTTTTACTTACATAAACGAATGAGCTTTGTTTTTTCTTTAATTAAATGATTTATTTTTCAATCCATCTTTGTTTATGCTTGCAATAAGTAAAAGCAAAATAAAAGCTACTATTAGAATATACTAGATTAACCTGAATATGGATGTTTGACTTATATTAAAAACTGCACAGAGAGTTATATAACATAAAAAAGGCCACAAATGTAGCCTTATAATTTCGATCGTTAGAATTTTATTTTTGTGTAACCCAATTAAAACCTTCCGGAGAATACCAACCGCAGACAATTCCGCCCATAATTGTGATCGTTATCGTCCAATATGCTGTATTAATGAAGGTATATTTCCAAGATTTCCTTTCAAACATGGCATTGATTGCCGTAAGTGGAAATACAAATAAAACCCCAGCCATAAAACAATGCAAAGCACCGTGGCCAAACGAACGATAAGCTGTTCCGTAGTCTTTCATGAAGGCAAAAAATGAAGGTTTTGCGTTCGTTTCGTCTCCACCAATCATTCCTAAAGCTCCGAATTGATGAATAGTGATCATTTGTAGGAAAAAAGCAATCAAAAAAGAGAGGATAAATGCGAAAACAAAGACAAATCCCATGTTTGATCCTTTCATTTTCTCTTCAGTTAATCCCACTTCCTGCATCCAAACAGTTCCGAAAATTTTTGGATGGTACCAGATAAATCCCATAATTAGGGGTACTAATGCGGCTACCGCAATAGCCAGAAAGTTAATTTGCATCATAGTTTTGTATTTTAATTTGTATATCAAATCTACATTAAAAATCAATATAAAATACACTTTAGATAAATTATAATTCATTTTAACTTAAAATCAAAAACAAAATAGAATAAACTCAATTAAAAAACCAATACCAACCTACATTTTCATGCTAATTATGAAAAACGATATCTGTTTTAAAAGATCTTTATATAATAGTATTAATAAGTTTTAAGTGTTTACATTTTCGTATTTTTGCCGCTCAATTGAACTCTTAAATCAAACCATTAAATTCCAATGAATTACGTTTCTGTCGAAAACCTTACCAAATCTTATGGCATCAAAGTTTTGTTCGAAAATATCTCTTTTCATGTAAATGAAGGAGACAAAATTGCCATTGTTGCCAAAAATGGGAGTGGAAAATCTACCCTTCTGAAAATTTTGATGGGCAAAGAAATTGCAGACAGCGGAACTGTAGTTATTAATAAAGATATTCAGGTTGTTTTGTTTGATCAGGAAATCGAGTTTGATTCTGACTTAACGATCGACGAATTTATGATGACGCTTGATTCAGCGCCAATTCAGGCATTGAAAAATTACCATAAATCGCTACTTTCCACAGATTATGATTTCATTGAAAAAGCTTTAGCCGAAATGGAAATTCATAAAGCGTGGGATTTGGAGAATGATATGGCACAAATCCTGTCTCAATTGAAGATCACAGAGCTGGATGCTAAAATGGGAACTCTTTCCGGAGGTCAGATCAAACGTGTTGCATTGGCAAAATTATTGACTGAAACCAGAGCAGAACACCGTCACACTTTACTTATCATGGATGAGCCCACCAACCACCTTGATGTGGAAATGGTAGAATGGCTGGAAAGTTATTTAAGTAAGGCAAAAATCACTTTAATACTGGTAACTCACGACAGATATTTCTTAGATGCTGTTTGTGGAATTATCTGGGAAATGGAGGATAAGAATCTGTATTTCCATAATGGTTCTTATGCGACTTATCTTGAAAATAAAATGATTCGTGAGGACAATATGAATTCTACTATCGACAAAGCCAACAACCTTTATAGAAAAGAATTGGAGTGGATGAGAAGACAGCCAAAAGCACGAACTACAAAATCGAAATCCAGACAGGATGACTTTTACGAAACTGAAAAAATAGCCAAAACTGATACCAGAAAAGAATCTCTGGAGCTTGATTTCGAAATGAAAAGGCTTGGAAATAAAATCTTAGAACTTAGAGATATTTCTAAAAGTTATGGTGACAAATTATTACTAAAAGATTTCAGTTATCAGTTTCAAAGAGGTGAAAAAGTAGGAATTGTAGGGAAAAATGGTGCGGGAAAATCTACATTATTAAATATCATTCAAGGTCTTGAGCCAAAAGATTCTGGAGAAATTGAAACCGGAGAAACTATAAAATTCGGTTACTTTTCACAAAAAGGACTTAAATATAAAGAAGACGAAAGAGTTATTGATTTCATCAAAGAAATTTCTGAAAACTTTCCTTTAGCCAACGGAAGAACGATTTCTGCATCGCAGTTTTTAAGGTTATTCTTATTTGATGATCAAACCCAATATTCGCCAATCTCAAAACTTTCGGGAGGTGAAAAAAGAAGATTGCATTTGATGTACATTTTATATCAAAATCCAAACTTCTTGATATTTGATGAACCTACGAATGACCTTGATCTTCCAACATTAACGGTATTGGAAAATTTCCTATTGAACTTCCAAGGAAGTTTGATTATTGTTTCTCACGACAGATATTTTATGGACAGAATTGTTGACCATATTTTAGCATTTGAAGGAGAAGGAAAAATCAGAGATTTTATCGGAAACTTCTCAGAATACAGAGAAAATTTAAAATTAGAAGAAAAAAACCCTAAGGTTGTTGTTGAGAAAAAAGTTGAAGCTCCTGTTTCGGCTCCTACTCCAGTTTCAACACCACAGTCACAGGCTCCAAAAAGAAAACTTTCTTTTAAAGAACAAAGAGAATTGGAAACGATTGACAAGGAAATTCCTCAATTGGAAGAACAACGCACAAAGATTCTTGAGCAACTGAATAATGAAAGTGAATATGATAAAATCACTAAGCTTTCTGCAGAGTTAGAAGCGATTTCTGAGAAATTAGAAAACCATGAAATGAGATGGTTGGAGCTTCAGGAGATATAATTGAGTGGTAGAGTTTTAAGGTTAGAGGGTTTTAGTGTTAGAATATTATAATTCTTGTCATCAGCATCAAGTTTTTTTAACTTAAATGTAATACATCAAACGCTCCAACTCTAAAACCCTCTAACCTTAAAACTCTCCAACTCAAAATCTCTCTTACAATTCAACTACTCTACCTTGTTTCGAGCTATCCCAAGCCGCATCAATAATTTTCATATTCTGAATAATTTCTCCTGCCGGCGATGGTAAATAATATCCGAAAACGATGTGTTCGTAGATATTTTGGTAATAATTCATGTAATTTCCGGGTTCGCTTGAAGTAAGTGTTCTTTCTGTCTCTGAATTTTCATTTAAAACATTTAAAACTCCATCCGTTTCTTTTAAAGGAATCATCCAGTCTTTTCCGTAAACAGGAATTGATCCTGCAACCAATTCATTTTCCTGATTATCTGTTCTTTCTTGTAAAAAAGTTCCTTTTTCACCGTGAATTACATAAGCATAATGTGCTTCTTTACTGAAAACAGAAGATTTTAATCTTACTCGTAAGTTATTTTTATAATAAAGAAGAATTTCGAAATAGTCATTCGCAAACTCTTCCCCTTTCATTGAAAATACATCAGCAAAAAGCTTTTCCGGAAAACCAAAATATTGTACTGCCTGATCTACCAAATGTGATCCTAAGTCATGAAGAGAGCCAGAACCAGTTGCCTGAGGATCTTCTTTATGCGCTTTTCCACTTGCTGTTGTGCGAAAACGGTCAAAACGAATTTCAACTTCTTTGATTTCACCTAATTTTCCTTCACTCATTATTTTTTGAACCCGAAGAAAATCGCGGTCAAATCTTCTGTTTTGATAAACACTTAGAAATAATCCTTTTTCTTCGGCTAATTTTACCAATTCTTCGGCTTCAGCAACATTTACTGTGAAAGGTTTTTCAACAATTACATTTTTTCCTGCCTCAAGAGCCATTTTAACAAATTCAAAATGAGTCTGAACAGGTGTATTGACTACAACTAATTCAATATCAGCATGAGTCAACATTTCTTCTACCGATTTATAGATTGTAGTATCAGGATATTTTTCTTTTGACTCTTCTTTGCTTCTTTCCACAACAGCCGACATAAAAAATCCCGGATGTTCTTTTAAAAATGGTGCATGAAAAATTTTTCCACTCATCCCAAAAGCACAAAGACCAACTTTTACCAATTGCATAATTTTATTTTTAAACAAATATATTCATAATTAAATTCCCGATGAACAGTCTACAATATTGATAGAAATAATTTATCATTCAATTAAAACATGACAAAAATCACAACATTTATTTTGAATTAGTCTAAATAACATTATCTGAATACCTACATTTGCACCTTATTTAAAACCACTCTAAATTAAGTAAAAATGAAAAGACAAATTACTACCTTAGGCTTTATTGTATTGGCGGCCACAGCCAGTGCACAAATGAAGTTTACTCCTGAAAATGACACGATTAGAATCCAGACTATTGAAGACGTAAATCTTTATAAAACCGGAAATCCTAATAAGGCAAGACCATTATCTACCAAGTCCAATCTTACGGTAGTGGAAACGCCACAGCCGATTGCTATCATCAGTCACGACATTATTGAGCAGCAACAGGCAAAACAATTGGGTGATGTTCTTCAAAACGTAAATGGTGTTTATCTTACTTCTGCAAGAGGTGGTTCGCAAGATAGTTTCGGAGGACGTGGTTTTATTTTTGGAAACGATAATATTTTCAAGAACGGATCAAGAATTAATAGTGGAGTTTTCCCTGAGGTAAGTGGTTTAGAAAGAGTTGAAGTTTTAAAAGGAGCCAACGCAATGCTTTACGGAAATGCGGCTGCCGGAGGTATTATTAATATGATTACTAAAAAGCCTAAATTCAATTTCGGTGGAAGTGTTGGATTGAATGGCGGAAGCTGGAATTCTTACAAACCTACAGTTGATATTTACGGCCCACTATCCAAAAATATTGCATTTAGAATGAATGGCGCTTATGAATATGCAGAAAGTTTCAGAGATGTCGTAAAGTCTACAAAATATTATTTTAATCCTTCGTTTTTATTTAATATCAGTCCAAAATCACAGTTGATTGTTGAAGCTGATTATCTTAAAAATGATATTACCCCTGATTTTGGGATTGGTTCTATTACAAAACAGGATGGTCTTACTTATGAATTAAATGATTTGCTTCCAAGAAGTGCATTTTTAGGAACCGACTGGCAATATCAAAATGTTCAACAGGTTTCAACGAATGTTACTTTTAATCATCAATTTAATGAAAAATGGTCTTTAAACAGTACAGCTTCTTATCAAAACTATACTAAAGATTATTTTTCTACAGAAAGAGTACAGTGGGGATATGAAAAAACCACGAACCGTCTTTCATGGAAAAGACCTTTAAACAAAACGTATAACGAACAAAATTATACTTCTGCGCAGGTAAACCTTAATGGTGAATTTAATACAGGAAAAATTAATCATAAAGTATTAATTGGAGCAGATGCAGATTACAGTGCTGCAGATTCTTATACCTATTATAATCCAAGCAATAACCTGGCATACGGGAATAACTATCTTTACGGAACAAACGGAAACAGCCTAGGAACAGTTTATCTTGATGACCCATCAAGCTGGGCAAGTGGAACAACTCCTGATGCTTCAACATTAGAAAAAAACCGTATCAATACCAGAAGAATTGGAATATACGCACAGGATTACATCAGCCTTACCAAAGAGTTTAAAGTAATAGCAGGATTACGTTGGTCATATATTGAAAACATGCCAACAATAAACACTAAATTTAAAACTAATAAAAGTGGAGTTGTTAACCCTAATTCAACAACGGGTAAAGGGTTGGTAGATAATACAGCATCATCAGATCAGGCAATATCTCCAAAAGTTGGATTGGTTTATTCTCCAAATGATAATTTATCTGTTTTTGCAACATACACCAATTCTTTTGTCGCTAATACAGGTACATTAAGAAATAAAGAAGCTTTAACTCCAACAAATATTGATCAATATGAAGTCGGAGCTAAGAAAAACCTTTGGAACAACGCTTTAGCAATTAATCTTACTGTTTATCAAATATTATATAGAAACTATTATCAGGTAGCATTAAATGATGCAGGATTACAATTAGATCCGAACGGATTGATTAAAGATTTTGCAGGAAAAATGCGTAGCCGTGGTGTAGAGCTTGATATTACTGGAAATCCTACTGAAAACCTATCCATAATTGGAGGTATTTCATATAACAACTCTGTATATCTTGACACACCGGAAGCTTTTGGATATGTTGAAGAGCAAAGATTGGTAAGAACGCCTGCTACAACAGCAAATGCATCAATTTTCTATAAATTTACCAACTATGTAAAAGGATTAAGAGTAGGTGCAGGTATTTATTATATTGGCGATAGAATCGCAGGATGGAATGATACAAAAACTGGTGCAAACAGTTTAGCTTCAAGAAATGGGGTAAGCAGAATGTTTGATTTAAAAGACTACACGACCGTTTCACTATCTGTAGGATACGAATGGAGCAAATTCTCAATCCAAGGAAAAGTGGGTAATTTATTTGATGTTGTCAATTACAATGTTCACGAAAATTACTCTGTAAACCCTATTACACCTAGAAATTACTATTTCACATTAACATATAAACTTTAATAATTTAATATTATTAATAATTTCATCATTCAAAGTGGAAGTTGCATTTTTGCAGTTTCCACTTTTGAAATTTAATAAACAAAGATATTGATACATGGATAAGATTAAGGACACAAGAACTTTCATGAGAATTACCCACCGTTATTTAGGATATTTTCTTGCAGGAATTATGGCGGTTTATGCTGTAAGTGGCGTTTTATTGGTTTACAGAGATACCGATTTTCTGAAAAAAGAAAAAAAGTATGAAAAAACATTTGCTAAAAACCTGAATGAAAAAGAATTAGGCAAGGAATTAAAAATGAAAAACTTCGAAGTAGAAAAAACTGAGGGTGATATTTTAAAATTCAAACAGGGAACTTATAATTCTGTTACAGGTGAAGCTAAATACTCAAAAAAAGAGCTTCCTTTTGTTTTAGATAAGATGACAAAACTTCACAAAGCTCAATCGAAAGACACATTATCACCATTAAATACCTTTTTTGGCATAGCCTTGTTCTTCTTTGTCATATCAAGTTTCTGGATGTTTAATCCAAAGACAAAAGCATTCAAAAGAGGAATAATTTTCACCGTTGCAGGACTTGTAGTTTCTATTATTCTTTTATTTATATAATATCATAAAATTCTTCATCAAAACGTTAAAATAATATGATATAAAAATCATTAATTCACGCTCTAGTTCCAAAAAAACACCTGACATTGAGCAGTCTGGCACATTTGTTGTTTAATCCTTACTTTAAGAATAATAAACATTAATTATTAAAAATTATAAATTATGAAAAAACTAATTCTATCAGGAATATTAGCTGTAGCGGGATTAACTACTACAATGAATGCTCAAATTCAGGAAGGTAACTGGATGGTAGGTAGTAGCCTTGTATCAAGTAACTTTGGATTAAATACTGGTGGTGGTTACAGCATTGGATTACAGCCAAAAGGTGCATATTTTATTAAAGATAATGTTGCAGTTGGTGGATATGTAAATTTAGGTATCAGTAAAGTAACAAACGGAAGCCCGACAGACTTCACTTACGGTGTTGGTGCTTTAGGTCGTTATTTCTTATCTCCCGGTGAGAAAGGTGTTGACAACTTATTAAACCACGGTCGCTGGTTCTTCGAAGGTAACTTAGGTGTTGGAGGTAGATCTGTTGAAGGAGGTAACTCTACAACTGGTTTAGACTTCGGTGTTGGTCCTGGTTATTCTTACTTCATTACACCAAATATCGGTCTTGAAGGTTTAGTGAAATACCAAGGTCAGTCAGGATTCGGTAGTGAAGGATTAAACTCTAACATTACTTTTAACGTAGGTTTCAGTATTTACTTACCAACTTCAAAAGGTAAGCAGATCATTAACGACGCAAAATAAGAAATCACTTCACATATACATATAGTATACAAATGAAATCGCCTCGAAATTTTTTTCGAGGCGATTTTCGTACAAATTAAAACTAAACTATAAAAAATCAAATAAATCACGTATTTGGTTGTGGCGTATATCTCAGATAAGGCTTTATTTCTGTAACCCCTTTCGGAAATATTTTTCTTGCATCTTCTGTTGAAATTGACGGTGGAACTATAACATCTTCACCATCTTTCCAATTTACGGGTGTTGCAATTTTATGTGAATCAACTAACTGAAGAGAATCCAAAACTCTAAGAATTTCATTAAAATTTCTTCCCGTTGAAGCTGGATAAGTAATAATTAATCTTACTTTTTTATCCGGATCAATAATTAATAAAGAGCGAACTGTAGCTGTTAACGAAGCATTCGGGTGAATAAAATCATACAATTCTGAAACTTTTCTGTCTTTATCCGCAATAATAGGAAACTGTACATACGTATTCTGAGTTTCATTAATATCTTTAATCCAATTCTGATGATCTTCTACTCCATCAACACTTAATGCAATTACTTTGGTACCTCTCTTCTCAAATTCTGACTGCAATTTTGAAGTATATCCAAGTTCCGTTGTGCATACAGGCGTATAATCTGCAGGATGTGAAAACAAAATTCCCCAAGAATCTCCCAGATAATTATAAAAATCTACATCTCCCAAAGATGATTCTGCCTGAAAGTTGGGCGCGGTATCTCCTAATTTAATTGACATAATATTTTGCTTTGTTAGTCTACAAATTTAGTAGACTTTTTGATACTGGCAAAATATTTGTTAAGAATTTATATATTTATTTAATAAAATTTTCATTTCATGCAGAAAAATGGTTTAAGTTACATCGATGTTGTTTATAAAGTTCTGGAAAATTGGTATTTAAGGTTTGCAGAGCTTACCCCGAAATTAATTGTAGGGATTCTGGTTTTCACTTTTTTTCTGATTACGAGCAAATATTTAAGTCAGGGTTCTGTAAAAGTCTTCCATAAATTATTCCCGAAAAGCAAAAAAGAAAGTTCTTTAGTAACATTAATCGGAGTTTTCAGATTTCTGATCATGATCATGGGAACTTTTATCGCGTTGGAAATCATGGGATTCAGTGGTTTCCTTTGGAAATTCATCGGAAGTTTGGGAGTTGCTGGGGTTATCGCCGGGGTTGCATTGAAAGATCTTGTTTCAAGTATATTTTCAGGAATGCTTATTGGGATTGATAAAGCCTTTAAAATTGGAGATTACATCACAATTGGCGCTCATTCCGGAACCGTTCAGGAAATTGGCTTTTTAACCACAAAACTGATCACAGACGATGGAAAGAAAGCTTACATTCCCAATCAGGTAATTTTTAATGCTCCTTTTTATAATATTACGGCTTCACCTCAACGAAGAATTATTTTAAATTTTGAAATTCCGGGAGATGAAGATCTTAATAAAGTTCAGCAAGGTATTTTAGAGGTCATAAAAGGTTTAGAAAATGTTGACAGACTAGATACGTCAGAAGTTATTTTCACAGATCTAAAACAAGGTGTATTCACTCTACAGGCGAAATTCTGGATGAAAGTGGGCGCAAATATGGTTCAACTAAAAAGCGAGGCCTTTATGAAGATCAAACAACGTCTCGACTCAGACAATATACAATTGGTAACTCCAACAAGTATCAGTATCACAAATGGAGAAACGACTTTGAACGAAAATCACGATTAATAAAAAACCGCTTTATGAAAGGCGGTTTTCTTTTATATAAGTTTGAAAATTATTTTTTGTGTATTTGCTTTAAACGAACACTATCTTTCTTTAGAATTTTCGCTGTGTCTTTTTCTTCAGGAATTACAGCTTCTCCCATTACATAATGATTATTTTTAGCAGTATCCAATTCTATATCTTCTACAACAATACCTGTTGTAGCACAAACTTCTTCTTTGGGTTTTGAACATCCTGTCAAAAATAAAATCAAAGAAAAGACCGTTAATGTTATCCTATTATTTTGAAAATTTAAAGGAATATATTTAAAAAATCGAGTTTTAATCTGCTCAGACTTATTATTTTCCGGATTGGTTAATTGATGATTATAAAACCTTCCACAAATACTTTCATCTTTTCTTTCAACAAAAATATTTTTAATTTCTTCTGGTTGTTTTTGTGTAAAATCAATCACACATTTACTGCAAACAGAACAAAATCTCCCTTTTTCCTGAGGAGACATCATTTCCCAATTTTCGGAACACGGATTCGGAATGTGTAAGTTTTTCATCAATTATTATTTAATTTTTTAAAAAGAAAAAACCGTTCCAAAAATGAAACGGTTTTAATTTTATATAAAAATTTTAGTCTTAAGCTAAAACTTCTTTTACTTTGTTTGCAGCTTCTTCTAAAGTAATTGCAGAATGTACAGGAAGACCTGACTCGTCAATTAATTTTTTAGCTTCAACAGCGTTAGTTCCTTGTAATCTTACGATCAATGGAACCGGAAGGCTACCCATTGCTCTGTAAGCATCAACAACACCTTGAGCAACTCTGTCACATCTTACGATACCTCCGAAGATGTTGATCAAGATTGCTTTTACGTTTGGATCTCTCAAGATAATTCCGAAAGCAGTCTGTACTCTCTGAGCATCAGCTGTACCTCCAACGTCCAAGAAGTTAGCAGGGCTACCACCAGATAATTTGATGATATCCATAGTTGCCATTGCAAGACCAGCTCCGTTTACCATACAAGCAACGTTACCATCTAGTTTTACGAAGTTAAGACCAGCTTCACCAGCTTCAACATCCATTGGATCTTCTTCTCTTGTATCTCTCAACGCTTCAAGATCTTTGTGACGGAACAATGCGTTACCATCCAAAGTTACTTTAGCATCTACAGCGATAATTTTGTTATCAGAAGTTTTCAACACAGGGTTGATCTCGAAAAGAGAAGCATCAATTCCTGTATAAGCATTGTAAAGAGATGCAATGAATTTTGTGAATTCTTTGAATGCATTTCCTTCAAGACCTAAGTTGAAAGCAATTTTTCTAGCCTGGAAACCTTGAAGACCTAAAGCAGGATCAATGATTTCTTTGTGGATCAAATGAGGAGTTACTTCAGCAACGTGCTCAATATCCATACCTCCTTCAGTAGAATATACGATTGTATTTTTACCTTCAGCTCTGTCTAAAAGAATAGAAACATAAAATTCTTTAGTTTCAGTTTCTCCCGCATAATAAACATCTTCTGCAACCAAAACAGAGTGTACTTTTTTACCTTCAGCAGAAGTTTGTGGAGTAACCAACTGCATTCCGATAATGTTTTGAGCGTTTTCTTTAAGTTTATCCATGTTTGGAGAGAACTTTACACCACCACCTTTACCACGACCACCTGCGTGAATTTGTGCTTTTACAACCCAAGCTTGCGCCCCAGTTTCAGCAGTCAATTTTTCAGCAGCTGCTACAGCTTCTTCTACATTGTTCGCTACGAAACCACGTTGGATAGCAACTCCGTACTTTGATAAAATCTCTTTTGATTGATACTCGTGAAGATTCATATTATTTTTATTATTTTATTTTAAATTTTAAAGGTTGACAAATTTACTAAAAAGACATGGAAGTTCAAGTTTATTGACTTAAAAATTAAAGCGCAATGAACTTGATTTTTAACATATCTACCAAATTTGCCTTATTCTTCAGTTAATTTTTCAGACTGCGAGCCAATAAATGGAATTCTCGGAGCCAGAAAATATCCCGTTAAACTTGCAAAAAGTATCGGAACAAAGTATGTAAAACCTGTCAAAGTTCCCAAAATAATGGTTGTACTCATCGGAGTTCTCGTTACACAGGCATTAATTGCAGCCATACAACTTACAATTGCCAGCGTTGTATCAACTGTTGGAAATAAATTATGGATAATTAAACCCAATGTTGTTCCCACAAAGAAAAGCGGAATGATGAAACCACCTCTCCAGCCAGAAGTTACCGTAATTGCAATGGCTAATATTTTAAAAATTAAGATTAAAATTAAAAAGTTTAACGCAAAATTTCCATTGATGATTTGATTGATCTCGTTATGCCCAAAATATCTCGTGATCGGAAAATAAAAAGCAATAATTCCCAGAATAACTCCGCCCACAAAGGTTTTAATGTAAATTGGTAAATTTCTGTATTCAAAAACTTTCTTGAAAAATTTTACGACAAAAATAAAGATCCAGCCAAATAAAGTTCCTACAATTCCAAAGGCCGTCGCATAGGCAAAATCGTAAACTCCCGTGTAATGATAAGCTTTCAAGTCCCAAGTCGCCCCTATTCCCAAATGGATGATCAAAGCAAACATCAGATAACTGAAACAGCTCGCTACCAAAGCTGGAATAATGGCTTTATAATACTCAACTGCATGTTTATGATGTAGAATTTCTAATGAAAAAAGACTTCCTCCAAGCGGAGCCCCGAAAAGCGCAGTAAAACCGGATGCCATTCCGGCAATACTTAAAGAGCGTAATTCTTCTCCTTTCAGTCTGAAAATTTTTCCCAGCCAAGTTCCCGTAGAGCCCGTCACCTGAACCAAAGGTGCTTCCGGACCTAAACTTCCACCAGATGCCACACAAAAAAGTGACGACAAAATCATGGAAGGATTATTTTTCGGTTCTAACTTTCCTTTGTTAAATCTGATATTATTAACAATCAAATGAATTTCTCCAGGATCACCGATAAAATGAATAACCAAACCAGCCAGTAATCCACAAATCGCCATCGTCGGAATCACCATCCAACCATGAAATTCCGCTAAAAATTCAGTAAAATGTTCAAGAACGATCCAATACAATCCGGCAATAACTCCACCGACAAGACCTGTAAAAGCCCACATAAAAAAGGTTCGACTAAACACAAACGGATTAAATCTGATGGGTTGATCCAAAAGATCAAATGTTTTGATAATTCGCCTTCTTCTATTGATTTTCATTTTAATTTATTTTAGACATTAAAAGAATCTCATCATTTGTTTTAATGCTTCAATCAGCTATTATTTATTCAAATCTTAACACAATTGGCTGTGCAAAATTTTGAACAATCGGTTTTTGATTATACAGTAAAGGCTTTTCCAAGCCGCCAATCGCATAAAGGAATAATGCACTGATGATACCGAATTCTGTATCAGATGCTCCCTTATATTTTACATTTTTGAATTTCCCATCAACATCAATTACAAAATTCAAGTTACAACGATAGGTTCCTCCGTCAAGATCTTCTATTAAATGAACAGGGAAATCAGCTGTTAAGCGTTTTTTCAACTCTCCAAGCTGTTGGAAATTTTCAACCTCAGCAATATCGATAGAATTATTTTTCACTTGCTCAGGAGGTGTAATTCCTGTTTGAGGTACATTGTTTTCGGCCTGAACCCCGCTTGCTGTTTTAAATGAAATATTGGAATCTATCTTTCCAATCATCAACTCTTTATCATATATTTTTTGATACAGATTTTTTAGATTGTTTAATTTTTCACCATAAAAAGTTCTGTACTTTTGGCTATATAAAACCTCATCTTTTTTGTAATCATAACGTCTAACACTATCAGAAAAACGTTTTTGTATATTTTTTACTTCAGTTAAAATATTTCCATTCATTAATGGTTTCTTCTCCTGTGCATTTATTTTTCCAACACTTAAAGAAGAGATAATTAGGGCAATAAAAAATAATAAAAAGCGATGATTCATGGTTTTATTTTTCGGCAAACAATCTACACAAAATATAGCAGATTTACTTTTTTGATTAAATTCTATTCTTAGCAAAATAAACAATCAGCATTCCCCAGCTTATAATCATCAACAAACCTCCAAGTGGTGTGATTGGCCCTAAAAATTTAAGGTTTGCTCCTAAATAATCCTGCATGCTCAAGAAATAAATACTGAACGAAAACAGCATCGTTCCCGCAATCATTAAAATAGAAACCCATTTTTCTGATGATGTTTCAAACTTTAAAATGTATCCTACGATCAATAAAAAGAAGGCTGCATACATTTGATATCTTACACCTGTTTCAAAACTTTCCAGTCTTTCCACAGATAATATTTTCTTTAAAGCGTGCGCACCGAATGCACCTAAAATTACTGACAACATGCCGTAAACAGCACCAAAGACTAAAGTTATTGTTTTCATTTTTATAATTCTTCTAATTCTATATTTAAATATTTTTTTGTTTTATTATCCTGCCAGGTTCCTATGATTTTATTGCCCTGTATATCTGCTTCTATCAAGCCTCGCAGCATCCATTGTCTGGCTTCTTCACTATAATAATCGCTTTCTACAAGCGAAATATGATTTCCTTGTATCTTCCCATTCCACTCGATGAGTTTTTTATTTTTGTCATACCAATACACGGCAGAAAAACTACCATCATCATAGATATTTTTGATTAACACTGTAATAGGATATTTTCCATCAATTTTCCCTTTATATAATGTATTATTTAGACTTCTTTTATCGATTTGCTCCGAACCTGACAACAAATTTTTCGCATAAGGGCTCCAATATTTATCCAGTTCTTTGTATGGAAATTCAACGACGTGACTGTCCAGCTCATCCAACGCTCTCATCGCATGATTAGAGCATCTGCCTGCAATAAATCTTATTTTATCCTTTCCGAAATAATACCCGATATCTTCTAAAGTAAAAGCTGTAAAACATTCTTCGTAAATGGCAATCTGATCCAAAACCTCTTCTGAAGGATTTTTCTCTGATTTCAATTGTGCAAGAAAATCATTAACCTCTTTTTTTACCTGTTTCTGAATTAAGTTTTCAACTGTTTTTACTGAATTGGCTTGAAATAAATCTTTAGCATTAATAAAATTTCCCGTTCTCAAATCAAAATTCTTCCAGATTAAAAAACTTTCAGGATAAGCTCCAGAAGCTTCACCGTCTAATACAATACTTAAAATATTTTTAGGAGTTTCTAATTTCTCCCAACTGTAAAAATAAACGTAATTGGAATATGACGTTTTTCCCGCAGAAACCAGTTTAAAAGGATTTCCTTCTGCTCCGGGAATATATTCCAATTGATCAACCTGCAAAAAAGTATTGATCTTATTTTCGACTCTAGAGTTGTCAGAATAAGAAACCAATGGAAAAACAGAATCTTCAGTCTTCGGTTTTAAATCAGTTATTTTTACATTTTTCTGTTGTGAAAAACTTAAACCTGAAATAAGCAAAAAGAATAAAATTTTACTTCTCATTACTTAGATTTTAAATAGAGCGTAATAAATCTGGCTACCAAAGTAGAAATCCCCAAAATAATAAACATAATGGCGAATTTCTTTGAACTTCTAAAACCCGGATTATTTGTTTTCTTTAAAAATATTCCGAATATGATAAACAGGATTGGTAAAGCAATTTGCAGCATTATTTATTTCTTAATCTGTTAAATTCGTTGATAACTTCGTGGTGCGTAACCGTTTTATCCTTAAAATAAGTCACAAAATGTAATTTTTCTTCTTCTGTAGCTCCCATTTGGTTTAGGATATTGAATAAATGCATTTTCATATGACCTTTTTGAATCCCTGTCGTCACCAAAGAACGTAATGCTCCAAAGTTTTGAGCCAAACCGGAAACCGCCAAAATACTCATTAATTCCTGAGCGGAAGGTTTTCCAAGTAAGGCTAAAGAGAACTTTACCAAAGGATGAAGATTCGTTAAACCTCCCACAACTCCCACAGAAATTGGAAGATCAATCCAAAATCTGAAAATTCCGTTATCAGTTGTACAATGCGTCAACGACCTGTATTGTCCGTCTCTCGCTGCGTATGCATGGGCACAAGCTTCCGTTGCTCTGAAATCATTTCCTGTCGCGATTACAACAGCATCTACTCCATTCATCACACCTTTATTATGAGTTGTCGCACGGAAAGGTTCAATTTCAGCGATCGTAACCGCTTGTTTGAATTTTCTTGCAAACTCTTCATTGGAAATCCCGCTGTCATCTTTTAAATCTTCAATTTTACAAGAAACCTCCGCTCTTACGATACAATCAGGTGTAAAATTAGAAAGAATATTCATCACAATTTGTAATGTATTTTTTTCTTCCTGTGTGAAAGATTCGCTTGTTGCCACTTCCTGTTTTAGCGTTTTTCCAAACTGCTCAAGACAAGAGTTAATAAAGTTGGCACCCATTGAATCTACCGTATCAAAACTTGCTTTAAGCTGGTAATAATTGGGCATTTCAGCAGTTTTATCAATCAATTTTATATCTAAAATTCCACCGCCACGATTTCTCATGTTTGCCGTGATATCGTTGGTAGCTTCAATCAGTTTTTTCTTTAAATTGAAGTTAAAAAAATTAAGCAGTTTATGAGATTCAACATTAAATATAAAGTGCGTGTGACCTAATTTTTCAGTATTGATGATCGTTGTTTTAAAACCACCTTTATCAATCCAGAATTTTGCAGCCTTTGAAGCCGCCGCTACCACAGAACTTTCTTCAACAGCCATCGGAAGAGCGAATAATTTTCCGTCGATCAAGAAATTAGGTGCAATTCCGTAAGGCATATAAAAATTGGAGATCGTGTTTTCAGAAAACTCATCATGAAGTTTCTGAAGATCAGCATTTTCGTTCCAGTATTGTTTTAATATATTTTGATATTCTTCGTTTCCTTCAAGATATTCTGTGACAAGCCAGTCGATTTTCCCTTGTTTTGTTAATTTGGAAAAACCTTCTACGGGTTTATGGTTCATATGAGTAGATTTTTATTTCTTATTATATGGATGAAAAATCGCGAGTTTACGATTCAACGCATAAATTGATGACCGTAAATATACTAATTTTGTCTCTGTAATATGTTGATAACTTCCATGAAAAAAGATTGACATTTATCAATTTTGGAACTACATTTGAACAGAAAATAATATTTAATAATACCATTTTCAATTAAAAAAATGAATTTTGACCGTCTGAAAGAAAAACTCGAAATCCTTGCCGATGCAGCGAAATATGATGTTTCGTGCTCATCCAGCGGAGGGTCGAGAAAGAATAAAAAAGGCGCTTTGGGGGACAGTTCTGCAAGCGGAATTTGTCATACCTATACGGAAGATGGACGATGCGTCTCTCTTCTCAAAATTCTTTTGACCAATCACTGTATTTACGATTGTGCCTACTGTGTTTCCAGAAGTTCGAATGATATTAAAAGAGCTGGTTTTACAGTTGATGAAGTGGTAGATTTAACAATAAATTTTTACCGAAGAAATTATATTGAAGGTTTATTTTTAAGTTCAGGTATTTTCAAAAATGCCGACACGACGATGGAACGTTTGGTTCGTGTTGCGAAAAAATTACGCCTTGAGGAAAATTTTAACGGATATATTCATTTAAAATCAATTCCTGGAGCGAGTGACGAATTGATGCAGGAAGCTGCTTTGTACGCCGACAGATTATCCATTAATATTGAAATCCCTACAGAAAGCGGACTGAAATTATTAGCTCCTGAAAAAAATCGACAGGATATGCTCAATCCGATGAAATATATTCAGAACGGGATTGCGCAATATAAGGATGAAAAGAAAATTTTCAGGAAAGTTCCAAAGTTTGCACCTGCCGGACAATCCACACAGATGATTGTTGGAGCAACGAATGAAAATGATCTTCAAATCATCAAAGTTGCCGATCATTTTTATAAAAATTTTAATCTAAAAAGAGTTTATTATTCCGGTTACGTTCCAGTTTTGGAAGATAAAAGATTGCCTTCTTTAACGACAGCAGTTCCAATGCTCAGGGAAAATCGTTTATATCAATCGGATTGGCTGATGCGTTTTTATGGTTTTAAAGCTGAAGAAATTTTAGATCCGAATATGCCGTTTCTTGATCTGGAAGTTGATCCGAAATTGAGTTGGGCATTAAGACATTTGCATCAATTTCCTATTAATCTACAAACCGCGGATTATCAAATGATTTTAAGAATTCCCGGAATTGGAGTGAAAACGGCTCAAAAAATTGTGAGCGCAAGACGTTTTCAAATTTTGACAATAGAACATTTGAAAAAATTGGGAGCAGCTGTAAACAGAGCCAAATATTTTATTGATTTTACTGCAGGAAATATTCATTTGAGACATTTGACTGATATTAATCTCAGAAAACTGTTGATCGGTGGAAGTACTTCTAAATTTCAGAATCAGTTTTCGCAGCAGTTGACTTTATTTTAAACTTTTTAAACACAAATTACACCAATATTTTTCACGAATTTCACTAATAATTCTGTGATTTAAATACCAAATAAATTCACACTAAAACCCTATAATTCTCCAACTCAATAACTCTCCAACCCAACATGACCACCCTACTCTACGACGGAAGTTTCGATGGACTTTTTACAGCAATATTTGAAGTTTTCGAATATCGTTATAAAGATGTGGAAATTGTAAGCCGAGAAAGATTTCATCAGGAAAATATTTTTGCGGAAATTCATGAAGTTATTACTCAAAATGAAAAAGCAGAAAGAGTTTTAAATAAACTAGAACAAAACATCGGTAAATCAGGGATTCATGAATTGTTGAAAGTTTATCTGTCTGAAGATCTGGAATTAGAGCAACTTATTTTATCCGCTGTAAAACAATCAATACAGCATCCAGATAAAAATATTCTACAAAACTATGCAGATAATGAAATCTTGAAAATCTCTAAAATCTGCAAATCCGTCAGTCGAGAAAGACATAGAATGACCGCATTTGTACGTTTTGAAAAAATGCAGGATGATGTTTTTTTTGCTAAAATTGATCCTGATTTCAATGTACTTCCATTAATTAGAAAACATTTCAAAGATCGTTATCAGGATCAAAAATGGATGATTTATGATCTGAGAAGACACTACGGAATTCTCTACGATCTGGAAAACTGCGATTTCTTTTATCCTGACGAAAAATTAGATTTAAATAAATATCAGCAAAAGTTTCATGATGAGGAAACACAATATCAAACGCTTTGGCAACGGTATTTTACAAAGACTAATATTGTGGAAAGGAAAAATTTGAAATTGCATATTCAGCATGTTCCGAGAAGATACTGGAAGTATTTAACAGAGAAGAATTGATTTTTATTCTGATAAATTATTTTGCTAATAGTGCTATTTTTTTCTCCCACAGATTACACAGATTTGCACAGATGTTTGAAAAAATTATTTTAATCAACTAGCTTTCAGCTATTGCTCAATCGATTCACCTGTTATCCAATCCTTTTTTAGTGAAAATATTTCATCTTAATATAGGTTTGATTTAATGCTCCGGAAACTAAAACTGCGAGATATATTTTTAAACCGACAAATTTTAGACATTTTTAATAATTTATATTCAAAAGTCTTATAAAGTTACTACGATAATCTGAACTTGTTTTTGTAGATTTGTGTTCGAAATTTTTTACTAGATGAAAGAGAGTGCTGTAAAAAAAATTGCAGTTCTTACTTCTGGGGGTGATTCTCCGGGTATGAATGCAGCATTAAGAGCGGTGGTAAGAACCGCAAACTATTATAATATAGAATGTTACGGAGTAAGAGAGGGCTATAATGGTCTTATTCACGACGAGTTCCTGAAAATGGGACCTCGTTCCGTAAAAAATATAATCAACCAAGGCGGAACTATTTTGAAATCTGCCAGATCCAAGGAATTTAGAACCAAAGAAGGCCGTCAGAAAGCCTACGAAAACTGTGTAAAATACGGTGTTGATGCATTGGTTTGTATTGGTGGGGACGGAACTTTCACAGGAGCAAAGATCTTTAATGAAGAATTTGGGATCAGAGTAATTGGTGTACCGGGAACTATCGACAATGATATTTTCGGGACTGATAACACAATTGGTTACGACACTGCTTTGAATACCGCAATGGAAGCGATCGATAAGATCCGTGATACGGCAACTTCCCACAACAGAGTTTTCTTTGTTGAGGTGATGGGTCGTGATGCAGGTTTTATTGCTTTGAACAGTGGATTGGCAACTGGTGCTTTGGATATTTTGATTCCTGAGAAAAAAGACAGTATGGATGAGCTTTTTGCGACATTCAGAAATGCTGAAAAAACAGGAAAAGCTTCAAGTATTGTTGTGGTAGCTGAGGGCGAAAAATTAGCCAACATCTACGAACTTGCAGAACAGACCAAACAGGAATTCCCGGAATACGACATTCGTGTTGCTATTTTAGGACACATCCAGAGAGGAGGATCACCAAGCTGCGCAGACAGAGTGCTGGCGAGCAGATTGGGTTACGGAGCCGTGGTTGGATTAATGGAAGGAAAAACAAACGTAATGGCTGGAATGCGTTCCAACGATATGGTATACACACCGATCGAAGAAGCCATTAAGAAACATAACGAAATCAACAAAGATCTATTATTGATTTCAGAAATTTTAGCAATCTAATATTTTATAATTTAAAACAAACTATTATGTCAACAATTAAAGTAGGTATCAACGGGTTTGGTAGAATTGGACGTCTTGTTTTCAGAGCAATGACTGAAAGAAGCAACATCGAAGTTGTAGGAATCAATGACCTTATCGATGCTACATACATGGCTTACATGTTAAAATATGATTCTGTACACGGAATTTTCCCGGGAGAGGTATCTGTAGAAGGTAACGATCTTGTGGTAAACGGTAAAAGAATCAGAGTAACTGCTGAGAGAGACCCGAACAACCTAAAATGGAATGAAATTGGTGCTGATTATATCGTAGAATCTACAGGTTTATTCTTGTCTAAAGATTCTGCTCAGGCTCACATCAACGCTGGTGCAAAAAAAGTAATCCTTTCTGCTCCTTCTAAAGATGATACTCCAATGTTCGTAATGGGTGTAAACCACACTGAACTTACAGACGATATCAAAATCTTATCAAACGCATCTTGTACGACTAACTGTTTAGCTCCTTTGGCTAAAGTTATCCACGATAACTTCGGAATCGTAGAAGGTTTGATGACAACTGTACACGCTACAACTGCAACTCAAAAAACTGTTGACGGTCCTTCTGCGAAAGACTGGAGAGGTGGTAGAGCTGCTCTAAACAATATTATTCCTTCTTCTACAGGTGCTGCTAAGGCGGTAGGAAAAGTAATCCCTTCATTGAACGGAAAATTAACAGGTATGTCTTTCAGAGTACCAACTGTTGACGTTTCTGTAGTAGATTTAACTGTAAGATTAGAAAAAGCTACTTCTTACGAAGAAATCTGTGCTGCTATTAAAGCTGCTTCTGAAGGTGAATTGAAAGGTATTCTTGGATACACTGAAGATGCTGTAGTTTCTCAGGACTTCATCGGAGACAAGAGAACTTCAATCTTCGACAAAGATGCTGGTATCATGCTTTCTCCTAACTTTGTAAAACTTGTTTCTTGGTATGACAACGAAATGGGTTATTCAAACAAGTTAGTTGATATGCTTGTACACGCTGCTTCTTTATAATTAGAAATAATTTAATTAGCAATATATAAAGTCTTCCAAATTGGAGGACTTTTTTGTTTTTGGGAACATCAGATTCTAAAAAAAATACCTCCCAAAAAATTTTGAGAGGTATTAGTTTATCCTTTTCAACAGCTAACGAAAATTTTAAACTTTATTATTAGTATACTGCTCTCCGCAAACAGCATATTTCTTATTTTTTTATTGTTTGATTAAAATTTTTCTAGACTAAGAGTAAGTTAAGAAATATTCAACTGTACAGCAAAACAGTTTAAAGAAAGTTTTCATGGTTATTAACAACACAAAGTTTAGAATTTTATCTCGATAAAAAAATCCCCCTTTTGTAGTATTTTTAAGAAATCTTTAACTATTTTTAGGCAAAACTGAATCATGCAGAACTCGGAGAAAGAACACCCTTTAATTGAAATATGGAATAGCTATCCTGGCATCAGGAGAAACGATAATAAAACCCTGCAAAGGCCTCAAATAGAAAGAATCATTGGAGAAATGTTCGCCATCGGAAAGTTCTATTATTATGTCTTAAACCTTACCAACAGTACACTTTCTCATCATCATGAAAATATTTTACCGCTTCATGGTCTGAAAAAATATCCTGAAGATTTAAAAGAAGTGATAGACCTCACCCACCCTGACGACATTCCGTTTGTTATGAAAGCCGAGCAAATGGTTATCGAAAAAATGCTGGAAATTGGTCTGGATCATCAACTGTTCACCAAAGCGAGCTACTGTTTTAGGATGAAAACTGCCAATGGGAATTACGAATTATTTCATCATCAAGCAATTCCTACCCTGGAAGACGAGAACGGGCATCTTATACAATCCATTAATATTCATACAAATATCCATCATATTACAACACAGAACCCGCATACCGTTTTGGTTTCGGGAATAGGTCCTAGAAACGATTTTCATCAAATGAAAATTGAAGACGAATTATTACCTCAGCATTCTTGCATGAATTTGACGAAAAGAGAAACTGAAGTAATATCCCTTATTGCCAAAGGATATTCCGGAACAGAAATATCAAAAATGTTGATTTTATCTGAACATACCGTACGAACACACCGAAGAAATATTTTAGCAAAAACAAACTCCAGAAACAGCAAAGAACTCGTAAAAAAGGCTTTTGAATGGGGACTTATTTAGTGTGAATTGTGAATTAATCCTATCAAAAACTCACAAGCAAAGCGAATTCACAATTATCTATTCACTTTTAAATCCTGATAAATCTCACCAAGGAATTTCGGCTTAAAACTTGTATTTTTATATTCAATGGAAAAAGCAATTTTACAACCTCGTTTTAAAGACTCACCGCATTTTAAAGACTTTTGGATAAAAGGCAACGGCAAACAACTTACTGATTTTACCGGAGCAGAAGTGAGTTTCAAAGATTTTGAAAAATTCGCTCCTTATTTTTATCACGTCGATGAAATCGGGGATGAAGTTGTAAAAGATGTTTATCTCACTAAAAAATTCAGTGAAGGTTCGAAAGAAATTGAAGGTTATATCCGAAATGGAGTTTCAGAAAACGACGACGTTCCCGAAAGTGTAAAAAAATTATTCTCACAAACCCAACATATTCCGGAATGGCTTGATTATGACTTACTGAAAAGCGGTGCCGAACTTTGCATGAGAAGCAACTTAGATTCTTTAATTTCCCTGAGAGATTACTGCTTAATCGGAGGTTACGATTATGCTTATCTCAACAAACCTCTAATTGCTACTGAAGCTTTAAAGAAAGGCGCTGTAAAACGACTTTCTGAAACGCTGGATTTCTGGGTAAATGCAACCCGATACAACGCTTTGGAAATTCACGCAAAAGGTTACGAATTTGCTATAAAAACAAGATTAATTCATTCTTACGCAAGACTTTCCATTAAAAAGCATTACAAAGAATGGGATACTGAAAATTGGGGTGAACCCATCAATTCATGGGATATGATGGCGACTTATATCGGTTTCAGTCTGGTTTTTCTTCATAGTCTTAAAAAATTAGGAAACACATTTTCCGTTGAAGAAGAAAAAGGACTTTTTCACCTTTGGAAATATGTCGGATATCTATTAGGCATCCCCAAAAATCTTTTACCCGACAATAAAAAACAGGCTACGGAGTATTTTTATTTATGGACTTCTGTTCAGCCACCAGCCGATAAAGATTCTGCCTTACTGGCTCATTCTCTTCTAAATGAGTCTTTGGAAAATCCTATCCTGAAATTTCAATTTCAAAGAAAAAATTTACGCTATTTACACATTTGCTGTACATGGTTTTTATTGGATGATGAGGTTTGCAGGAGATTGCACATTCCAGATGTTTCTAACAGAAAATTATTTCCCAATACTAAAATTATCATTAATAAAATTTATGACAATTTGGTTAATCGTAATGCAAGAATTAACAGAGGCAACAAAGCTCAATTAAAAGTATTGGAAGACTATTTGAGGGTTACGAAAAACTCTAATTTTCATTAATTTTTTTAGGAGCTATTTCCCGCTTTTCGTTACAATCTTTTTTTTCAAAAAAGGATTTTCACTGCAATCGGGGCTAGGATTTCAGGGATGGTGGCTTCGAGAACCTCAGCCACCAAAGAAATTTTGTCGTTCTTTCTAAGTATAACTTCACTACTTAGTAAACATAATCATTGTCATTCCAGAGGAATCTAAACAAAGGTTTTCCCGATTCTCTCTCTACAAAATAAACTTAGATTCCTACGGAATGATAAACTTTGTGGTCAATTTAATAATATAAAAGAATATGTAAGCAATAAAAATATTTTCAACTTTCGGCACTGAATAAGCAATACTATTTTAATCCTACATTCAATTCGTTTTGAACTATATAACCTATTAAATTTTAGCATTTTTTAACTATAAAATCAATTCTCAGGAACAAATAATATTAGTTTTTGACGGTAAAATTCACTATTTTTGAGCAATTATTTTAACAACAGATGAGCAACATAGACGATAAGAAAAAAGCACTTGCATTAGTGCTTGACAAACTAGATAAAACATACGGAAAAGGAACGGTAATGACGTTAGGAGATAGTGCAATCGACACTACTATCGAAGTTATTCCTTCAGGATCTTTGGGATTAGACATCGCTTTAGGCGTTGGCGGATATCCAAGAGGAAGAATCATTGAGATCTACGGACCTGAATCTTCAGGTAAAACAACTTTAACGCTTCACGCGATCGCAGAAGCTCAGAAAGCAGGCGGAATTGCTGCATTTATTGATGCAGAGCACGCTTTTGACAGAGGTTATGCAGGAAAGTTAGGAATTGATCTTGAAAACTTAATCATTTCTCAACCAGACAACGGTGAACAGGCTTTAGAAATTGCCGACAATTTGATCCGTTCAGGAGCAATTGACATTGTGGTAATTGACTCTGTAGCTGCATTGACTCCAAAAGCGGAGATCGAAGGTGAAATGGGAGATTCTAAAATGGGTCTTCATGCGAGATTGATGTCTCAGGCGTTGAGAAAATTGACGGCAACTATTTCAAGAACAAAATGTACGGTAATTTTCATCAACCAGTTGAGAGAGAAAATCGGTGTAATGTTCGGAAATCCTGAAACAACAACAGGAGGTAACGCATTGAAATTCTATGCTTCTGTAAGAGTAGACATCAGAAAAGCAAGTGCACCTATCAAAAATGGAGATGAAGCTGTAGGAAGCCGTGTAAAAGTGAAAATTGTGAAAAACAAAGTAGCTCCACCTTTCAAAATGGCAGAATTCGACATCATGTATGGTGAAGGGGTATCTAAAACAGGAGAAATCCTTGATGCCGCAGTAGATATGGGAATTGTAAAGAAAAGCGGTTCTTGGTTCAGCTACGGTGAAACTAAATTGGGGCAAGGTCGTGATGCGGTAAGAGATTTATTAAAAGACAATCCTGAACTTTCTGAGGAATTAGAAAATAAAATCAAAGAAGAAATTGCTAATAAAAAGCAGTAATTTCTAAAGATATATTTAACAAAATCGGCGGCACCAAAGGTGCCGCCGATTTTTATTTATCAATATTAAGGTTTTTCGTCTGTTAACTCAAATCCCCAATCTTTTCCTTTTTGCGTGGCAGGAACACCTTTTACCATCCAAGAAGGAGCTTTAGTACCTTTAAGATAGTAATCAAAAAACTGCTGTTCACGGATTTGGATATCTTTTCTATTCTGGCGTTTTATAAGATTATGATCATCTCCATTATAATTCAGAAGCCAAACAGGTTTTCCGAGACGGCGTAATGCCGTAAACATTTCAATTCCTTGATACCAAGGCACTGCCCCATCTTTATCATTACTCATAATTACGACCGGAGTTTTCACTTTATCAATCGTAAAAAGTGGTGAATTTTTAATATAAAGATCCGGAGCTTCCCATAAATTTTTTCCTAATCTGCTCTGTGATTTTTCATACTGAAACTGGCGGTTCATTCCTGAAGACCATCTGATTCCTCCATAAGCAGAAGTCATATTTACAACAGGAGCGCCACTCCATGCAGCTGCATACATATCGGTATGAGCAATAAGATAGGCCACCTGATAACCTCCCCAACTTTGCCCCTGAATTCCTATTTTAGCGGCATCTACCCAAGAATTTTCTTTTAACTTTTCAACTCCGGAATTGATGTACTCCATTGCCGATTCTCCGGGGAAACCGTCAATATAAGAAATATCAGGAGTAAAAACCAAATATCCGTTGCTCACAAAATAAGAGATATTTAATCTTGAAGGTGTTGGAGCCGGAGCTACATAACGATTCAGATTATCAGAAAGTTTTTCATAGAAATAGACAATCATAGGATATTTTTCATTCGGGTCAAAATTTTCCGGTTTGTATAAAACTCCTGTAGATGCATTTCCTTTTGGGGTTGTCCAGTTTACCAATTCGTCTGTTCCCCAATTGTAAAGCTTTTGTTGTGGATTCGTATCACTCAACTTTTGTTGTTTTGAGAAATTTGACGTTGCAAAAATATTGGGAGAATCAGTATATGATTCTTTAATTAAAACATATTCTTCCGCATTTTTCGCTTTTTGAAGCGTTCTGTATCCCCAGACATTTTCCATTTGAACTTTTACAGGATCTGAATCCGAATGAATAGATGTTTTAAAAATGCCGTTCGCTTTGGATGTATTATCAAAAGCCGACAAATAAATAGAAGATTTTCGGTTTAAACTTTTAATATCTTTATCTAAATCGTAAGTGTCAAATGTTATTTTATTTTTACGTCCAAATCCATTCGTTATATTTCTTGGCTTTTTTGAACCATTCAGGAAAAACTCCCAAAGATCATAACGGTCTTTGATAATCACAGATTCATCATTATCTGTCCACGATGCAATCCCATAAGGATCAGGAAAATCCGGCATATCAAATTCTTCATCCACGAAAGAAACTGATAATTCGCTATTCAAAGGAAGCGTTTGCTTTGTCTTCACATTATAGCTGAACCACTTCCCTTTTTCTCTGTCAAAAATCACAACGAATTTACCTAGTGGCGATACAGCCACCGAGCCATTAAGATTGTGAATGATTTCCATTCTTTCTCCTGTTTTATTATCAATAAGGAAATATGTTTTCTTTGTTGAACCTTCCCATTGCGAAGAAATGCGGTTGTTTATACTTGTAATACCCAATGCAAATTCAGCATTTCCTTCATTTACCAATCGTAAAGTATCCAAATCTTCTCCTTCGATATTTCTGAATAAATTTGGCTTTTCAGTTTGCATTACTGCTGCATAAGATTTTTTCAGATCATTTTTCAATTCTTTTAACTGTACTGTTTGCAGATAATCATCTTTATAATTCCAAATATCCACAATCGCATGGTCATTCGCAATCATAGCAGTATCTTTTGCGATAGGTTTTGGGGCAACCCCAAAATAGAGCTGCTTCCCATTTTCACTGAATTTTGGTAAACGGTTTTCAGAAATTACCCAATTCTTTTTCATTTCCGAATTATCGTTGGCTACAATTTCTTTTTTATTGTTTTTTAAATTAAAATAATACAACTGATACAGTTTCACCAAATCATTCTGTGCAGAAGAAGTTCCTACGAATGCCAACTGGCTTCCTTCTTCATCAAGAGACAACTGGGAAAAATCACCTTCCATCTCAGAAATTTTATTTACCGCTCCTGTCTGCAAATTAACTACCTGTACGGTTTGAAATGCATATTTCTTTGGCTTTGATTTATTGGTCTCTTTTTTAGCAACAGATTGAGCATCTAATGAATCTTTCTTCTCTTTTTTATCCTTGCTGGTTTTCTCTTCAGGCTTTTTGGTAACAAAAACAAGTTGCTTCCCATTTTTACTGAATTCATAACGGAATACATTATCATAGGTTGTGCTTTTTCCATTCAAAAGATTTCGCACAACCAACTGCAATGGCTTTGCATTTTCATCATCATCTTTTTTTTCGTCTCCATCTTCCTTATCAGAAGCATCATCCGAAGATTTATCTTTTATATTTTCCAGAATATAAGCAACATAAGAATCACCTTTTTCAGGAATTTTAAAACCTTTTACATTAGGAATTTTTTCCGTTTTACCATTCAAAAAATCAACGATAACAAGGCTGTCTTTTGTTAATTTATTCTTTTTTAGTTTTTTATCCTTTACCGCTTTTATATCCTTATACAACGGACGAATTTGGAAAACAGCAAATCTGGAATCGTTCGTAAATTCTAATTTTGTACCTCTTTCAAACTTTTTTGAATTTTTATTTTTAACTGAATATAACGAAAGATTGGGATTTCCTTCCTGAGCATCCACAGAATAGGCGATCCATTTTCCATCATTTGAGATTTTTCTAGCACCAATATTTTGCCAGCTGTCGTAAATAGAATGGTCTAAAGGCTTTTTCTGTCCATACATAAAACTGGTCATGATGAGCAGAATAAAAACTGTACATTTCAACTTCATTTTAAAAAAATTTAAGGATTAAAAGTAAGACATTTCATTGAAAATCCATACGAGCTACTCATTTCATTCCAAACAATGCCAATCTGTCACTTTCTAGTGTGTGGTATTTTTTTTGTGAATAACAACACAAATCAAAACTAAATTATTATGACTAAAGGAAATATTAATGTATCTGTGGAAAATATTTTCCCGCTTATCAAAAAATTTCTTTACAGTGATCACGAAATATTCTTGAGAGAGCTCATCTCTAATGCAACGGATGCTACTTTAAAATTAAAACATTTAACAAGTATCGGCGAAGCGAAAGTAGAGTACGGAAATCCGAAGCTTGAAGTGAAAATTGATAAAGAACAAAAAACACTTCGCATCATCGACCAAGGAATTGGGATGACTGCAGAAGAAGTTGAAAAATACATCAATCAGGTTGCTTTTTCAGGAGCTGAAGAGTTTTTGGAAAAATATAAAGACACTGCAAAAGATTCAGGAATTATTGGTCATTTCGGACTAGGGTTTTACTCTGCGTTTATGGTGGCTGAAAAAGTGGAAATCTTAACTAAATCTTACAAAGATGAACCAGCAGTTCGTTGGATCTGTGACGGAAGCCCGGAATTCACTCTTGAAGAAACAACAGATAAAACAGATAGAGGAACTGAAATCATCCTTCATATTGCAGAAGATTCATTAGAATTTTTAGAAGAAGCAAAAATCCGTGAACTGTTATTAAAGTATAACAAATTCATGCCTGTTCCTATTAAGTTCGGAACAAAAACGCATACATTGCCTTTACCTGAGGACGCTCCGGAAGACGCTGTTGCAGAAACTGAAGAAGTAGATAATATTATCAACAACCCAACACCGGCATGGACGGTTGCTCCAAGTGATTTGACGAGTGAAGATTACATGACATTCTATCACGAGTTATACCCAATGCAGTTTGAGGAGCCTTTATTCAATATTCACTTGAATGTAGATTATCCTTTCAACTTAACTGGGATTTTATTCTTCCCTAAATTGAGCAACAATTTAAATATCGAGAAAGATAAAATTCAATTATACCAAAACCAAGTATATGTAACGGATGAAGTAAAAGGTATCGTTCCTGATTTCTTGATGCTTCTTCGTGGAGTAATTGATTCTCCTGATATTCCGTTGAATGTTTCCCGTTCTTATCTTCAGGCTGATGGTGCTGTAAAGAAAATTTCTTCTTACATCACTAAAAAAGTAGCCGACAAAATGGCTTCTTTAATTAACGAAAACCGTGCAGATTACGAACAAAAATGGAATGACATTAAAATCGTTATTGAATACGGAATTGTTACTGAAGAAAAATTTGCAGAAAAGGCAGACAAATTCACGTTATATCCTACCACTGATGGAAAATATTTCCTTTGGAGCGAACTAGAAGAAAAACTGAAACCTACGCAAACCGATAAAGATGGTAATTTGATTATTCTTTATGCTTCTAATGCTGATGAGCAACACAGCTATATTCAGTCTGCGAAAGATAAAGGATATGAAGTTCTTCTTTTAGATTCTCATATTATTCCTCACGTGATCCAAAAATTGGAAACTTCTAAGGAGAAAATTTCATTTGCAAGAGTAGATGCTGATCATGTAAATAATCTGATCAAAAAAGACGAGCCTACTATTTCTAAATTAAATGATAGTGAAAAAGAATCTTTAAAAAAGAATGTTGAAGATGCTGTTCAGGATAAAAAATTCACTGTTCAACTAGAAGATTTAGACAGTAATGATGCTCCGTTCACGATTACTCAGCCCGAATTCATGAGAAGAATGAAAGATATGCAGGCAACCGGCGGTGGCGGAATGTTTGGAATGGGCAGTTTCCCTGAAATGTATAATTTGGTCGTAAATTCTAACAGTGAATTTGCCAACCAGATCTTGAAAACTGAAAACGCAGAAGAAAAAGAAGGATTGGTAAAACATGCTTTAGATTTGGCTAAACTTTCTCAAAATTTATTGAAAGGAAAAGATCTTACAGATTTTATCCAGAGAAGTTATAAACAACTGGAAAAATAGTTTAATTAATTATATTGTGGTTTCGGGGTCGACTTTGTCGACCCCGAAACTTTTTATATCAACATATTATTGAGCATCTTTCTAGAATTATTAAGTAATTTAAAAAATCTTACATTTGCGAAACACACCAATTACAAATGTTTGAGATCACTATCCAAATGCTTCCTTTTCTGATGCTTTTTAGTTTGGGTATTGCATTTTTGGAAACTGAAAAGCTAAAACTCACACTCGTTTATCTTATTATCCTATTTTTTGTTTCGATATTTACGTTATTTAATCAACGGAAATGCCTTAATTTCATGAAAGAAGTTTCAAAAATGAAAAATTTTAATGCTAATAAATCTTAAGATATGTGGTATACGCTAATTTTCACTGCCATTATTGTCGTTCTGCTTGTCATCAAAAAGAAAAAGAAAGGAGCAAATATTTCGATAACTAGACTTATTTTGCCTACTCTTGCTACCCTTGTTATTTCAGGAATGTTCTTTTTTTTAGCCGGAATTGTTGGCCAATCAGCCTACGCTTATTTATTTGAGAAAAAATACAATGCTAAGGTGGTAAAATATGATTATACCGATGGAGATTCAGAATCAGATGCGGTACCTATTGCTATTGTAGAGTTTAAAAATGATAAAAATCAAACCATTCAAAAATCAATTGGTTACGGAGCAAGCCATCCTATCGAGCTTGGAAAAACCATAAAAGTCTCTTATAAAGAAGGAGATAAATACATCAAAAACATGAGTTTCTGGGAGCAAAAATTAATTGTTTCTATTGTACTTTTATTCTTTTTCATCTTCACTATCGCTATTGTCGGAATTACACTTTACGCTCTCAATCGCGACATTTCATTTATCTGGACAATTGTTATGGGGTTTATGATGTATATTGTTTTTCCAGGCGCCATGTTGTTTTTTATCATCGTGCTTTCATGGGTAATTTGGGAATATTTCCAGGGAAAAAGAGACGATATGCCCATTTGGGCTTTGGGAATTTGCAGTTTGTTCGTAATATTTCTTATCCCCGCTTTAATCGGATATTTGAAAATGCTTTTTGAAAAAGAAAACTTTAGGCAAAGCAATAAAAAATCGAAGCTCATCAAAACAAGATTCATAAATCTCAGCAAGAAGGATTCAAAATAAAATATTTTGATCTCATTTTTTTATTTGAAAATTATCAAATAAATAAGGGCAACCAAAAGTCGCCCTAAATTTTCACACGAATCAATTTTTATAAATTATCAATCGCCTTTAGAATTTCCTTTGGTTCATCTTTTAAACCTTGAATATGATCTGATGTATTTTCAAGAAACTGTTTAGGTTCCGAAGCATTATCAAAAATTTCCTGCCCCTGAGAAAAAGGAATTATTTCATCATTTTTACTGTAGATAAATAGCTTAGGAAGGCCTTGTGTAAATTTTATATCTTCTTTTGCAGAATAAACGTTTTGCAACATTTGGTTGATAAAATCTTTGTATTGCGGAGCATGAACCGCCGCGATATCTGCAAATGATGACATCCCACCATCTATAATTAATCCTGATATTTTATCTTTATTTTCTCTTGCCAAATGAGTCGCAATTTGAGAACCTAATGAAGCTCCGTAAATATATATTTTAGTGTTTTTGATTTCTGGTTTGCTTAGTAAGAAGTCAAATATTTTTTGCCCATCTGCGGCAACGTTAACATGGGTAGGTTTTCCTGTCGATTTTCCGTATCCTCTGAAATCTATCATTACGACTTGAAAACCATTTTCCACTAAAGGCTTAGTAATATATTGATAAGTCGAAATATTTCCATTCGCACCGTGGAAAAACAAAATTGTCTTTTTTATATTATTGGTTGGAGGCTTTAATATTACAACAGTAATCGTATCATTTTCTACAGGAAGCGCAATAAATAGTGGATTTGAAAATTCTAATGGCTTCATTTCTTTACTCGGCTGGTAAAATTTATCATCCATTTGTGCTTTTGATAAGCAAATTGTAAGTAAGAAAAATACGGTAAATAACAGTTTTGTTTTCATGGTTTCATTAATTTTATGAGACAAAACTAAACTCTTCGAATATGTCTTACTAAAAAAAGCTACTCACCTGTATTTTTTATTTGCTGAACTGTAAAAATCCTATAATTCTTCCAAAGGATTCCAAAATAGTTTCTTGAAATTTTTAATTCTGAAATTTTCTACTTCAATTCCTTCTGCTTCTAATTTGACTTGAAATTCCGGAACAGATAAAGTTCCTGAGCTTGAAATTACTCGATGTGCAGGAACATCTTTCGGGCAACCTCCCATTGCTTTTCCGACATGTCGGGAATGATTTGGGTAACCGACTGCTTTTGCAATCGCACCGTAGCTTGTTACTCTTCCTTTGGGAACGAGTTTGGTTATTTCCCAGACTTGTTGTTTGAATATTTCGTCCATTTTTTTGTTTTTATTTTGAAACGCTCACCTATTTTTAACGCAAAGATTGCAAAGTTTTTAAATTCTCAAAGGTTTTTCAATCAGCAAAGTAACGAAGTTTGAATCACCTTATTTTTATTTTTGCATCATTTTTGAACTCTACTTGTCTCAATGGTGTTTCTCATTAAAATATAAAGTTATGAAAAAATCATTTTTTAGACTCGTAAATAAAATCAATAAAGCGATCTTACCGAAATTGAGTGATAAAGATCCGAGTACATTGACTAAGGTTCAGAAAGGGATTTTGGCGTATCATTATTTCGTGCTGACTAATTCTTTGGACTGATCGTTTTGCGTGAGGGATATGGAGGGTGCGACTGAAAGGAGCAGTGCAAAGCACCGAAACGAAGTGGAGCCCGGAGAAGCCCGACCCGAGTTGAGGGTTTAGTTTTGGAGAGGGGCACGCCCTGATTTTTGTAAACATTTTGACCACAGATTTTCACAAATTTACACAGATGTTTGTGTTCTAGTTTTCTTTGTTAATTGTGTATATTTTTTCTTTGATTTATTTAAACACAAATTTCACAAATATTTTTTCACGAATAAACACAAACATCTGTGTAAATTTGTGAAAATCTGTGGTTTAATTAAATAAAAAAACGCCCAACAAAAATTGGACGTTTATATAACTTCAAGCTTCAGACTTCTGTCTTCCTGCTTTATGAATTTTCTAAAATGTAAGAGAACATCAATGGCGCACAGATGGTTGCATCACTTTCAACGATATATTTCGGTGTTGTGATATCTAATTTACCCCAAGTGATTTTCTCATTCGGAACAGCTCCTGAATACGAACCGTAAGACGTCGTAGAATCAGAGATCTGACAGAAATAAGACCAGAATGGAATGTCGTGCATTTCCATATCCTGATACAACATTGGAACCACACAAATCGGGAAATCTCCTGCGATACCTCCACCAATTTGGAAGAATCCTACTCCTTTTCCACCTGAGTTTTTAGTGTACCAATCTGCTAAATAAGCCATGTATTCGATACCTGATTTCATTGTAGAAAACTGTAATTCTCCTTTGATACAGTAAGAAGTGAAGATGTTACCCATTGTAGAATCTTCCCATCCTGGAACTACAATTGGTAAATTTGCTTCTGCAGCAGCAATCATCCAAGAGTTTTCTCTAGGAATTTCATAATACTGCTCCAACACTCCTGAAAGGATCATTTTATACATATATTCGTGCGGGAAATATCTTTCTCCCTTCGCTTCAGCATCTTTCCAGATCTCAACGATGTGTTTTTGCAATCTTCTGAAAGCCTCTTCCTCAGGGATACAAGTATCTGTAACTCTGTTCAATCCTCTTTCTAAAAGAGCCCACTCATCCTGAGCCGTAAGATCTCTGTAATGCGGAACTCTTTCATAGTGAGAATGTGCCACCAAATTCATTAGATCCTCTTCAAGATTCGCCCCGGTACAAGAGATAAAATCTACTTTTCCCTGACGGATCATTTCAGCAAGAATCTTCCCTAATTCAGCAGTTGACATCGCTCCCGCCAAAGTAATCATCATTTTCCCACCATCTTTAAGATGTGCAACATACCCTTTAGATGCGTCTACCAATGCAGCTGCATTGAAGTGCAGGTAATATTTCTCTATAAATTCAGTAATCGGTTTGCTCATTATTTTGATTTTTGCAAAGATAAAACTTAAAAACGGAATGTAGCGGCAGCACTTAAAGAAACTCTGTGCAAGCCTTCTTTTTGGTCTTCTCCGAACTCAATTGTCTGTCCGTTGAACTTCATTTTATTAAGTGTTCCGGCTGTTAGTCCTACTTTTGGACCAATTAAAAAGTTTTTGGAAATTTGATATTGATACGCAAAATTAAGCTCTGCACCCAAATTAGAACCCGTTCCTTTTACATTTCCTGTTTTTGTTGAATATGAAATTACTCCTAATCCCATATCGACATACATTTTATGTTTTGTTGCTTCGCTAAAATTGGAAATCATCAAAGCCGGACCGAAGAAAGTAATATTATCTTTAGTCGTAATAGCCGCAGAAACAGGCATTCCACTCATATCGTATCCTAAAAGAAATCCGTCACTTGATGCACTGTAATTAGAAAATTTCAATCCAATTGCTACGATATTTTTTAAATGATAATAAGCAGAAATATCGAAATTTACTCCACTTTTTAAGCCATTAACATAATCTTTTTCTGCTTTTGTCAAGCCAGGTGTTGTTTTTGCCGTTCTCCATGCATATCCTACTGAAGGAATGATTGAAATTTTCGGTTCACTTTGTTGAGCAAAAGAAAGTAAAGAAATTGAAAAAGCTCCTAAGACTATTAGTTTTTTTAACATTATTTAAAATTTTGGCAAAAATAACATTTTTATTGACAACCCGCCATGATAAGCGTTTCATTTCAAAAAGTACAGCCTTGTAAGCTGTACTTTTCTTTGATCTAACAATAAATGATGAGAATTATTCTTTGAAAGTTTCTACTTTTAAAATCTCGATTTTTCTTTCACCTTCTTTGAAAGGCCACTCAATAACATCGCCTACTTTATATCCAACTGTTGCTAATGCAATATCTGAAAGGATAGAATATTTATTCTTTTTAGGCTTAGCTTTGGTTGTTGACACAAAAAAATATTCATGTTCAAAATCTTGTGTATGATCTTTGATTGTTACTTTTCTATCAACCGTAACAACATCTGAAGGCAGATCTCTTCTTAAAACCTGTTTAGCTTTTCTTAGCTCTCCCGTCAATCTGTTTTCCTCATTCTTACTTACTTTTTTTCTTCTCAAATGATCTTTTATAGCATCATATATTCCGGTGGTTACAATAATATTATCTGACATTTTTATTTTATTAACAAGATTAAATTACAATGCATCTTTTAGTGATCCAACATAGAAAACTGTGTGAATTATTCAGCCATTTTTCCTATGAAAAATTGCATTTAAACGATAAATAAACCTGGAAATACTCCCCCGCCTTGGATCCGGACAGGGCTTAATTGATAAAGTCCTTAGAACTTTTTAAAAATGAATCTGTATGCAAATAAAGTAACGACAACAAAAGCCCAGAAAAATGGCTTTTCGTAGAAAGAGAAATAAATGTTGTCATTTTGTTACTGCTTGAATTTTTACTAAGATAGCAAATATGTTTCTATAAAACAAAGAAATACCATTTCTTACGCTCTTATTTAATTAATATTTGAACTTTCTGTTTTCTTTCTTTTCAGACATTTTCTTTTTGCTATCAAGTCTTTTTTCTTTTTTCGCTCGGGAAGGCTTTGTCGCAATTCTTGTTTTCGGAACAATTAAAGCTTTATTAACGATATCTATAATTTTTTCAATCGCTTTGTTTTTATTCATTAATTGTGTTCTGCTTTCAGAAACGGTTAAAAATAACAGTCCTTCTAGATTTATTCTGTTTTTTAATTTTTCCTGAATTAATACTTTTTGTCCTTCATTAAAAAATTCAGATTCATCAACTTTCCAAAGTACGGTAACAGCCGTTTCAACTTTATTGACGTTCTGCCCTCCTGCCCCACTGCTGCGAGAAGTTTTAAAATTGAGTTCTTTTGAAAAATCTTTCATTTTTAAGATCATTGGATTAGAGAGTAAAGATAAAAGACTTTACAATATGTTTTTTAATTCTGTTCTGTTCACTTTTCCGTTTGGCGTTCTTGGGATTTCATAAATGAAAATGATTTCTTTCGGTTTGTGAAAATTTTTCTCAAATGGAATTTGGTATATTTTTTCAACTAAATCATTCGATTCTTCTCCTTCAATAACTAATATCAATTTCTGCCCCAAACTTTCGTCGTCTATTCCTAAAAATACTACTTCATTCGGAATTTCTTTTTTAACCAAAGCTTCCAGTTCCTCAGGGAAAATTTTTGCTCCTCCAGAATTGATGACATTATCTATTCTTCCCAAAAATCTAAATTTGTTTCCATCCTTAACCTCAACTAAATCATTAGTTTGCAAAACCTCAGCATTTACATTCGGTGCAAAAATTCTTAAGCATCCTCTTTCATCTTTCGAAATAGAAACATTTTCAAATGCTGTAAAATAATCTTCTGCTTTCGGTGAAATTTGTTTTAATGCAATGTGAGAAAGCGTTTCTGACATTCCATACGTTTCAAATATTTGAGTTTGAGAATTTGAGAGTTTGAGGGATTGAAAAATTTTATCCTTCAGGTTTTCGGAGACTGTCGCCCCACCAATGATTAAATTTTTAATTAAATAAAGCTTATCCAATGAATTTTCAACCTGTAAAGGCGTCATTGCACAGAAATCTATTTCTTCTTCTAAATTTTCAAGTGGTTTTAAGGATGGATTGGCAATAATTAGTTTCATTTTTCTTTCAAAAGATCTAACCATCATCATTTTTCCAGAAATATATTCTACGGGAAGACACAATAATGCATTATCGCCTTCTTTTAAACATAAAAAGTTACAGGTCATCACGGCAGAATTGAGCATCTTCTTTTTTTCAATTTCGAAAACTTTCGGAGTTCCTGTAGAACCTGAAGTCTGTACTTTCACTGTTTCAGAATCCGACAGCCATTCTTCTAAAAAAAAAGTCGCTTTCTTTTCAAATTCCGTCTGCGAATGTAAATTGTTAATTCTGAGATTATTGAAGTCTATCACCATATTTACCACCATAAAAAGTTATGTAAATTTAAAAAAAAGTTTAAAAAGTTCTTGCAAATAATGAAAAAAGCTGTAGATTTGCATCACCAAAATAAAACAGACCCATAGTGTAACGGTAGCACTCCGGTTTTTGGTACCGTCAGTTGGGGTTCGAATCCCTGTGGGTCTACAAACCATCCTTTTTAAGGGTGGTTTTTTTGTGTCTAATTTTCAAAAATTAATTCCGTTCAAAGACAATCACTTATAAATTTTTACATAAAAAAATTACATTTTTTCAATGAAGCTCTTGCCTATAAAGAAAAAAGCTGTAAATTTGCATCACCAAAATAAAACAGACCCATAGTGTAACGGTAGCACTCCGGTTTTTGGTACCGTCAGTTGGGGTTCGAATCCCTGTGGGTCTACAAACC
>Ga0302167_10000059_pt1 | contig 68149 bp, 61 predicted proteins | sample I_Fen_N1_1_FD_193496 | JGI IMG/M metagenome (GOLD analysis project Ga0302167, IMG submission 193496) | Peat permafrost microbial communities from Stordalen Mire near Abisko, Sweden - I_Fen_N1_1 | ecosystem: Environmental > Terrestrial > Soil > Wetlands > Permafrost | place: Sweden: Abisko... | reverse complement strand
CACCGTTTTTATGGTGGTCACGGGATTGTGGGAGGTCAGATTCCTTTAGGTGCTGGTATTGCTTTCGCGGATAAGTTTTTTGACAGAAAAGCGGTGAATATCTGTTTCTTCGGAGATGGAGCGGCTAGACAGGGTTCATTACATGAAACGTTTAACATGGCGATGAACTGGAAACTTCCGGTAGTATTCGTTGTAGAAAACAACCAGTATGCAATGGGAACTTCTGTTAAAAGAACAGCTAATCACGAAGATATCTATAAATTAGGTTTAGGATACGAAATGCCTTGTCTTCCTGTAGATGCAATGGATCCTGTAAAAGTGGCAGAAGCTGCTTACGAGGCTATTGAAAGAGCAAGAAGAGGAGACGGACCAACTTTCATCGAAGCTAGAACTTACCGTTACAGAGGTCACTCTATGTCTGATGCTGAGCCTTATAGATCTAAGGATGAAGTAGCTATTCATAAAAATGATGACCCTATCGAATTGGTAAAATCAAGAATCTTATCAAATAACTGGGCAACTGAGCAGGAATTAGAAGTGATCGATAACAAATCAAGAGATTTCGTTGACGAGTGTATCGAATTCATGGAAAATTCTCCATACCCGGATGTTGATAAAGTATATGAGTATGTTTATTCTCAGGAAAACTATCCATTCTTAGATAAATTTGAAAATCAATAATAATTTGCTGATAGGATGATATGGTGTGTTATTTTTTAACTTTCACTTTTATTATCATCACTTCATCACATTAACAAATTAATAAATTAAATTATGGCAGAAGTTATTACAATGCCGCGTCTTTCCGACACTATGACGGAAGGTAAAGTGGCGAAATGGCATAAAAAAGTAGGAGATACAGTAAAGGAAGGAGATATTTTAGCTGAAATTGAAACAGATAAAGCTGTTCAGGATTTCGAATCTGAATTAAATGGTACTCTTCTATACGTTGGTGTGGAAGAAGGAAATGCTGCTGCTGTAGATTCTGTTTTGGCTATTATTGGTAATGCAGGAGAAGATATTTCAGGATTAACGGGCGGAGCTGCTGCTCCTGCTGCCGGAGGTTCTGAAGAGAAAAAATCTGAAGAAGAATCAAAAACAGAAAATAATTCTACAAGCGTAGAGCAAACTTCTGCGGAAGTTCCTGCAGGAGTAGAAGTAATTACAATGCCAAGACTTTCTGATACAATGACAGAAGGTAAAGTAGCTAAATGGCACAAAAATGTTGGCGATACAGTAAAAGAAGGTGATCTTCTTGCTGAAATCGAAACAGATAAAGCGGTTCAGGATTTCGAATCTGAATTCAATGGAGTATTATTGAAGCAAGGTGTTGAAGAAGGCGGTGCTGCTCCTGTTGATTCAGTTTTAGCAATTATTGGCCCTGAAGGAACAGATGTTTCTAGTGTTGGTGCTGCAAAACCTGCTGCTCAATCATCAGAAAAACCGGCAGAACAAAAATCTGAAGCTAAAACAGAAGAAAAACCTGCGGCTCAGGCTGTAAGTTCTTCATCTACTGAAAGAGTTGCAATTTCTCCTTTGGCTAAAAAAATGGCTCAGGATAAAGGAGTTGACATTCACGGTATTCAGGGTTCTGGAGAAAACGGAAGAATCGTTAAAAAAGATATTGAAAATTATCAGCCATCTCAGGCAAAACCAGCAGCATCTGCGCCGACTGCAAGTCCGGCAGCTCAGGTTGCACTAAGTTTTGTTCAAGGAGAAGATACAGAGACTCCAAATTCACAGGTAAGAAATATCATCGCGAAACGTCTTGCTGAAAGTAAATTCTCTGCTCCTCACTATTATTTAATGGTGGAGATCAATATGGATAAAGCAATTGAGGCTAGAAAAGAAATCAATTCTTTACCTGATACTAAAATTTCTTTCAACGATATGATTATTAAGGCGACTGCTGTTGCTTTAAGAAAACATCCACAAGTTAATTCTAGCTGGGCTGGAGATAAGGTGATTCACAGAGGAAATATCAACATCGGTGTAGCAGTAGCTATTCCTGACGGATTGGTTGTTCCTGTTCTTAAAAACACAGATCAGATGACGTATACTCAGATTTCTGCTGGTGTTAAGGATATGGCTGGAAGAGCTAAATCTAAAGGTCTTAAGGCAAACGAAATGGAAGGTTCTACTTTCTCAGTTTCTAACTTAGGAATGTTCGGAATTGAAACATTTACAAGTATCATCAATCAACCAAACTCTGCAATCCTTTCAGTAGGAGCAATCATCGAGAAACCGATCGTAAAAGACGGACAGATCGTAGTTGGAAACATCATGAAGCTTTCATTAGCTTGTGACCACAGAGTGGTAGACGGTGCTACAGGTGCTCAGTTCTTGCAAACTTTAAAAACATATTTAGAAAGTCCTTTAACTTTGTTACTGTAATTTTCTAAGTTTTGAAATACAAAAACCTCTCAATTTTTGGGAGGTTTTTTTGTATATCAATCTCCATTATGTTTGTCATCCCGGAGGGATCTAAACATAGTATTAGAAAATATTTTGGAAAGATTCGTGTTGAGATCCCTCCGGGATGACAAAGTGGATGATAATAATTTCTATACATTCGTCTTTGCGAAAGAAAAAATATGCCAATCGAATTTCAAAAATCCTTGAGAATCCTGCGTTTAAGATTTAAGGTAAAAAAATTGACGAACGAAGTGCATTGACGACTCACAATTCATCTTAAATTTCTCTCATATTTCAAATCAATTCACTATTTTTGGCTCATGATTAAAGCAAGAAATATCCATAAATCTTATGGGAATTTAGAAGTATTAAAAGGAGTTGATATTCATATCAAAACCGGAGAAGTTGTTTCTATTGTTGGAGAATCTGGTGCAGGAAAATCTACTTTACTGCAGATCTTGGGAACATTGGATTCGCCTTCGAATTCTAATAAATATGATACAGAGATCTCAATGGCAGGAGAGTCATTTATTAATATGAATGACAAGCAGCTTTCTAAATTCAGAAACCAGAATATTGGTTTTGTATTTCAGTTTCATCAGTTATTGCCAGAATTTACGGCGTTGGAAAACGTATTATTGCCGACAAAAATAGCCGGAGCCAACGAAAAAGAATCATTGGAAAAAGCGTATGCTTTGTTTGAAGATTTAAAGATCGAACAGAGATTACAGCATAAACCCAACCAATTATCGGGCGGGGAAGCGCAAAGGGTAGCAGTTGCCAGAGCATTGATTAACTCTCCTAAAATCATCTTTGCAGATGAACCTACAGGTAACTTAGATTCAAAAAATGCGGATGATTTACACAGATTATTTTTTGATTTAAGAGATAAATACAACCAAACATTTGTGATTGTAACGCATAACCCAAATCTTGCGGAAATTACTGACAGAAAATTAGTCATGAAAGACGGAATGATTATCGAGTAAATTCCTGTCAAATGATGAAACACTTTATTTTTTTATTCCTTTTTTTTATTTCCTGTTCAAAATTTGAATCTCAGGCCAATAATGTTGTTGATTATCTTCCAAAATCAAAAATTTCGGAAATTAAAAACTATATTAAAGGGAAAAATTATAATCAGGATTTGGCTGTTTTCATCAACTTTAAGATTCATTCAGGAAAATATAGGTATTTCGTTTACGATTTAAAGAATGATAAAATAGTACAGAAAGCAATTGTTGCACATGGAGAAGGTTCTGTAGTTTCTAACTCAAATAATTTGCAGTTCAGCAATATTGATGGCTCTCACCAATCATCTTTAGGGAAATACGAAATACGTGAAAGCTATAACGGGAAATTCGGGAAAGCGTACCGTTTAGATGGACTTGATGAAACAAATAGTAACGCAAGACCGAGATCAATCGTTCTCCACTCTTATTATTGTGTTTCGGATAAAGAATCTATAAACCCTGCTTGTTTAAGTTTTGGCTGTCCAATGCTTTCAAAAGACGCATTCAACGAAACAGCAAAATACATCGACCAATCAAGACGGCCAATCATTTTATACGCATTTTATTAAACTAATTCCTGCTACCTAAAAAAGATGTCCATAAAATTCCTTGCAGAAGACGACAGACCCAGAGAAAAGTTTTTGCTGAAAGGCAAGGGCTCACTTTCTGATTCTGAACTCCTTGCGATCATTATGGGAAGCGGAAGTAGGGATGAAACCGCTGTAGAGTTAGCAAGAAAAATTTTAGCTTCTGTCAATAATAATTGGCATCAGTTGAGTTTATTATCTGTGAAAGATTTAACGAAATTTAAAGGAGTAGGCGAAGTGAAAGCTATTTCCATTGCGACAGCTTTGGAAATTGGAAGAAGAAGAGCCAGTCAGGAAATTCCTGAAAAACCAATGATCTCCAATAGTAACGGAGCTTATCAGATTTTTAAAAATCATCTTGCAGATTTACGGACAGAAGAATTCTGGGCCATTTTTCTGAATCAAAGTAATAGAGTTATTCATATTTCACAATTAACGCAGGGTGGGATCAGTCAGTCGATTGTAGATATCAGAATTTTATTTAAAACTGCTCTGGATCATTTTGCGACCGGAGTTATTGTGGCTCACAATCACCCATCGGGAAATTTAAAGCCCAGCAAAGAAGATATTGATATCACTCAAAAAATAAAAGAAGCGGGAAGTACCTTAACTATTCAGCTTTTAGACCATTTGATTATTACACAGAACTCATATTTTAGTTTCTCAGACGAAGGATTATTATGATTAGAAGATTGAAATACAACGAAATTGATTTCAAAAAATATACTGAATGTTTAGAAAATTCTGAACAGAAAAATTGGTACGCCAATAAAAATGTTTTGGACGAACTTTCCGGAAATTGGCAACTTTTGGTGTATGGCAATTATGAAGCTGTAATGCCTGTTCCATTGAAAAAAAAGCTAGGCTTTAATTTTATACTGATGCCACTTTTTTGCCAACAATTAGGCATTTTTTCGAGAAAAGATGATCCTAAAATTAATACCGAATTTCTAAATTTTTTAAAGAAAAGCTCAAAAGTATTTTTGTATTCTTTTAATCAAAACAATGATTTTGGGGAAATTTTAGAAAAGAAAAAAAACTATGTAATTCCTATTTCTGACTACGTAATTTTAAGGAGGAAAAAGTATTTTAAAGGAAGAAAATCTACCGCAAAATGGGCACAGCATCTTTTTTATAAAGAAATTGATCTAAATACCTATTCTATAAATTTCATTGAAAACAATTATAAAGGAATTCCCAAGAGATCTGATTACGAAAAATTTCTAAGGTATCTAGAATTTCTAAATAAAAACGGTTTCCTCAAGCTTTGTGGAGCTTATTTAGATGAAAAATTGATCAATTTAGCCGTTATAATTTCAGAAAAAAAACAACTTTCTTTATTGGCATTAATCAATGATGAATCTTTTAAAAACGAGAACGGCCCCTCTTTTTTAATAGATAAAATTCTGGAAAACTATATTCACGAAAAGAGTTTTAATTTCATGGGGAGCAATATTCGCGGGATAGAAGTTTTCTTTAAAAGTTTTGGTGCAGAACTCCAGGAATACGGTTATTTGGAAAGTAAGATCTTAAAGCGAATCTCATAAATCGGTTAATCTTATTTTATTGTTGATAATGACATGTTTTTCGGTCATAAATTCAGAAAATATTAGTAATTTTGCTTCCTCAAATTATGACAAGTTTTTCAGGATACCTACCATATGCATTTGCATTGATCATCGCAATACCTTTTTTGGTTTTGCTGAGACAGTTTGTACACAATTATATCAATCTTAAAAATCAGGAAATAAAGCTTCTTACCGTAAAATCGAATTCCGAAAATAAGACCCAGTCTTATGAAAGAATGACACTTTTTCTGGAAAGAATGAAGCCTTCCAACCTTATTCAGAGATTTGATAAAGATCTTGCGGCTCACGAATTCATTTTTCTTACGGAAAAAACGATCAATGAAGAGTTTGAGTATAATTCTTCACAACAATTATATATCACAAAAAATTCGTGGAAAAATATTGTTGATTCTAAAAATGCAGTGATGGATTTACTTCACAAAACCTATGACGGATTAAGCGGAAATGCCAATCTTGATGAGTTTAAAACAGTTTTCATCATGAATTATATGGAAAATGAAGACTATATTTCGGCAACAATAGAAGACCTGAGAAGAGAAATTTTAATAATAGCTTAACTAAAAATAAAAATAAATAATGATTCCAAATTTTAAAGCACATCCATGGCATGGAGTTTCTGCAGGAGAAGATGCGCCAAATGTTGTTAATGTATTCGTGGAAATCGTTCCTTCAGATACTATTAAATATGAAGTAGATAAAGAAACAGGATATTTAAAGGTAGACAGACCTCAGAAATTCTCAAATATCATCCCGGCATTGTACGGATTTGTTCCTAGAACATACTGCGATAATGAAGTAATGAAATTGGCGGTTGAAAGAGGAGCTACAGACGTTACAATGGGAGATCATGACCCGTTGGATATCTGTGTTTTGAGTTCTCACAACATTCACGGAGGAGGATTGTTCATGGAAGCTATTCCAATCGGAGGTTTCAAAATGATCGACGGAGGTGAAGCAGATGACAAGATTGTTGCAGTAATGATCGGTGATCACGCTTTCGGACATTTCAGAGATATCGCAGAATTGCCTGAAGCTGAAGTGAAACGATTAATGCACTATTTCTTAACGTACAAAAACCTTCCGGATGAGCCTGCAAAATGTAGAATTCAAGAGGTTTATGGTGCTGAACATGCTAGAACAGTGATCAAAGCATCTCAAAAAGATTACGCAGACAAATTCGGAGGATAATATTCTCTTAATTAAATATATCAAAGGATAAATGAATTTTTCGTTTATCCTTTTTTTATTGAAATTTAGACCACAAAGGATAAAATTATTAATACATTTTTGGGCAGCTATTTCCGCCTTCCGTTCCCGCAATTTTGTAGTTTTGCCAATGCTTTTCCCTTTTCAAAAACTACAAAATGTGCTCCACTCAAGTCGGGCTGCACCTTTCAACCTGTTTTAAAAATCAACCTTTTCAAAATTTTAAATTCTAAAAAAGGTTTTAATATCACTAATCATTTTCTACAATTTAAAACATAAAAATCATAAATATTTCTTTCACTAATATCCACAAACATCTGTGAAAATCCGTGAAATCCGTGGGAAGAAAAAAATAATCATAGCTTAAGCGTTTAAACACTAATTTTTAAATAGTTACAATTGTTTTTGTCAATTTCGTGAGAATTATTTGTTATATTTAATTTTCTATTACCAAAAAAATATTAAACTATGGATCTATTTGTGTTAGTACCAATTTTTGGTGTGATTGCCTTACTCTATACTTTTTTCCAAAGTAACTGGGTGAGTAAGCAAAATGCCGGAAATGAAAAAATGAAAATTATCAGCGGACATATTGCTGACGGTGCGATGGCTTTTCTCAAGGCCGAGTACAAAGTTTTAACCTATTTCGTAGTTATTGTAGCCATTTTATTAGCCGTAATGGGAATGACGAACGCCAATTCGCATTGGAGTATCGGGCTCGCCTTTGTGGTTGGAGCAATATTTTCAGCATTGGCAGGTTTTATCGGAATGAAAATCGCAACAAAAGCCAATGTAAGAACGGCAGAAGCAGCCAGAACATCACTTTCAAAAGCGCTTAAAGTCTCATTTGCAGGAGGTTCTGTAATGGGAATGGGGGTTGCCGGATTGGCTGTATTAGGGTTGGGATCTTTGTATTTAATTATAAAACAAGTTTTTGCGCCCGATGCCACAGTAGATTCCCGTGAAATGGAAACAACGATTGAAATTCTTACCGGATTTTCTCTCGGAGCCGAATCTATCGCACTTTTTGCAAGAGTTGGTGGTGGTATTTACACAAAAGCGGCCGATGTTGGAGCCGATTTAGTTGGAAAAGTAGAAGCCGGAATCCCGGAAGATGATCCTCGAAATCCAGCGACAATTGCAGATAACGTAGGTGATAATGTTGGAGATGTTGCGGGAATGGGAGCTGATTTATTTGGATCTTATGTGGCGACAGTCTTAGCGACGATGGTTTTGGGAAGAGAAACTATTTCCGATGATTCATTCGGAGGTTTTGCACCAATTCTTTTACCAATGTTGATTGCCGGAACAGGAATTATATTTTCAATGATAGGAACTTTATTTGTCAGAATTAATGATAACGAAGGTTCATCAACTTCAAGTGTTCAGAATGCTTTAAATCTTGGAAATTGGGGAAGTATTGTTATTACGGCAGTTGCTTCTTATTTCTTAGTTACTTATATTTTACCGGATAAAATGATTTTAAGAGGTCACGAATTCACTAAAATGGGTGTTTTCGGGGCGATCATGGTTGGATTAGTTGTGGGTACTTTAATGAGTATTATCACAGAATACTATACAGCAATGGGCAAAAGACCTGTTTCAAGTATCGTGAGACAGTCATCTACAGGTCACGCCACCAATATCATTGGCGGACTCGCCGTTGGTATGGAATCTACCTTACTTCCCATCATTGTATTGGCAGGCGGAATTTACGGTTCATTTTTGTGTGCCGGATTGTACGGCGTTGCCATTGCCGCCGCAGGAATGATGGCCACAACAGCTATGCAGTTGGCAATTGACGCTTTCGGACCGATCGCAGATAATGCGGGTGGAATTGCCGAAATGAGCGAATTGCCCAAAGAAGTTCGTGAAAGAACAGATATTTTAGATGCTGTAGGAAATACGACAGCCGCATCCGGAAAAGGTTTTGCAATTGCTTCTGCTGCTTTAACAGCTTTAGCATTATTTGCTGCCTTTGTCGGAATTGCAGGTATCGATGGAATTGATATTTACAGAGCCGACGTTCTTGCAGGATTATTTGTCGGCGGAATGATTCCTTTTATCTTTTCTTCATTGGCAATTACCGCGGTTGGACAAGCCGCAATGGCTATGGTTGAGGAAGTAAGAAGACAATTCCGCGAAATTCCGGGGATTTTGGAAGGAAAAGCAGAACCGGAATACGAAAAATGTGTCGCTATTTCTACAGATGCTTCCATTAAAAAAATGATGTTACCCGGAGCGATTGCAATTATTTCTCCTCTTTTGATTGGATTTATTTTCGGCCCAGAAGTTTTAGGAGGATTTTTGGCAGGCGCTACAGTTTGTGGAGTTTTGATGGGAATGTTCCAAAATAATGCAGGAGGAGCTTGGGATAATGCTAAAAAATCATTCGAGAAAGGGGTTGACATTAATGGACAGACCTATTACAAAGGTTCAGAGCCTCACAAAGCTTCAGTAACGGGTGATACGGTTGGAGATCCGTTTAAAGATACCTCAGGGCCATCAATGAATATTTTGATCAAATTAATGTCGATTGTTTCGTTGGTAATCGCACCAACTTTGGCAGTTTTACATAAAGATAAAATTGATGCCAACAGAAAAGCTAAAATCGAAAGTCTGATGGGAATGGCAAACCATAATTCAACTTCTGAAATTAATGCAGGTGCAGTTGCTGTTCCTGTAACAAGAGAAGTAAAAGGGCATTTAAACGAAAACGGAGATTTTGTTTATGAAACAGGAAATATTGAGGAAATTAAACTAAAAGGTGGAAAATCAATTTCCATTGGACAGGAAAGTAGATTGTATCAGATGTACAATGATGTAAAATTGAAGAATAAAAACGTCTTGGATCCAAATAATTGGTATACGATTGAAAATTTATATTTCCAGAGTGGATCAAGTGATTTGAAGCCTGGTTCAGAAACTCAATTAAATAATTTAGCTGAAATTTTAAATGCTTATCCTGATTTGAAAGTAAAACTAGGAGGCTATACGGATAACACAGGAAATCCGGAAAGCAATCAAAAGTTATCTAATTTAAGAGCGCAAACAGCAAAGTTAAAATTACTGGAACTGGGAATTTCCGTAGACCGAGTAGAAGCGGAAGGTTACGGCTCAGAATACCCTGTTTGTGAATCCAATGATACCGATGAATGTAAAGCAAAAAACAGAAGAATCGATGTAAGAGTTCTTTCTCTGTAAATAAGGTTTAAATATATAATTAAAGCACGGCATCATGCCGTGCTTTTGTTTTAGACACAATCATCTGCGAAAATCTGTGAAATCTGCGGGAGAAAAAAAAAAAAAAAAAAAATAAAATAATAATAATAATAATGAAAAGATTGTTTCGTCGCTACGCTTCTCGCAATGACAAAAAAACTACAAAATCTTCCTCAAATGCTCCAACGCCTGAATAATAACTTCGTCCTTTTTAGCAAAACTAAATCTCACATAATCAGAATTTTGTCTTGAATTATAAAACGCAGAAAGTGGAAGACAAGAAACCTTTTTTTCAATAGTCAGCCATTTTGAAAATTCTACATCACTCATTGTTTTAGAAATATTTCTGAAATTAACAACCTGAAAAACACTTCCTTCTGCCTTTTGTTCGACTTCAAATGGAGTATCTTTAATCAATTCATTAAAAATATCTCTTTTATTCTGCATCAGTTTTTGTGTTTCAGAAGGATCAAAAACCTCTAAATATTTTGCCAAAGCATATTGTGCTGGAGCATTTGCACTGTAAGAAATATATTGTTGATGGCATCTGAATTTTGAAGTTAATTCTTCCGGTGTCAATAAATAGCTCACTTTCCAGCCGGTGCAATGAAACATTTTGCCTAAAGAAAAAATACAGAAAGTCCTTTTCTTTAATTCAGGATGAAGAAACGAACTGTAATGTTCAATTCCATCATAGCAGTAAATATCATAGATTTCTTCTGAAATCAAATAAATTTCCTGATCTTTTATTAATTCGTAAAGTTGATTCCAGTCAGATTTCGACCATATTTTTCCGGTCGGATTTTGTGGAGAATTGATAATAATTGCTTTTGTTTTTTGAGAAATACAATTTTGAAGTTTTTCCCAATTTATGCTGAAATCGTTATCAAGATCATAATAGACAGGAACTCCACCATTTAATACAATTGAAGGCCCATAAGTATAATAAGAAGGTTGAATAACAATAACTTCATCTCCTTGATTTAAAATAGATTTAAGGGACGTATGTAAAGCAAAGGTTGCACACGGAACGATAGTAACCTCATTATTTTTAAGCTGAATACTATTTTTTCGGTTTAAATTAAATTGAATAATATTTTCAATCAACAAAGGATTTCCCGCAAGTGGCTCATAATTATGATGGTTATAGTCTGCAGATTCTTTTAAATATTGTTTTAAACGGTCGTCAATATCAAAATCAGGTAGACCTAAAGACAAATCAAAACTATTATGTTTCGAAGCGAGTTCAGCCATGTCGGTGAAAAATGAGTAATGAGTAAATCCGTAAATTTTTTCCATCTATTTTGCATTTAAATCAAATATAAGAAAAATTGTAATTCGTCAAAGATTAAATAAATTTTGTTATTTTTAAACAAATTATTCTAGAATGAAAAAACTGCTTATTCCAATATTTTCTGTTGCTGTACTGGTAAGTTGCGGAACTTCAAAGGTTTCAAATAATACCTCAAAATCCACTGCACCGGTTGCTACTGTTGCGAAAGGAGATAAAGCTTTTCTTGCTGCTTACAAGACAATTACAGCTGATGATCTAAAGAAGAACTTATATGTAATTGCTTCTGATGAAATGGGAGGCAGAGACACGGGAAGTCCTGGACAGAAAAAGGCAGGAGAGTATATGATCAACTATTATAAAACTTTAGGAATTTCTTCTCCGAAAGCTTTAGGCTCTTATTATCAGAAGGTTCCGGCTGATTTTATGAAGAAAAGAGGCGGTGGAAATCTCCCTGATTCTGAAAATATTCTGGCTTTTATCGAAGGAAGTGAAAAACCTAACGAAATTGTTGTTGTTTCCGCACATTATGACCACGTCGGGACAAAAAATGGAGTAGTTTATAACGGAGCCGATGACGACGGAAGCGGAACGGTTGGCGTAATGGAGATTGCCAAAGCTTTTCAGAGTGCAAAAAAGGCTGGAAATGGCCCGAAACGATCAATCCTATTCCTTCATGTAACGGGAGAGGAGCACGGTCTGTTTGGATCCGAATATTACACGGATAATCCTGTTTTTCCTTTAGCGAATACGGTGGTTGATTTAAATATCGATATGATCGGTCGTGATGATCCTGAGAACAGAGGAAAGCAATACATATATGTGATTGGTTCTGAAATGTTAAGCTCTGAATTGAAAGTGATTAATGAAGCTGCAAATAAGCGTACCAACAATCTCGAACTGAATTACAGATATGATGATCCAAACGATTCTGAAAGATTGTATTACAGATCAGACCATTATAATTTTGCTAAAAACAATGTTCCTGTAGCATTTTTCTTTGACGGAATTCATGAAGATTACCATAAACCAACGGATAAGCCAGATAAAATTGACTATTCTCTATTGGAAAAAAGAACTCAATTGGTATTTGCAACGGCTTGGGAAATTGCTAATCGAGCAGAGAGAATTGTAGTTGATAAAAAACAATAAATTACATTAAAAATAATAGATAAGCCTATATCAGATAAAACTTTATAGGCTTTTGTTAAAGCTTTAATTAAATAGTATGACCATTCGTGAAGCTAGAATTGAAGACATTCCTCAGATTCAGATTATAAGAAATTCTGTGAAGGAAAATATGTTGTCTGACCCTAATCTTGTGACAGATAAAGACTGTGAAGAATTTTTATTTGAAAGAGGAAAAGGCTGGGTTGGTGAAGTTGATCATCAGATTGTTGGATTTTCCATTGTTGATCTGAAAGAAAATAATATCTGGGCTTTGTTTCTGCATCCTGATTTCGAAAATCAAGGAATCGGAAGAAAACTTCATCACATCATGCTGGATTGGTATTTTGAGCAGACAAAAGATAACGTCTGGCTCGGAACTTCGCCCAATACAAGAGCGGAAACTTTTTACCGGAAATCCGGATGGAACGAGATCGGAATTCACGGAAAAGGAGAAATTAAGTTTGAAATGACTTACAATAATTGGAAAAGTAGAAAATTATGAATCAAAATATAAAATCCATCAGACCTTTTATTGGCGCTAAAAATTTTGAAATTAGCAGTAACTTTTATAAAGATCTGGGTTTCGAAGAAATCATTTTAGAGCATAATCTTTCTTTATTTGAAAAACAGGAAATCGGATTCTATCTGCAAAATGCCTACGTAAAAGATTGGATCGAAAACACAATGCTTTTTATTGAAGTCGAGAACGTTGACCAATTTTGGGAAGAACTTTTATCTTTAAATCTAACAGAAAAATATGAAGGTGTAAAGTTAACACCCATCAGAATAATGGATTGGGGAAAAGAATGTTTGGTACACGATCCTTCAGGAGTTTTATGGCATTTTGGAGAATTTTTTAATAAATAAATTTAAAATTCTATATTCTTAAAATTCACTTGCGAAGCAATATTGACCATTCACAATTCACAATTAAAACTCACGACTTAGCTAATGATTTACGCTTTCGACACGTATTATTATGATGATTACGCCAATACGATCTGTATTGCTTTTGAAGACTGGACTTCCGAAAAAGAGACTGAAATTTTCAGTGAAAAAACAAATATCACTTCCGATTATGAAAGTGGAGCGTTCTATAAAAGAGAACTCCCGTGCATTGTAAGCTTATTGCAAAAAATCGATCTTAAAGAAGGCGATATGATCATTGTTGATGGATACGTAACGCTGGATAATGACGGAAAAATAGGGTTGGGCGGCTATCTTTACGAAGCTTTAGACCAAAAATATCCAATCATTGGAATTGCAAAAAATGAATTCACAACACCGGATTCTCAAAGAAGAAATATTTACAGAGGAGAAAGCAAAACTCCGTTATTTCTTACTGCGAAAGGAATAGATGTTGATGAAGTCGTTCCTAAAATCGAACAAATGCACGGTTCTTACAGATTTCCCACTTTATTGAAAAAATTAGATCAATTAACAAGATTGTAATCTGGTTTTCAATTAAATACAGATAACCTGACAAAAGTCATCATCTTTCTTATTTTTATTCAGTCTAAATAAATATAAATTTGTCTCAATAAAAATAAGTAGTAATGAAGAAGACTTTTATCCTTTCTGCTATTGCCTTTTGCTCAATTATTGAAGCTCAATATTGTACACCGACGTTTCAGTATGGAGTTGATAGTAATATGATCACCAATGTTACTTTTGGGAGCATCAACAATACTTCGCCATTTCAATCCGGATCTACACTGGTGTATGAAAATTTTACGGCAAAATCTACTGATGTTCAGGCAGGTACAATCTATCCGATTGTTGTAAAAGGCCCTTCAAGTACTTTTCCGAGTGATGTGGTTGTCTTCATTGATTTTAACCAAAACGGAAATTTTAATGATGCAGGAGAAAATTTTTACATTGGTCGATTAGCGGCAGCAAATCCGGCTAATGCATTTACAGTCAACGGGAATATTGAAATACCAAACAATGCTGTTGAAGGAACTACAAGAATGAGAGTTCTTAAAAATAATAATACTGCAGCGTACTCAAACCCAAGTGCTCCAAATTCTATCAATACAGCTTGTGATACCAATTTAAGAGCTGGACAAACAGAAGATTACACGATCAATATACAGCCTGCAAACCTTTCCACAAGGGAAATTAGTAAAGAATCTTCAAAAATATATCCCAATCCTACAACAGGTTTAGTGAATATTAAAACTTCAGACAAAGTTGAAAAATTTGAAGTCTACAGTTTATCAGGTCAAAAATTATTAGAAGGAAATTCTTCAATAATCAATATCAGTGATTATGTTTCGGGGACTTATTTAGTTAAAATTCAGACCAATAATCAGAAAATAATCACAGAAAAAATTATTAAAAAGTAAAAACACATATCTAATCATATCCATATCAATTTTTGTTTTTTTCTAACCGACAGGCTATATCTGTCGGTTTTTTTGTTGAATGAAATTTAAGCTCTGGGCTATTCATAATTTTAAAATTGGTATATAAAACTGATCTTTCAAAGCTCTAATTTTGTTAAAGAAATTAGGTTCAATTAGCTTTAAATTAATTACTTAAAATAATTAAAACAAAATTTAAATTTCAATAAAATGACAAAAAGAATTAGAATTAACGAAGTAGAATCTGCAGGTTACAAAGCCGTATTGGGAATGGAAAAATTCATTGAAAGTACTCCATTAACGAAGATTCATAAAGATTTGATCAAGATCAGAGCTTCACAAATCAACGGATGCGCCTTTTGCATAGACATGCACACCAAAGATGCGCGTAAAGCCGGAGAAACAGAACAGCGTATTTATGCTTTAAATGCCTGGAGAGATACTCCGTTTTTCACAAAAGAAGAGTGTGCAATCTTGGCTTTAACCGAAGAAGTAACGTTGATCAGCAATCATGTGAGTGATGAAACCTATAAAAATGCAGCGGAAGTTTTAGATGAAGCTTATCTTGCACAGGTTATCTTGGCAATTATCACAATCAATATGTGGAATAGAATCGGGATTGCAACAGCTTTGATTCCAGCTTAAAACTTAATGTAAATAAAAAACAAAGCTCTCAATTTGAGAGCTTTGTCGCGTTAAATAACAAGGAAATAACTGTGGTTTTAGTTATTTTTACTTTTCATTAAATGATCCAAGCTCCATTCATAATATGATATTCTTGAAAGCAGAAAACTTGATGCACATGTCACAAATACAGCATAATTGATTGGTGCTTTTATGCCTTTAAATAGCGTCATTGACAGGATAAAGATCAATGTCAGGATACAACTTGAAATTGCGGCGTATTTCGTTTTATAGCCTACAATCAATAGTATTCCGATAATAAGTTCGACTACCGTTGCAATGCCTCCCATTACATTTACCATCGGTCTGTCCATAAAAGGCATTAGAGTAGTGGTGTAATCTATGAAGCTTTCCCAATTGCCCCATTCGATGTTTCTCTCGCCCATCGGTCCCAAAATTCCCAATCGATCAGAAACTGGTGTTAAAAATGTAATTCCCAATGCAAAACGTAAAAGAAGTTGCGGGATTTTGAATGAATTTTCCATTTGATTTTATATTATTGTTATTATTTATGGTACAAAAGTAGGCTCAAATTGGGATGCTTATCTATACCAGTTTTAATAATATAAATAGCCCAGATTATAAATTGCTATTCTTTTAATTAAAGCTTACTGACTCATTTTTAATTATTTATAAGCTTAATAATCAAGTGTGATATTTAATTAATTTTTGAATTTAAATATTAATGCAGAAAATAGTTGTATTTTTAGACCGAACGGTTTAAATTTGCATTTTCAAAATCATTCATTATGAGTAAAGCCGAAAGAACCAGACAATTTATTATTGAAACTTCCGCTCCTATTATTAATAAAAAGGGAATGGCAGGAACTTCATTAACCGATATTATGGAAGCAACAAAGCTTGCAAAAGGAGGGATCTACGGTAATTTTGAGAGTAAAGATGAGATTTGCAAAGAAGCTTATTCTTATTTATCATCAAGTCTGGCAGAAAAGCTGAATCAGGCTGTAATTGAAGGGAAAACGGCAGGAGAAAAGCTTGATAATCTGCTTGATGTTTACGAAAATAAAAGCTTAAGCGGTGGTTGTCCAATATTAAATTTTGGGGTAGAAGCCGATGACACTCATCCAGAAATCAAAGAAAGAGTAATGAAATCGATTCTTTCTGCAAAGGGGAGAATTACCAATATTGCACAATTCGGTATTGATAATAATGAAGTTTCTGCAAATATCAACCCTCCAATTTTTGGAACAAAAGCTTTCACAATGATCGAAGGAGCCATACTTTGCAGAAGAGTAATGGAAAATGACGAGATCATGCAGATCATTATAGAATCAATCAAAAAAGAATTTGAATCATATTTGATTTAAAATTTTTTATCCATTTTAAGACCGAACGGTCTTTTATTTGAAATTAAAAATAATATAAAATAATGCGAAATTTAGAAACAAATCACAAAGGTTTCAGTACTGTACTGGCTCTTGCTCTCATTCCCTTATCGGGATTTGCAACCGATATTTATTTACCCTCTCTTCCAACCATGGCGAAAGATCTGCATGTTTCTACGGCTGCCATACAGTTATCGTTGGTTTTGTACATGTTCAGTAACGGGATTAGCCAGATTTTCATTGGAAGCATCGTTGATAGTTTCGGACGATATAAAGTCGCAGCCATTTCTCTGGGGATATTTTCATTGACGAGTTTTGTGATTGCTTTGATACCCAATATCTTTGTCATCTATGCTATGAGGATCATTCAGGGGATCGCGATCGCTTTTATTGTGGTAGGAAAACGCGCTTATTTTGTAGACTTATATTCGGGTGATAAATTGAAAAGCTACATCAGTTTATTTTCTATTATCTGGGCTTCAGCTCCTATTTTAGCCCCATTTTTAGGAGGATATTTACAGGAATTTTTCGGCTGGCGTTCTAACTTTTATTTCTTGGGTATTTTATCATTTCTATTTCTGATTTTAGAATTGATCTATAGTGGAGAATCTTTAAAACATTTTCATCCATTTAAATTAAAAACCATTGCACAAACCTATGCAGGGAAATTAAAAACACCTGATTTCACACTAGGTTTCATCATTCTTGGAGGCTGTTTTGGAATCGTTGTTGTATACAGTTTATCAAGCCCGTTTATTATTGAAAAAGTTTTGGGACATTCTTCAGTAACAACAGGATACAGTTCATTAATGTCTGGACTTTCCTTAATGACAGGGGGAATTATCGCAAAATCACTCATCAGAAAACCGTTGGCTCAAAAAGTAATCACCGCACTTTGTATACAAATTGTTTTAGCTTTATTGATGATCTTTACAACGCCTTTGAAAACAAATATTTATACTTTGGTTGGTTTTACCATCGGAATTCACATGGCGGGAGGGTTTATGTTTAATATAATTTATGCTTATTGTCTGAGCCGTTTTTCAAAAAATGCAGGTATTGCAAGCGGATTGACGGGTGGAGCGTTGTATATGATCAGTTCAATCGTAAGTTATGGTTTTGCGAATTTATATGCCGTAAAAAGTCAGCTTTTACTGGGAATTGCTAATATTTCTTTAATAGTAATCATCGCAATTCTGTTTTTCATCTTTAATAAATATAGAAAATTGGCAGCAATTCACTTGGATAAATAATAAAAATATAAAGTTTTTTGGGTTAAATTTGTTTATTAATTCCATAAACCAACCAGCCCAGATGTTACCTTATAAAACCCTGATTCAACTTGACAGAAATACATCTGTACCTTTGTACATCCAAGTTTGCAATAATTTTATATCATTAATTACTAATGGTACTTTGCAGCCTTCGGATGTACTTCCAAGTTCGCGGATATTGGCTGACCTCATCGGAATTAATAGAAATACCGTAAAATTAGGCTACGAAGAACTAATTAGTCAAGGTTGGGCAGAATCTATCGAAAGAAAAGGTGTTTTTGTACTTTCAAATCTGCCTGTAATTTCTAAGAATACAATTCCGGAGCTTAATGTAAATAGTGATTTTCAGGAATCTTTTATCTGGACAAATCAGTTTAAAAATTCAACGCCCGGAAAAAATTTTCAGAAAATAGGGTTAACAATTGATGATGGTTTTCCGGATGTACGTTTGGCGCCTGTTGATCAACTGATGCGCGAGTACAGAAGTCTTTCAAGAAAATTTTATGGTAAAAATTATCTGAAATATGGAAGTGCTAAAGGTTCTGAACATCTTCGGAATTCCATTTGTAATTATCTTTCGACGACAAGAGGTTTGACCGTTTCAAAAGATGATCTGCTTATCACAAAAGGCAGTCAAATGGGGATTTATCTTGCTTCAAAATTGCTGATCAATCCTTCAGATCTGGTTGCGGTTGGTGTTTCAAATTATACATATGCTGATGAGACATTTAAACATTTAGGGGCAAAACTTCTCAGAATTCCCATCGATGAAAACGGGATGGATATTGATTTTTTGGAAGAAATTTTAAAAAAGAAAACGATAAAAGCTTTATATATAGTTCCTCATCATCATTTTCCGACAACGGTTACGACAAGTATGGAACGACGTTTAAAACTATTAAATCTCGGTAAAGAATATCGTTTTGCCATCATTGAAGACGATTATGACTTTGATTTTCATTACGATAACAAACCTTATCTTCCTTTGGCAAGTATTGACCATAACCATAATGTTATTTATATTGGTTCGATTTCCAAGACTTTTGCTCCGGCTTTACGAATTGGATTCATGTCTGGTCCGCCAACATTTATTGATGCAGCAGCTTCTTTGAGGGAACTGATAGATAAACAAGGAGATACACTTTTGGAAGATGCATTCGCCATGATGTTTGAAACGGGTGAAATGGAAAGACATTTCAGAAAATCATTAAAGATCTACAAAGAAAGAAGAAACCTTTTCTGTAACATATTACGGGCTGATTTTAATGAAATAATTGAATTTAAAATTCCTGAAGGCGGGCTTGCCGTCTGGGCAACTTTTGAAGACAATATCGATTTAATAAAAATGTCTGAAAATGCATTGAAAAAAGGACTCTTCATCGACAACGGAAATTTCTATAAGAATGAAGTTTTCAATACCAATTCAATGCGATTGGGTTTTGCTTCACTGAATGACAATGAAATCATAAAAGCCTTTTCAATACTTAAAGAAGTGATATCTTAAACTTTGGGCTGTATCATATTTTTTGACTGGCATATAATGCTCTGATAGGTCTGTTCTAGCTTTGTATTAAATAATTACAATATGCAGATTAAAGAAATTAAAACTGAGTTAGAAATACAAAAATGTTGGGAAGTTATTTCATTATTAAGACCCCATTTAGACAAAAACAATTGGCTTGAGATCATTTTAGAAATGATGAAAAATGAAAAATACAGTATTGCGGCCATTGAAGATAATGACAAATTTGTTGCCTTTGCAGGCTACCGCATCATGAATTCTCTGCACAGCGGCCACATCATTTACATTGATGATCTGTGTACACTGGAATCTCACAGAGGAAAAGGTTTGGCTTCACAATTATTAGATTATGTCGAAGATAATTCCATAAAAATGAATCTGGATGCCGTTGTTCTTGATACTGATTTCCATAATCATACAGCTCAAAAAGTATACTTTAAAAGCGGATTTAAGCTTGTGGCCGTTCATCTTGCGAATCGGTTGAAAAAATAATCTTACAATTAAATTTTTCTTCATTTCCGTTTTGGCTACATCTTTATCCAATTTGGCAACTTCAGCCTTTCCCTGAATGCAGACCTTTGTCATGTAAAATTTAAACAAACAAAAAAAAATGAAAACAATTTTTATAACTGGTGCCTCTACAGGATTAGGAAAAGCAACAGCAAAATTATTTCAAAGCAATGGCTGGAACGTTATCGCAACAATGAGAAATCCGGAATCGGAAACAGAACTTACACAACTTGAAAATGTAACTGTTCTTCCGCTAGATGTTACCATTTTAGGACAAATTCAGTCTACTGTAAAAAAAGCATTGGAAATCAGTGATATTGATTTGGTTTTCAATAATGCAGGGTACGGTTTGATTGGCCCGTTGGAAGCTTTAAACGATGATCAAATCGTAAAACAGTTGAATACCAATCTATTAGGTGTTATCCGTGTAACTCAGGCATTTATTCCTTATTTCAGAGAAAAAAGAAAAGGAATGTTTATTACAACAACTTCTATTGGCGGATTGATAGCATTTCCATTAGGATCAACCTATCACGCAACAAAATGGGCGTTGGAAGGTTGGAGTGAGAGTTTAGCTTACGAACTTAATACATTTGGAATTGATGTGAAAACGGTATCTCCAGGAGGAATCAAAACAGATTTTGTAAGCCGTTCTTTGGACGTAGGAACTCAGCCGGAATATCAGGAAATGGTAGACAAACTATTTTCTAGTATGGATGGAATGATGGAAGCCGCTTCTGAGCCTGTACAGATTGCAGAAGTTGTTTACGAAGCCGCGACAGACGGGAAAAATAAATTGAGATATGTAGCAGGAGAAGACGCTAATGCAATATATGCACAACGTCTGGAATTGGGAGATGAAGCTTTCAGAGAGCAGTTCGGAAAACAGTTTATTTAAAAATTAATATGGAATTGGAGGTTTGGAATTAATTTCAGACCTCCGATTTCGTGTTTTATAATTTCTTACATTTATACTATGGAAAAGAAAGAAAATGCTCCGTTAAAAATTTCATCCATCTCGGAATTGCATCAGATATTACAGCTTCCAAAACCCTTGCATCCAATGATCAGCTTGATAGATAATACGCAGATGGTCATTAATAAAGACATGCTCAAACGTAATTTTATAATGGAATTTTATAAAATTTCTTACAAATTTTCTGAAAACGGAAAAATGGGGTATGGACAGGGTTATTATGATTTCAACGAGGGCGGAATGATGTTTACAGCTCCTAATCAGATCTTATCGACTGATGAAGAGGCGTATTATCATGGCTACACATTGCTGATTCATCCTGATTTTTTAAGAAATTATCCGTTAGCGAAAACCATTAAAAAATTTGGTTTCTTTTCTTATGATACCAATGAAGCTTTGCATTTATCAGACAAGGAAAAAACAATTGTTGTCGGGTTATTAAACAATATTTTGGGTGAATTAAATACAGCTATCGACGAGATGAGTCAGGATGTGATTGTATCGTATGTTGAAGTTTTATTAAATTACAGCAACCGATTTTATAAAAGACAGTTCATCACCCGAAAAAGTTTCAGTAATGACCTTCTTACTAAAATGGAGGATTTATTAGATAACTATTTTAACCAGCAAGATACTTTGACAAAAGGTCTTCCAACGGTAGAATTTCTGGCTTCTGAACTGAATCTTTCGCCACATTATTTAAGTGACATGCTTCGTAATCTGACGGGGCAAAACGCACAGCAACATATTCATGAAAAACTAATTGAAAAAGCAAAAGAATATCTCACAACAACCAATTTTTCTGTGGCTGAAGTGGCCTATCAATTAGGTTTTGAGCATTCTCAGTCTTTCAATAAATTATTTAAAAAGAAAACGGATACAACGCCTTTGATTTACAGGCAGTCTTTTAATTAAGTATTGAAATTGAAATTATTTCAATTTCTCAATTTTTTGACGAAGATCATTAATATAATCATTCTTATTACCTTGAAGAGCTTGAGCATCATAAACAGGCTCATGACGTAAAAGACTATCTAACATTTTTGAATCTTTTAATAAATATTCTTTTAACAGTTGATTATAATTTGAATCTGAAAATAATAAAAGTGCTATGGATTTTACAAAATCTTCTAGCGCTTCTACTTTAGATCTTAATCGAATATTTTCTAAAATTATTTTATCATGAAACTTGTGGAAATCTTCTCCTAAATCATCCATAGTAAAGTTTTAATAATTATCTTCAAAATTAATAAAAAAGTACTACTCTTTATTTGAATAGTTTTTTTTGTTTTATCGAATTTTGTTATTTATCAATATCTTTTAATTGTATAGGCATTTTGCTTTTTATTGAGTTAAAATTTTATTTTTGCAATTCTAAAAAAACAATTGCATGAAAAAAATTATAGCATTGGGATTAATTAATCTCTCAACTCTCGGTTTTGCACAAAAAATTTATACAAAAATTAATGATTCTAAAATAAATCAGGAAAGACTTCAGGTTGCCCAAAGTTTTATTAATCAATATTTGGATAAATGTAAAAATAAAGATTATACAGAATTTAAAGGTTTTATTATTTCTAAAAAAATAGAAAAGGAGGTAAATCAAGATAGAGAAAAAGCCTGTTCAAGCACTGAAAATATAAAAATTTTAGGATTAAATTCAGTCTATATTCAGGATTATACTAAAGATTATGATCCTGTTGAACTATTTGTTTACGATATTAGTGATGAAAAAATTCCCACCCACAAATATTTGAGCACTTGGGTATATCACGATAAAAATGTTATTGGCGGACTTTGGATTTCTCAAGAGAAACCAATCTATAAAAAGAAGAAAAAATCTGAATAAGTTTACTCATATTTATCTGTTTTCGCAGTTCCATCAAGAATCGAATCAGAATCTAAAGTTTAGGAAACTTCTATTCTATCCATTGAACTATGAGGTCGGAACAACTCATAGTTATTAATTAAAAGGCTAAAAATCAATTGAGAAAAGTAGACATAAAAGAATCCGCTCTTTAGAAGCGGATCCAGTAGATAAATACATCTCATTTTTTTAATTAGACAACAATAAAAAAGCACAGCCGACAATGCTGTGCTTAAATTTTTATTTCAAATTTAATTGCAATTCCAAAGCTGAAAAAAGCAAAAAAAGAATTCATTTCAGTTTTATTACATAGTAAATTTAGCTATTATTTTAATACGAAGTGTAAATTAAATGTTAAAATTCACAAGTTATCAACATTTTTTTGTGGATAACTTGTTGGCTAGTTTTCATTAAGATATTTCAGCACAAAATCGGTCAACGTTTTTCTATCCTCATCACTTCCTTTATTATCCATTTTTCCGTGATTAATATTGGTAAATTGTACAGTGATATGATATTTTTCTTGCTCTTCTTTTGTAGGTAAAACGCCCTCGTCAGCTGGATAATCATTAGAACGCAACGTATAAATTTTTGGAATTGATGTTCTTGGAAGATACATTCTTCTGTTATCCATCGTAATAATTTTATAGACTAGATCCGGATGTTTATTGGCGAATAAAGCAGTCATATCAGCTCCGTTTGAGTGTCCGATCATTGTTACATGTTTATAATCGAGTTCAGGTTTAGATTTTTTTAATTCATTCAAAACAAATAAAATATTTTCTGTACCGCGTTTCCAGAAAGGCATTCTTACAACTTGTGGAATTCCACCGGAAGGAATCAATTCATCAGTTGGTAATTCATGTTGAATACTCACTACAAAATATCCTTTGGAAGCTAATTTTTCTGTGAGATAAGAGTACAGTAAATAATCTCCGCCATGATTTGCACCGTATCCGTGACTGAAAATAACAACCTGTTGATTGGCGATTTTCTTATCCGTTTTCGGACTGAAATAAGCGACAGGAATTTTTCTGTTCCTTGATTGATCAAACATTGTAAGCGTATCTAGCTTTACTTCATAATTAAGGTTTGGTTCGATATTCTTTTTTGAAGAACAACTGAATATGAATACAGTTAATAAAAGAAAAGAGAGTATTTTAAGTTTCATGGTTAAGGTAAAAATATTTTTTTGGAGTCCTAAGAAATGACAAAGATTAAATTAAATTTTAAAATCAAAGATAAAGCTTTGTATATCATGAAAAAAATCCTAATTTTATTCCATTAATATCTCTTTATAAATATTACAATTTATTCAGGCGCAATTTCTTTTGGCTTGAAACTTTAAGGTTCAAATTTTCTGAACCCAAATAATCTATTACATTAAAATCAAAAGATAAAAGCATATTGCTGTTTTACGGCTTGCTATTTACCACAAATAAAGAGATCATTATGAATACAAATAAAATTGCCGTTATTGGCGGAACAGGAAAATCAGGAAAATATCTTGTTCAAAGTCTTCTGGAAAAGGGATATCCCATCAAATTATTACTTCGAAATCCTGAAAATTTCATCTTAGAAAATCCTTTAATTGAAATCATAAAAGGCGATGCAAGAAATTTTGACGCAGTTGATCAGCTGATCAAAGATTGCAGTGCTGTGATTAGTAAAATAGGACAGCCGGTAGGAGAGAAGTCAATATTCACAGATGTTACAAAAAATGTGATAGAGTCGATGAATTCACACGGAATCACAAGATATATCGCCATCACAGGTTTGAATGTTGACACGCCTTTTGATCATAAAAACGACAAGGTAAAAATGGCAACAAACTGGATGTATGAAAACTACCCAAAAACAACAAAAGACAAACAAGACGAATACGAGATTCTTGTGAATTCTAATGTAGACTGGACGTTGGTAAGGCTTCCGTTAATTATTCCGACTTCGGATAGTTTCCCTGTAGAAACAAGTTTAGAAGATTGTAAAGGAGAAAAGATCAGTGCTACAGACTTGTCTGAGTTTCTGGTTTCTCAGATCGAGAATACAACTTTTATTAAACAGAGTCCGTTTTTGTATAATATTTAATTTTTTAAACACGAATTTCACTAATTCTTTCACAAATAACACAATTTTAAGGACTTGAGAATATAATTTTTTATTATTAAAACGCAATAATTAATTAGTGAAAAATATTAGTGTCATTAGTGTTTAAACCAAAAAAATAGAGCGTCAATTTCGACGCTCTATTTAATATTTACTGCTCCAGCTTTTCTTTAATATACTTCGCTGTGTGAGATTTTTTATTTTTTGCCAATTCTTCCGGTGTTCCTGTGAAAACTACTTCACCTCCATATTTCCCAGCTTCCGGACCAATATCGATAATGTGGTCGGCAGATTTTATAATATCCGGTTGATGTTCAATAACAATCACAGAATGTCCAAGATCGATCAACGCTTGTAGGGATTTCAATAATTTTTGAATATCATGGAAATGCAGGCCTGTTGACGGCTCATCAAAAATAAATAAAGTCTTATCAGTTGTAACGCCTTTCACAAGGAAAGAAGCCAATTTCACACGCTGCGCTTCACCTCCGGAAAGAGTAGAAGAGCTTTGTCCCAACTGTAAATATCCCAACCCAACTTCCTGTAAAGGTCTTAATTTGGTGACGATTTTTTCTTCTTTATTTTCTTTGAAAAATTCTAACGATTCATCAACGGTCATGTGAAGAATATCGGAAATGTTTTTCTCATCAAATCTCACTTCCAAGATTTCGTTTTTGAAACGGGTTCCTTTACAAACTTCACATTCAAGCTCAATATCTGCCATGAACTGCATCGAAACATTGATCACACCTTCACCTTTACATTCGTCACATCTTCCGCCGTCAACGTTGAAAGAAAAATGTTTAGGTTTGTAACCCATCATTTTTGATACCTTTTGTTTAGCAAAAAGATCTCTGATGTCGTCATAAGCTTTCAAATACGTTACGGGATTCGAACGGGATGATTTTCCGATAGGATTTTGATCAATTAATTCAATATTTTTGATTAATTTTTTTGGAAATTCCACAGAATCGTAATCTCCTTTTTTACCGCCCATTCCAAGCTGAATCTGAATGTCATTCGTAAGAATTTCTTTCATCAAAGTAGATTTTCCACTTCCAGAAACTCCTGAAATTACAACCAGACTTTCCAACGGAACGTCAACATCTATATTTTTAAGGTTATTTTGTCTCGCACCTTTTATATGAATCCATTCTTTTGCTTTTCTACGTTTTGCAGGAACTTCGATTTCTAATCTTCCTGTCAAATACTTAGAAGTAAGCGTATCGGCATTTTTTAATTGCTTGTAATCTCCTGCAAATACCAGTTCACCACCAAGATAACCTGCTTCCGGGCCAATATCGATGATATAATCGGCAGCTCTCATCACATCTTCATCATGCTCAACAACGATCACAGTATTTCCAAGATCACGCAGATTTTTTAAAACACCAATTAAATTTTCGGTATCTCTTGAGTGTAATCCGATCGATGGCTCATCTAAAATATAAATGGAACCTACCAAAGAACTTCCTAAACTAGTTGCCAAGTTAATTCTCTGACTCTCACCACCGGAAAGCGTATTTGATGTTCTGTTTATCGTTAAATATCCCAAACCAACTTTCAGTAAAAACTCAATACGGGTTGTGATTTCGTATAATAATCTTTTCGCGACTTCTTTATCGTGATCAGACAGTTTAAAGCTTTCAATTAAAGGAAATAATTCATCTAAAGGAAGCTCGATAACGGATTGAATATTGTGTCCGTCAATCTTTACCCAACTCGTTTCTTCACGCAATCTCAGACCTTCACAAGTCGGACAAAGCGTTTTCCCTCTGTAACGGGAAAGCATCACACGATACTGAATTTTATACAAATTTTCCTCAAGCATTTTGAAGAAATTATTAAGCGATGGAAAACTGCTGCTTCCGTCACCTTTCCAAAGGTAATTTTTCTGTTCTTTTGATAACTGATGGTAAGGCTTATGAATAGGGAAGTCCTTTGCTTTTTTAATGAAATCTTTCTTCCATTCGCTCATCGTTTCACCTTTCCAGGAAGCAACTGTATCTTCGAAAATTGATAATGCTTTATTTGGAATCACTAAATCTTCATCAATTCCGATCACTTTTCCGTAACCTTCACAAGTCGGACAAGCTCCGTAGGGATTATTAAAGCTGAAAAAATGAACGTTGGGTTCAAGAAATTCCATTCCATCCAATTCGAATTTGTTGGAGAATTCTTTTACACTTTCTGTTTCAATATTTTTAAGAGCACAATGACCTCTGCCTTCATAAAAAGCCATCTGGATAGAATCTGCCAATCTTTGAAGAAAACTTTCATCCTCTTCGTAAGAAAAACGGTCGATCACCAAATTGATAGCCATCCCTTTTTCTGGAACAAAACCAAAACTTTCCAGATCTTCAATTCCGGCAACGTTGCCGTTGATTTCCAGTCTTGTAAAACCGGCAACTTTTAAGACATTTAATGTGTCATTAAAGTTTGCAACGTCATATTCCAACGGGGCGATTAATAAGAAAGAAGTATCTTTTTTGGATGATTTAATAAAATCTACAACATCCGTCACCGAATCTTTCTTTACTTCTTCACCCGAAACCGGAGAAAATGTTTTCCCAATTCTTGCGAATAAAAGTTTCATATAATCGTAGATCTCCGTAGAAGTTCCCACCGTAGAACGCGGATTGGAAGAAATTACTTTCTGCTGAATGGCGATGGATGGAGCCAAACCCTTAATATCATCAACTTTTGGTTTTTCTAATTTACCCAAAAACTGACGTGCGTAAGAGCTCAAACTCTCGACATATCTTCTTTGCCCTTCAGCATAGATCGTGTCGAAAGCCAAAGATGATTTTCCGCTTCCGGAAACTCCCGTAATAACAATAAGTTTGTTTTTCGGGATTAATACATCTATATGTTTCAGGTTGTTAAGGTGTGCGTTTTTAACAAAAACCTGTTTTTTTATATCTATTTCTGTTGTTGAAGCCATAGTAAATTTAAGACTAACAAAATTACGAATTTTAAACGGAAAATTTTACCAAGAAATGTTTCATTATCATTCAAAGAATCTATTTAAACAGGATGCTGATTTTTAGGGCTAAAATACTTTACAAATTGAGGAGGAAAAATTAAACAATCATTAACTAAAAAATGATATTCATAGCATATCATTGAGTGCCAATGTTAAATTTTGCTATTTTCATCATGTTTTTTCATTTTGGTATTGTTTTGTATATTAAAATTAATTAAAATTGTATTCATAAATATGTAATATAGAAATGAGAAAATTATTCAGAGATCTAGTTACACATTTAATGAGAAAAAGATAGAATTTACTTCCCAAAAAGTCAAAAGATGCAGTTTTCTGCATCTTTTTTTATGACAACTATCATTTGCCTGTCTTGATTATCTCTGTTATTTTTGGGCTTGCTAATCTGCAAAAAACTAACTGAAGAATAATTCTGATAAGACATGATTAAAAAAGTAGGAAGTGTTTTTTTTCTTGGAACGATGCTTTTCGCTCAGGCACAGGAAAAAACAACCGATATTGATACCATCGCTGTACAAGGTAAATTTATTTCAACACCATATAAAAGTACCAACCAAAATATTACCATTATTACAAAAGCGGATATTATAAATTCTCCTGCAAAAAGTATCGATGAAATTCTTCAGCAAATTCCCGGAATGGATATCAGAAGAAGAGGAGCGAACGGTGTACAGAGTGACATCGGTTTCCGTGGAAGCTCTTTTGAACAGGTACTTTTGCTTTTAAACGGAATCAGAATGAATGATTCTCAAACAGGTCATAATTCTATGAATATTCCTGTAGATTTGGATGATGTTGAAAGAATTGAAGTGATAAAAGGCCCTGCAGCAAGGAGATTTGGTCAAAATGCTTATGCCGGAGCAATCAATATCATTACTAAAATAAATCCTGGAAAAAGAGTTAAAATAAGCGCTGAAGGTGGAGATTACGAAACCTATGGCTTAGGATTAAATGCAAGTATCGGAACAGAGAAATTTTCGAATTCAATTCAGGCTAATACGGCTTCATCAGAAGGATACATGCATAATACGGATTATGAGATCAGAAATGTTTTCTATCAGAGTAGATTGGCTATAAAAGATGGAGATATTAAGTTACAGGCAGGTTTTTCAGAGAAAAAATTTGGTGCAAATGGTTTTTATTCATCTCCGCTGGCAACTGAACAGTATGAAGAAACTCAGGCTTCTGTCGTGAGTTTGGCTCATCAGCAAACGTTTGGAAAATTCAGACTAAACTCAAATGTATATTGGAGAAGAGGGCAGGATATGTACCTTTTTAACCGTGAAAAACCTGAAATATACAGAAATATGCACATCGGAAATAATGTGGGAGGTGAAGTAAATTCAAGCTATCAATGGGGATTGGGAACGACTGGTATTGGTGTTGAATTGAGGAAAGAATTTTTAGCAAGTAATAATTTAGGAAACAGAAACCGTTTTGTTTCTCAGGTTTTCTTCGAGCATCATTTTTCTTTATTGGATAAAAAATTAAATATTACACCCGGAGTTTCTTGGGCAAATTATTCCAATGAAGGAAATTTCTTCTATCCTGGATTGGATGTAGGCTTTAACTTCGATCCAAACAATAAAATCTACGGAAATATTTCAAAAGTTCACAGAGTTCCGACCTTTACAGATCTTTATTATGTAAGTAAAACGGAGCAGGGAAATGTTAATTTAATTCCTGAAAATGCTGTTTCAACAGAAGTTGGTTATCAGTTCCAAAACAAAGGGTTTTTAGCGAAAATCAGCGGGTTTATGAGGAATTCTAACAACTCTATCGATTGGGTGAAAAAATCACTTCAAGATCCAATCTGGTACGCTCAGAATGTGGGTAAAATTGACACCAAAGGTATTGAAGTAGAAGTAAATCACAGAGTATTTGATTGGTTAAAATATACCGCAGGATATACTTATTTAGATAATAAATTTAATGCTTCCAATGATTTTGTTTCAAGATATGTTTTGGATAATTTAAAACATCAGTTTATTGCTAAATTAGAAACAAAATTCCTTAAAAACTTCACAAACGAACTCGTTTACAGATACAACGACAGGCTAAATTTAGGCAGTTATAATCTTTTAGATGAAAAATTAAGTTTCGTTAAAAAAGACTTTTCTGTGTACGTTTTAATTAATAATGTTACCAATACCAATTATACAGAAACGTTTGGTGTAGCAATGCCTCAAAGATGGCTCCATATTGGTTTTTCTTACAATATCAATATTAAATAATCGTTAAGTAAGAATGAATTAAAGTTAATATTACGAAATTGTTAATTCAATTACATTTGCAAAAATTTTTTAGATGAAACTCTTTTTAAGTCTTAGTTTACTTTTAAGTCTAACGTTTTTTAAAGCTCAGGAACATATTTCAAGCTTCAATGCTTTGACGCTGACTTATAAATTTCATCCAAAATTTTTCCTGTATGCGGAAGGTCAGATGAGAAGTATTGAAGACTATACTTATCCTGATTATTACGAAATAAAAGGAGGGTTAGGATATAATCTTACTAAAAACCACAAACCTTTCGTTGGTTTAGGAAGATATGCGACCTATAAGGACCACGCTATTAACAAAGAAGAATTCAGAGTTTGGTTACAGGATGTAATTGATATTAAAAAAGGTATCGTAAAATTTGAAAACCGTTTTCGTGCTGAAAAAAGCTGGTTTTATGAGCCTCAGACAGATAAAAGTTCTCAAAGAATGCGTTACCGTTACCGATTGAACATAAGTGTTCCTTTAAACTCAAAAGAGGTGAAAAAAGGAACGGTTTTCGCGAATGTGTACGACGAAATTTTCCTTGTAAGCCCAATGAAACCTACTTTCGCAAGAAACAGAGTGTATGCGGGAGGTGGTTATCAGATTGATAATAATTTCGGAATTGCAGCAGGATATCTATGGCAAAGAGAATTTAATGCAGCCTCAAACCAAAATTTTCATTTCGTTTATCTTGCTTTAAACATCAATATCGACGGAACAAACCATCCTGTGAAAACGTTTGATTATCCGGGAGCGGATTAAGAGTTTTTATTTAATTCTGCCTGAAAATCTACGAGTTGAATTTTGTAGTCCGCGTATATTGTGTTCATCAATAACTGATATTTATTGACTATAGAGAATATTGCATCCACCTCATTTTGAAGATATTTGTCATTATTAAAATAGATATAGTGGGAATTAACATACTGTTTTAGTATATCTCTATCTTCATCTGTCAACAGTTCTTTGTAGGTAGAATTTTCAATAAAGTCATTGAGCTTTTGTTTAAAAGGCTTTTCCTCTCTTAACAATATAGCTCTATGCCTACGAATTTCCTCAAGCGGTAATGTTACCATTATGAATTGCAAATAAGGAATGAAAGTATTAAGTGCATTGTGAAATATATCGTATTCATGATCCAATTTCACAAACGTTTTATACTTTTCAATTAAAGTTTTCCTGTTGTTTTCATCAGCTTTTTGATAAAAATGGTGGAAGATATTTTTATCATTTTCGACTAATTCTGATTGGACAGTCTCAAGCTCCTTTGTAAATTTCGGAATTAAAATCTTAGCCTCACTTGCTTTGTATAATTTACCGCTGCATTTAAAAGTTCTGATCAATTTAGGATTGGCTATAAGTTGATTGAGTGTGTAAATATCACTTTCGATGCCCGCCTTTTCATGAACTAATGAAACTTTTTTATCACTAAATAAATCATTTTCAACAGATTTTTCAATATTAATTAATTCATCAACATTTTCCAAGATAGGATTGTGCTTCTCATAATATCCGTTAAAATCCGAATAAATACTGTGATAAGGATATTTTTCATTGTAAAGCTGTAAAAATCTTTCGTTATCTTCTACAACTTCACCTACATTTTTAATATTATATAAGGTTAAGTGTTTACTGGTTAAAGCCTTACAAACTTCATCAAAACCACGAATAATATTCTTGGCCAATTCATTATTTTCAGGGGCATTTTTGGTTTGATTTTTCCAAATTGTTTCAATTCTTTTATCTGTTTCCGGATGAAATGACCATTGGTCTTCAATTTCAATTTTTGTTTTGTTGTAGCGTGTTGTATCTTCCAAATCTACTTTAGGCAGATTGTTTTCGTACGGGTGATTATTTCTTTGACTAAAAATTTTCATCAAATAAGTCTGATTTTCAAAAAGATTTTCAGGTAAATACTTTTCTTCGCTATCTGCATAAAACATAAATGAACTGTTGAAAGCAGCATTACTCAAATCCATTCTTAATAAAGATGAAGCTTGCTCTTTAGGATTGGTAACGTAAGTTGCTACAGCATCTGCATGAAACTCCATTTCTCTTCGAAGAGATGCATTATTTTTAAATAAAAAATCAGAGAAAATCTTTAATATATATTGAAAAACACTAATAAATCCTACAGAAACCCATCCTGTAAACTGAAATGCCCAATGTCCTGAACCATGCTTTATTGAATTTTCAAAATCTCTATTATTATAAACAGTATCAAATATGATTTTTTCTGCCTGACTTACGTATCCTCCGATTTTCATGCTTCGTTGAGAAAAATGACCGAATTCATGTGCTAAAACTGATTTAAGTTCACCAACAGTTGTAGAATTTATCAAGCCCATTCCAATGGTAAGATTCTTTTTTACGGGTAAAAACATACTCCAGAAAAGAGAATTGTAGCTTACACTTGCATTCACTTCCGAAGAGAGGAAAACCTTTCCAGGTTTCTGCACTTTTGTTTCGGCAACAATTTCATCAATGATAGCAAATAATTCTGGTTGTAATGAACGATCAACTTGAATTAAATGCCTGCTGCTGTAATTATTTTTAATGAAGATAAATTTTATCAAAAAATAGAAAACTATAAATCCGATACTCACTAATCCCAATGCAATAACAACCGTGAAATAGTTGGCATATAGCATCACAAGGTTTAACGCGCCATAACCCAATAAAAAAATCAGAAATAGAGAAATTAAAATTAATATGAAATAAACAGCAAAAAATATTGAAATTGAGGCAATTGCAGATGTCAACTTAGCTCGGTAAGTTGATGAAATAGGAGGGAGGTTATTAGTCATGTGTTTTTAATATTTATCAATTAAATAATGATAAGCTTTTAAATATTTATTAAACCTTTTGATATCTTTAGGAAGAAGTTCGCGGTTTACTCTTCGAAGATCCATATTATCACGAAGGTCATTGAGCTTTACGGCTACAGCCAAAGGAGATCTTTCGGTTCTTTTTACAAAATCGTCATATTCTTCATCTGGATCGAATTTCGTAAGACAACTGATCGCGAAAATAATATATTCCGGAAAACCTTGATCTCGTAAATAATCTAAACTGAATTCTACAGGATGATCTTCAACAACGTCGTGAAGTACGCCTACGATCTTTTCATCCATTGTTTTACCGTACTCCATCACACGCATAACGTGAGCAATGTATGGAGCGTGATATTTGTCTGTTTGACCTTTATGTGCCTTATCAGCTATTTTTATTGCTCTGTGAAGCAGTTCGTCTTTTGTCATTGTGTGTAAAGTAGAGTACAAAAATAGAAAATGCCTCAATAAAAAGAAACAACAAAGGATATTTTATTTTTATTTCCATTGAAATATATTTTATCGTGCAATAATTTTTAAAAACAAGTACTGCATATTTACTTTAAACGCAATGTAATTTGTTGATTTTAAATTAATTAAAAGGTGTAGTTTAGTTGTAGTAATTCTTTTTCTTTAATTGATAATTAGATTTGTAAATCAAACTATTAAAAATATACCGACATACTATTTTTAAACTTTTAATTTATTTACAATGAAAAAAAAATTATTACCTCTAATGGTTTCTCTTATAAGCATCAGTGCTTATAGCCAAATACAAACCATTTCTTTTGAACCTTCCGAAGGATATTCTTTAAATAATATTATAGGGCAGCAAGGATGGGAATCTTTTGAAGTACCTAATCCTAATGCAGGAAGAGTGATCAACACATCCGCTACAAATGGTGCTAATTCTATGAATTTTATAAATACCAATAGTAATGCTTTTGGCGGGGTTGAAAAACATGTTGCAGGATATCGTAAAACCGAATATTCTTTTGATTTTAAAATTGATGCCATCGGATCTTCTTATACCATGATGGCCTTTGACGAAGAATATAAAGAGATAGGCAAGTTTTCTGTAGATGGCGTAACTGGTATGCTTAGATATCACTACTATGCAGGAGGTTTTGATTTTTTAAATGGTGTGTTGGATAGTGGTATTATATTAACTCCGGGAACTTGGTATAATTTAAAAATGATTATAGATTTAGACAATATAAATGTAAGCTATTATGTTAATAACGTACTTATAGACAATACAATGCCACCACCATCAAGTTGGAAACCATTTGATCGTATTCATTTTTCTTACAATGATTCGGGAAGTGATTTTTCTGTAGATAATATCAAGATCATCAATCCGGATGCAACGCTTGGAACATCAGATACTTCTCTACAAAATATTGTAACAATCTCTCCTAATCCAACTTCAGATTTTATTAATATTAAATCTAGTGACAAAATTTCTTCTGTAGAAGTAGTAGATGCTTCAGGGAAAATCGTATTAAAAGATACCAGAGGTGAAAATCAGATAAGAATAAGTGAATTACCTAATGGAATTTATATCGTTAAAATTGATACCACAAAGCAGTCATTAATTAAAAAGATTATTAAAAAATAGTTTATTAGTAGTGATTAAATTAAAAAAGCGTCTCAAAATATTGAGACGTTTTTAATGTTATTTTACAGAATATTTTTAATTGGTCTGATCTTCCACAGAAGCACCTGGTGCATTGCTCTTTACGGATTCAATTCCGTTTTCCATACCATTTTCGGATTCATACATTTGGCTGGTTCCGATGATCTGTCCGTTTGAAGCTTTTAGATTAAAATAGCATCGACCGTCTTTTGCAGTATGTCTTTCAAACTTGTTATCATCCTGAGAATTTTTCTTCACAGATTCAATACCATTTTCGCATCCTGATTTCGAGTTATATCCCTGACTAGTCAGAATAACCTGTCCATTTGCTGCTTTTAAGTTAAATTGATAGTCGCCATTGGTTCTTTTAGAAATAATAAATTTTCCCATTGTTTATATTTTTGAGTTTGGTTATTTAGTAATTGTTAAATAAAAATAATGAAAATTTATGAAAAAATTAAAAACGTCTCAAAAAAATTGAGACGTTTTCAAAATCAAATTTATATATAAAAAACTAATAAGCTCCTTTTTCAATATAATGGGCTGCTACTTTTTCAGTTAATGCCACTACATTCGGACTATTTGTATATTTCGTGAATCTTCTTAAACCAGAAAGCATCATTCTCTGTTCGTCACCTTCCGCAAAAGAAACAATTCCTTCTTTTGCACCAGCAATGATTTTGTCAATTGCTTTGTAAAGGTTTAACTGAGCCATTGCAGCTTCCACAGAATCAGCAGAGAAGTGTTTCTCAGCTCTTAAAACTGCAGATTCTGCCATGTAGATTTGGTTAAGAATTTCAGAAGCATTTAATAATAAATGTTGCTGTTTTTCAATATCCATCATGAATTTTTGAAGAGCAGCACCTGAAACCATTAAGAAAACTTTCTTAAGATTAGCGATAATTGCTTTTTCTTCACTCATAAATGCAGAATAATCAGGAACTTCGAATGATGGAATTCCCATCAATTCTTTGCTGATTGCCATTGCAGGAGAAAGTAAATCTAGTTCACCTTTCATTGCTCTTTTGATTAGCATTCCAACCGCAAGAAGTCTGTTGATTTCATTTGTTCCTTCATAGATTCTTCCAATTCTTGCATCTCTCCATGCAGCTTCCATTGGAGTATCTTCTGAGAATCCCATTCCACCATAGATTTGGATTCCTTCATCAGCTGTATTTTGAGTAAGATCTGATACGAAAACTTTAAGAATAGAAGCTTCTACTGCGAACTCTTCAACACCCTTTAATTCAGCTTGTTGATGATCCATTCCGCCAGCAACTAATTCTTCAATCTTATCTTCAACATTTTTTGCTAAACGGTAAGAACCAGCTTCACTTACGAAAACGCCAGTTGACATTTCAGCAATTTTCTTTCTAATCGCTCCGAAAGTTGAGATTGAAACTCCAAACTGTTTTCTCTCGTTTGAATACTGAATAGAGTGGTTTAAGATTCTTCTTTGTCCATCAAGGTTTGCAGCAGCTAATTTAATTCTACCAACATTTAATGCATTCAAAGCGATTTTGAAACCATTGTTTCTTTCGCCTAACATATTCTCAACAGGAACTTTCATATCATTGAAGAAAACCTGACGCGTAGAAGATGAACGAATACCTAATTTATGTTCTTCCTCACCGAAAGTCAAACTTTCAGGATTTTCGAGCTCTGAACGGTTGATTACAAAACCTGTGATATTTTTATCATCATCAATTTTAGCGAACAAAGTGAAAGTATCTGCAAAACCTGCATTGGAAATCCACATTTTCTGTCCGTTGATGATATAATGTTTTCCATCTTCGGATAATTTTGCTCTTGTCTTTCCTGAGTTTGCATCAGAACCAGCATCCGGTTCAGTTAAACAATAAGCTCCGAATTTTGTTCCGGTAGCTAAATCAGGAAGATATTTCTTTTTTAATTCTTCGCTTCCGTAAAGAAGAGTTGGAAGCGTCCCGATTCCGGTATGCGCTCCATAAGCTGTTGCTAATGAACCATTTCCTCCTGAAACGTAGTCGCAAGCTAACATTGTGCTTACGAATCCCATTCCAAGACCTCCGTATTCTTCAGGAACGGTGATTCCTAACAATCCCATTTCTCCTAGTTTACGCATTGTTTCTTCTGTCAATGCATAATCTTTTTTCTCGAAACGATCGTGGTGCGGAATAACTTCTCTATCTATAAATTCTTTCGCAGAATCGCGAAGCATTTTTTGCTCTTCGCTCAATTCCTCAAGACTGAAAATTTCGTTTGCAGGAATTTCCTTGATAAGGAATTCTCCTCCTTTTAATATATTTCCCATTTAATACTTATTTTTTTAATTAATTTAATTATTCTAGAACTTCAAACATATCTGGATGTTCTAAAGAATACTTTAGTTTAACTTTTTGATTTAAAATGTATTTTCTATTTTTGTTAAGAAGTTCAAAATCATAAATCTTCTTAGCTACTTTGTAATTTAAATATGCAACAGGCTTTTTACCGCTTCTAATCATCACAGTATCAATTTTATTAATTCTACCTTCTGTAATATTTACGTTAGATGAATTCAAAAATCGATATTTCCTATTTTCTGATAAAAAGTTTGAAATTGCGAATATAAAGCACATTAAGCCTATAAGAAATGAATAACAAAATATATTGAGTATTATATATTTAATTTTTTTCAAAGGATATAATAAAAAGCTTCCTGGGTTTTGACCTTCTATCTTTTCCAAAATTGGAAAAAATAATATTATCAGACTAAACCCCAAAGAAAGAAAAATAAGTATAAAAAATATTGAATCATTATTATACTTTATATTATATCCAAAGAAATAAATTATAACTATTATCAATAAGATAATAATGCTTGAAATAATCCTCAAAATAATTTCATTTTATAAAAGCTCAAAAATACTCGCCGCTCCTTGACCTGTTCCAACGCACATAGAAACCATTCCGTATTTGTTTCCGCGTTTTCTCATTTCGTCAAGAAGTTGAACGGTTAATTTTGTTCCTGTACATCCAAGTGGGTGACCCAAAGCGATTGCGCCTCCGTTTACATTTAAGATATCAGGATTTAAGTCTAATTCTTTTTTGATAGCAACAGATTGTGATGCGAATGCTTCATTTAATTCAATTAAATCAATATCTTTTAATTCTAAACCTGCTTGTTTCAAAGCTTTTGGAATTGCATAAATTGGTCCCATTCCCATGATTCTTGGCTCAAGGCCTGCAGCTGCATAGGCAACTAATCTTGCTTCTGGTTCAAGGCCTAATTCTTTTACCATTTCTTCACTCATAACGATTACGAAAGCTGCTCCGTCACTCATTTGAGAAGAGTTTCCGGCAGTTACACTTCCTCCGTTTTTAAATACAGGTCTTAGTTTAGTCAAACCAGCCAATGAAGTATCTGCTCTTGGACCTTCATCCACTGAAAAATCAAACTTCTTAGTCTGCATTTTCTGGTTTTCATCCAAAAAATTATATTCAACAGGAATCGAAACAATCTGGTTGGCAAATTTACCTTCCTGATTAGCTTTTAAAGCCTTCATATGAGATTCAAAAGCGAACTGATCCTGTTCCTCTCTGGTAATATTATATTGTTTTGCAACCTCTTCGGCAGTGTAACCCATTCCCCAATAATAATCAGGGTTTGTTTTTGCAATTTCCGTTTCTGGAACCGGTTTGTAACCTCCCATCGGAATGTAAGACATTGATTCTGTACCACCTGCGATAATACAATCAGCCATTCCTGCCTGAATTTTTGCAGAAGCAATCGCAATCGCCTCACTTCCTGATGCACAATATCTGTTTACGGTAACTCCGGGAACTTTGTCTGTATTCAATCCCATTAAAGAGATCAAACGGGCAACGTTCAAGCCTTGTTCTGCTTCCGGCATTGCGTTTCCTACGATAAGGTCATCAATTCTGTTTTTGTCTAATTGCGGAAGTTCAGCCATTAATTTCTCAATAACTGTAGCCGCCATTACGTCAGGACGAGTAAAGCGAAGGGAGCCTTTTGGTGCTTTTCCTACCGCTGTTCTAAATCCTTTTACTATGTATGCTTGTTTTGACATTTGTTTTAATTATTTGATTTAAACATACACTTTGTCATGCTGGAAGCATCTCTACGAAGTTTAGATTCCTACGGAATGACAAAGTTTGTGTTAATTTGGAGTTATTAATTTCTTAATGGTTTTCCATTTTGTAACATATATTGAATTCTCTCCAATGTTTTTCTTTCTCCACAAAGTTGCAAGAATGTTTCTCTTTCAAGATTCAATAAATATTGTTCAGTTACGATTGTTGGTTCGGAAAGATTTCCACCGACCATTACGTTGGCTAACTTATCTGCAATTTTCTTGTCGTGTGCAGAGATGAAATTTCCTGTTAACATTTGGTCAGTTCCAACATAAAACATTCCCAATGCATCTTTACCCAAAACTTTTACTTTTTGTTCGATAGGTTGAGTGTAACCATGTTCGGCTAAACTTATTGCTAACATTTTTGCCGTTTTTATTTGCGTTCTTTTATCAACTGCCACGATATCTTTTCCTTTTTCAAGGATTCCCATATCGTAAGCTTCATAAGCAGAAGTTGCTACTTTACCCATTGCGATATTCATGAAAGCTTCACGAAGTCTGTTGTTTTTAACATCATCGCTGTGGAATTCTCTTGAAGTTCTCAACGTCAATTCTTTCGTTCCGCCACCACCAGGAATTACACCAACTCCGGTTTCAACCAATCCGATGTAAGTTTCTGCTGCTGCGACAACTCTGTCGGCGTGCATGGTCATTTCGCAACCGCCACCAAGCGTCATTCCGTGAGGAGCAACGACAACAGGAATTGAAGAGTAACGAACTCTCATCATCGATTTCTGGAAATAGGCAATTGCCATATTCAAATCATCCCAATCCTGTTCGATAGCCATCATTAAAATCATCGCTAAATTGGCTCCAACAGAGAAATTTGTTCCTTGATTTCCGATTACTAAGCCATCATATTCTTTTTCAGCTAAATCGATCGCTCTGTTTAATCCATCCAAAACTTCGCCTCCAAGAGAGTTCATTTTAGAACGAATTTCAAAGTTGATAATTCCATCTCCAAGATCTTCAATCGAGGCTCCCGAATTACTCCAAAGCGTTTTGTTTTTTCTGATATTATCTAAAATAATGAAAGAATCCTGACCCGGAATTTTGTTGTATTCTCCTGAGTTTTTATCAACGAAAATAGTCTGTCCTTCATCATTAACTTTATAGAAAGTCTCTACATTTTTCACCCAGTCCGAAACTTCGTAACCTGCATCTTTAGCCAATCCAATACCTTTTTGAACGCCAACGGCATCCCAGATTTCAAATGGACCATTTTCCCAACCGAAGCCTGCTCTCATGGCATCATCGATTTTGTAAACTTCATCAGAAATTTCAGGAACTTTATGCGAAACATAAGCGAATAATGCCCCTAAAGATTTTCTGTAAAGCTCTCCTGCTTTATCTTTTCCACCAATTAAAATTTTAAATCTGTCAATTGGTTTATCAATGTTTTTTGTTAATTCTAAAGTAGGGAAAGAAGATTTTCCTTGAAGTTCGTATTCTAGCGTATCAAGATTTAATCCGTGAATTTCAGATTTTCCTTCTGCATTTTTCACTTTTTTATAGAAACCTTGTTCAGTTTTTGAACCTAACCATTTATTATCAACCATTTTCTGGATGTAACCTGGAAGTGCAAAAACATCATTGAAATTATTAGCTTCAGCGCCACTGTTACGAACGCCGTTTGCCACCATCACCAATGTATCCAAACCAACAACATCAGCAGTTCTGAACGTTGCAGATTTTGGACGACCGATTACAGGACCTGTTAATTTATCAACTTCAGATACTGTTAATCCTAATTTCTGAACGTTGTGAAGTAAATCCATCATTGAGAAAACCCCGATTCTGTTCGCGATAAATGCAGGAGTATCTTTTGCTAAAACGGTTGTCTTTCCTAAGAATTTTGCTCCATAATTCATATAGAAATCAATGATTTCCGGAGCTGTATCAGTTGTAGGAATAATCTCTAAAAGAGGAAGATATCTTACAGGATTAAAGAAGTGTGTTCCTGCAAAATAATGTTTGAAATCATCGCTTTTTCCTTCCACCAGCATATTAATCGGAATTCCGGAAGTATTTGAAGAAACTAAAGTTCCAGGTTTTCTGAACTGTTCGATTTTTTCGTAAACTGATTTTTTAATGTCCAGTCTTTCAACTACAACTTCAATAATCCAGTCTGTATTTTTTATTTTTGGTAAATCATCATCAAAATTTCCAACCTTGATTCTATCTGCGAATTTTGGAGAATAGAGTAGAGCCGGACTTGCTTTTTTCAGTTTTTCAAAGTTTTCAGAAGCGATTCTGTTTCTTACCGCTTTGTCATCTTTGGTCAAACCTTTTTTCTGTTCTGCTTCAGTTAATTCAAAAGGAACGATATCCAAAAGCGAAACCTCTACGCCAATATTAGCGAAGTGAGCCGCAATACCGCTTCCCATAATTCCTGAACCAAGAACCGTTACGTGTTTGATTCTTCTTTTCATTTGATTTATTGATTTGTTATATTATTTTTTATTATTTAAATCGATCGCAATTTTCATGATCTCAACCATGACTTCTTTGAAAGTATCTAACTTTTCGGGAGCAATTTTTTCCATTACTCTTTTATTGAAGTTTACAACAACTTCTTTAGACATGTTTCTGGAATTCAACCCTTTGTCCGTAAGTTTGATAATTACTTCACGTTTGTCTGTGGTTGTCTTTTCTTTATAGATATATCCGTTGTCTTCAAGAAGTTTGATGATCCTTGTTAGTGAAGTCGGTTCGATAGCCATTTTAGGACCTAAATTCGTACTTCTAGTCCCTTCTTTTGGATCAATTTTAAGAAGAGTAAGCGCCTGAACAGCCGTGGAATCATGTTCCTGAGCAAGATCTGTATACATTTTAGAAACAGCCAACCAAGTCTGCTTTAAAATTAGATCTACATTTTCTATTTTATCTTTATTGTTGTCCATCATGTTTGTGGAAATGGTTTAATTCAAATGTAGTAAATATTATGCATGCATAGTATTTATTAACGTTAAATTTTGTTAATAACCTGACAGTTAGATGATTAAATTGTATGATTAGCATAATACTATGCATGCATAGTATATGAAGTTAATAAAGAAAAACGTGTATTAGTAAATGGTTTTCACGAAATTAACTATTTCTTCGAAGGATTCGCATTGTTGTTTGATTGAATCATTGGAAATAACCCAAAAGTTGTTTTGGAACTCAAAATTTAGAGAAGAGAGGTCTTTTTGGAAGTTTTTTTGAAGTAAAGAATACAACATTTCCTTATAAAAATCGGGTGCTTTGATTTTTGGAGCTACAAAATTTTCATTAACCTGAAATAAAGAAGCGTTTGTTAGCTCGTCATGTTGAAGCAAAAGATCTTCCACAATTCCGGAATATAAATGATTGTCTTTTACATACCAAATTTTATCTGCAAATTCTTTAGCCAGTCGCCAGTCGTGGGAAGAAAACAAAATCAATTTGTTCTGTTCTTTGGCTAATTTTCTAAGCGTTTTTAAGATGATAATTTTATTTTTTTCATCTAAATGAGTGGTTGGTTCATCAAGAATAATGATAGGAGAGTTCTGTGTTAAAGCTCGACCGATAAAGGCCTTTTGAAGGTTTCCGTCTGATAGGTTTTTAAGAAGAGTATGTTTATATTGGTCTAAATCTAATGCTTTGATAATATCAGAAACTTCTTCTCTATCTTCTTTTTTAAGTTCAAAATAGAAAGGGTAGTAAATATATTTGCCTAGCGAAATAAGATCCTCAACCGTATAATTCTGCGGAATAATTGACTTTGAAAAAACAACCGCAATATTTTCCGCAATCTCTTTAACGGAAAGATTTTTTATATTCTTATTATTGATAGAAATTTCTCCGCTTAATAATGGATTTTGATGGAGAATAGATTTGATTAAAGTAGTTTTCCCGACACCGTTGTTACCAATCAATAAGCATACGTCTCCTAAATTCAAATTTGCATTGATATTTGAAATTAAGGTTTTGTTGTAACCGATGTTTGCTTGGTTGATTTGTAGGTGCATTTTGATTTAATTTTTGTTTCCCACGGATTTCATAGATTTACACAGATTTCTTTTCTCGCAAATTTTATTTACTTTTAGTTTGTCATGCTGGAAGCATCTCTACAAAGAGAGTTTAGATTCCTACGGAATGACAAAATGGATGTCTTATTTTTAAATTTAATCATAAAATATTCTCAATCATCTGCTTAATCAGCAAAATCTGCGAGAGAATTTAAAATTGACTCATTCATTCATTCATTATCATTATTCACTTTATACCTTATTCTGTCTCAAAAGCATCATCAATATCACAGGAATTCCAAAGATAGAGCTTATCACATTCAACGGGATTTGGGATTTTTCAGCAACGATCGAAAATAATAACATCATTAACATTCCCAAAAATATATTTAAAATCCATTGCTGCCAGAGTTTTGCGGGATTATAAACCAATCGACAAAAGTGAGGAACAATGATTCCTATAAATAAAATGGGACCCAAAAAAGCTGTAATAGACGCGGAAAGTAGGGAAGAAGCTACAATGATTAATAATTTTAATCGATTCAGATTCACTCCTAAACTTTGTGCGTATGATGTTCCTAAAGAATTTCCAATGAGAGGTTTTATGGTTTTAAAACAGATAAATAATCCTATCAAAACTAAAATTGATAAAACATAAATCTGATTTCTGGTCACCATATTATTCGCTCCAAAAGACCATAAAATATAGTTTTTCAGGCTTTGATTTTCAGCATAAAATTGAAGTAATGAAACAATTGCTCCAGCAAATGCGGAAACCAAAAATCCAAAAATAATTAAGTAAGATTTATCCTGAAATTTATTCGACATTGATAATAAAACCAGCATTAAAAGTAAACTTCCACCAATGGCTGACAAGCTTAGAAAGCTGTTTTGAAGAAATTCAGGAAGGAGAATATTGTATGAGAAAAAGATATAAAAGGCAACAGATAAGCTAGCGACCGAGGTAATTCCTAAAATATCAGGCCCGGCTAATGGATTTTGAAAATATTCCTGCATCAAAAAACCTGAGGTCGGAATTGAAATTCCTGCCAAAAGCATCACCAAAACTCTGTTAACACGAATTTCTGCAATTTGATTATTCTCAGAGCTCATGAAGAAATCATGAACATTGAGACTTAAAAATCCTGTGTTCAGATTAATGATCGCTGTAATAATAATGGCGATTAAAAATAGTAAACACAGGATTTTAAATTTATTTGACATCATTCAGAAAGAATTCTGTAAGATTTATTTTAGAAAAGATTTTATTTTAGAATCTAATAGCTCAGGAGTTATCATTCCCAAGTATTCATCGGTCTTATCACCCTTTCTCATAAAGGTAAAAGGAATGGCTCCTCCGTCCCATTTTGTAAAATTACTTTTGAAAAAGTTGGCATCAAGAAGTTTTCCGTCAAGTAATAGCGTGTTTTCACTAATGCCTTGTTCGTTTACAAAACGAGGAACATCTGTATTCCAGACATCTTTATTATCAACGCTTACAAATGTGATTTTTACAGGTTTTCCTTTTAATTCCGTTATTTTTTCTTTAAAATGTGGGATTTCTCTTACACATGGTCCACACCAGGTTGCAAAGAAATTGGTTACATATAAAGTGTCATTTTTAGTTTTTAAAAAGTCGGAAGCCTGTTGTGTGGTCAAAACTTTTAATGCTAAAGCAGGAGAAGCAGGTTCTGGATTTTGTGAAACAGTAACCGAATCTTCGGTAACAGCATTTTCATCAGTTTTCTGGCTTTCTTTTTTACAGCTTGAAAGTGCAACTAGAACAAGCGTGGATAAAATTATCTTCCTCATAAATTATTTTTTAGCTATTTTTGAATTGAAGTATGGAACAACAAATCTATAAAGGGAAACTGACGCAGTTTCATTGGTTAAAAGTAGCAAAAAAGGAAGAACTTACCAAAAATACTTTTTCTCTGGAGTTTGAGATTCCCGAGAATTTGCAGGAAAATTTCCAATTTGAAGCGGGGCAGTTTGTAAGTGTAAAATTTCAATCTCATGGTAAGGATGTTATTAATGATTATTCGATGACGTCTGCTCCTTATGAGAGAAAAATATGTTTAGGAATAAAAGTGAATTCGCCTGATGGAGCGACTTCCGAATTATTTAAAAACTATAAAGAAGGAGATAAGTTGCTTGTCAGTGAACCAAGCGGAAGATTTACATTGGTCTCCAAACCTCATGAATTCAGGACGATTGTTGCTTTTGCTGCAGGAGTTGGTATTACTCCAATATTGAGCCACTTTAAAAATATTCTTCACACAGAACCGAGAACCAGATTATTTTTATTCTTTGGGAATAAAAATTCTGAGGAATTGGTTTATAGAGATTTATTAGATAATCTTGCAAGAACTTGTGGCGACAGATTACAAATTTTCTATTTCTTTTCTCAGGAAAAAACTGCCGATCAATTCTTTTATGGAAGATTGGATGCCAAGAAATTGAATTTAATTATTAATCAAATCCTACATTTAGATGATACTGATGAAGAATCTACTATCTGGGATGCTGTAGACGAAGTATTGATTTGCGGAAAAGGAGAAATGATTAAAACGCTGGCGAATGCATGTTATCATCACGGGATTCCTAAGAAAAATATTCACTTTGAGCTTTTTGAAGAATTTAATGACGATATTTATCCAATAGAAAAAGAATTTCCTTTAATTGAAAATGTGGAAGTTGATTTTACCATGTTCGGAAAAGAATATCATGCAGAATTACCGGATAATAAGGATAAAATTCTTCAACAGTTATTGATTCAGAAGTTTTCTGTTCCTTATTCATGTAAATCAGGGATTTGCGGAAGTTGTGAATGTTATCTTGAAGAAGGGGAAGTTGAGCTGTTGGAAAATGAATATTTAACAGAAAAAGAAGAAGCACAAGGAAAAATTTTAGCCTGTATGTCTATTGCAAAAACTAAGAAAATAAAGCTTAACTTTGATTTCATTTGAGAATCGTAAAAAACATATTTAACCTTGCCTTTATATCCGTAGAAATTGGAATTCTGCTGATATGTCTCGCCAATGCCTGGGTGTTTGCTCTTACAGGAGGTCGTACGTATACGAAAATCTCAAAAATTCCGCCCCGTGAAATTGCCTTGGTTTTGGGTACATCGCCCAAAATGAGATCGGGAATGTCTAATCCTTATTTTACGAAAAGGATGGATGCAACAGCTCTTCTTTATCATCACGGAAAAATTAAGCAAATCATTGTAAGCGGCGAAAAAAGTAAAGGCTACAACGAGCCCGCTGCCATGAAAAAATATCTGGTTTATCAGGAAGGTGTTCCGGAAGATATTATTACAGAAGATCCAAAAGGTTTTAATACTTATAAAAGCATTTTGCGTTGCAAAGACGTTTACAAAAAAGACAATGTGATTATTGTTTCACAAGGTTTTCATAATCTCCGTGCGTTGTTTTTTGCAAGAAATAATAATATGAACGCGTTAGGTTTTGACGCTCAGGATGTCAACAAACCCGAAAGTTTCTACAGAAACCAAGCCAGAGAGATTCTGGCTCGAGTAATTGCTGTAGTATATTTTGTATTGGGAATTTCTCCTGATTAGAAAGGATATCCGAATGCGATATTCAGAGTTGGTTTGAAAGGCTGGAAATCCTTAAATCTCCATCTGTCGCCATCCGGTTTGTTTGGATCATAGATTTTATAGGCAAGATCCAGTCTAAGTGTAATATAAGCTACGTTTACCCTCAATCCGAAACCACTACCTACACCAACCTGACCTAAGAATTTATTGAATTTAAATTCATCTCCATAACCGTCATTATAGTTTTTAAGACTCCAAGTGTTACCGATATCTGTAAAAATTGCCCCTTCATACATATCATTGAAAGGAATTCTGTATTCGATATTTGTCGTCAGTTTTACGTTGTCTGTCATGTAAGTACGAACTCTTTCATCAACCTGAGAATCAGATGGGCCAAGACCTCCGTAAGCAACCCAGGCTCTGATATCGTTGGAACCACCATTGAAATAAGACCTGATCACCGGCATTGAAGACGAGTTCCCATAAGGAATACCCACCCCAATAAACTGGCGCAAAACTAAGGTCTGATTGCTATTGAATTTGAAATATTTTCTTACATCAACATCAAATTTTATAAACTGAGCATAAGGAATTCCAAAAATAGTTCTTTCGGGGCTCGTTACGATTCCTCCGTCATTTCTTTTCTGGTTGAATGCACTTAAAATATTCCCCGCCAATTCTACTTTTCCATTAAAATAAAATGCGTTTGGATAGTCTTTTTTACCAATTTCGTTATAAACAAAATTATAGATCATTGAAGAAATAATAACATCCTGCGTCTGTCTGTCTTTATTAACCAACGTTCCTAAAAATGCCGTTAATCGATCTCTTCCTCCTTGATCAAGAGTTCCTATATAATCGGTGTCTTTAATGATTTCCTGAGAAATTTCATCAATTGTTTTCTGCCCGGAAGCAAATTCTTGCGCCGCATCTGTATTATGCTGAAAATAATCAGTGAAAATTTCATTTCTGATAATATTATCATTTACAAAATAATCGTAATACGCATCTTTATTTTTCGTTAAACTTAACTGTGTATTGAAAAGGGTAAGTCTGTGAGAAACCTTATCATTTACAGTTGCGAAGTAATTTAAACCAGTATTAAAGTTAACTCTTCCCAAACCGATATTATTCTGAACGGCAGCTCCTAAAACAATAGAAGAGGTCGGACTGTATCTTTTTGGAAGGAATTTATAATAGTCAAAAGGAAGCAATAACCTCGGAAAATTCAATGAAGCCTGTGCCGAAATTTCATACGCCAAAATACGTTTGCTGATATCTTTCGTACTTCTTATAGAACCAAAAGTTCCGGAAAGACTTGTTGAAAGGTTTTCTGCGCCGTTGAAAACGTTTCTCGTTGTTAAATCTATCGAAGGAGAAATTCCTAAGTTTAATAACTGAGAATAATTGACATCAGTTCCTACCTTTAATTCATATTTTGGAAGTGGTTTCAGCAAGTACATTACATCAACAATACTGTCGTTGGGCGATGTTCCGCCACCATGCCTTAACGAGTCTTTTGCTTTTATGATGCTGAAATTATTCATCGATAAAAGATTTCTCTTCGTAAGATCTAATTTCTTCTGATCATAAGGCTGTTTACTTCCCACAATGATCGATCTCCAGATTGATCTTGTCTTATATTGGTCATTTACTTTATGAAATCTGATGCCTCTTAAGCTGTCTTTCGTTGTATTTTTAGGATAATCGCCCGCTTCATCTACGATAGCAACGTCTATATTTCCTATTGTCGCAACCTTATAAGGTGTGTCAATAGAATCTTTATGAATTTCTAAAGTAAGAGGAATCTGTTTTCTGCTTTTTAAAGAATCGGCAACGAAATAAATTTCATCATTAAAGTTATTAAATTTATAATAACCATATTCTCTCATAAGATCATTAATTCTAGTAACCTCTTTTTCAAGGACAGTCTGATCAAGAATTTTACCCGATCTTATAAGAGTTTCATGAATCTTTTGCTGATAAATATTTTTAACTCTAGGATCCGGAATATTATAATAATATTCTTTAATAAGAGATGGATCTTTATGTGTAATTAAATAAGTTACGGCCGCTTTTTTAGAAGCTGAATCTAAAGCATGTTTAAATTTCACTTCTGCATCCCAATAACCACGGTACGTTAATCTTTTTTCAATAGATTGTGCACTTTTTTCAGTTTTTGTCTGATCTAAAATTATCGGCGGTGATCCCCAGTTATGATATAATCTGTCAATCAAAAGGCTTTTCCCGACGCTACTTTTCATATTATACTTAATAAAAAGAGAATCACGTAATTTCTGATCTCTCATTTCATTAGGATAAGTCATGTATTCATTAAGAATCGTATCGTACTTAGGATTAGCAGAATTGTACAACCATAAACTTAAGGGCATAAAGAGAAACTGCTTTTTATTCGGCTTTTGCTGAACGTAATTTTTCAGTTCGCCATCAAAAAGTTCTTTCTTATCTTCAAACTCAAAATTGTTTTGTGTAAGCAGATATTCACCATCCGGAACTTTCTTTGTTGTACTACAAGCATAAAGAAGGCCAACAAATGTTGCAAATGAGATAATTTTATAATATTTTTGAGGAGAATTCTTATAATGCTTACAGCTCATACAATAAAAATTTTACAGTCTTTAGATAAAAAGAAGTTCAGACAAAAATACAATTTGTTTTTGGTTGAAGGTAATAAAATCATTTGCGAACTTCCCAATTCTAATTTTAAAATTAAAGAAATATTTTCTACCGATCCGCAAAAATTGGACCGTACGGATGTTCCCATCACTCATGTGTCTGAAAATGAGTTAAAAAAAATTAGTTTCCTCAAAACTCCGAAAGATTCCGTGGCGGTTTGTCATTTAAAAACAGAAGAAATATTTGAGAATAAAAATGTTCAGCTTGTGTTGGATGGAATTCAGGACCCCGGAAATTTGGGGACAATCATCCGATTGGCAGATTGGTTTGGAATTGAACAGATTATCTGTAGTGAAGACACAGTAGATGTTTACAATCCAAAGGTTATTATGTCGACTATGGGATCTTTTACGAGGGTAAATATGGTTTATACCAATTTGGTTGAATATCTTTCAAGCACAAAAAATATAAATATCGGAACTGATATGGAAGGCGAAAATATTTATACTTTCGAAAAACCTGAAAAAATGAATTTGATTTTAGGTAATGAAGGCAACGGAATGCGCCCAGAAACAGAAAAATTACTTCAGAAAAGCATCAGTATCCCAAGGTTTGGAAAATCACAATCCACAGAAAGCCTGAATGTTTCAATGGCTGCTGGGATTATTTTGGGACAACTTTTCAGAGTCTGAGAGAAATAGAGTTTTAGAGTTGAAGTTAAAATTGAGTAAAAAAAACTCTAAGACCCTCCGACTCTAAAACTCTAAAACATTATATAAGCTGTTCCAAGCTTGAAACGCTTTTATTTTTCTGATAACTTTCTAATTTTTTTCGTACAAATTTCAATGCGATAGGAGCGACGTAGATTAACGCTGCGCCCAGAAGTTTTTTCTTCCAATTAGAACTGCTCATGTTTTTCTTCGCATAATTCCCTACCAACGCAGTGATTCCTAGTTTGATAAGACTGTCCATTGCATTTCCTTTTAATGCAGAACTTGCAATTCCCATGGCCGTATTTCTATTGACAAACATGTCTTTAACCTCTGAGGTTAATTGTTTGGCAATCACATCTTTTCTGAGAACAATTTTTTCATCACCGTCTTCATCTACCTTTTCCTGTAGATATTGATCTGTTAAACCATTTGTAAATGCGCTTAAACTTTCTTTCGTATTTTTAAAAGTCAGAAGATTTTCCAAATCATTGATTTCACCTTTCAATAAATTTTTCTTGATTCTTAATTCTTTTAAGCTGTCGTAGTTTCTGCCCATAGTTTAATGATTTAAAAATTTAATTACCTGATCTGCTACCGAATTTACGATTCTTGTTTTAAAGAGAACAACAAGAATCATAACTACAAAGTAAAATGCAGCAACAATTAAAAATCCATAAGAAATATTATCTAAAGCTTTGCCAATAAGAAATGCTATCCCAAAATTAAAAAGGATGATAAAAAAAGCAAAAGCGGTAAGTAATATGGCAAGATAGGCAATGATACCGGCAGAAAGAGAAGACTTTTCTGTAGCTTCAATCTTCAAAAGATCTATTCTCTTAGATGCGTATTCTTTTATAGTTTCTATCATTGTTTTTTTTTAAAGTTACAAAAAAAGGAACTTTGTGCACTAAAGTTCCTTCTCATAATTTACTTAAAAAATAAATTATTTATTTTTTAAGATCATTCAATTCTGCTTCTACATTTTTTACTACATCTGTAGTTTTAGAAACAATCTGATCTTTGTATTTATCGTAACCATCTTTCATTGTATGAGCTACATTATTAGCTGTTTCTTTGAAAGTAGATGAAATATTACCGTATTGGTCTTTCACTTTTTCAGAAACTTCTCCATACTTTTCTTTAGCCTGATCTTTAAGATCGCTGGCTTTAGTTTTAATTTTTTTTCTAGTTTCTTTTCCTTCTTCCGGAGCATAAAGCATTCCTAAGATTACACCTGCTGCTGCACCTGCAAGAAGTCCCGCTAATATACCTGCTGAATTGTTTCCTTTTCTAGACATTTTTCGTTTTTTTAATAGTTAATAAATATTAGTTTTTTACGCTTTAAATCTTACAATTAATGTACCAAAACAGGGCGTTGTTTATTAAAAATTGTTAAAAGTTTTTAATATGAGAAAGAATACTTTCAATAGTTTCTTTTTTGGTAAGGTTGGTATTGTCGATAACAATGGCATCGTCAGCCTGCTTTAATGGGGCGATTTCCCTCTCGCTGTCTATCTTATCGCGAATAATGAGGTTTTCCTTTACCTGCTGTTCTTCGGCTTCGATTCCCAGACTTAAAAGCTCGTTGTATCTTCTTTTTGTTCTTTCGTCAATACTGGCAGTAAGGAAAAATTTGAAGTCCGCATTTGGCAGAACTACTGTCCCGATGTCACGTCCGTCCATAATAATCCCGCCTTTTTCTGCCAAAGAACGTTGAGAATGAAGTAAAAAATCTCTTACTTCTTTTTGTTTTGCAATTAAACTTACATTAGAAGAAACCTCGTTGCTTCTGATTTCTTTAGAAATATCCGTATGATTAAGATGAAGAACCAATTCGCCATCGTTATTTTTAAACTCAAGCTCAATTTGATTTAAAGAAGAAAATAATCCTTCCAAATTGATAGACCCATTATCATTAAGACAGTTTTGAAGCGCAAACCAGGTAATACCTCTGTAAAGCGCACCTGTATCCAGATGAACAATTCCTAATTTGTCGGCAATGACCTTAGATATTGAACTTTTTCCGGTAGACGAGTACCCATCGATAGCTATTACAGGTTTTTTCATACCGCAAATTTCAAAATTTTTTCTAAAAAACCAAGAAATACTAAGAAATTTTATTAATTAAAATAATAATTTCTTAATTGGTGAAAATTAATATCTGTGTCCGCTAAGATCCATAGAAACTCCTATTTGATTGACGTTGGAAGAGTTATGATATCTTACGTGAGCATAATCTATCCTGAATTTTGCAATTTTGATCCCAAAACCTCCGGAAAGTCCAGAAAAATTTCTTTGATCTGCTACTGCCAATTCATTTCCTCTTTTTACGTTGTAACCCAATCTGATGTTAAAACTTTTTTCAGGGAATAATTCTGCTCCAATAGAGAAGTGATCGGCAATTTTTCGTCCAACATTCACTTCCTGACCGTTTAAATTATAGTCGGAAGAAATATCAAGCTGTTGCAAATCATGAGCAGTAATGGTAATTGCCAAAGGAATTGCTGTCAAAATTTTAGTATATCCTAAATCTACTCTAAACGGAAGATTTTCTCTCGTTCCGTTGAAAGATTTAAACTGATATCCAAAATTTCTGGCAACTACAGAAACAACTTCTTTACGTTTCTTATTGTGATAAGTAACTCCGAAATTCCCTCCAATGGCAGAAGATGTATAAGTATCAATTTTTGAAGTGATGAAGTTTATCCCTCCACCGATCGTCCAGTTTTCTTCAAACTGATACGCATATCCTGCTCCCACAGCAACATCAGAAGCTGTAAAATTTCCGTTTTCAAAACCACTTTCATCCGTTCGCGGGATGTCACCATAGCTCATATACCTTGCATTGATTGTGGCCATGTGACCATTATCAAAATCTTTGGCAAAAGCTATCGTTCCGTATTTTGAGTCGGCTAGATACGCAGCACCGTTCACAGAGAGCTGTTTATCAGAATCTTTATTCAGTAACGCTGGGTTTGCAATAGCAAAAGAAACATCATAATCTCTTATGGTAATTGCGTCTCCACCTAAGGCCGCTTGTCTGGCAGATACAGGAATATTTAAAAATGGATAAACATTTGTTCCTGTTTGAGCAAAAGAAACAATTCCTGATAGAAACAATGAAAAAATGACAATTTTCTTCAATTCAATTTATAATTAATGCAAAAATAATCCTTTTTCGTACTTATCAAAATATTTCTAACATTATTTCTGATTAAATATTTTTCTTATTGCAATATTTTTAATGATTATATTTGCAAAATCAAATTTCTGGGAGCTATCCCTTCGTAAAAAAGTTATTAAAAATTAAAGATGAAATATAAAAGAATCCTTCTAAAACTTAGTGGTGAAGCCTTAATGGGGAACAGACAATATGGTATTGACACTGAAAGACTACAGGAGTATGCAGTGGAGATTAAAAAAGTAGTGGAAAAAGGCTGTGAAATTGCCATTGTAATTGGAGGAGGAAATATTTTCCGTGGAGTAGCCGGTGCTGCAAAAGGAATGGACAGAGTACAAGGAGATTATATGGGAATGCTTGCTACTGTAATCAACGGAATGGCTCTGCAAGGTGCTTTGGAAGATGCAGGAATCAAAACAAGACTTCAATCTGCTATCGAAATGGATAAAGTAGCTGAACCTTTTATCAAAAGACGCGCTGTAAGACACCTTGAGAAAGGTAGAGTAGTGATCTTCGGAGCTGGAACAGGAAATCCTTATTTTACAACTGATACAGCTGCAACGTTGAGAGCAATCGAGATCGGAGCTGATGTTATCTTAAAAGGAACAAGAGTAGACGGTATCTACGACAGCGATCCTGAGACCAATGCAGATGCCGTAAAATATAATTCTTTGTCTTTCGACGAAGTTTTTGAAAAAAATCTTAAAGTAATGGACATGACTGCCTTCACTTTAAGTCACGAAAATAAATTACCGATCATCGTATTTGATATGAACAAAGAAGGTAATTTAGTGAAGATTGTAGAAGGAGAAAATGTTGGAACTTTAGTTAATTTGTAATTAAGTTCAGGGTTTAGAGTTCTTTTTGGTTAAAAAATTACTCATTACCTATTACTTATTATTTATAAAAATGTGTAACTATTCAAATTTTAGATATATAATGGAAGAATTAGATCTTATAGTAGAAACTGTAAAACAAGACATGGAGGCAGCTATTAAGCATTTGGATCATGCATTTCAAAGAATTAGAGCAGGACGTGCATCTACATCTATGGTTCAGGATGTTATGGTAGAATATTACGGAGCTCCGACTCCTATTAACCAAGTTGCAAACGTTTCTGTTCCTGATGCTATGACCATCTCTATTCAACCTTGGGATAGAACTGCAATTGGTGCGATAGAAAAAGCTATTATCAACTCTAACTTAGGTTTTGCACCTTCTAACAACGGTGAAAATATTATCCTTAATGTACCGCCTTTAACGGAGGAAAGAAGAAGAGATTTGGCAAAACAGGCTAAAGGAGAAACTGAAGATACAAAAATCGTTGTGAGAAACGCAAGACAGAACGGTTTGAAAGAACTTAAAAGACTGGAAGGTGTTTCTGAGGATGTTATAAAAGGAGTGGAAGAAGATATCCAGGCTCTTACAGACAAGCACGTAAAGGCTTGCGACGACCATCTTAAAGTAAAAGAAGCTGAAATTATGAAAGTATAATTTTCAGTTTTTGAAAATAAAAAAAGAGGTTCCAAATTTTTGGAGCCTCTTTTTTGTTTATGTGAATTTTAGAATTATTTACAGTTTTCGTTGTAATCGTATATCACTTCGTTTACGATAGATAATTTGTCTACGGTTGCATTTTTGATCTCATCTCTGATGAATTTTCCAAGACCGCTTCTTTGTTTTTCTTCATTTTTTAAAGAACCATATTCACCTTTAGCTGCTTTTGCTTTTGTGAAAGGACAGTCAGCGATGGCAATTTTTACTTTTGCAGGGGTAAAATCTTCAACTTTTCCTCCTTTTTTTGAATAAACATAATCAGGAGTAGTTCTTAATCTTTCATTTTCTACCGAATCGTAGGCTGAAGCAGAAGTAGGATAACCGTACATTTTATAAACTCTAATCTTTCCATCTGTCACAATTTCTGCAAATTGTGAAGTTCTGGTCAGGTTGTTTAAAGCTTTTATTCCTGCACCAATTCCTGTAGAATTATTTGAACTGTTAATCGCTTCTCTTGTATTGGTATATTTTATAGATTGAAAAACTCTTGGAGCATCACCTTCATACAACATATATTCTTTGATATCATCGGCATCGTAAGTTTTAAATTTGATCTTATTTTTCACTTTATCAATGTCAGCAACAGCGGCAAATTTTACTTTTAACTGATTCTGCCACGGACTAGAATAACTTCCATTTAAATGCACAACGCCTTCAACCTTTTTTCCAGATTTATCAATGATATATCCGTATTTTTCGCCATTATAAGTTGTTGTTTCTTCCTGAGCATTAGCATTCAGAGAAAAAAGCCCGAATAAGCCAATTAGTAATAATTTCTTCATACAATTTTAATTAATTTCCGTAAAGATAATTTTTTAAATTTAAATAAATATTTAGGCTGGAAGAATTAACAAAGACATAAAAAAGATCCAGAAAACTCTGAATCTTTTAATTTTTAAATGCTTTAATCTTAATTAAAACTATTGATATCTCTTATGTTCTTTATTCTTAGAGAACAGTTTTGTGATCGGTTTAAACAGTACTTTATACTTTTCAGCATCAAATAATTGCGAATCGGTAAGCGCTTTGTAAGTCATCCAAACTCCAAATGGGAAGAGAATGATATTCGGAAGCCACGCTGCCAGATAAGGGTTCATTTTTCCTGCCCAGGCAACATTTTCAACTCCAACATTAATGACATAAAATATGATGAAAATTACAATCGCGATGATCACCGGAAGTCCCATTCCTCCTTTTCTGATGATTGAACCTAAACTTGCTCCAATCAAAAAGAAAATGATACAGGTGAATGAATAAGTCACAATTCTTTGCTGATAAATAACAACCTTACTGAAGTATTTTACATTCGGGTTGATGTCGTTATTTTTTGTATCTAAAGTTGTTTTTAAATTATCCAATCTGTTATGAGCATTGTAGATCATATCCAGTTTTTTATCACTTTTTACGGTGTCCAATTTAATCTGAGCCTTAGGAATCGCTTTAGATTTATTCTGATCCATATAAGTGATCACAGAATTAGCCTGACTCAAGGCGTCATTACTTGCAGAAGTGAAGAATTTTTCATTATCCTTTTTACTTTTATCAATCGTTTTATTAAGCTGATTGAAGGTCTGGAAACGGTAATCATCCGTAATTTGTTCTTCCTCGATAGCTTTATTAATAATGTCACTGATGTCAAAATGCGATGTTAAAGTGTCAAATTTAATCGCCTGATCGGGCTGTTTTAACCTTACATTATCACCTTTTCCACCAAAATTATCTTCAAAAATATATCCGTTGTAAAGAACTAATTTTAAATAATTCTTGTTAGCCGCAGGAACAAATTTCCCTTTTTCAGCTACAATTGATTGCTGATTTTCATACGTACTTGCTTTTCTGTGAACGAAAACACCTTCAATATTTTCTCCGTTATCACCGTAAATTTTATCAAATTTCACCATGTAACCGGGAAGCTGATCGATGAATTGTCCTGGGGTAAAGTTCAGTGCAGGTTTGGTTTGAGCAATATTAAAAAGCATATTTTTCGCCTTCCTCTGGAAATCCGGAATGATGTTATTCGAAAAGAAAAACAGCATGATCGCCAGCATCGTGGAAACTCCCAAAAGAGGCATCATTACTCGGGTTAGAGAAATTCCGGCAGCCTTCATTGCGGCAAGCTCGTACCGTTCTCCAAATTCACCGAAAGACATGATGCTCGCCAAGAGGATCGTAAGCGGTAAAACCATACTTATTACACTCACTCCAAGGTAGAACAGCAATTTAAGGATTTGCCAATAGCTTAATCCTTTACCCATAAACTGCCCCAACTGAACCCAGATAATGTTTACAATAAATATGAAAAACAATACGCTGAATATAAAGAAAAACGGTCCAAAGAAGGTTTTTATGATATATCGGTCTAGTATTTTTAACATGCGCCAAAATTAATGAAAAAGCCACAAAGTTTTCTTTGTGACTCTATATTTTATTATTTTTTTATCATTAAGTAAAAACGCGAAATCGTAAAACAGCAAATTTGCTTTTGAATAATTGATTCTGATGCAGTTCTCCGATTTCGCTATTTTGCTTTATTTATAGTTCTGTGATAACGTAATTTTTGTACTTATTCTTATCAAATACAAACATATTGGCATCCAGATCCTGATTTTCCTTGTATTCTTTAATGGCAATTACGGCAACGTCTTTATTATTTCCGTGTTGCTCTAGTTTTACCATTTGTTTTTTAGCGGAATCAACAAAAATGTAAACATATTTTAACCCGTTTGCTTTTACAGGAGTTAATTTAATGAAATCTGTGCTTATTCCATTTACAGTTTTCTTTCCATCGTAGGTTACATTATAATCGTTTCTGTAGGTAGAAAGATAATTGATAGGGGAGAACATCGTGCTGTTTGCGTTTGGCTTTGCAACCGTAACTTCCATATCTTCTGTATTGATGTTGTAAATTTTACTACCGTCGAAGATCTGTTCTGTGTCCATGATCTTCAATTTATATTTATCTCCTGCAGCGTAATAAATTCCCGGTTCTGTTTTTCCAACTGTTCCGTTTACGCCACTTCCGAAAGAAAATTTAAAATAGGTATTCTTTTTAGACTTGTAATTTGCTGTGATGTCGTCTAATATTTTTTTAGCCTTAGCATCAATTTTTTGTGCATTGGTAAATCCAACTGCTCCAATTACAAATCCTCCTAATATTATTTTTGAAATACTGTTTTTCATTTTTTTAATTTTATACTCTTAAACATTCCCAACTTCAAAAGGTGTCGTCAAATGACGTTTGTCCTTCTATCTACGCAGATCTTCCAAAAACTGTTCCAAAGAATGAAGATCACTGATAATCACTTCTCTTGCTTTTGCTCCGTTGAAACCTCCTACAATACCGCTCGCTTCCAACTGATCCATAATTCTTCCTGCTCTGTTGTAACCTAATTTCAACTGTCTCTGAAGCATTGATGTTGATCCTTGTTGAGTTGAAACAATAATTCTCGCTGCATCTTCAAATAAAGCATCTTTTTCATTTGGATCAAAAGAACCGACGTTACTTGTCGCTTCTTCTGAAACATATTCAGGAAGCAGGAAAGCAGAAGCATATCCTTTTTGTTCACCGATGAATTCTGCCAATCTTTCTACTTCCGGAGTATCTACAAAAGCACATTGAAGTCTTAAGATTTCATTTCCATTAAAATAAAGCATATCACCTTTACCAATCAACTGATCTGCTCCGGGAGAATCCAAAATCGTTCTTGAATCCACACTTGAAATCACTCTAAATGCAGCTCTGGCAGGGAAGTTAGCCTTTATCATACCTGTAATTACGTTTACGGAAGGTCTTTGTGTTGCTACAATTAAGTGAATTCCTACCGCTCTTGCCAGCTGTGCTAATCTTGCAATTGGTAATTCAACTTCTTTTCCGGCAGTCATAATTAAATCTGCAAACTCATCGACAACCAAAACGATGTAAGGTAAATAACGGTGTCCGTTTTCAGGGTTTAATTTTCTTTCCGTGAATTTTTTATTGTATTCTTTTAAGTTTTTACAGAATGCATTTTTAAGCAAATCGTATCGTTGATCCATCTCTACACAAAGAGAGTTCAACGTATTAATTACTTTATTGGTATCAGTGATAATTGCATCATCCGTATCCGGAAGTTTGGCTAAATAATGTCTTTCAATTTTTGAATATAAAGAAAGTTCCACTTTTTTAGGATCTACCATTACGAATTTTAATTCGCTCGGATGTTTCTTGTAGAGTAGGGAAGTAAGGATTGCGTTGATCCCAACCGATTTACCCTGACCTGTAGCACCCGCCATCAACAAGTGAGGCATTTTTGAAAGATCGGCCATGAAAACTTCATTCGAAATTGTTTTTCCAAACACAACCGGAAGATCCATATCTGTATTTTGGAATTTATGCGACGCGATCACAGAACGCATAGAAACCATCGTAGGATTTTTTCTAGGAACTTCAATTCCGATTGTTCCTTTTCCTGGCATTGGAGCGATAATTCTAATTCCCAATGCTGAAAGATTCAAAGCAATATCGTCCTGTAGTTTTTTAATGGCTGATACTCTGATTCCGGCTTCCGGTACAATTTCGTATAATGTAACGGTTGGCCCGATCGTCGCTTTAATTTCAGAAATTCCAACGTTGAAATTCTTTAAAAGTCCTACAATTTTATTTTTATTTTCTTCTAATTCTTCTTTGTTGATAGAAATTTCTTCATTACCATAATCTGTTAAAAGTTCAACAGGAGGCATTTGGAAATTCGCCAAATCTAATTTGTGATCATAAAGTCCGTGCTTGTCAACGAGGTCTTTAGATTTTCTGTCGGATTCATCCAAAATATCAATTACCGGAGCAACTTCTACATTGAATTTAATCTCATCTTTAACAACCGGTTTTGGAGGATTGATATCAAATGCTTCTTCCGGAGTTGAAACTGGTACAGCAGGTTTTGTATTTAGATTTAAACTAACTGATGATTGTGAAAAATCATTTTTATCTTCTTCAAATGAAGTATGATTTGGAGTTGTGATCGTTTCTAAATTTGTTGAAACAGGAACCTCAGGAAATCCTTTCGGAACACTCACAGGTTCTTCAACTTTTATTTTTTGAGTCGTATCTGTTACCGAAACATGAGGTGCCGTTTCTTGGATTTCTTCTTCTAATTCTTCATCAGCTTCAAAGTTTTCCTCAGAATTTGGCATCATTGATTTTACCTTTCCGATCGTATTTTCATTGATCTTATCCAATTTTGCCTTCATCGAACTTGGACGAAGATTAAATTCCAAAATAAAATACAACGCTATACTAGCCACCAAAACTGTCCAAAGTCCAACGCTTCCAATGATGGCATTCAAAGAATCCATGATCTGATAACCGTAAACTCCGCTTAAAACACCTTGTCCTTTAGTAATTGCTCCAAATAAAATAGGAAGCCAGCAAATAAAGAATAAAGAATGTCCGAAGGTCATCCAGGGTTTAAAGATCTTCTTTTTCAAAATCATAGTACCTGTCACTGTGAAAAGAAACGCTATAATAAAAGAGGCAACGCCTATGCTTTCAAAAATAAAGAGATTCCCGAGCCAGTCGCCAAGTTTTCCAAAAATATTTGATGACTTTATAGTTTTGTCCATCATTGTCCCTGCCTGGCTTTGGTCTGCTTTCCAATTCATTAAATAAGAAATGAATGAGAAAACAAGCACTACAGAAAAAAGTATAAAAGTAAGCCCGATGAAAATACGTGGCTTAGATAAGATTTTGCCTTTTTCAGGCGATTCCGCTTGTTGTTTTTGTGTCTTTTTGTCCATAATATCAGTGTGGGCAAATTTAGTGTTTTTTCAATACTAATGAATTTTTTTTAGCCAAAATAGAACTCTAATTTATGTTAATTTTTTTATAATAAATGTCACTTTTGAAAGGAAATTACTCTAAAATTTAAAACCATTGAAGTAATAAATTGATTTCAATAAAAAAATCAAGTCATAAAATGCTTTTTTGAACTAGTTCAATTTTTTTGAATTGAAAGCTCTGTAGTTTTGCATCATAATAATTAAACAATAGAAATTATGAAAAATTTATTTAAAATCGCAATGACCATCTGTTTGGTCTTCATTTCATTAATTAAAATTAACGCACAAAAAAAAGAAAGCATGGAAAATACAGCATTATTAATCATTGATGTTCAAAACGATTATTTCAAAGGAGGAAAAATGACGTTGGTAGGAGCAGAAGAGGCCGGTAAAAGAACACAACAGGTTTTAGAATATTTTAGAAAAAATAATCTTCCGATAATCAATATCAAACATATTGCAACCAACGAAGGGGCGGATTTCTTTTTGCCGGATACAAAAGGAGCCGAAATTAATTCTATAGTTTTGCCAAGAGAAGATGAAAAAATAATTACAAAACATTACCCAAACAGTTTTAGAGATACAGAACTTTTGGAATATTTACAATCAAAAGGAATCAAAAATCTTGTCATTACGGGGATGATGACGGATGTTTGTGTAGAATCTACTACAAGAGCGGCTTTTGATTTAGGTTTCAATAATACAATTATCAGTGACGCGACAGCGACCAGAGACAGAGAGTTATTTGGGAAAATTGTAAAGGCAGAGGAAATTCAGAGATCATTCTTGGCGGGAATTTCAACATTAGGAAATCTTTACGCTAGAGTTATTACGACTTCCGATTTATTAAAGGGGAAATAATACCATTCAAATCAAATATAAATAGAGATATCAATAATTATTGGTATCTTTATTTTGCTTTAAATAGTAATCATGTTCGATTTACTTTATAAAAATATTACTCGTCACATTTCACTTTCGAAAGAAGAATTTCAACGTTTTTCTGAACCTTTTCAGCTTAAAAAATTTCAAAAGAAAGAAGTTGCATTAAGAGAAGGCGATTATTGTCTTTTTGAAGGCTTTGTTGTGAATGGTTGTTTCAAGGTATATTTTTTAACAGAAGACGGATTTGAGCAAACCCTATATTTTGCAGTTGAAAGTTGGTGGATTACTGATCTTGACAGCTTAATCAACAATGTTCCAAGCACTTTAAATATTGAAGCATTAGAAAACAGTGAGGTTTTAATGATCTCAAAAAAAGACAAAGAGCTTCTTTATGAAACGATGCCGCAGGTTGAAAAACTTTTTAGAATTATGAATCAGCAATCTTCGGTGGCTTTACAAAGAAGGATTTTATCGTTGATGAATAAAACAGCAGACAAGCGCTATCTGGAATTTCTGGATAAATATCCTACTCTTGAACAAAAATTAACCCAACAACAGGTTGCGTCTTACTTGGGAATTTCCCATGAATTTTTAAGTAAAATCAGAAAGAAAACCATATTAGGAAATAGATAAACTCAATCGCGGGAATAGCTATTTTATATTCACATTTTCAGGGTTTTCGATTTTAAATTTTCTTCATTTTATTTTAACTTATTAAGAATGGTTCAAAATAGCGTAAATAGGCTTCAAAGTGACAAAAAACAGCTTTTTTTATCCTCTTTGTGGTTTATCATCCTTATTTTTGCATGTCAAGTAAAATAAATCATGAAGAAGCTCCAAGATATTCTTATCTCAACCAGAACAATGGCTGTGCTGTTACTGGTATTCGCATTTTCGATGGCCTATGCCACGTTTTTAGAAAACGATTACGGAACTCCAACAGCAAAAGCGTTAATTTATGAAGCGAAATGGTTTGAACTGATCATGGTTCTGCTTATTTTAAACTTCATAGGAAATATCGGAAGATACAGACTTTGGAAAAGAGAAAAATGGCCGGTTTTGGTATTTCACCTTGCGTTCATTTTCATTTTCGTTGGGGGTGCAATTACCAGATACATCAGTTTTGAAGGGACAATGCACATCAGAGAAGGTGAAACTTCAAACGAAATTGTAACCGACAAAAATTTCTTTAAAATTCAGATTGAAGAAAAAGGTGATGTTCTTAATTATCAAGATGTTCCTTATCTAATGTCTCCTTTACACAAAGATTTCAATGCAACTTATGATTTCCACGGAAAGGAAATTAAAGTGGTAACAAAAGATTACGTTCAAAGAAAAAAAGACAGCTTACTGGCTGATCCAAGCGGTGCCGAATATCTCCATTTGGTATCTACAGGAAAAACCGGAAGACAAAATATCTTCATCAAACCGGGTGAAACGAAGTCTATTAACGGGACTTTGGTAACGTTCAACAGAGCAATTGAAGGTGCGGTAGAATTCAAAACTGAAGGAGGGAAAATATTCATTAAAACTCCTGTTGATGCTACTTATATGACGATGGCGACTCAGGCTACAGGAAATACAACGAAAGACGAATTCCAGCCTTTAGCTTTAAGAAGTTTATATAGCATTAATGAACTGAAATTAGTTGTACCTGAAGGTCTTAAAAAAGGAAAACTACTTTCTATTGAAGGTGATAGAAAGAAAGATGCTAATATTCCTGATGTTTTGACGGTTGAACTTCAAGGGCCAAAAACAAAGCAATTGGTAGAGCTTTCTGTAGAAAGAGGAAATCCAAATGCTTACAAACAAGTAACAATGGATGGTTTAAATATTATGGTTGGTTTCGGTCCTAAAGTTTACAATACACCTTTCGCACTTAAATTAGATGATTTCGTAATGGAAACTTATCCTGGAAGTACATCTCCAAGTGCTTATGAAAGTCACATTAAAATCATCGATGAAGGAAAACAAACGCCTTATAAAATTTATATGAATCACGTTTTAAATCACGGCGGTTACCGTTTCTTCCAGTCAAGTTTTGATCCGGACAGAATGGGAACAGTACTTTCTGTAAACCACGATTTCTGGGGGACTTTGATCTCTTATATAGGATACACATTATTATTTTCAGGAATGTTTGTTATTTTCTTCTGGAAAGGAACTCATTTCTGGAAATTAAATAAAATGCTGAAAGACGTTAACAAGAAAAGAGCAGCAATGGTTGTACTATTGTTCTTAAGTTTAGGCTTAAATGCTCAAAAAATTGAAACTCACGGAACAACAGACGGAAGCAGAGAACACGTTCATGTGGAAGGTGACGGTCATACTCATGACATGGCTCAAACGCAGTCAGCTCCACAACAAAATTCTTTGGCAGCTCCGTTGACGAAGATGAAAGTAATCACTGCTGATGAAATTATTGCAAGAAATAAAATAAGTGAAGAACATGCAGATAAATTCGGGTATCTTTTGGTACAGAATTTTGAAGGTAGAATTGTTCCTATCAATACAGAAGCGCTTGATATTTTAAGAAAATTATACAAAAAAGACGCATTCAGAGGAACAGACGGAAAGTCGCTTACGGCTAACCAGTGGTTCTTGTCAATTAATACAGATACTCCGAGCTGGACGATGGTTCCTATCATTTATGTAGGTTCAAAAGGAGGTGATGAATTGAAGAATAAGACAAAGGCTAATGATGACGGATATACTTCATTGATGAGCCTTTTCCCTGCTGATGCCAACGGAAATCTTACGTATATCTTAGAACACGATTACAACACGGCTTTCCGTAAAAAACCGGCTGACCAGACGAATTATGATAAAGAAGTTATTTCTGTAAACGAAAGAGTTCAGATTTTCAATGAATTCTTCAGCGGTCAGTTTATGAGAATTGTTCCTGTGAAAAATGATGCAAATCACACTTGGCATTCTTGGTTAGATCAGAAATTTGAACCGGATATGGAATCTCAGCAAGTAATGGGACCTTATTTTGCAGAAGCATTAGCTGCTCAAAAATCTGGAGACTGGACTAAAGCAGATGCTGAATTAGCAAAGCTTTCAGATTATCAGCAAAAATGGGGGAAAGCAGTTGTTCCGTCAAAATCTAAAGTTGATTTAGAAGTATTCATGAATAAAGTGAATATCAACTTCAAATTATTAATATTCTATACCATTATTGGAGGATTATTATTGGTTTTAGGTTTTGTTGAATTATTTAAGCCTAATAAACTTTTAAATAAAATCATTAAAGTAATTATTGTAATAGGAATATTCGGATATATTTTCCACTTCTTAGGATTGGTTGCAAGATGGTATATTTCAGGTCACGCACCTTGGAGTAATGGTTACGAAGCAATTATCTTTATTTCTTGGGTCGGAATTTCGGCTGGCTTAGCTTTATATAGAAACTCAAATGCATTAATTCCTGCAGCTGGATTTATGGTGGCAGTAATTATGATGGGATTTGCGCACGGAGGTTCAGCGCTTGATCCACAGATTACACCATTGGTGCCTGTATTGAAATCATATTGGTTGATCGTTCATGTGGCGATTATTGTTTCAAGTTATGGTTTCTTTGCCCTGTCAATGATTATTGCGGTAATCAGTTTAGTATTTTATATTATTTCTAGTAAAGAAACATACAAAATCCATCATGATACAACATTAAAAGAATTAGTGATTGTATCAGAAATGTCTCTTACCATCGGTTTATTTGCATTAACAGTAGGTAACTTTTTAGGAGGAATCTGGGCAAATGAATCTTGGGGTAGATACTGGAGCTGGGACCCGAAAGAAACTTGGGCTTTCATCTCAATCATGGTGTATGCTTTTGTTTTACACATGAGATTGGTTCCTGGATTAAGAAGCAAATGGGCATTCAACGTAGCAACAATGTTTGCTTTCTGTTCAATGGTTATGACGTATTTTGGAGTAAATTATTACTTAAGCGGACTTCATTCTTATGCGGCAGGAGACCCTGTTCCTGTTCCGGCTTGGGTATACATCGGACTTGCATCGATGATTATTTTATCTGCAGTTTCTTACGTTAAGTTTAAAGCTTTAAATAAAAAATAGATCCTAAAATCATATTTAAATTAAATCCCGAAAAGTAATTTTCGGGATTTTTGTTTGATAATAACCATTAAGATTTTTTTAAGGAGTTAAGATTATTAAGAGATTTCTCCTCCGTCGAAATGACAATTGCAGTGTCATTCTGAATAGAGCAAAGCGAAATGAAGAATCTAATTTAAATTCCTTAACTCCTTGGTTTAAATATTTCAATATCAAGAAAATTTCTATATTAAAAAAAACATAATTTATATTTCATAATTCAAAACTCCTTCATATCTTTATGATATCAAAATAATATCATTTTAAAATCTACAATTATGGAAAAAGTTTTAAAACCAATGTCAGGTTATCTTGCTTTGGTAATTTGTTTAGTCTTATTTATTGCATCTGTATTTCTATTTATTACAGGAGCAGGCAGTGAAAATATTGCAAACATTGTGTTAGCTGGAGTCTGTTTTGTTGCATTTTTCTTCTTTATTAAAGGTTTGATGATCATTCAGCCTAATCACTCAAGAGTATTAAATTTCTTCGGAAAGTATGTGGGATCTGTAAAAGACAACGGATTATTTTTCATTAATCCTTTATATTCTTCACAGAAAATCTCTCTTCGTTCAGAAAACTTACAAGGGCAGACTTTGAAAGTAAATGATAAAATGGGGAATCCAATCGAAATTGCAGTAGTAATGGTTTGGCAGGTAGGGGATACCTACAAAGCGGCTTTTGATGTTGAGCGTTATTCAGACTTTGTGAAAATGCAGAGTGAAGCAGCGGTTCGTCATTTGGCGATGAGTTTTCCTTATGATAATTTGGAAGATGATCACGCGCCAATTACTTTAAGAGAAGGGGGAGACAAGATCAATTCTATCTTGGAACAGGAATTAACAGACAGACTTTCAAAGGCAGGAATTGTTATCCAAGAAGCCAGAATTTCACACTTAGCGTACGCATCAGAGATCGCAGGAGCAATGCTTCAAAGACAACAAGCAACGGCAATTGTGGCAGCAAGAACTAAAATTGTAGAAGGTGCAGTCGGAATGGTAGAATTAGCCTTAAAAAAGCTTTCAGAAGGCAATATTGTTGAACTAGATGACGAAAGAAAAGCTGCAATGGTAAGTAATTTAATGGTTGTTCTTTGCGGTGAAAAGGCAGCACAGCCAATTGTAAATGCCGGAACGTTGTATAATTAATTAAAAAATTAAGAAGCAAAATTTCCTCAAAGTTTGTCATTCCGTAGGAATCTAAACAGTGATGTTAATGAATATGATTTTAGTTATTAAACATAGATTCTTCACTTCACTTTGTTTCGTTCTGAATGACATGCATGATAAAATCTTTGCTGAGTGAAACGCCTTTGCGAACTTAAAAACAATTAGTGGTCAGAAAAACCTTTGCGCCCTTTGCGTTTAAAAAAAGCATTACAAAACAAGTAAAATGAAATCAGAAAAAGCTCAAAATTCTACCGAGAACAAAAGCAAAAAATCTTTCGTCATAAGGATAGATGAGTCTACGTACAAACTTCTGGAAAAATGGGCAGGTGATGAATTCAGGAGTGTAAACGGACAGATTGAGTATTTGCTACATCAAAAACTGGTGGAATCGGGAAGAAAGAAAAAAGAATAAAAATAATCACTTTCAACAAAAAGAAAAGCAGAGAAATAGTTCTCTGCTTTTTTATATTCAAAATATCAATTAATTAATCAAATATCCCTGTAAAGTAACCGCTGATAATGCTCCAGAAATTTTTCCCAAGAAAATAGATAAGAGTAGAAGTAATGATTCCTTTTACGGTAAAGAAGATAATTCCGCCAATCCCAAATTTTTTAAGCAATTGCTTCCATTTGGAGTTTTTCTTTTCTTCTACCGGCTCGTTTACCGTTTTATTATTTTCCATTTCTGAAATTCAAATGATTACCCTACAAAGATAAGCATGTTTATAATTAGTCCAAATAAAAAGTTGCTAAAAAATTAAAATTTTGGGATTCGCATAATATTTTTATCTTTAGAGGAAACGAAAAGTAATATTTATGTCTAAAAAAGTCAAAGATTTCGGGATCGAAAAAACACTCAAAAATCTAGGTATTAAAGATGAAAATAAAGGAACTTCCATAGGTGGAAAATACTTTGCTTCAGGCAAAACGATTGAAAGTTATTCTCCTGCTGATGGAAGATTGATTGGTAAGATAAAAACTTCCGGAGAGAGCGATTATGATAAAGTAATAGAATCTGCTCAAAAGGCATTTTTGGAATTCAGAATGATTCCAGCTCCAAGAAGAGGAGAATTAGTAAGACAATTAGGATTAAAACTAAGAGAATATAAGGATGATCTGGGTAAACTTGTTTCTTATGAAATGGGTAAATCTTTGCAGGAAGGTCTAGGTGAAGTTCAGGAAATGATTGATATCTGCGACTTTGCAGTTGGTTTATCAAGACAGCTTCACGGGTACACAATGCATTCTGAAAGACCTGGTCACAGAATGTACGAGCAATATCACCCGCTTGGAATTGTAAGTATCATCACAGCATTCAACTTTCCGGTAGCAGTTTGGGCTTGGAACACAGCTTTATCTTGGATCTGCGGTAACGTTACGATCTGGAAACCATCAGAAAAGACACCTTTCTGTGCGATAGCTTGTCAGAACATTATGGCTGAAGTTCTTAAAGAGAATAATATTTCAGAAGGAGTTTCAAGTTTATTGGTTTCTGATCACGAGATCGGACAAAAATTAGTGGAAG